>Ga0307502_10000400_pt1 | contig 11508 bp, 11 predicted proteins | sample 16_S_MG_FD_201364 | JGI IMG/M metagenome (GOLD analysis project Ga0307502, IMG submission 201364) | Soil microbial communities from Populus trichocarpa stands in riparian zone in the Pacific Northwest, United States - 16_S | ecosystem: Environmental > Terrestrial > Soil > Riparian zone > Trees... | reverse complement strand
GCTGAGTCGACGCAGTGCTGCGCGAAGAACACCAACGCGCCCGTTCGCATCAAGAGCGAGGGCGACGACGGTGAGGTCACGCAGGCCAACCTGTCGGGCGCCATCTCGGTGGCCGGCAACAAGAACGAGACCACGCAGAACGCCACTCAGGACGCGGGCTCAGGCCCCGTCGAGATGGTCAAGTGCAAGGACGGCTGCGGCCATGGCGACGGCGGACCCGTCGTGCAGAAGGCCGACCAGACCGCCTACAACGACCAGTCGGCGCATTCCTCGGCCGACTCGACCCAGAAGGGCGCGAGCAACAGCAACGCCCCCGTTCGCATCAAGAGCGACGGTGGCGGTGGCAGCGTCACTCAGGTCAACGGGTCGCTTGCTGCTTCGGCGGCGGGCAACCTCAACAGCACCGACCAGTCGGCCGACCAGTCGGCCGGCGGATCTGGTGGCGGTCCGACCGTCCAGGCCCTCGGGCAGAAGGCAGTGAACGGCCAGGAGGCCGGCTCGCACGCCACGTCCGAGCAGGACGGTGCCAGCAACAGCAACTCGCCGGTGCGCATCAAGAGCGCCGGCAGTGACGGCGACGTCACGCAGGCGAACCTGTCGGGCGCCTTCTCGGTGGCCGGCAACAAGAACGACACCACGCAGGACGCCTCGCAGAACGCTGGTGGCCACCCGGTCCCCGCGATCCGCGAGGAGGGCTGCGGCTCGTGCGGCGGCGGCGGTGCCACCGTGCAGGGCCTCGGCCAGTGGGCGTCGAGCAAGCAGTCGGCCGACTCGTCGGCGGACTCGACCCAGAAGGGTGCCTGCAACACCAACTCGCCGGTTCGGATCAAGAGCCGCGGCGATGACGGTGACGTCAAGCAGATCAACGCGTCGGCGGCGAAGTCCGCGGCCGGCAACGACAACGAGACCGACCAGTCGGCCGACCAGGCCGCCGGTTGGGGTGGCGTGAACGTCCAGGCGCTCGGCCAGAAGGCCGAGAACGGCCAGGGCGCTCGCTCGAACGCCACGTCTCAGCAGTACGACCCGAGCAACGCCAACGCGCCCGTGCGGATCCACAGCGCGGGTGGTGGCGGTTCGGTTACGCAGATCAACGCCTCATCGGCGCTGTCGGCTGCGGGCAACCGCAACTCGACGTGCCAGCGCGCGCGTCAGGGCTCCGGTGGAGTCCGCGGGTGCGAGAAGAAGGTGCGCAAGCCGGTCCACGTGAAGAAGGTGGACTAAGGGCATGCGGCTTTGGCCTCGTCGGCCGGTTCTGGGTGGGCCGGCCGGCGGGCCACCGCCGCCGCTCACCCACCCGAATGGGTGGGTGAGCGGTTGCACCACCGGCTAGCCGGGAGTACGGTCGCTTCGGCCAAGGGTCCGGTGGTCGAATGGGGGCGAGTACACACTTGCGCTGGGTGACGATCGTGGTGGCGGCCTCGCTCGCCGCAGCGGTGCCTGCCGGCGCCCAACAGCCGGCGAGCCCCGACGCGGCGCCGACCGCGTCGCACGCCCCGCAACCCGATCCGGCTCCGGTCAAGACCACCCCGAAGGCCGCGATCGTCGTACGCCCGGCGCCGAGGCCGGTGGCGAGGGCGACGACGACCGTCAGGCCCGTGGCGCCCGCGGCCGCGACGCCGAGGCCGACGCCGACGCGCGCCGCGAGCAAGCCCGTTCGCCGCGCGACGACCCGCCACAAGACGGCCGTACGGCGCAAGGCGCGCGCGCACGCGCCCGCGAGCCGGCCGCACGTCGCGGTGCCGGCGCTCCCGCACCTGAGCCTCGCGCGGCTCACCGCGCCCTCGACGACCAGCGACGCCGGCCGCGCCCGCAAGCTCGCCGCCGGCGCCCTGTCACTCCTGATCCTGGCGCTCGCGAGCGCGACGCTGCTCGCGTTCACCGCGCTGGTCGAGCGGCGGCGGGTGGCGCGATGAGGCGGGCGGTGTTGTTGGCGGCGGTGTTGCTCGCCGGCCTTGCTCCCGCTGCGTCCGCCTCGCCGGATATCAGCGTTGCTGTGCACGGGACTGCAGGCAATCTCGGTTGGTACGTCGGTGACGTGACGATCAACTGGAGCGTCACCGACGGACAGGCGTTTGTCGTCAACATCGGTTGTGAACCATCGATCTTGCTTTCGAGCGACACGACAGGCACAACGCGCGAGTGCAAGGCAACGAGCGCTGACACGACCTGGTCGTACAAGAGCGTCAATATCCGGCTCGACAAGACGTCGCCGGCGGTGACCGCATCTGCTGATCGCGCCCCCGACGCCGGTGGCTTCTACAACCATCCGCTCACCGCGACATGGTCCGGCGTCGACGCCACCTCCGGCATCGCTTCCTGCACCTCGACGCCGTACTCCGGCCCCGACGGCACCGGGATCTCGCTGACCGGCACCTGCAAGGACAAGGCGGGCAACGTCAGCGCGCCGGTCCCCTTCGTCTTCAACTACGACGCCACCGCACCCGTCCTGACCGACGTGAAGGTGACGCCCGACGACGCCGGCGCGAGGCTCGCGTGGCAGGCCTCCGGGGCCGACAGGATTCTCGTCATGCGCAGTCCGGCGGGGGCGCGCGCCGCCCAGAGTGCTGTCGTCTTCGACGGCATGGGCGCGGGCTTCACCGACACCCGTCTCAGCAACGGGAAGCGGTACGCCTACGTGGTCCAGGCCGTTGATCAGGCCGGCAACACGGCCAGCGACTCCGTCGCGGTCACGCCCAGCGCCGATGCGTCCACGAAGCACCTGCTCTCGCCCGGGTCGGCGTCGAGCCTCAGCCGCCCACCGATGCTGCGCTGGCGCAAGATCGCGCGGGCCAGCTACTACAACGTCCAGCTGCTGCGCAACGGCAAGAAGATCCTCAGCGTGTGGCCGACGAAGCCGCACTACCAGCTGCACAGCGTGTGGACGTTCCAGGGCAAGCGCCATCGGCTCGGGCGCGCGACGTACCGGTGGCGGCTGTGGGCCGGGTATGGGCACCGCAGCGAGCGCCGCTACGGCAAGCTGCTGGGCACGCGCACGTTCATCATCAAGTGAAGCCCGCCACAATCCCGGCGTGCGCTGCCTGTACGTCGACCTCGACGGGACGCTGCTCGGCGCCGGCGGGGCGGTGACGCGCGACGGCGAGGGGAAGTTCACGCTGCTCGGCGTGCGCGCGCTCGAGGCGTGCCACCGGGCCGGAGTGCTCGTGGTCGCGATGTCCGGACGCCCGCGGCCGGTGCTCCACGATGACGTCCGACTGCTCGGGCTCGACGACTACATCTTCGAGGCCGGTGCGGGCTTCGCCGTCGACGGCGAGGTCCATTGGCTGGCCGAGCCCGATTCCCACGAGCGGATCGCTGCATCGGGCGCGCCCGATCTGCTGTTCGACCGTTACCAGGGCCGGCTCGAGCCCCACACGCCCTACTCGGACGGTCATGAGGTCTCGCACATCCTGCGCGGCCACATCGACGTCGAGGAGGCGTGCGCGCTCCTGCACGAGCACGGCCACGACGACCTGCGGCTGATCGACAACGGCGAGGCCCATCACCGATCGGACGCGCTCCTGGCCCTGCCGAGCGTCCGCCTTTACCACCTGCTGCCCGCCGGCATCTCGAAGCCGGCCGGGGTCGCCGCCCACGCGCGCGCCCGCGGACTGGAGCGCGAGGAGTGCGTCGCGGTGGGTGACTCGGGCGAGGACCTCGCCGTGGCCGAGGCCGTCGGCGCGACGTGGATCGTGGCCAACGCCTTCGAGCACGCCCCTGAGCTGCGCGGGCAGCTCACGCGCCATCCCAACGCCCGCGCGGCCGAGGCCGCCCACGGCGCTGGCGTCTACGAGGCGGTCGTGACCACGTTGGCGCAGCGGTGAGCGGCGAGGTCATCGGCCACTCGGTGCAGGGCCGCGCCATCACGCTCACGCGTGTCGGCGAGGCGGATGCGACGCGCAGGCTGCTCGTCGTCGGCTGCATCCATGGCAACGAGCCGGCCGGGCGCGGGATCGTCGAGGCCCTCGAACGGTCGAGCCCCGCCCCGGAGACGGAGCTGCTGCTCGTGCGCGACCTCAACCCCGACGGCTTCGCGCACCACGTCCGCACCAACGCGCACGGCGTCGACCTCAACCGCAACTCCCCCGAGCACTGGGCCGGCGCCGGCGCGCGGCCGTGGTCGGAGCCCGAGACGCGCGCGATCCGCGACCTCATCCTGCGTGAGCGCCCGGCGCTCAGCATCTACTACCACCAGCCCTTCGGCCTGGTCGACGTGCCCGAGGGCGGCCAGCCGCAGGCCGCCGCCCGGTACGCCGAGCTCACCGGGCTGCCGCTGCGGCGCCTGAGCCGTCGCCCGGGCAGCATCTCGCGCTGGCAGAACGTCCGCCTGCGCCCCGGGTCGGCCTTCGTCGTCGAGCTCGCGCCCGGCGCGCTGCCGGCCGCGTTGCGGCTGCGGCACGTCGCGGCGGTCCTGGCCCTGTAGGGCTACAGCACGTCGGCCAGCGAGGCCGCAGCGGCGGCGATCGCGTCGAGATCGGTCGCCTCGAGCACGCGCTGCAGATCGAGCATCCGCGCCCCGAAGGCGTCGAGCTCGCTCGTACCGACGATGGCGAAGCACGGCACGCCGGCCTGGCGCGCGCGCGTCGCGATCTCGCCGGCGATCTTGCCCTGCAGCGTCTGCTCGTCGATCCTGCCCTCGCCGGCGATGACCGCGCGCGCGGCGCGCATGCGGGTGTCGAAGTCCAGCGCGTGCAGGACGAACGCGGCGCCGGGCTCGAGCGCGGCGCCGTACTGCGCCCACAGCCCGCCGCTGAGGCCGCCGGCGCAGCCGGTCATCGGCACGCCGCGTGGATCGCGCGCCAGCGTCGCGGCGAAGTCGTTGAGCCGCCTGGTCAGCCGCTTGACGGTCGCCGGGTCGGCGCCCTTCTGCGGTCCGAAGACCTGGGCGGCGCGCTCGAAGGGCGTGCGCACGTCGCACAGGCACACGATCCGCGCGCCGCGCAGCCCGCCGGCGTCCTCGATCGCGTCGATGGCGCCCGCCGCGCCGTCGGTGGTGGCGCTGCCGCCGCAGGCCACGAGCACGACCTGGGCGCCGCCCTCGACGGCAGCGACGATGAGCTCCCCGGTCCCGCGCGTCGAGGCCGCAACCGGGTCGCGCTCCTCGGGCGCCACCAGTCCCAGCCCGCTGGCGCGTGCCATCTCGACGACCGCCGTGCCGCCGTCCTCCAGCAGGGCGTAGCCCGCGTCGACCTCGCGCCCGAGCGGGTCGTGCACGCGTGCGCCGGCGGTCTCGCCGCCCAGCGCGGTGAGCAGCACCTCCATGGTGCCGTCGCCCCCGTCGGCCACGGGGCACAGGTCGGGCGGCCGCAGCCCCGCGGACTCCAGGCCGCGGCCGATGGCGGCCGCCACCTCGGTGGCCCGGTAGGTCCCCTTGAACGAGTCGGGCGCGACGAGCACCGGGCGGTCGGTCATGCTTGTGTCAGCCATGGCGTCCGCGAAGGAGTACACGACGATCGAGGTCTGTGGCCACGAGCTGCGCGTCTCGAGCCCGGGCAAGGTCTACTTCCCCGAGCCTGGATTCACCAAGCTCGACCTCGTCCACTACTACTTGGAGACGGCCGATGCGACCGTCCGCGGGCTCTACGACCGCCCGACGGTGCTCAAGCGCTGGCGCGACGGGATCACCGGCGAGGTCTTCTTCCAGAAGCGCGTGCCCGAGAAGCGCCCCGAGTGGCTGCAGACCGCGACGGTGCACTTCCCGTCGGGCCGCAGCGCCACCGAGCTCGTGCCCAACGACGCCGCCCACCTGATCTGGGGCGTCAACCTCAGCAACATCGATTGGAACCCCTGGCCGGTGCGCCGCGGCGACCTCGACCATCCCGACGAGCTGCGCATCGACCTCGACCCGCAGCCCGGCGTCGAGTGGAGCGAGGTCCGCGCGGTTGCCCTGTGCGCCGGCGACGTCCTGCGCGAGCACGGGATGCTCGGGTTCCCCAAGACGAGCGGCTCGCGGGGCATCCACGTCAACGTCCGAATCGAGCCGCATTGGAGCTTCACCGAGGTGCGCCGGGCCGCCCTGGCGCTGGCGCGCGAGGTCGAGCGCCGCATGCCCGGGCGCGCGACCACGGCCTGGTGGAAGGAGGAGCGCGTCGGCGTCTTCCTGGACTACAACCAGAACGCGCGCGACCGCACCGTCGCCTCGCAGTACTCGGTGCGCTCGGTCCCCGACGCGAAGGTCTCGTGCCCGCTGCGCTGGGACGAGGTGGCCGACGTCGAGCCCGAGGACCTGCGCCTGGACACCGTGCCCGCGCGCCTGCGCGAGGTCGGCGACGTGAGCGAGACGATCGACGACGTGCACCATTCGCTGCATCCGCTCCTCGACCTCGCGCGCCGCGACGAGGAGGAGGGCCTCGGCGACGCGCCCTGGCCGCCGCACTTCGCCAAGCAGGCGGGCGAGCCGCGGAGGGTTCAGCCGAGCCGGGCACGTCCCGAGGACTAGGTTGTGGCCAACACCGTGCGGCGGCGGTGGATCAGAAGCGCGATGGCGGCGTTGACCGCGCAGAAGTAGATCGGGTACATCAGCAGCGCCGGGGTTGCCGACCCCACCGCACCCGCCGCGAGTGCGCCGCCGACGCTGGCCAGCGCGAACGACGAGAGCGTCTCCGAGCCGGGATCGCGGTAGGTCTTCGGCGTCATCATCGCGGCCGCCAGCAGGTCGGCGGCGACGACCGACGCCGTGGCGACGATCGGCTCGTCGGCAACGATCCACCCGGCGACTCCGCAGGCGGCCGCCGCGACGATGATCGCCTCGGCCGGGCTCACCCCGCCCTCGCCATGACGCACGGCGAGGACGAAGACAAGCGTCGTGAGCATCGCCTGGGCGCCCGCCATGATCAGGCTCCACGAGGCGCCGTCGGCGCGCTGGGACCCGTACACCACGATCGCGAGCACCGCCCACACGAACCACGTCCCGCGATGCGGGCGCGTCGTGCCGCGGACGATGTCGCGGATGTAGGGGATGGTGTTCACGACGGCGGTCACGCCGGCGAGCACGCCGAGGACCGGCGCCACATCGGGCATGCATGTAAAGAGGCCGCGACGAGCGCTGCGCCTGTGAGTGTGCGCACACGCCGGCTACGCCGGCAGCGTCATCCGGAACGCGCTGCCGCCGCCGGGCGCCGGCTCGACCCAGATGCGCCCGCCGTGCAGCTCGACGACCTTGCGACAGACGGCCAGGCCGAGCCCGGTCCCCGGCGCCTGGCCGTCGGCCTGGCCCCGGGCGAAGAGCTCGAAGATGCGCTCGCGGTTGCGCTCGCTCACGCCCGGGCCGTTGTCGGCCACCGTCAGCGTCCACTCGCGCGGGCTGCGGGCGGCGCTCAGGGTGACGACCGGCGGCGCCGCGCCGCGGAACTTCAGCGCGTTGACCAGCAGGTTCTGGAACACGCGCGCCAGCTCGCCCTCGACGCCGAGCACGGTGGGCAGCGGGCCGACGTCGACGCGCGCGTCCGCGGCCTCGATCTGGGGCGCCAGCGTGTCGAGCAGGCCTTCGATCAGCCGGCGCAGGTCGACGGGCTGCGCCGGTGGGGCGCCGCGCCCGACGCGCGCCAGGTCGAGCAGCCCGTCGACGAGCCGGCAGCCGTACGCGGCGGCGGCGCGCAGGTGGGTGAGGATCTCCTCGCGCTGGCCGTCGACACCGCGCTCGAGCAGCGCGGTGAGCTGGGTGATGGCCATGAGCGGCTCGCGCAGGTCGTGGGCGGCGATGTCGGCGAAGCGCTCGAGCTCGGCGTGCGACCGGCGCAGCTCGGCCTCGTCGCGCTTGCGGGCGGTGATGTCGTGGACGACGGCGGAGGCGCCGACGACCTCGCCCGTGCGGTCACGCAGCGGCGACGCGGTGAGCACGACGTCGAGCAGGCCGCCGTCCTTGCGCACCCACTGGGTCTCGATGCGCTCGACACGCTCGCCCGAGAGCACGCGGCCGAAGCGCGTGTTCTGGCTCTCGAAGTCCTCGTCGCGCACCAGTGCCCGCACGTACTGGCCGACGATCTCCGCGCGCTCGTAGCCGAGCAGGCGGACCGCCCCGGGGTTCCAGTGCGTGATCCGCCCCTCGCGGTCGGCGCCGACGATCGCGTCGTCGGTGGACTCGACGATCGCCGCCATCAGCTCGGCGGCCGCCTCGGCCCGGCGCAGGTCGGTCGTGTCGCGGTAGGTGACGAGGATGCCGTCGCCCAACTTCACCGCCCGCATCTCGAAGACCCCGGATACCTGGCTGCCGCCGACGACGCCGTCGAAGGCCATCTCCTGCCACCACGGCGCGCCCGTCTCGACCACCTGGCGATAGGCGTCGAACGGGCCTCCGTCGCGGAAGGCGGGGACGAAGTCCAGCAGCCGGTGGTCGACGATCTCGGCGATCCGCATCCCGCTGATGCGCTCGAGCGCCGGGTTGGCGTAGATGGCCAGGAAGTCGACGATCGTCCCGTCGTCGTCGCGTACCGCGGTGAGGACGCTGAGACCGTCGGGGAACTGGTCGAACGCCTCGTCGAGCTCGACCGCTGTCACTGCCCGACTCTACTGGTCGAGTTGGTCCACCGTGCAGGCCTCCGGGGCCTTGTCCTCGCGCCAGCGCTGGACCTTGGCGCCGTGGCGGATGCGCCCGTCGGAGACGTGATCGAAGGTGATCTCGACCACGAGCTCGGGGCGCAGGGCGACCCACTCGAGGTCGCGTCCTTGCGTCCAGCGGCTGGGCTCGCCGCTGCCGCGCTCGCCGGTCTCGTACGGCGCGAGGAAGTCAACGAGCTCGCGCTTCTCCTTGGCCGTGAAGCCGCTGGAGTGCCCGACCTCGCGCAGTCGTCCGTCGGCGTTGTAGAGCCCGAGGATGATGGCGCCGACCGTGCGCTCGGCCTTGCCCGGCCGCCAGCCCAGGACGACGGCGTCGACCGTGCGCACGCGCTTGACCTTGATCATGCCGGTGCGCTCGCCGGGCAGGTAGGGGGAGGCGGCCTCCTTGGCGATGACGCCCTCGGCCTCGTGCAGCCAGTGGTCGGCCTCGGCTGCGCTGCGCACCATGTCGGTCAACACGACGGGGGCGACGACGTGGGCCTCGAGCGCGGCGCGGCGCTCGTCGTAGGAGCGCTCGAGCAGGACCTCGTCGTCGAGCGCGAGCAGGTCGAAGGCGTAGTAGGTCGTCGGCGTCTCCTCGGCCAGCCGCGCGATGCGCGAGGCGGCCGGATGGATGCGCTGGCCGAGGGTGTCGAACGAGCTCGCGACGATCTCGCCGTCGAGGACGTAGCGCCCGGCCGGGAACTGCAGCTCGGGGAAGTAGCGGGTCAGCGGCTTGCCGTTGCGCGATTGCAGGTAGGTCTCGTCGCCGTCGACGAACGCGACGGCGCGGAAGCCGTCGTACTTGGGCTCGTAGGCCCAGCCCTCGCCCTCGGGCAGGCTGGCGCGCGAGCGCGCGAGCTGCGGGGCGAGCGGCGGTGTCAGTGGCAGGGTCACGCCTTGGACCCTAATCGTGGGTCAGCCGCGGCGCGCGTCGAGGCGGATCGTCCACGGGTCGATCGTGTCGATCTGAAGGTGCGTCTCGCTCCAGGGATCGCGCGCGAGTGTGGCGCGGACGGCGTCCTCGGACTCGGCCTCGACGGCGTGCGCGACGCGGCCATCGCCGGCGAGCGGCCCGCCGAGGACGATGAACCCGGTGTCGACGAGCCCGTCCATGAAGGACGCGTGTGCGTCCCAGCCGGACTGCTCCTCCAGCGGGCGCGAACGGTCGAACTCAGGGCCGGACTGGTGCACCACGACGAGGAACATCGCCACGCCCGCGTTCTACCTCACGCCTCCGGGCTCGTCAACGCGGCGTCGTCAACCCGGGATCGCCGGCTGAGGCACCGGCGCCACAGCGCGGCTCGTGCTCGCCAGCACCAGGACCGCGATGAGCACGATCGCGCCGCCGGCGACCTGCACCGGGCCCAGGCGCTCGCCGAACCACAGCATCGCGAGGGTGACGGTGACCACGGGCTCGAAGGTCGAGACGATGGCGGCGGTCGCGGGCCCGACGGCGTCGAGGCCGGTCATGAACGCGCTGATGGCCACGACGGTCGAGCCCAGCCCCAGCGCCGCGATCCACGCCCACCCGGCGGGCTCGAAGCCAAGGCGCAGCGACCCTGTCGCCACGCCGGCGAGCGAGAGGGTCACCGCGGCCCCGGTGGTGATCAGCGCGCCGAGCAGGAAGGGGTCGATGCGCCCGACGACGCGGTCGGAGATCAGGATGTAGAGCGAGTAGAGGACGGCGGCGCCGAGGGCCAGGGCGACCCCGAGCGGGTCCAGCGCGCCCGCGCCGCCGCCGGCCAGCACGAGTGCGGCACCTGCCGTCGCCAGGGCGAGGGCGCCGATGCGGCGGCGGTCGGCGCGCTCACGGCCGATCGCGATCGCGATGCCGAAGACGAGGGCGGGGTAGGTGTAGAGCAGCAGCGCGGCCAGCGATGCGTCGATGTGCGTGAGCGCGCCGAAGAAGGCGCCCGACTGCGCGGCGTACCCGACGCCGCCGAGGGCGAGGCCGACGAGGACGACGCGGCGCGTCGGTGTCCGGGACGGGCCCGAGCCCGCGCGCCGCGTGGCGACGATGGCCCAGAAGGCTCCCGCCGCGAGGGTGAAGCGCAGCGCGAGCAGCGTCGTGATCGAGACGTCGCTGCGGTATGCCTCCTTGGCGAAGATCGCCATCAGGCCGAAGCCGACGGCAGACAGGAGGCAGAGGGCGACGCCTCGCCTGTGGTGCTGGTTGTGGGTTCTAGAGGTTGCGCTCGTCACGGCGGCTGTCGGCACCGAAGCGGAGACTAAGGAGGCCGAGAGCGCCGAAGGCGGTCATGAGTGCGATGAGAGAGAACATACGTACATGATCGACCACATGTTCCCGTTCCTCTAGCCTTGGTTACCAGCGACTCCTCAAGGTTACCCCTTGACGTTACAACAGCTCCAATACTTCCTCGCCGCCTACCGCCACGGCTCGTTCTCGGCCGCGGCCGCCGAGCTGCACATGGCGCAGCCGTCGATCTCCGAGCAGATCCGCCGGCTGGAGGCCGAGCTCGGCGTGCGGCTCTTCCAGCGTGTCGGCCGCGGGCTGACGCCGACCGAGGCGGGCCACACGCTGCGCCCGCACGCCGAGCGCACGCTGGACGCCGCCGAGGCGGCGCGCGAGTCGGTCGTCGCCGTGCGCGAGCTGCGCGGCGGGACGGCGACCTTCGGCACCTGGGGCACCGCGCGCTACTACCCGGGCGTCGACTTCGTGGCCGAGTTCCGCCGCCGCCACCCGAGCGTGCGCGTGCGCGTCGTGGGTCTGAACTCCTCGGAGGTCGTCGAGGCCGTGCGCGCCGGCGACCTCGAGGCGGGGATGGTCTCGCTGCCGATCGACGACCGCGGCCTCGACGTCCAGCCCATCATGCGCGAGGAGATCCTCTACGCCTCGACCGATCCGGCGCACGTGAGCACGCCGGCCACGATCGAGGCGCTGGCGAGCAGGCCGCTCATCCTGGCCGACGCGAGCTATGGCGCGGAGGACCCCATGCGCCGCCAGCTGGCCGA
>Ga0307502_10000399_pt1 | contig 11509 bp, 11 predicted proteins | sample 16_S_MG_FD_201364 | JGI IMG/M metagenome (GOLD analysis project Ga0307502, IMG submission 201364) | Soil microbial communities from Populus trichocarpa stands in riparian zone in the Pacific Northwest, United States - 16_S | ecosystem: Environmental > Terrestrial > Soil > Riparian zone > Trees... | reverse complement strand
CTGAGGATCGAGCGCTTCTTGACCAGGAAGCGGCTGCCGGTCGACCCGCTGGTCGTGTCGCCGATGCGCAGCTGGTCGAAGCCGCCGTCGCGACGGATGAACGCGATCTCGCCACGCTGGATGGTGGGGTCGCGCTCGACGAGCGTCGGCGAGCTGAGCTTTGAGATCTTCGTCTCCACGCCGGTGGCGACGCCGAGGCGGTAGATGTCGCCGTCGCGCGTGTAGACGGCGTACGTGCTGCCCGAGCGGTTGGTGCCGAGGTCGATGTCGAACGGGCCGCCGGCGCGCTCCGGCACCGCGACGGGGACCGGGGCGCCGCCGTCGACGGACTTCACGAGCCGATAGTTGCCGGTGGCGGGATCGAGCTGGGACCACATGACGGTCCCGTTCCAGGCCGCGACGTGGGTCGGGGCCTGCTCGGTGCTGAGGATGGTCGCGGCCTGCGCCGCCGCCGCAGGGGCGAGCGCCGCGGCCGCGAGGCCGATGGTGAGGATGCATCTGCGAAGGAAGGACATGCCCTCCATGGTGCCGCGGTCTGCTCGCAGTCCGGGCACCCCAAGGTGCCGTATCGTCACACCTCAGGCGCCGAAGTGCCGGCGCACCATCGGCGCCACGTCGGCGATCGACCACTGCTTGTTGTCGTGGGGCGCATCGACCCCGCAGAAGGCCAGGGCGCCCAGCGAGTCGACGCGGTGCAGCGAGCCGTGGCTGCCGCCACCCACGTGGTCCACCCCGCCCCAGTCAGCGAACTCGTAACCGGGCGCGGCGGACAGCAGGACGTCGCCGGAGGTCGGGCACGTCAGCGCCGACCAGGCGCGGCCCAGCGCATCGGGGTAGGTGTCGCTGCGCAGGACGCCGTCCTCCACGCGCGCGTCGAGGACCTCCAACGGGCCGTCGATCGACCACCGCCCGCCGCGCTCGTCGCGCACGTCGCCGCCCGGCGCGAAGCGCAGCTCCCCGGTCGCGTTGGCGATCGCCCCCTCGCGCGGCGCGGGGCGCCAGAGGGCGAGGTCGACGCCGTCGATGGCCAGGGCGATCTCGACGATGCGCGGGACGAGCGTGTCGCGGCCCTCGGCCAGCAGCGCGTAGACCATCGCGCTGCGCTGGGCCGGGCACACCGCGATCTCGGCGTCGCGGCGGCGGGCGCCGGAAGGCGCGAGCACGCTCAGCTCCGCGTAGGCGGCCTGGAGCTCGATCGCCTTCTCGACGGGCGCGTGGGAGTGGTCGGCCACGACGATGACCGCGTGCTCGTCGAGGAAGCGCTCGGTCCCGCCGCCGGCGTGGAAGAGGCGCTCGAGCTGGCGGTCGGCGGCAGCGATCGAGGTCACCTGGGCGTGCGGCCCGTGGCGGTGGGAGTGCGTGTCGTTGTCGGGCAGGGAGAGCAGCAGGAAGTCGAAGAGGTCCTGCTCGACGAGGTAGGCGCCGACGCAGCCGGCGTGCTGGTCGCGGATGCCCGGCAGGCCGAGCTGGGAGCGACAGGGGGTCTCGCGGCTGGCGAAGATGTCGGCGTAGAAGAGCTCCTTGGGGCCCATCACGGGGCGGCGGAAGACCGTCGACGCCAACCGCGTGAGGGCGGTGTTCTTCGACGTCTGGTGCTCGTAGCGCCCGCGATACATCAGATAGGTCGTCCCCGCGGTGCGCACGCCGGCGTCGTCGAGCGACTCGAACACCGTGGGCACCTCGGCCGGCAGGTGCGTGGCGTTCATGTTGTAGATCGTGTCGGTCAGCTGCTGGACGAGCCCGAAGCGCCGCGATGCGCTGAACGAGGAGCCGTACTCGACGTAGCGGCGCTCGTCGCGCGAGTACCAGTTCATCGACGGGATGTGATGGGCGTCCTGGCGCACACCGGTGGCGATGGTCGCGGCGCAGGCCGGCGTCACGCTCGGGAAGGCGGCGGCGCAGTCGTCGACGTAGCTGCCGCGCTCCATCACGGCGGCCATCGCCGGCGCGCGACCGGTGGCCACCGCGCGCTCGAGCATGGACGGCTTGAGGCCGTCGACCACCGTGAGCACCAGCTTGGTGCTCACCGCAGGATGCGCAGTCCGGCGTGCTTCTCGCCCTCGCGCCGGCGCCCGCCGAGCCGCAGCCAGACGAAGAAGCCCAGGAAGACCACGCTGATGGGCGGGATGAGCACCGAGAGCCCGCTCACCACCAGGGCGGCGGCGTCGGCGTAGAGGAAGAGCGCGGCGGCGGCCGCCGCGTCGAGGCGCGCGCGCGTGCGGGTCAGCAGCGAGCGCGCGCCCTGCTGGGCGATGAACGCGCACACGAGGCCGCCGATGATCCCCGGCCACCACGTCGCGTGGCGGTCGTCGAGCGTGCCGGCGAAGAGCAGCGCACCGAGCCCCAGGCCGATGCCGCCCAGCGCGGCCTCGCCCGCGGGCGTCTCGAAGCGCGCGCGTAGCACCGTGGTGACCACGAGCGCGGCGCCGATCGCCAGCAGGAACCAGGGGCTCTCCAGGAAGGCGAAGGCGGTGCCGTCGAAGTCCACGCCGAGATCGTCGGCGGCCAATGCGCCGACGAGCAGCGTCGGGAGAAAGGGGCGCAGCCCGGCGGCGGCGGACACCCCCATCCCCTGCAGGATGTCGAGGAGGAGCTTCACGGTCCGATAGCTTGAAGCGGGCATGACTGTAGAGGACGACCCGCCCACCCGCAGGGCCGGTGGGCAGCGTGGCGAAGTTCGGCCCATGAGTCAGCGGCGCGACCTCGAGCGCTACGCAGGCCTCTTCGCCTCGCGCACCTCGGTCATGAAGTCCTCGGCCATGCGCGACCTGATGGCCATCACCGAGCGCCCCGAGGTGATCTCGCTCGCCGGCGGGTTGCCCGACACGTCGACCTTCCCGGCCGAGACGCTCGCGGCGCTGCTCTCCAAGGTCGCCGCCTCGGACTCCGCGCGCGCCCTGCAGTACGCCCCGACGGAGGGCATGGCCGTCGTCGGCGAGGCGATCGCGGCCGTGATGGCCGCGGAGGGCATGCACGTCGATCCCGAGGACGTCCTCGTCACCACCGGCGGCCAGCAGGTCATCGACCTCGTGTGCAAGACGCTCGTCGACCCCGGCGACGTGATCGTCGCCGAGGCGCCGACGTACCCGGGCGCGGTTCCGGCCTTCAGCGCCTATCAGGCCGACGTGGTGCAGATCGCCATGGACGACGACGGCATGCGCGTCGACGAGCTCGAGGAGACCCTCGAGCGCCTGGAGCGCGAAGGGCGCCGGCCCAAGTTCATCTACACGATCCCCACCTTCCAGAACCCGGCCGGGGTGACGATGTCGCTCCCGCGCCGCCAGCGGCTCGTGCAGGTCGCCCGCGAGCGCGAGTTGCTCATCCTGGAGGACAACCCCTACGGCCTGCTGCGCTACGAGGGTGAGGCGCTGCCCACGCTGCGCTCGCTCGACGGCGGCGACTTCGTCATCTACCTGGGCACCTTCTCGAAGATCCTGTCGCCCGGCATCCGCCTGGGCTGGACGGTGGCGCCCGCTCCGGTGCTCGAGAAGATGAACCTCGGCAAGCAGGCCAGCGACCTGTGCTCGTCGTCGCTGTCGCAGCTCTTCGTGGCCGCCTACTTCGCCGAGGGCCACTGGCAGGACTACATCGCCACGCTGCGCGACCTCTACCGCCGCCGGCGCGACACGATGCTCGACGCGCTGGCCGAGCACCTGCCGCCCGAGGCGGCGTGGACGCACCCGGCGGGCGGGCTCTTCATCTGGGCCACGCTGCCCGACTACATCGACACCACCGACCTGCTCGCCCTCGGGCTCTCGCGCAACGTGGCCTTCGTCCCCGGGCGCGCGGCGTACCTCGACGGCCGCGGCGGCTCGTCGATGCGGCTGAACTTCTCCGGCGTGGACGACGACGCGATCCGCGAGGGCGTGCGCCGGATCGGCGAGGTCGTGCGCGAGCAGGTTGCGCTCTACGGCACCCTCACCGGGAAGCTTGCCCCGCCACTGGCCGAGCCGGCGCCGGCGCCGACCGACCCCGCGCTCGCCGACGTGCTGCAGCTCCCGCGCCGCGACGATCGCGGCGAGCGCCGCGCACGATGACTGCGAGGGCTCGCGATCGCGGAGACGGACTCGAACCCGACGAGTTGCGGCGCGCTGGTGGTACGGTCGCCGTGCTCAAGGGCGGGCGCTCGCTGGAGCGCCAGGTCTCGCTGCGCTCCGGCGCGCGCGTGGAGGATGCGCTGGAGCGCCTGGGCCACGAGGTGGTGGGCATCGACGTCGGCCACGATCTCGTCGCCCGCCTGCGCGAGGCGGCCCCCGACGTGGCCTTCGTCGCCCTGCACGGGCGCGACGGCGAGGACGGGATCGTCCAGGAGCTGCTCGAGGTGCTCGGCATCCCCTACACCGCGTCGGGGGTGTCGGCCTGCATGCGCTGCTCGGACAAGGTCGTGGCCAAGCACGCGATGCGCGACGCAGGCCTGCCGACGCCCGACTTCTACGCCTTCACCGAGACGGCGTTCAAGGAGCTGGGCGCCGGCGACGCCCTCGGGGCGATCGAGGAGCGCCTGCGCTTCCCGATCGTCGTCAAGCCGGCCGACCAGGGCAGCGCGCTGGGGATCCGCTTCGCCGCCAGCGCCGCCGACGTGCCCGCCGCCATCGTCGCCGCCTTCTCCTACAGCGAGAAGGTCCTGCTCGAGCGCCACGTCCACGGCCGCGAGCTGGCCGTCTCGATCCTCGGCGACGAGCCGCTGCCGATCGTCGAGGCCGTCCCGCGCGAGGAGGACTTCTACGACTTCGCCGCGCGCTACACGATCGGGCGCACAGCGTTCGTGTGCCCGGCCGAGCTCGGCGACGAGCTGACCGCCCGCGCCCAGAAGCTGGCGCTCGACGTCTTCCGCCTGCTCGGCTGCCGCGGCTTTGCCCGCGTCGACCTCATGCTCGAGGAGGGCACCAACGAGCTCTACGTGCTCGAGTCCAACGTCATCCCGGGGCTGACCGAGACGAGCCTGCTGCCCCAGGCCGCCGAGGCCGCGGGGATCTCCTTCGACGAGCTGATCGGGCGGATCGTCGAGCTGGCCGCGGTCGAGCCCGTGCCGGGCTGAGCCTCACAGCGGGTCGGTCACCGTCCAGCGACAGACCTGGGCGCCGGCGATCTCGGCGCCCCACAGGACCGCGATCTCGCGCTCCTCATCGTCCGGCAGCGCAAGGTGCGAGCCGGTCGTGTGGCCGAGGATGGCGACCGTCGCGCCCTTCTCGACGATCTCGTGCGGGTGGATGCGGTAGTCCGGGAAGCGCTCGACGTAGCCACGCCAGGCCGCGATGTTCGCAGCGCGGCCGACGAGCGGCGGCTCGTCGAAGACGACGAGCGCGTGGTCCTCGGTCATGAGCCGGCCGAGGGCGGGGACGTCGCCACGGTTGATCGCGTCGACGAAGCTGGCGGCGACAGCCCGCGGGCTAGGAATCGCCCGCGAAGTCCTCCGGCGTGACCTGGTCGAGGAACTCCTTGAAGCGGTCGACGACCTCCTCGGTGTCCTCGACCTCGTGCTCGAACTCGATCGCCGACTCGGCGATGACCTCCTCGGCGGCGAAGATCGGCGCGCCCGAGCGCACCGCGAGCGCGAGCGCGTCGCTCGGGCGCGAGTCGATCTCGAGCTCGCGCCCGTTGACGGCCAGCGTGATCGAGGCGAAGAAGGTGTTGTCGCGCAGCTCGGTCACGGCCACCTGCGTGCAGCGCACGTCGAGCTCGCCGAGCATGTCCACGAGCAGGTCGTGGGTCATCGGGCGCGGCGTCGTCGCGCCCTGGAGCTTCATGAGGATTGCCGCGGCCTCGGGATGACCGATCCAGATCGGCAGGAACTTGTTGCTGTCGGCGGTCTTGAGCAGGACGATCGGCTGTTTGCCGACCATGTCGAAGCTCACGCCGTAGATGACCATTTCCTGCACAGACGGCTCCCTCGCGCGAGTCGGTGTTCGATTGAGTATAGGCACGGCGACGGCCGCCCCCGGAGCCTTTCGCGACCTCGCAGGTGGCATGGATCGGCGTGCAGCGGGCATACGAGGGTCGATGCCACCCGCACGCAGGATCCCGATCTGCCTCGTCCTCGCCGCCCTGGTCGCTCTCGCATGCGCCGCCGCGGCGGCGGCCCACGGCCCCGCACCGCGCGCCTGGCTGACCACCGGCGATCGCACGAGCCTGCTCGCCCAGCAGCCGCCGCAGGCGCTGGGCGCCGCGGATCCGTCGGCGCCGACCATCACCGTCGACCCGCGCCGCGCCTACCAGCGCATCGAGGGCCTCGGCGCCTCGATCACCGATTCCTCGGCGCACCTGCTCGCGCAGTCACCCGATCGCGACGCGATCATGCGTTCGCTCTTCGACCCGCGCCGCGGCCTCGGCCTCAGCTACCTGCGCCAGCCGATGGGCGCCTCGGACTTCGTCGTGGGCGACCACTACACCTACGACGACGTTCCGGCGGGCCAGACCGACTTCCGTCTCAGGCACTTCTCGATCGCCCACGACCGCGCCGAGATCCTCCCGCTGCTGCGCCAGGCGCGCGCGCTGAACCCGAACCTCAAGGTGATGGCGACGCCGTGGAGCCCCCCGGCGTGGATGAAGACCAACGACTCGCTGGTCGGCGGGCGCTTCAAGGACGACCCGCGCGTCTATGAGGCCTACGCGCGCTACTTCGTGCGCTTCATCCAGGAGTACCGCCGCGCCGGCGTGCCCATCGACGCCATCACGCTGCAGAACGAGCCCCAGAACCGCAGCCCGAGCGCCTACCCGGGGATGGACCTGCGCGACGACGAGGAGGCCAGGCTGGTGGTCGCCGTCGGGCGCGCGCTGCAGCGGGCCGGGCTGCACACCAAGATCCTCGGCTACGACCACAACTGGTCGCTGCACCCCAACGACGTCGGGCCGCCCGGGGATGAGGCCAACCCCGATTACGCCGCGTCGCTGCTCTCCAACCCCGCCGCGCGCCACTACCTCGCCGGGACCGCCTTCCACTGCTACTCAGGCGATCCCGACCGCCAGTCGGCGCTGCATGACCTCTTCCCGCAGAAGGACGTCTACTTCACCGAGTGCTCGGGCTCTCAGTCGGGTGACCCGGCGACGACCTTCCCTGACACGCTGCACTGGCACACGCGCTTCCTCACCGTCGGCGCGATCCGCAACTGGGCCAAGACGGTCATCACCTGGAACCTCGCCCTCGACCCCGCCGGCGGGCCGCACAACGGCGGCTGCGGCACGTGCTTCGGCGTCGTGACGATCGATCCGGCGACCGGACAGGCCACCCCGACCGCCGACTACTACGTGTTCGGGCACGTGACGCGCTTCATCCGCCCGGGCGCAATGCGCATCGACTCCACGCTGGCGGGCAACGCCTGGAACGTCGCCTTCCGCAATCCCGACGGCTCGATCGTGCTGGTCGCGGTCAACGACGACTGGGGCACGACCACGCAGACCTTCAACGTCGCCGTCGCGGGCACCCAGCCGTTCTCCTATGCCCTGCCGGCGGGCGCCGTGGCGACCTTCGTGCTTCCCGCGGGGCATCGCGGGTGACGTAGCGCTACGCGCCTCGGAGGCCGTGGTCGGAGGCAGCTTTGGCAAACGCCGAGCGCGACCTTCGTCGGGTCAGAGACCTCCCTCGGCCAGGATGGCCATCGCGATCCGCTGCGCGAAGGGTTTGAGCTCCGGGTCCAACTCCGATGGGCGCACCTTGCTGTTTCCGAAGCGGGGCTCGATGTCCAACACCGCCTTGGCCGGCAGCGACACGTGCAGGAAGCCGGGCGTGTTGCCGGTACCGGGGCTGTACACCGCCTTGTGGCCGCCGAGCACGAAACGGCTGAGCGTTGGCGGGAGCGCCGGGTCAGCGGACGTCTCCGGTAGACCGCGCGTGACGTAGACGAAGAGCCAGTCCTCGTACAGCGCCTTGTACTCGCAGCCACTCGCAGCCAACTGTCCTCGCTGATAGGGCTTCAACGGGATGGCTCGGAGATGGTCGGGTTGGCCACCGCCGCCCAAGGCGAGCGCGGTGGGGTGGATGATGGCAGCGGCCTTGGCCGCGGGAAGCAGAGCGCAGAGCGCCGTGGACGAGCGCTTAGTACCCACCAAGGCGCGCGCAGGCCGCGCGTGCAGCGGTATCGGCCGAGTCGAGGTTGAGGTGGCGGTGGTCGTTCGGCCTGCGTTGTTGTCGCCCTGCTCCACGCTGGTGGCGGCCTGGCGCGCCGGCGATCCGCCACAGCCCGCCAGGACGGTAAGCGCTGCCGCCGCCGCAGCGCGCGGGCGCATCAGGATTGCGGGCGACGCAGAACAGCGTCGGCTGTGGAATTGTCGCCCTCCTTCGTCCAGGAGAAGTGAGCCCCGCCTCCGTTGTCGATAGGTGTCAGGTGCACGGTCCCCGCGTCGATGCACCTCGACGTCCCGTAGGTGAGCGTCTCGCGGAGTAGCACCCCTCCGTCGTCGGACGGCCCGAGGTAAGTCAGAATGCCTCCGCAGGACAGCTCGGGATAGTCGATCTGGCCCGCGACATCTCCGACGCGCTCGAGTTGCTCGAGTTTGATACTGGCGCCGTAGTTGGTGTAAGGCGCCGGTGTTTGTGTCACCGGCCCGGTCCAGCGGCCGAGGAGCGCGGCGGCGGAGCTCCCCGCAGGACCCGGCAGTGCGGGCGGATCGGCTTTGGGAACGCGCGGGTCGGACGCGAGCAACCTGGCCTCCTGGTACCAGCCGGTCGGGTTGGGGTGGTACCAGAGGCGGAGCCTGACCGGGGGTTCGTCCACGAACGGCTGGATGAACCACCGGTGCGGGTTACTGCGCTGGGCGTAGAGCTCGTGGTTGCGCGGTGCGGCGAAGAGCGCCTTCGTCTTCACGAACAGCAACCTGGGGGCGCCGGGCTTGTTGAGCGCGTCCACCTCATGCTGCTGGAGCTTGTCGCCAGCGTCCTCGATGTTCCGCAGGCGCCTGCCCACCTCGATGAACGTGTGGCCACCGTGCCCCGACCGCAGCCTGTAGCCGGGATCACCTTCCAAGTAGGGGTAGCCGAGCACCACGATGCTGGCGGTCGGGTCGGCCCGTGCCTGCACGGCGGCCAGCACGCTGCGCAGACGCCCGGCGATCGTCCCGTCGGCGAGCTTCTGCTCGGCCTGGGCCAGAAGCGGCCCGCAGTTGGCGCCATCGCGAGACTCGGCGACCAGGCAGTACCTGACGATCGACTTGAACTTCAGATCGTTGCCGGCGATGGTCAGGAAGATCAGGTCGTAACTGTGCTCGACGGCGTCGACCTGCGGCGCCCGGCTGGATGTCTTATGGGTGAAAGCGGCCGTCGTGTCACCGCTGCAGGCGATCGTCCGCACGAACGCCGTTTGGCGGTAAGGGGCGGCTTGGACGATCCGTTGGAACTCGCGGCCGTAGTTGTGCGCCGAGCGCGAGCACGTCCCTCCGTAGTAGGAGCCTGCACCGTTGCCGGCCGAATACGAGTCGCCCATGACGAGGATCGAGAGCAACCCGTCGCCGGCCGTCGCGGACGCCGCCTGCCCCGAGGACAATGCACCCACGGCCACAGCGGCCAGGACGCCCAACACCCTCGCGCGGCGTGTGCTCGCCGCGCGGGCCTTAACCACCGCCGCGCTCGTGAACCCCAGCCCGTCTCTGTTGCTGTCCATGGTGCCTCGTGGTCTGCATCGTGCTGCCGGTCGCGGGCGCGCGTCGTCGGGCCATGCCACAGGCCGCTGCGCAAGGGCGCAGCGCGCCGCTGAGCCACCCTGGCCATGCAACCACGTCGTGCCGTCCAGCCGGGCGGATTCTGGTCGTTCGCATAGCTCGCTCGATGCGAGCGGCGCCGACGCCGACGCCGATGTCCGCGCGGCGTAGGGCGGCAGCGTATTGGCGGCGGCGCCCCGCAGGGCCTAGCGTCTGCGCGGATGGATGACCTGGCCATCCCCGGTGCCGACCAGGAGCGGTCGCGCCGCTTCTACGAGACGTAATTCGGCTTCGGCGCGAAGCCGGCGCGGCGCTACGACGACGGCGTGCCGATGCTCTACGACGACCAGGGCTTCGCCGTGGCCCTCGGGCCTGCCGACGCGCCGATCCGCCGCCCCGCATGGAGGCGCTTCGGCGTCGGGCTGCCCGACCGCGCCGCGGTGCTCGCGCTGCGCGACCGGCTGGCCGGCGACGGCGTCGAGCTCGTCGAGTTCTGGGACGAGCCCGACTACGTGAGCGTCAAGTGCCGCGACCCCGATGGGTACATCGTCGAGGCGTCGTGGGAGCCGGCCGACTGAGCGCCCCCGACCCGCTCAGGCGGGCGCCGGGATCGCTCCCATCTGCACCATCAGGCCGAGCATGTCGGCCTGAGAGAAGCGCTCGGCCACCCGGTCGCCTGCGAAGTGCAGGATGGTGATCCCGGGGAGCGCGATGGCGTTGCCGGTCGCCGGCACGCCCATGAACTCGCCGACGTGGCGCCCCGTCATCGTGAAGCGGATCGTGCACGCCGCGCCGTCCCACAGCACCTCGTGGAACTCGAGCTGGGGGGAGTCGAAGGCGGCGAAGATCGCCGCGTAGAACCCGCGCACCTCGGCCTTGCCCATGGGCTCGGGCGAATACCCGTGCAGGCGGATGCGCTCGTCGTAGAGCTCGAGGTAGCCGTCGAGGTCGCCGGCGTTCCAGCTCGCGTGAGCGGCGGCGAGCGTGTCCTTGGGTGCGGTCATGGTCCCTCCTGGTCGGAAGGCACCTCCGAAGGCCGTATTCGCCGCGCCGCCCGCACTGGATCACCCGACGGCGCCCGCGATGCCTGCTCTGAACGACGAAGACCCCGTCGAAACGGGGTCCTCGGCACTCGCCTGTTATGGGCGATCCAGGACTCGAACCTGGGACCTCTTCCTTATCAGAGAAGCGCTCTAACCGACTGAGCTAATCGCCCTCGCGGGGTCGCGGATTGTAGCGAGCTTCAGGCGACTGCTCGGGGGCGCAGGCGGCGGGCGAGGGCGAGCGCCTCGTCGACGTCCTCGAAGCCGAGCTCGACCTTGTAGCCGGTGCCCCGCGGGCGCACGCGCACGTCGGTTCCGAGCGCCGCACCGAGGGCCTCGGCGATGCGCGCGGCGGCGGCCTCCTGGTCGGGATGGACCGCGGCGCGGCCGCGCCGGGCGGCGCGCGTGGGGGCGTTGGCCTCGCGGGCGTGCTGCTCGACGACGCGCACCGACCAGCCGCCCTGCACTGCCGCGCGGGCCAGGCGCCGGCGGTCGGCGTGGTCGTCGGCCAGCAGCAGGGCGCGGCCGTGGCCCTCGGTCAGCGAGCCGTCCTCGACGAGCGCGAGCGCCTCGTCGGGCAGGTCGAGCAGGCGCAGGAGATTGGACACGGCGACGCGGCTGCGCCCGACGCGCCGGCCGACATCCTCGCGCGTGAGCCCCAGCTCCTCCACGAGCGCCGCCACGGCGCGGGCGGCCTCGATCGGGTTGAGGTCCTCGCGGGCCATGTTCTCGATGAGCGCGGCCTCGAGCGACTGGGCGTCGTCGCGCTGCTGGACGAGGGCCGGCAGCGTCTCGAGGCCCGCGAGCTGCGCGGCGCGCCAGCGGCGCTCTCCGGC
>Ga0307502_10000397_pt1 | contig 11550 bp, 9 predicted proteins | sample 16_S_MG_FD_201364 | JGI IMG/M metagenome (GOLD analysis project Ga0307502, IMG submission 201364) | Soil microbial communities from Populus trichocarpa stands in riparian zone in the Pacific Northwest, United States - 16_S | ecosystem: Environmental > Terrestrial > Soil > Riparian zone > Trees... | reverse complement strand
GACCTCGGCCTCGACCTCCTCGACGTCGACCGCGATGCCGTCGATGACCGCGAGGTAGTCGTCGACGATGCGGTCGGCGATGGCGTAGAGCACCGAGCTGGGGCCGATCCCGAGCAGGTCGGGATGGGCCTCGAGGTCCAGGCGCACGTCGTGCAGCGGGCTGCCCTCGCCGTGACGGACGGTGACCACGAAGCGCGCGCCGAGGAAGACCATGACCTCACCGATCTCGATGAGCTCGTCGCTGTCGACGTAGCGCGCCGTCTTGAGCACCACGAACAGCGTGTCGCCGCCGTGGACCTCGAGCTTGGCGCGCTGGTGGGCGTGGACGGCGTCCTCGACGGCCAGCGGGTGCAGCTCGAAGTGCTCCCCCACCGCCTCGACGACCCCCGGGCTCGGGTCGTGCAGCCCGATCCACACGAAGCCGTGCTGGCAGGCGTCGGCCTTGCGCAGCGCGGACTCGAGCTCGATGCGCCCGCCCAGGCGCTCGCCGCCCTCGTACAGGCCGCAGTCGACCACCGCCGAGCGGATCTCCTCCTCGCTCAGCGGCTCCTGGGTCGGGGCGTGCACCGTCGTCGCGCCGTTGCCGCCGGCCCCGCGGCGCACGGGGATACGCCTGGGGAGCGGGAACCACGACGAGCCCTGTGAAGGCACGTAGCAAGCGTACCCGGGACTACGCTTGATCCGTGCACGACCGGCCACGGCTCACGGCGCAGGGAGACGGGCGCTCGGCCGTCGTCGGGGCCGTCGTGGCCGCGCTGGCGGTGGCAGCGACCACGGCCCTGATCTACCCGCTGGCCCAGATCGCCCCGGTCGTCGCCCTCGGTGTGGTCTACCTCGTCGCCGTGCTGCTCGTCTCCTCGGTCTGGGGCGGCTGGCTGGGGGCGGCCACGGCGCTGGCCAGCGCGCTGGCCTTCAACTTCTTCCACATCCCCCCGACGGGCCGCTTCACGATCTCCGAGGGCGAGAACTGGGTCGCGCTCATCGTCTTCTTCATCGCCGCCCTCGTCGCCAGCACGCTGGCCGAGCGCACGCGCGTGCGGACGCGCGAGGCGCACGATCGTCGCCAGGAGGCCGACCTGGCCGCCGAGATGGCGCGGCTGCTGCTGCGCGGCGCCAGCCTCGACGAGGCGCTGCCGGCGGTCTCGCAGCGCCTGGCGCACGCGCTCGAGCTGTCGTCCGCCGCGATCGCGCTGCGCGCGGTGGCGGGTGACGAGCGGCGCGTCGCCCTGGCGCTGGGCGATCCCAAGGATCCCCTGGGGACGCTGCTCGTGCCGGCGGCGCTGGCGCCCGAGGTCCTCGAGCGCCTGCAGCAGCGCGTGGTGCCCGCTCTCGACGCCATCCTCGGCGCCGCCGTCGAGCGCGACGCCCTCCAGCGCGAGGTGGTCGAGACGAGCGCCCTGCGCCGTTCCGACGTGCTCAAGACGGCGCTGCTGCGCGCCGTCTCGCACGACCTGCGCTCGCCGCTGACGGCGATCCTGACCGCGGCCGGTGCGCTCGACTCGACCTCGCTGTCGCCCGCCGAGCACCGCGAGCTCGTGGCCGACATCGCCGGCGAGGCGGGGCGGCTCTCGCGCCTGGTCGACAACCTGCTCGACATGTCGCGCCTCGAGGCGCGCACGGCCGAGCCGCGCGTGGAGTGGTGCTCGGTGGAGGAGGTCGTCCTCGCGGCCGTCGACGACATCGCCCTGGCGCCCGAGACCTTCGCCCTCGCGCTCGCCCCCAACCTGCCCCTCATCCGCGCCGACGCCGCGCAGCTCGAGCGGGCCTTCGCCAATCTGCTGGAGAACTCGGCGCGCTACCGCGACGGCCATCCGGTCTCCGTGCGGGCCCGCGCGGTCGGCGCGCGCATCATCGTGCGCATCGTCGACCGCGGGCCTGGCGTGCCGTCCGCCGAGCGGGAGCGCATCTTCGAGGCCTTTCACCGTGCGCCCGGCGACGCCGACGGCCATCGCGGCTCCGGGTTGGGGCTCGCCATCGTGCGCGGCTTCATCGAGGCCAACGGCGGGCGCGTGTGGGTCGAGTCGCTCCCGGGCCAGGGCGCGACCTTCGTCGTGGAGCTGCCGGTCGAGGAGGTGCCCGCGTGAGCGAGCGGCACAGGGTGCTCGTCGTCGACGACGAGCGCCAGATCCTGCGGGCGCTGAAGGTCATCCTGCGCGACGCCGGCTACGACGCGATCGAGGCCACGACGGTGGAGGAGGCGCTCGACCGTGCCGCCGTGCGCCCGCCCGACGCGGCGATCATCGACCTGATGCTGCCCGACGGCAGCGGCGTGGATCTGTGCCGCCAGTTGCGCGAGTGGACCTCGATGCCGATCATCGTGCTCAGCGCCGTCGGCGAGGAGAGCGCCAAGGTCGAGGCGCTCGAGGCCGGCGCCGACGACTACGTGACCAAGCCGTTCGGTACGCGCGAGCTGGTGGCCCGGCTCGGGGCGGCGCTGAGGCGCGTGGGCGACGCGCCAGGCGAGCCGGCGATCGAGGTCGACGGGCTGCTCGTCGACCTCAACGCCCGCGTCGTGCGCCGCGAGGGCGAGGAGGTGCACCTGACGCCGATCGAGTTCGACCTCCTGCGCGCGCTCGTGCGCCACCGCGGACGGCTCATGACCCACCGCGCTCTGCTGGTGGAGGTCTGGGGACCGCAATACGGCGACGACACGCAGGTCCTGCGCGCCCACATCGCGAACCTGCGGCGCAAGATCGAGCCTCCCGGCGAGCGGCGCTACATCCGCACCGAGCCCGGCATCGGCTACCGCTTCGCGGCGTAGCCCAGCCGTCTTCACAAGATCTGTACGAACTGATCGCCCTTCTCGATGGGGCCTTCAGACCGGGGGCCGACGATGAGTGCATGGATTTGATCGCCATCGTCCTGGCCCTCGGGGTCTTCGCCCTGCTGGTGCTCCTCATCGAAGGGATCGACCGGGTATGAGCGCCTCGAACGCCATCGGCCTCGTGGTCAGCGCCCTGATCTGCGTCTACCTCGTCTACGCGCTGCTGCGCGGCGAGAAGTTCTGAGCGTCCGATGGTTCAGGGCTTCCTCCAGATCGCGATCTTCTGTGCGCTGATCGTCGCCGTCGTGCCGCTGCTCGGCGGCCACATGGCCCGCGTCTTCCGCGGCGAGCGCACCTTCATCGACCCCGTCGCCGCTCCCATGGAGCGCTTCACCTATCGCCTGCTGCGCATCGATCCCGAGCGCGGCCAGGACTGGAAGGTCTACGCCCGCAGCGTGATCCTCTTCTCGCTTGCCGGGTGGCTCGTGCTGTTCCTCATCCTGCGCACGCAGACCCTGCACCCGTTCAACCCGGAGAGCTTCCACTCCGGAACCTGGGACCTGTCGTTCAACACCGCCTCGTCGTTCGTGACCAACACGAACTGGCAGTTCTACGGCGGCGAGACGACGCTCTCCTACTTCAGCCAGATGGCGGGCCTCACGGTCCAGAACTTCGTCTCGGCCGCGACCGGCATCGCGGTCGCCATCGCGCTGATCCGCGGCATCATGGCGCGCCGCAGTGCGACGCCGACACTCGGCAACTTCTGGCAGGACCTGGTGCGCTCGACGTTCTACATCCTGCTGCCGATCTCGATCGTCGGGGCGGTGCTGCTCGTCTCTCAGGGCGTGCTGCAGACGCTCGGCGGCACGGTCGCCGGCCTGGCCCGCGGCCCGGTCGCCTCGCAGGAGGCGATCAAGGAGCTGGGCACCAACGGCGGCGGCTTCTTCAACGTCAACTCGGCCTATCCGTTCGAGAACCCAACGGGGCTCTCGAACCTCATCGAGCTCTTCCTCATCCTCTGCATCCCCGCGTCGCTGACCTATGCCTACGGGCGCATGGTCGGCAGCCGCCGGCAGGGATGGGCGCTCTTCTCGGCCATGTCGGTGCTCTTCATCGTCAGCGTGGTCGTCGTCTACATCGCCGAGATGCACGGCACGCCGGCCCAGCACGCGGCCGGCCTGCACACCGGCATCGTCGACGGCTCGACCGGCGGCAACCTCGAGGGCAAGGACCAGCGCTTCGGCATCGCCAACTCGGCGCTCTGGACGGCGGTCACGACGGTCACCTCGTGCGGCGCGGTCAACGCGGCGTTCGAGTCGCTGACCGGCATCGGCGGCCTCGTCCCCTTCGTCGACCTCGGCTACGGCGAGGCGGTCTTCGGCGGCGTCGGCACGGGCCTCTACACGATGCTCCTCTACGTCCTGCTGGCCGTCTTCATCGGCGGCCTGATGGTCGGGCGCACACCCGAGTTCCTCGGCAAGAAGATCGAAGCGCGCGAGATCAAGCTCGTCTCGCTCGGTGTCCTCGTGACGCCGCTCGCGGTCCTGCTCGCCAGCGGCGTGGCCCTGGCCACGAAGTACGGCAAGCCCTCGATCTTCGCCTCCGGGCCGCAGGGCTTCAGCGAGTCGCTGTATGCCTACATGTCCCAGGCCAACAACAACGGCTCTGCCTTCGCCGGCTACACGGGCTACTACCAGCCCACGCCGGGCAACATCGGCGCCCACGGCATCACCTTCGCGGACCTGCTCGGCGGCGTGACGATGCTCGGGGCGCGCTTCCTCCCGATCATCCTCGTGCTCGCCGTCGCGGGCGCGCTGGCCGGCAAGCGCGTCGCTCCGCAGGGCCTCGGCACGCTGCGCACCGACACGCCGACCTTCGTCGGGCTGCTCGGTGGCACGGTCGTCCTCATCGGCGCCCTGACCTTCTTCCCCGCCATCCTCCTCGGCCCTGTCGTGCAGGGCATGACCGATCGGCTCTTCTGACATGAAGCTCGTCAAGGAACTCTCCACCGCCGCCATCGCGATCCTCGTCTTCACGGTGCTCCTCGGCGTCGCCTACCCGCTGGTCATGACCGGCATCTCGCAGGTCGCGTTCCCCAGCAAGGCCGACGGATCGCAGGTCAAGGTCGCCGGCAAGGTGGTCGGCTCGCGGCTCATCGGCAAGGCGTTCGTGATCGAAACCGGCAAGAAGGACTCCGACGGCAACCCGATCACGCGCCCTGACCCCAAGTACTTCCAGCCGCGGCCGTCGGCGACCGGCTACAGCGCGACCGGGACGTTCTTCTCCAACCGCGGGCCGAACTCCGCCGTGGGACGCTTCTTCTTCCGCGACCAGCTCGCCGGCTACATGGCGCTCGAGGGTCGCTACGACCCGGGCCTGACCCAGGCCAAGGTGCCCGTCGACGCGGTGACGACGTCCGGCTCCGGCGTCGACCCGCACATCTCGAAGGCCAACGCCGGCATCCAGGCGCACCGCATCGCCGCCGTGCGCCACCTCCCGCTCGACCGCGTCGACAAGCTCATCGCCGACAACACCGACGGCCGCTTCCTCGGCGTCATCGGCGAGCCCGGCGTGAACGTCCTCGAGCTCAACCTCGCCCTCGACAAGGAAGCCCCCGCCCGATGAGCCCCAGGCAGCAGTCCTCCTCCCTCTTGCGCCGCGAGCTGATGTGGCCGGCGCTCGTGGCGTCGGTGCGCAAGCTCGACCCGCGCGTGCAGCTGCGCAACCCGGTCATGTTCGTGGTCGAGGTCGGCGCCCTGCTGACGACGTTCGCCGTCGTCTACCAGATCATCACCGGCGACCCGTTTGGCGGCGGCACCGAGACGCTGCTGTTCACCATCACCGTGACGGTGTGGCTGTGGCTCACCGTCGTGTTCGCCAACGTCGCCGAGGCGCTGGCCGAGGGGCGCGGACGCGCGCAGGCCGACGCGCTGCGCTCGATGCGCACCGAGACCGTCGCGCAGATGCGGGACGGGACGACCCGCCCGGCCGCCGAGCTGCACCGCGGCGACCTGGTGGTCGTCGAGGCCGGCGAGGTCATCCCCGGCGACGGCACCGTCGTCGAGGGGATCGCGTCGGTCGACGAGTCGGCGATCACCGGCGAGTCCGCGCCGGTCATCCGCGAGTCGGGTGGCGACCGCAGCGCGGTCACCGGCGGCACGCGTGTGCTCTCCGACCGCATCGTCGTCGAGATCACCCAGGAGCCGGGCGAGTCCTTCCTGGATCGCATGATCGCGCTCGTCGAGGGCGCCGAGCGGCGCAAGACCCCCAACGAGATCGCGCTGAACATCCTGCTCGCGGCGCTGACGCTGATCTTCGTCATCGTCGTGGTGACGCTGCAGCCCTTCGCGCACTACGCCAACACCGACATCTCGGTGACGACGCTGGTCGCCCTGCTCGTGGCGCTCATCCCGACGACGATCGGCGCGCTGCTGAGCGCGATCGGCATCGCCGGCATGGATCGCCTCGTGCGCCGCAACGTGCTCGCGCTGTCCGGGCGCGCCGTGGAGGCTTCGGGCGACGTCGACGTCCTGCTGCTCGACAAGACCGGCACCATCACCCTCGGCAACCGGCAGGCGTCCGAGTTCGTCCCGATGCCGGGCGTCTCCGAGGCCGATCTGGCCGAGGTGGCACAGCTCTCCTCGCTGGCCGACGAGACCCCCGAGGGCCGCTCGATCGTCGTGCTGGCCAAGCAGTACGGGCTGCGCGAGCACGAGATGGTGGCCGCCGGGCACGGCGCGCCGCGCTTCGTCCCCTTCACCGCGCAGACGCGCATGAGCGGCGTCGACATGAACGGGACGATGCTGCGCAAGGGCGCGGCCGACGCGATCGCGGCCTGGGTGCGCTCCGAAGGCGGGACGACGCCGCCCGAGCTCGATGGCGCGGTCGACCGCATCGCCCGCGAGGGCGGCACCCCGCTGGCGGTCGCCCGCAACACGCAGGTGCTCGGGGTCATCTACCTCAAGGACACCGTCAAGGAGGGCATGGCCAGCCGCTTCGAGCGCCTGCGAGCGATGGGCATCCGGACCGTCATGGTCACCGGCGACAACAAGCTCACCGCGGCCAAGATCGCCGCCGAGGCCGGTGTCGACGACTTCCTGGCCGAGGCGACCCCGGAGCGCAAGATGGAGCTCATCCGCCACGAGCAGTCCGAAGGCCGGCTGGTGGCGATGACCGGTGACGGCACCAACGATGCCCCGGCGCTGGCTCAGGCCGACGTCGGGGTGGCGATGAACACCGGCACCCAGGCGGCACGCGAGGCGGGCAACATGGTCGACCTCGACTCCAACCCGACCAAGCTCATCGAGATCGTCGAGGTCGGCAAGCAGCTGCTGATCACGCGCGGGGCGCTGACCACCTTCTCGATCGCCAACGACGTGGCGAAGTACTTCGCGATCCTGCCGGCGATCTTCGCCTTCACGTACGCCGCCCCCGGCCACGAGCGTGGGCCGCTCGACGCTCTCAACGTGATGGGCCTCGGCACGCCGTCCTCGGCGATCATCTCGGCGATCATCTTCAACGCCGTGATCATCCCCATGCTCGTGCCGCTCGCCCTGCGTGGCGTGCAGTACCGGCCGGTGGGCGCCACCGCGCTGCTGCGCCGCAACCTCCTCATCTACGGCCTCGGCGGTCTCATCGCCCCGTTCGCCGGGATCAAGCTCATCGACCTGATCGTCCACAACCTGCTGGGGGCGTGACGCTCCATGGTCCCGGCCGCTAAGCAGCGCGGTCACCCGGCCGAAGCACCCCGTCCAGCGGACCGCGGGCACTACACGATCTTCCTCGGCATGGCCGCCGGGGTCGGCAAGACCTATCGCATGCTGCTGGAGGCGCACGCCGAGCAGGAGGCCGGGCGCGACGTCGTCATCGGGCTGCTCGAGACCCACGGGCGCGCAGAGACGCAGGCCCTCGCCGAGGGCCTGCCGCTCGTACCGCAGCGGCGGGTCACCTACCGCGGCACCGACCTCTTCGACATGGACCTCCCCGCCGTCCTGCGGCGCAAGCCGGAGCTCGTCCTCGTCGACGAGCTGGCCCACACCAATGCGCCGGGCCTCGAGCACGAGAAGCGCTACGAGGACATCGAGGACCTGCTCGACGCCGGCATCGACGTGCTCTCGACCGTCAACGTCCAGCACCTCGAGTCGCTCAACGACCAGGTGGCCGAGCTCAGCGGCGCGCGCGTGCGCGAGACGATCCCGGACTCGGTCCTCGGCCGCGCCGACGAGGTGGTGCTGATCGACCTCAGCCCCGAGGCGCTGCTCACGCGCCTGCGGGCCGGCAAGATCTACAAGCCGGAACGGGTCGAGGCCGCGCTCAACGGCTTCTTTCGCATCGAGAACCTCGCCGCGCTGCGCGAGGTCGCGCTGCGCCAGGTCGCCGAGGAGGTCGAGGCCAAGCGCCTGGTCACCGAGGTCGTCGGGACCCGCGAGGGCACGCTGGCCGCCGACCTGCCGCAGGCCGTCGGCGAGCGCCTGCTCGCCCTCGTCGAGCCCTACCCGGGCGCGCAGCGGCTCGTTCGCCGTGCCTGGCGCTCGGCGCAGCGTCTCGGCGCCCAGCTCGACCTGCTCTGGGTCGCGCCGCCCGCGGGCGAGCCGGACCCCGAGCAGCAGCGCCAGGTCGTCGCGCTGCACCAGCTCGCGTCCGTCCTCGGGACGACCCTGATCGTCGAGCCCGGCGACGACGTCGCCGATACCGTCGCGCGCGTCGCCCGCGAGCGCGGCACCACCTACATCCTCCTGGGTCGCTCGCGCCCCGCCCGCGGCCTGGCCCGCCTGCGCGTCCCCCTCCCCCAGCGCCTCATGGAGGCGCTGCCCGGCGTCGACGTCCGGATCGTCGCCGACCGCTCCCTCCGACACGAGAAGACACCATGAGCCCGATCGTCATCGTCATCATCACCGTCGCCTTCGTCGCGGGCGCGAGCGCCGGGTGGTTCGTGCTCCCGCGGGCGCGCCGCAGGCCACCCACGCTCCCGCGAGGCACCCGGCGCATATTGCTCCCTTTCACGGGCATGTCGATCTCGCGGCGGTCCTTCGACGCGGCCGTCCGCCTGGCCCGCGCCGAGGACGCCACCATCATGCCCGCCTACCTCGCACGCGTCCCGCGCACCCTGCCGCTCGACGCGCCGCTCCCCGCCCAGTGCCTGCAGGCGATGCCGCTGCTGGAGGCCATCGAGCAGCGGGCGAGCACCCAGGGGGTCGCCGTCGACACGCGCGTCATCCGCGGGCGCACCTACCGCGACGCCCTGCGTCGGATGCTCGACGACGAGCCGGTCGACCGCGTCATCGTGTCGGCCACCTCGAACGGGCACAAGGGCCTCAGCGCAGAGGACCTCGAGTGGATGCTCGAGAAGGTCCCCGCTGAGGTGCTGATCCTGCGCCCAGACCCCGAGGACCATCGCAAGCTGACGGCCGAAGGCGTCAAGGGCCACTTCTAGGAAGGATTGTCCCCGGCCTGCGTCCTACGTCGTGTAGGCTGAAACGCGGGCGGGGCGGGCCGCACTGAGATCCCTTCCACGGCCCGTCCCGCGCGCTGATGTATCCCTGCCTGTGACGCGCACCCCTGCCCGCCCAATGCGAGAAGGACGGGTGCATAACTACCCGGCCCGGCCGCGGGCATGCGCACTGGACAGGTGTTCGAGTCCGACCCCACCCGAGCGGGTGGGTGACGGCGTCGGGCGGGCGCTCAGCCGGTGACGCGGGCGAGCTCGGCGAACGAGGTCAGCCCGGCGCGGACCTTCTCCAGGCCCTCGTCGCGCAGACGCCGCATCCCGTTGCGGATCGCCGCCGCGGCGATCACGTCGGCCGAGGCGCGGCCGATGGCCAGCTGACGGATCTCCTCGGTGATGACCATGACCTCGTAGAAGCCGACCCGGCCCTTGTAGCCGGTCCCGCCGCAGCGCGCGCAGCCGCCGTGCTCGAAGACCTGCACCTCGTGGTCGTCGACGTGGAAGCCGTGCTCGCGCAGGATGTTGCCCTCCATCGTGACGGGCTTCTTGCATGCCTCGCACAGCCGGCGCGCCAGCCGCTGGGCGACCACGCAGTCCACCGCGCTGGCCACGAGGAAGGGCTCGACGCCCATCTCGATCAGCCGCGCCACGGCGCCCGGCGCGTCGTTGGTGTGCAGCGTGGAGAGCACGAGGTGGCCGGTGAGGGAGGCCTCGACGGCGATCTGCGCCGTCTCCTTGTCGCGGATCTCGCCGACCATGATGATGTCGGGGTCGGCGCGCATCATCGAGCGCAGGCCCGTGGCGAAGTGCAGCCCCGCCTTCGGGTTGATCTGCATCTGCTTGACGCCGGAGAGCTCGTACTCGACGGGGTCCTCGATGGTGATGATGTTCTTCTCGGGCGTGTGCAGGATCTGCAGCGCGGCGTACAGCGTCGTCGTCTTGCCCGATCCGGTGGGCCCGGTGACGAGGATCGCGCCGTGCGGACGCGAGAAGGCCTTGACGAAGCGCTCGCGCTCGGGGTCGACCATCCCGAGCTTGTCGAGGTCGATGTCGGCGCCGTCCTTGTCGAGCACGCGCAGGACGGCCGATTCGCCGCCTACGAGCGGCAGCGTGGCCACGCGGACGTCGACCCCGCGCCCGTCGATGTTCAGCGAGACGCGACCGTCCTGGGGCACGCGGCGCTCGGCGATGTCGAGGTCGGCCATGATCTTGATGCGCGAGATCACGCCGGCCACGAGGCGCCGCGGCACGCGCGTGGCCTCGCTGAGCACGCCGTCGATGCGGTAGCGCACGACGAGGTCTCCCTCGACGGGCTCGAAGTGGATGTCGGAGGCACCCTGCTCGACGCCCTGGCCGATGAGCGAGTGCACGAGCTTGATGACCGGAGCGTCGGAGGCCGACTCGCGCAGGTCGACGACCTCGGCGCCGTCGTCGGCGTCGATCGCCTCGGCGACGGTGACCTCGTCGAGGGTGTTCAGGCGCTGGATGAGCGCGGCGATGTCCTGCTCGGGCGCGACGGCGGGGCGGACCTCGAAGCCGCTCATCAGCGAGATGTCGTCGACCGCGAGGACGTTGCCCGGGTCGATCATCGCGACCAGCAGCGTGCGGTCGTCGAGCATCTTCACGGGCACCGCGCCGTAGCGCTTGGCCGAGCTCGAGGGCAGGAGGTTGGCGGCCGACATGTCGACCTTGAAGACGCCGAGATCGATCTGGTCGACGCCGAAGCGCTCGGCGACCACGCGCGAGAGCTGGTCGGGCGTCAGGACGCCGCGCTCGACGAGCACCTCGCCGGTGCGCCGCCCGTTGGCGCGCGACTCCGCGATCGCGGCCTCGACGGACTCGCGGGTGGCGTAGCCGAGGTCCACGACGATGTCGCCGATGAAGCGCGACGAGCGCCCGCGCCGCGTCGGCTCGGTGAGGCCGGGAAGGCGGTGATCGGGCAGAGAGGTTGACTCGGCAAGCGACATGTGCCCCTGGTATCGGCAGGGGCGTGGCCTTTCTTCAACGCGAGACCGTGTCGCTATCGCGACTTGGGGACCCACCTTCGGCGGCGACGGCTGGCCAGGCCGGGCGCAAACGTTGTCGGCCGCCTACGGCACCCCTACCGGGCCGCGTCGAGCGCCTGGTTGACGAGCGCGTCGGCGTCCGCGTTCTGCGCCCGGGGCACCGAGCGCACCCTCCAGCGCCGGAAGTCGCGCAGCGCTTCCATCGCCTGGCGGTGGAGCGGGCGCATGTCGGGATGCTTGACCTTGTAGATGCCGTTGACCTGCTTGGCCACGAGCTCTGAGTCGTTGACGACCTCGATCTCGTCGGCGCCGAGCTCACGGGCGCGCGCGAGCCC
>Ga0307502_10000396_pt1 | contig 11591 bp, 9 predicted proteins | sample 16_S_MG_FD_201364 | JGI IMG/M metagenome (GOLD analysis project Ga0307502, IMG submission 201364) | Soil microbial communities from Populus trichocarpa stands in riparian zone in the Pacific Northwest, United States - 16_S | ecosystem: Environmental > Terrestrial > Soil > Riparian zone > Trees... | reverse complement strand
AGCTCGACGCGGTCGCGCATCTCCTGCGCCGCCTTGTTCGTGAACGTGATCGCGAGGATCTCGTTCGCGCGCGCCATCCCCGTGCCCTCGAGGTAGGCGATCCGGTGCGTCAGCACGCGCGTCTTGCCGGTGCCCGCGCCGGCGAGGATCAGCAGCGGGCCCTCGCCGTGCGTGACGGCGTCGCGCTGGGGCGGGTTGAGGCCGGCGAGCAGGTTCTCGATGCGGTCGCGTGAGGCGGTGTCGGGCATGCCACGTTTGAGCATAGGCCGAGCACCGGAGGCACTCGGCATCCCGACCGCATCGCGCCATATACTCGCGCCCCGTCGATCAGGGGGAGACAGGATGTCGTGCCGTGTGGCGATCGCGAATGCGATCGCAGTGGTGATGGGTTGTGCGTTGGGAGCCGGCCCCGCCGTCGCAGCAGATGACGGATGTGCGCGGGCCGCGGCCGTGGCCGACGACGCGACCCTCCAGCAGGCCGTCGACTCGGTCCTGTGCCTCGTCAACGAGGAGCGCGCGGAGCGCGGCCTGCCGCCGGTCCACGCCTCGCGCCTGCTGCGGCGCTCGGCGCAGGCGCACAGCCGCGACATGGTCGCGCGGCGCTACTTCTCGCACGTCACGCCGGGCGGCAAAGGGGTCCGCAAGCGCGTCGTGCACACGGGCTACGTCCGCAGGCGCCGGGCGTTCAAGGTCGGCGAGACGATCGCCTGGGGGACGAACCAGCTCGGCACGCCGGCGCAGCTCGTGAGCTCGTTCATGAGCTCGCCCGCGCACCGGGACATCCTGCTCGACGGCTCCTTCCGCGACGTCGGCATCGGCCTCGTCCTCGACGCCCCCGTCGCCGGCGCGCCGGGCGCGGGCGCGACGCTGACGCTCGACTTCGGCCGCCGCGGCTGACGACGGGGAGCTGAGCGCCGTGGCCGCGGGGCTCTGCGACGAGGTCCGCAGGACGTGCACGCGGATCGCCCTGTCCGCGGAGTGGGTGAGCATCGACCTCGAGGCGCTCGCGCACGTCGAGCCGGGGCCGCCGCCGGCGCTCGATCCCGTCCGCCACTACCTGGAGGGCTCGCCCGCCGAGGTCGCGGCCTACTTCCTCACGGTCGACGCGGTGAACTTCGGCTCGGGCTGGTTTCCGACGCTGCGCAAGCGCGACGGCTGGTCGGGCTACTTCACGATCGCCTGGGCGCTCGCCGACCGCTTCCGCGCGCACGGCCCGTGGACGCCGGCGCAGCTGCGCGCGATCGGGACCGAGGAGATCGCCGACACGCTCGGCCAGCCGCGCGACCACGAGCTGATGTCGCTCTACGCGCAGGCGCTGCGCGCGCTCGGCCGCTTCCTCGGCGAGCGCGAGCCGCTGGACCTCGTGCGCGGCGCGCGCGGGTCGGCGGAGGCGCTCGCCGCCCAGCTCGCGAGCGGGATGGCGCTGTTCGCCGACCGCGGCTTCTACAAGCGCGCGCAGATCGTGCCGGCGGATCTCGCGCTTGCGGGCGTCGCGCGGTTTCGGGACCTGCACCGGCTGACGATCTTCGCCGACAACCTCGTGCCGCACGTCTTGCGCTGCGACGGCGTGCTGCGCTACGACGAGCGCCTCTCGGCGCACGTCGACGCCGGGCTGCTGCTGCCGGCGAGCCGCCCGGAGCGCGAGATCCGCGCGTGCGCGGTGCGCGCCTGCGAGCTCATCGCCCAGCGCGCCGGCGCGACCGAGCACGAGCTCGACAACTGGCTGTGGAGCCGCGGCCAGGCGCCGGAGTACAAGTCGACGCCGCGCCACCGGACGCGCACCGTCTACTACTGAAATTCAGCGCGGCCGCTGCCGACGCAGGCGGCGGCGCCGACGCGTGCGAACAGCATCGATGAAGGAGGGTGGGCCGGCGGGCTGGTGATGCGGGTGGTTGGCGGTGGTCGAGTCCGCCGACCGCGAAGGACGACGTGCTCAGCCGCCGGCGGGGCTGGGCCCCTGCACCGGGCGCAGCGGGCGCACGTCGGCGGCGGTCCGCTCGGAGCCCGACAGCTCGGCGACCTCGCGCTCGAGCTCGGCGATGCGCGCCGACAGGCGGTTGATCGCATCCGCGATCGGGTCAGGCAGGTGGATCCAGTCGGTGTCCGGTCCCTCGGGGCGCTTGCCCTCGACGCGGACCGGATGGCCGGGGTTGCCGACCACCGTCGTGTTCGGCGGCACGTCGTTGATGACGACCGAGTTGGCGCCGATCTTCGCGCCGTGACCGACGATGATCGCGCCGAGCAGCTTCGCGCCCGCGCCGACGGTCACGTTGTCCTGCAGCGTCGGGTGGCGCTTGCCGGTCTGAAAGCCGGTGCCGCCCAGCGTGACGCCCTGGTAGAGCGTCACGTCGTCGCCGATCTGCGCGGTCTCGCCGATCACGACCCCCGCGCCGTGGTCGATGAAGAAGCCCTGGCCGATCTGCGCCGCCGGGTGGATCTCGATGCCGGTCCACGTGCGCGCGACCATCGACATCGCGCGCGGGACGAGCGGCACCCCGGCGCCCTGCAGCCCGTGCGCGACGCGGTGGGCGAGCAGCGCCTGCACGCCGGGCCAGCTCGTGAGGATCTCGCCGCTGCCGGCGCCGCGGGCGGCGGGATCGCGCGCGTGCGCGGCGGCGACGTCGCGACGGACCTCGCCGATGACGCGCGTCAGCGTCCCGAGTCCGAACATGGCCACAGCGTACTCCCGCCCGGGTCCGGGCTTTCGAGCGCGCGGCCGGCGGCTACGGGGCGAAGAACGGCGTCGACACGTAGCGCTCGCCGGAGTCCGGTAGCACGACGGCGATCCGCTTGCCGGTCAACTCCGGCCTCCTGCCGACGGTGATCGCCGCTGCAAGCGCCGCCCCGCAGGAGATGCCGACGAGTGCGCCCTCCAGGCGGGCGGCATCGCGCGCCGTCTGGATCGCATCCTCGTCGGTCACCGCGATGACCTCGTCGATGATCTCCCGGTTGAGCACCGGCGGGATGAAGCCGGCGCCGATGCCCTGGATCTTGTGCGGCCCCGGCGCCCGGCCCGACAGCACGGCCGAGCTCGCCGGCTCCACCGCGACGACGTGCAGCGCGGGGTTGCGCGCTTTGAGCACCTCCCCCACGCCCGTGATCGTGCCGCCCGTCCCGACGCCGCAGACGACGACGTCGACCTTGCCGTCGAGCGCGTCCCACAGCTCCGGTGCCGTCGTACGGCGGTGGGCCTCGGGGTTGGCGGGGTTGGAGAACTGGTCGGGCAGGAAGACGTCCGGGTTCGTCGCCAGCGCGCGCGCCGCGTCGACGGCCTCGTTCATCCCGCCGAGCGACTCGGTGATCTCCACGCGCGCGCCGTAGAGGCGCAGCAGGCCCTCGCGCTCGCGGCTCATCCCCTGCGGCAGCGTCAGGACGAGGTCGTAGCCCTTCGCGGCGCAGACGAACGCCAGCGCGATCCCGGTGTTGCCCGACGTCGCCTCGACGATCGTCGTGCGGCCGGGTTCGATGAGCCCGCCGGCCTCGGCGGCCTCGATCATCGCGACGCCGATCCGGTCCTTGACGCTGCCGCCGGGATTGAACGACTCGAGCTTGCCGAACAGGCGAACGCCGGGCGGTGCCAGCCGCGTCAGCTCGAGCATCGGGGTGCGCCCGACATAGTCGGCGATATTGACCGGAATGGGCGGCACCGCCGTGAACCGTACCCCGGTCGGCGGAGGTGATGGCACATCGGCGGCGGGGTAGGCCGTGCATATGTCCGTAAGCGAGCCACGACGCGGCGCTGGACGCCTCCTATCCCGCCCAGCCGTCGCAGGTCGCAGCGATCCGCGCGGCCGTCGCCGACGTGGCGCGGATCTACGGTGCGGGCGAGACGGCGCTGCTGCAGATCAAGCTCGCCGTCAGCGAGGCCGCGACGAACGCCGTCCTGCACGCCTACCGCGACCGCGAGACGGCGCAGGCCGGCGATGTGCGCGTGGTCGTGAGGCCGGGCGACGAGGGCAACCTCGACGTCCACCTGCGCGACCGCGGGATCGGCCTGTCGCCCCGCGCCGACAGCCCGGGGATGGGTCTCGGGCTCGGGCTCATGGCACACGAGACGGAGTGCTTCGAGGTCCGCGCGGCGCCCGACGGCGGCACCGAGGTCGTCCTGCGCTTCCAGCTCTGACCCCTCGGCGGCGGGTCAGACGGCCAGGTCGACGTCCTCCCACGGCGCGTCCTGAAAGAGCCATTCGAGCGCGCGCCTGCGCTCGAGCACGACGCCCGGGGCGATCTGGTAGTCCCAGACGTCACCGTGATACTGCGCCTTGCGCGCATGCCAGTGCAGGCAGTAGTAGAAGTCGAGCATCGCGGCGAGCTCGCTGAGCGGGCGCAACTGCACGTCATCCGTCGCGCGGCCCGGGTCGAGGCCCGGCGCGAGGCGGTCGTAGACCGGCTGCTTCGGGCACATCCGGTCGGGCGGCAGGTCGTCGACGAGACCGAGCGACCACAGCAGCGCGTGCAGCGCCTCCTCGCGCCAGGCGATGTCGACGAGCAGCTGCTCCAGGTCGGGCTCGGCGGCGCCGGCATCGCCTTCGAGGACGTGCAGGAGCTCGAGCTCACGCGTGCCGAGCGAGCCTTCGAGGCGATGTTCGTCGACCGCCTCGCGGATCGTCTGCACCGGCGCGCGGTGAGCCAGCGCGAGCGCGGCCGCGATCGCATGGCAGCGCAGCGCGACCGAGGCGGCGTCGCGCATCCACTCGAAGTCCTCGTCGCCATGCAACGGCAGCGACCCGGTGTCCGACAGCTTCCACCGGCGCAGCCGCTGGACCGACTGTTCGCGGATCGCGAGGAAGTCCATCCCGTGCGCCCCCATCGGCCCAACGTACTGCCTCCGCGCGCCGCCGGTCCCTCGGTGACCGGCGCGCGGCGCTCACCGGTACCCGAGCCGGCGCTCCATCTCCTGCGCCTCGGTGAGCTGGCCGCGCAGGCGGTACATGCCGACGCCCCACTGCGAGTCCATGAGCCGCTCCAGGCACCACACGAGCGGCGAGCCGTAGGAGACCGCCAGGCTGATCTGCCGGGTGATGCGATCCGACCAGTCCGTCGTGTCGATCGGGCCGATGACGATCGCGCACATGACGTCGCTGCGTTCGACGCGCGTGAGCCGGTCCGGCCCGAGCAGCGGATCGTGAAACAGCGCCGTGCCGGACATGAGCACGGCGTGCAGCGGCGCCCCGTAGCCACGGCCGACGACCGCGATCCAGCGCGTCAGGTGCCCGGGTGCGAAGTCGTAGGTCGCAAACGCCGGCGCAGCCAGCGGCTCCAGTCCGACCAGAACGTCGCGGAGCCGGCGAGCCCGGAGATCTCCGGCGTCGCCTCGTAGGGCAGCCCGAGGTGCGTCGCGACCACGGCCCGCATACAGTCACAGGGCCCGCGCTCATGGACGAGCTCGGCGTTGCGAGCAGCGAGCGCCGTCACGTGGCGCACCGATCGCCGGACCCGGCGGGGTCGTCCGTTGTCGCGCTCGGGATGGGCATCGATCCTCCTCGTGAGTCTCCTGCGGCGCGGAATTCAACCATCCGATCCGGTTGGATGACCGGCGACCCTTAGGCATCACTCGATGGACGAGGGCGCTCTCGACGCCCTTCCCGCACGCCGACCCGTGCAAGCGCCGAGATTCGCCACCGCGCCGTGTCACCAGCAGCGGTTGACGTAATACTTCATGAGTCGCTGCATGCTGTGGCGCGGAGACCACGAGTAAACCCGGAGGATTCGAAATGCGCCAGCGCGCTCACACGGGCGTGATCACGAAGTGCGTCAGCCCAGACACTCCCGAAACATCGCCCCGGCGGGCGTTCCATTAACAGAGAATGCTGTCTGACGGCGCGCCGAATTTTCGAGCGACAGCACGCAGAGCGACGCTCCGTTCGAATAGCGGCGCAAACCGCAATCCATCAAGTCGTAAAACGATTCGCCGCAATTCTGTCCAGGGTCACGGACGGCGTTAACACACATAGCGTAGGATAAACAGTGCCCCTGTTCGCTCTCTCGCAGCACCGTCGCCGAGGCGGGCCAGTGACGTCGGCACTCACGGAATGACGACCCGATGGAGGTTGCTCGGATGGGAGTAGCGCAATCCGACACTGCCGATAAGATCGACGAGGCGGTGCTGCTGAGCGTCCTTTCGGACGTCAAGCACGGGGATTTCAGCGTTCGCATGCCGCTCGAATGGACCGGCGTGGCCGGCAAGATCGCCGACACGCTCAACGACGTCATCGCGGCGAACCAGACGCTCGGCTCGGAGATGACGAGGGTCAGCCGCGTCGTCGGCAAGGAGGGCAAGCTCTCCCAGCGGGCCGCGTTCCGGGGATCCAACCCGGCCTGGGCGGACAGCATCGAGTCGGTCAACAGCCTGATCGAGGACCTCGTGCGTCCGACGAGCGAGATGCAGCGCGTCATCGGAGCGGTCGCCGACGGCGACCTGAGCAAGAAGATCACGGCAGACGTCCACGGCGAGGTCCTCGAGCTCAAGAACACGATCAACGGCATGGTCGACCAGCTCAACCGCTTCGTCTCCGAGGTGACACGCGTCGCCCGCGAGGTGGGCACCGAGGGCAAGCTCGGCCAGGCGGCCGCAGTGACGATCGAGGTCGGCGGCGTCTGGAAGGACCTCACCGACAACGTCAACCTCATGGCGGGCAACCTCACCGGGCAGGTGCGCAACATCGCCGAGGTCACGACAGCGGTGGCCAACGGCGACCTGAGCAAGAAGATCTCCGCCGACGTCAAGGGCGAGTTCCTGGAGCTGAAGAACACCGTCAACGCGATGGTCGACCAGCTCAACCGCTTCGCCTCCGAGGTGACACGCGTCGCCCGCGAGGTGGGCGTCGAGGGCAAGCTCGGCGGCCAGGCGCAGTCGGCCGAGGTCGCCGGCGTCTGGAAGGACCTCACCGACAACGTCAACCAGCTCGCGGCGAACCTCACCAATCAGGTGCGCGCGATCGCCGACGTGGCGACGGCGGTGACCGAGGGAGATCTCACGCAGCAGGTCGGAGTCCAGGCCAGCGGCGAGGTCGCCGTGCTCAAGGACAAGCTCAACGAGATGATCCGCAACCTGCGCGAGACGACGCGCCAGAACACCGAGCAGGACTGGCTGAAGACGAACCTCGCGCGCTTCACCCGCATGCTCCAGGGCCAGCGCGACCTGCCGACCGTCACGAGCATGATCCTGTCGGAGCTCGCATCGCTCGTGTCGGCACAGCACGGCGTCTTCTACACGCTCGCCAGCATCGAGGACGGCAGCGAGCAGGTCCTGCGCTACCAGTCCGGCTACGGCTACAAGGAGCGCAAGCACCTCGCGAACGAGTTCCGTCTCGGCGAGGGCCTCGTCGGGCAGTGCGCGAAGGAGAAGGAGCGCATCCTCCTCACGAACGTCCCCGGCGACTACGTCAGGATCAACTCCGGCCTCGGCGAGTCCCCGCCGCTGAACATCATCGTCCTGCCGATCCTCTTCGAGGGCTCCGTCCGCGCCGTCGTGGAGCTCGCCTCCTTCAGCACATTCAGCCCGACGCATCAGGCGTTCCTCGACCAGGTCACCGAGAGCATCGGGCTCGTGCTGAACACGATCGAGGCCAACATGCTGACCGAGAACCTGCTCAAGCAGTCCCAGTCCCAGGCCAACCAGCTGCAGTCCCGCGGGGAGCAGCTGCGCAGCTCCAACGAGGATCTGGGCAGGCAGGCGAGCCGCCTCGCCGAGCAGAACATCGAGGTCGAGCGCAAGAACCAGGAGGTCGAGCTCGCCAAGCGCCTCGTCGAGGAGAAGGCCGAGCAGCTCGCCATCTCGTCGAAGTACAAGTCCGAGTTCTTCTCGAACATGTCGCACGAGCTGCGCACGCCGCTCAACAGCCTGCTGATCCTCGCCCGCGAGCTGGCCGACAACGTCGACGCGAACCTCACCGAGGCGCAGGTGCAGTACGCCAGCGTGATCCACTCCTCGGGCACCGACCTGCTGCGGCTGCTCAACGACATCCTCGACCTCGCGAAGGTCGAGTCGGGCACGGTCGCGCTCCAGATCAGCGAGCTGCCGCTCGAGGAGCTGCAGGGCGCGCTCCGGCTCGATTTCGGCCATATGGCCGACCAGAAGGGCCTGGAGTACTCCGTGGAGCTCGCGCCCGACCTGCCGGTCAGCATCGCGACCGACCCCGGGCGCCTGCGCCAGGTGCTGAAGAACCTCGTCGCCAACGCCTTCAAGTTCACCGATCACGGTGAGGTGCGCGTGCGGGTGAGCCGGGCGCAGGACGGCTGGAGCGCGACGAACGACACGCTGCGCGATGCGCCCTTCGTGACGGCGTTCAGCGTCTGCGACACGGGCGTCGGCATCACGGACGAGCTGCAGCGGCGCATCTTCGAGGCGTTCGCCCAGGCCGACGGCACGACGGCCCGCCAGTACGGCGGTACCGGGCTGGGGCTGTCGATCAGCCGCGAGCTCGTCCGCCTGCTCGGCGGCGAGATCACGCTCAGCAGCACGCCCGAGCAGGGCAGCACGTTCACCGTCTACCTCCCCTCGGTCCCGGCCGGTGACATACCGGCGGCCACGCTGCTCTCTGCGGCCGTCGAGAGCCCCGCGGAGGCAAAGCCCCCGCGCGCCGCGGGAACGGCCCTGGCGGGCATGAAGGTGCTCGTGATCGACGACGACGTCCGCAACATCTTCGCCCTCGCCACGCTGCTCGAGCGCGGCAAGCTCGAGGTCCTCTCGGCGGAGAGCGGCGAGGAGGGGCTCGCCCTGCTCGAGCAGACGCCCGACATCGACATCGTCCTCGTCGACGTCATGATGCCGGTCATGGATGGCTACGCGACGATGCGGGCCATCCGCGAGCTGCCCCTCCACGGCGACGTTCCGATCCTCGCCCTCACCGCGAAGGTCGAGGCCGGGGAGCGCCAGCGCTGCATCGACGCGGGCGCCTCTGCCTACGTCTCCAAGCCCGTCGACACCGACGAGCTGCTGCTGACCCTCGGCGAGTGGCTGCCCGCCCCCGTGCCGGTTGAAGCGATCGACGGGAACTCGTGACCGCTGCTGACCAGAGACCCGAGGAACCACCGGACGAGGCCCGGCCAGGCGCGCCCATCCTGCTCGTCGACGACGACCCCTCCAAGCGTCTCGCGCTCGACGCGATGCTCGCGCCGCTCGGCTATTCGGTCGTCGAGGCCGACTCGGGACGCGCCGCCCTGCGCGCCGTCCTGCGCCAGACCTTCGCGGTCATCCTCATGGACGTCCGGATGCCGACCCTCGACGGGTACGAGACCGCCAAGCTCATCCGCCAGCGCAGCGAATCCGCCCGGACGCCGATCATCTTCGTCACCGCGTTCGGACGCGACGAGACGGAGACCGCCGAGGCGTATGCCAGCGGCGCCGTCGACTTCATCTTCACCCCGATCGTCCGCGAGGTGCTGCAGGCCAAGGTCTCGGCCTTCGTCGACCTCTTCGTGAAGTCCGAGGAGCTGCAGCGCTCGCTCGACGCGATCACGGACCTCAACGCGGCGCTGCGCGACAGCGAGGCCCGTTCTCGCGCGGTGCTGCAGAACGTCGCCGACGGGATCGTGACGGCCGGCGAGGACGGGCTCATCGAATCGTTCAACCGGTCGGCGCGGCGGCTCTTCGGCTACCGCGAGGAAGAGGTGATCGGGCAGCCGCTGAAGCTCATCATCGCGCCCAGCCATCAGGACGACTGCTCCGAGGTCGCGCACCCGCGGCGGCGCGTGCTCGACGCGAAGGACGTTCCGGTCCAGCCCACGGAGACGGTCGGCCGGCGCAAGGACGGCTCGTGCTTCCCGATGGAGATGGACATGAGCCTCATGCAGATCGGCACGCAGACGTTCACGATCGGCTGCATCCGCGACATCTCCACGCGCAAGGCCTACACGAAGGCGCTCGAGCACCGCACGCTGCACGACGACCTCACCGGACTGCCCAACCGCACCCTCTTCGCCGACCGCGTGGACCGGGCGATCGCCTCCGCGGACCGTTCCGACGAGTCCTGCGGCGTACTGCTCGTCGACCTGGACGAGTTTCGCGAGGTCAACGACACGCTCGGGCGCAAGCAGGGCGACGCGCTCCTGAAGGCGGTCGCCGAGCGCCTGCGCGGGGTGATCCGCGACTCGGACACGGTCGCGCGCCTGGGCGGCGACGAGTTCGGCATCCTGCCTTACGGCGAGACCGACGTGGAGACGGCCGCGGTCATCGCCTGGAAGGTCCGCGCGGCGTTCGAGCACCCGTTCGTGATCAACGGCCACGTCATCGACATGCATGCGAGCATCGGGATCGCCTTCTTCCCGGAGCACGGCCTCGCCACCTCCGACCTGCTGCGTCGGGCCGATCTGGCGATGCACCAGGCCAAGCGGTCGGGGAGCGGCCTCGCCGTCTTCGCTGCGGCGTCAGGGGATCAGACCGCGCGCCGGCTGACGCTCCTGAGCGAGCTGCGCGACGGCATCTCGCGCGGCGAGCTCGTCCTGCACTTCCAGCCGAAGGTGCATCTGGGTGCCAAGCGACGGACCGTCGGGGTGGAGGCGCTGGTCCGCTGGCAGCACCCGACGGACGGGCTGCTCATGCCGGCGCAGTTCATGCCCGAGGCGGAGCGCAGCGAGCTCATCGAGCCGCTGACCGGATGGGTGCTCGACGAGGCGCTGCGCCAGCAGCGCGTGTGGACCGACGCGGGCTTTGACCTCACGATGGCGGTGAACATCTCGGCGCGCAGCCTCGCGCCGGGCAGCCACCTGCCCGACATCGTGGCCAAGCTCACCGACAGCTGGGGGATCGCGCCCGGGCGGCTCATCCTCGAGCTCACCGAGAGCGCCGTCATCGACGCCGGCGTGCCGAGCGTCCTGGACCTCCTGCACGCGATGGGCGAGCGCCTCGCGATCGACGACTTCGGCACCGGCCACTCCTCGCTCGTCTATCTCCAGCGGCTGCCGATCGACCAGATCAAGATCGACCGGTCGTTCGTCATGAACCTCGCCACGGTCCCCGGCGACGCGATCATCGTGCGATCGACGATCGACCTCGCCCACAACCTCGGGCTGACCGTCGTCGCCGAGGGCGTCGAGGACGAGATCGCCCTGGAGATGCTCGTCAAGTACGGCTGCGACACCGCCCAGGGCTACTACTTCAGCCGCCCGTGCCCGGCCGACGAGCTCACCGCCTGGCTGGCCGGGTCGCCGTACGGCGCGCCGGAGGGCGTGAAGCGGTAGGCGCAGGCTGCTGCGCGGGACGTCGCGCCGCCAACGCGGCGCCGAACAGCATCGATGAAGGAAGGCGGGTTCGGGCGATGGGGGCGCGCGCTGCCCAGCGCCGGCGTTTGACGGGCACGGGTCCGCTCACCATCGCGTCTCGCGAGGTGCAAGCAAACGCTAGCCCGGTGCTAGCAATCACTAGCACCGCCCGGGAGAGGCTGCAAGGGGTGATCGCGATGCGAAGGCACGCCCCGGACGCCCGGCCACCCACCCTCAGGGATGCCGTACACACGCGCCCGAGCACAAGCAAAGCGCACGCCCCCGCCACCCGCCACCCGCCGGGGAACGCCCCTCAGATGTGGTACATCGCGATGCCCGCCGCGCGCGCTTCGCGCTCGAGGACGTCGGCGATCGTGCTCGCCGCGAGG
>Ga0307502_10000395_pt1 | contig 11593 bp, 13 predicted proteins | sample 16_S_MG_FD_201364 | JGI IMG/M metagenome (GOLD analysis project Ga0307502, IMG submission 201364) | Soil microbial communities from Populus trichocarpa stands in riparian zone in the Pacific Northwest, United States - 16_S | ecosystem: Environmental > Terrestrial > Soil > Riparian zone > Trees... | reverse complement strand
GCCTGGAGCGCGACGTCGGCCGGCCAGGACATCACCGACACGTTCGCGCTGGATCTCTGCGAGCCCGGCGGCGCGGCACCGAGCGCCGCCTCGATGTACTACGTCTATCGCGGCGAATGCCTGCCGATCGAGGTGCTCGATCGCGTCAACCGCTGGTCGCCGACGCTCGCCGACTCCACGCCGGCGGGCACCGAGACGCTGCGCGTACAGCGCACGAAGCTCGGTCTTGTGAGCGCCCGCGCGACGATCAACGGCAGGCCGGTCATCTACACGTCGCTGCGCTCGACGTACTATCACGAGCTCGACTCCGCGCTCGGCTTCTCGGACTTCAACGACCCGGAGAAGATGCGCGACGCCGGCGACTTCCAGCGCGCCGCGGCGAAGGTCGGCTACACGTTCAACTGGCTGTACGTCGACGACCGCGACATCGCGTACTTCAACTCCGGCGACAACCCGCAGCGGGCCGTGGGCGTCACCGGCCAGCTGCCGATGCCGTCGGCGCTGGAGTGGCGCGGCTGGGACCCGGACCGCCGGACCGCGGCCTACACGTCCTTCTCCAAGCACCCGCAGGCGATCAACGGCCAGCCCTACATGACGTCCTGGAACAACAAGCAGGCGCGCGGCTACGCCGGGTCGGATTCCGAGCTGTACTCCTCGGTCTTTCGCTCGCAGATGCTCGACCAGGAGATCGAGGCGCGGATCGGCGGCGCCCGCAAGGTCGACCTGCCCGGGCTCGTCGAGGCCATGGGAGAGGCGGCGACGACCGACCTGCGCGCCGAGCAGGTGCTGGCGCTGGCGCTGAAGGTCATCGGCAACCCGACGGATCCGAAGCTCGCCGATGCCGTCGTCAAGCTGCGCGAATGGCTCGCCGCGGGCTCTCACCGGCGCGACCGCGACGGGGACGGCCGCTACGAGTTCGCCGACGCGATCCGCATCCTCGACGCGTTCTGGCCACGCTGGATGCGCGCGCAGTTCGAGCCCTCGCTCGGCACGGCATTGTTCAATCAGCTCACGCAGGCGCACGGGCTCGACAACGAGCCCAACAACGGCGGCGACCACGTCGGCTCGGCCTATCAGACGGGCTGGTACGGCTATGCCGCCAAGGACCTGCGGCGCGTTCTCGGCGAGCAGGTCGCCCAACCGTATTCGAAGCGCTACTGCGGCGCGGGCAGCCTCGCACGCTGCCGGATCGCGCTGAGCGGCGCGCTGCAACGGGCGCTGGATGCAGCCGCCGATCCGGCGACGCTGTACAAGGACAGCTTGTGTGCGAAGGCCCGCAAGCCGGGCGACCAGGCCTGCTTCGACGCGATCGCCTTCCGCCCCAACGGCGGGATCACCCAACCGATGATCGCCTGGCAGAACCGTCCCACCTACCAGCAGGCGGTCGAGGTCCAGGGGCACCGGCCCCGCTGAGCTACCGGACGTCGACGACCTCCTCGCCCGACGTCAGTGATCGCAGAACCTGGCGATCGAGGAATGAATACGGCCGACACCAGGCTCAGGAGCGGGATCGACCAGATCCGAGTCCGCAACGTATGGCGCAGGCGAAACAAGCTCATCCGCAGCCAGCTGTTCCCACAGCCAACCAGTCGAGAACCTCACTCGCGTGGACGCGGTCGCAAGGCACCCACAAGTCGGCGGCGAATGTCACCACCACGGATGTCTTGGACGGAGACCACTTCGCGGCACTTCACCGTCCGTCACGAGGAGCGCGATAGACCCGATGTCGGCGGCGTGATCGACCTGCTCGAGGACGCCCGGCTGCGCTTGGGCGCCATCTTCGGCTCGGTGCCCGACGAGGTCACCGTCGTCTTGCATCCCAGCCGCGCCGAGCTCGACCTCGCGCAGCCGTTCCTGCCGCTCGTACGCCGCATCACGACCCCGGCGGCGCGACGGTACCTTGCCGGCTGGGCGGGCCGTAGCACCCTGCACGTGCTCGTTCCGCGGTTGCTGGCCGAGCGGGCGGCGAACGTCGAGGGGTCGCGCGAGATGCTCATGCTCACGCCCGCGGCTCTGTACGCACAGCTCGTCATCGCGATGGTCAATCCCGCGCTGCCGCCCCCGTGGAACGTCGGCAGATCGGTCCGTGCTGCGCGCTGGGCCTGGCTCATCGCCGGCTCCGCGCAGTGGTTCTCGGGCCAGAGCCCGCACGCGCGCATCGCGATCGCGCGGCGCCTGCGCGAGGGTCCACGTCCAGACTTCCCGCCCGGCCTGCGCGACGCCGCGCTCCTCGGCGGGACGGTCATCGACCTCATCGCGCGCGAGGAGGGCGAGAGCGCCGTGATCCGCTTGGTCTCGTCGCTGCCCCGCGGCGGACCACGCGAGGCGCTCGTCTCGGTCTTCAACGGGCGCGCCCTCGTCCACACCGAGGGGACCTGGCGCGCGCACCTGGCGCGGCTGGCCGGCCGCTGAGAACCTTCAGATCGCCCGCATCCGGTTGTTGCGAGCGTTCGGTCATCGGACTCCCTCCTGGCGTCATTGCTCAGCCTACGCAGCTTGCTAGCATTGTGCAACATGAAGACCCTCTATCTGCGGAACGTGCCAGACCACGTCAGCGAGGGCCTCGCGTCGCTCGCTGCCCGCGAAGGGTTGTCGGTGTCGTCATTCGCCCTCAGAGAACTGGGTCATATTGCGCGGCGTGCCGACAACCCCGCGTTGCTCGGTGAGTTGCCAGACCTCGATGTGCCGGCGACAGATGTCGTCGCCGATCTCGAGGCTGGACGATCTGATCGGTGATCGTCTTCGACGCGTCCGCGGCGGTCCTTGCGCTCTTGAACGACGGCACCGCGCGGCGATCGCTTGCGAGTGAAACCGTAGCCGTACCGCACCTCGCCGACTCGGAGGTCGCTCACGCCCTCAGCAAACAGGTGCTGCGCGGCAACGTCGACGCCGACGACGCAGGCGCCGCCCTTGCTCGCTGGGGGCGGCTAGGGTTGCGCCGGTTTGCCGTAATCGGTTTCCTCGCCCGGGTCTGGGAGCTGCGCGACACCCCTGACAGCGTATGACGCCACGTACGTCGCGTTGGCCGAAGCACTTTCGTGCGAGCTGATCACTGCTGACGCTCGGCTTGCTCGAGCGCCCGGACCGACGTGTGCGATCACCGTCGTGAGAAGGTGATCGGGTCCCATGTGACCGATCTCATCAAGCAAGAGTTTCAACTTCGCAATGATTGATGGCGATGACGATGCTGACCGACACGCGATCTCCACGAGCCGAGATCCGGATCCCATGCACGCTGCGCCGCCTCATCGGGTCACCGATCAACGCTCAGACGCTGGACATCGGTCCGCGAGGGATGCGGGTTCGCACCCCCCGCCCCTTGAGCCCCGACGAGACCGTCGTCTTCGACATCGCCAACCTCGACATGCGCGTCAACGGACAGGCGCGGGTGCTGCGCGCCGAGCGCGCCAACGTCTACGCGCTGCGCTTCGAGGGTCTGCCCGAGCCGATGGCCCGCCGCCTGCACGCGCTGGCGATCAACGCGCGCTGACTGCCCGCCCCTACTACAGCCGCGTGCCGATCCAGGTGATCAGCGCGACCACCGAAACGGCGGCGAGCAGCCCGGCGAGCACGCGCGACGGCCGGGCGGCGGAGCCCTGCTCGTCGCCGGCGAGCTCGGCCTGCAGCAGCACCTCACGCGCGGCGGAATAGCCCGACGCCGGCACCATGACGTCGCGCGGCCCGGCCGCGAGCATGTCCGGCACGTCGAAGCCGCGCGCGCGCCGAAGCGTCGAGGGGACGCCCTCCTCGAGTAGCAGGCCCTGGATGAACTCGGCCTCGGCCTGGTTGTGCGCGCCGATCGCGCGGACGAGCTGGCCCTCGGCGTACTGCGGCTTGATCTTGCGCGCGCGGGCCTGGCGGTCGGTGACCGGATCGTCCACTCCGATCGAGCCGGGGTAGACGAGCGGCATGCCGCAACGCCGGCAGAAGCGCTCGTCGGGCGGGTGCGGCTCGGCGCAGCCGGGACAGACGAGCGGACCGCCCTGGATCAGGACACCTCGAGCCTGGCATCGCTGATCTTGCCGTCTTCGATCCAGTACGAGTAGACCTCGGGCTCGGCGTTCTTGGAAACGCCGACGATCAGCCACTCGACCCCGGGCCAGCCCTCGGCGAAGTTCACGTCGGTCTGCGACGGAAACGGCTTCGAGCGCGTGTGCGAGTGGTAGATCGCGACGAGGTCGTCGCCGTCGTCCTCGCCGAAGACGAGCGGAACGAGCGCGCGACCGTCGATGTCGAAGCGAAACGGGCTCGCGGCGAGGTTCTCCAACTGGTGCACCGACGTCGCCGTCCCGTCACGCCCGAGTACGACGCCGCAGCACTCGTTGGGAGCGTCGCGGACGGCGTGCTCGACGATCTCGTCCAGCTGCGAACGGGCGATCCTCACCCGACGAAGGCCCGTGTCAGGCCTTGCGGAGCGTCTTGGGCTCGTCGGGCTCGTCGTCGTTGGAGCCCATGCCGGAGATCGACTGCTTGAACTCCCGCATGCCCTTGCCCAGCGACTTGCCGACCTCGGGCAGCTTCTTGGGGCCCAGCACGATCAGGGCGATCGCGAGGACGAGTATGAGTTCCATCGGTCCGATGTTTGGCATGTCTGGTTCAGGGCTCCTTGATTACTTGACGACGGTGACGGACGCTCGCATGAAGCGATGGTAGATGCAGTAGTAGCGATACACGCCCGGCTTCTCGAACGGGACGCTCTTGCTCTGATCGGTATTGAGACGACCGGAGTTGAATTGCGCCGGTCCCTTCTCGCCGGTGTTCTCCGCCGTATGCGGAGCCTTGTCGCGGTTGACCCATGTCACGCTGGCGCCGGCGCGCACGGTGACCGACGCGGGTACGAACTTGAACGAGGCGATGTCGATCGTCGCGGCCGACTTCGCGGGCGCGCGGGACAGGGTCGTCGCGGTGCCCTTCCCGTCGTCTCCGCACCCGGCTGCGAGCACGGCGAGCGACGACGCAAGAGCGACGGCGACAGCGCGACGGCGGCGACATGTCACGCCTTGCCCGTCTCGAACGCGTTGGGGACCGGATCCTGCTTGACCGCCTGACGCAGCACGACGAGGTGCTGGCCCTCGTTGGCCATGATCGAGGCCCCGGTTTGGAGCAGCTTGGCATCGATGAGCCTGCGGTGCGCGTCGTAGTAGGCGGCGACGGCTGCGGTCTCGAGCTCGATCGCGAAGTTCAGGATGTCGGCTTGGGACTTGACCGCGCCCAAGCCCTTGACGACCTTGTCGACGTCCTTGACGCCCGCGGGCGCCGGCGGCGGTGTCCCGCCGAGGTCGGTCAGGGCTGTCGTCAGCGCGTCAGCATGCTCCTGCTCATGGCCTCGGAACCGGCGCGCGACCTTCTCGACGCCCGCCGACAGCAGGCCACCGTCGATCGCGGCGCCGTAGGCGATGACGGCGATGCGCTCGATGTCGATCGCGCTCTGCAGGATCTTGCCGTCGTCTCCGGCCTGTGCGAAGGCGTTGCGGACGGTCAACAGCAACGGAATCGACGATGCCGCGATCGCGGCGGCGCCGAGGCCGAAGCCGCGCTTGAGCAGGTCGCGGCGGTCGCGCTCGAACTCGGCGATCTGGGCGGTGTCGGCGTGGCCGTCGGCGATGACGACGCGCGGTGTGCGGCTCATCGTCAGGCCGCCTTCCCGGTCACGAACGCGTCGGGCACCTGATTCTTGCCAAGCACGCCGAGCAGCACCGCGACATGCTCGGCCTCGTTTGTGACGATCGCCGCGGCCGTGGCGCGCAGGTCGCCCTGTGAGAGCTTGGGCAGCGCGTCGATGTAGGCAGCGATCGCGGTGTTCTCCAGGTCGACCGCAAACCTCAGGACATCGATCTGCGAGCTGAGCTTCGGGAAGTCGTAGGACGCCTTGGCCCGGTTGGGGGTGCCGCCGGCGTCCTTGATCGCCTGGGAGAGGCCGTCGGCGTGCTCCTGCTCCTGCTCGAGGAAGGCCTTGCCGATCTGCAGCACCTCGCCCTTCAGCAGCGCCGCGCCGGCCTTGTACGCGGCGACCGCCATCAGCTCGAGGTCGAGCGCCGAGTTGAGGATCTCGACATCGGCCTGATCCGATTCGTCGGGGCCGGTCTTGACGCCGGCGGACTTCGTGTCGTCGCCACAGGCTGTGAGGAAAACCGCCGAACCGCCCGCGAGGCTCACGCCTGACATGCGGAAGAAGCGCCTGCGCGACAGCGGGTCGCGCAGAAAGCTGTCGATGTCCATTCCAGCCTCCTGTCAGGGGTTCGAGATACCAGTGTGGTCGCGGGCGCAGCGTGCCCGTCGCATCACACTGCGGGCGCGAGCGCCCGGAGGATCACCACCAGACCGTTGATTCCAGGTTCTCGATCTCCTCGACGGGCTTCGTGTAGATGCCGGAGGAGAGGTACTTCCAACCGTCGTCGCAGACGATGAAGACGATGTTGCCCTCGTCGATCTCGTTGGCGATGCGCACCGCGACGCGGGCGATCGCGCCCGAGGAGACGCCGGCGAAGATGCCCTCCTCGTCGAGCAGCTTGCGCGTCCACACGATCGCATCGTGGTTGGACACGAAGATCTTGCGGTCCAGCAGGCTGATGTCGATGATCGGCGGGATGAACCCGTCGTCGAGTGAGCGCAGGCCCTGAACAGGTTCGCCCTGCATCGGCTCGGCGGCGACGATCTTCACGCTGTCGCCAAGCTCCTCCTTGAAGCGCCGCGCGTGACCCATGAGCGTGCCGCCTGTTCCGAGCCCGGCCACGAACGCCGCGATCTCATCTAGCTCCTCGAGGATCTCGACCGCGGTGCCGTTGTAGTGCGCGAGCGGGTTGGCCTCGTTGCCGTACTGGTAGGGCATGTAGTACGTCGCGGTGTCCTTGGCCATCTCGTTCGCCATCGCGACGGCACCGTTGGATCCCTGGTTGCCCGGGCTGTAGACGATCTCCGCGCCGTACATCTCGAGCAGCTGCGTGCGCTCGGGTGTGACGTTGTCGGGCATGACGACCTTGAGCGGGTAGCCCTTGCGCCGGCAGATCATCGCGAGGCTGATGCCGGTGTTGCCCGAGGTCGGCTCGAGGATCGTCTGGCCTGGTTTGATCAGGCCCTTCTCCTCGGCGCTCTCGATGAGCGATCGGGCGACGCGATCCTTGACCGAGCCGGTCGGGTTCGCGGACTCCATCTTCGCCCAGATGCGCACGCCCGGCTTGGGGCTCAAGCGCTTGAGCTCGACGAGCGGCGTGTTGCCGATCGCCTGCACGATGTCGCCGTAGCGACCGCCACAGGGACGGTTCTGGAGCGGCGGTAGGCCCATGTGGCCACGGAGTGTAGCCACGCGGGCCAGGAGCGCGAGACGGTTTGGCGCGAAGACCGCATACGGGTCGGCGGGCCGCCCGCCAGGCGGCTCCACCGCACGCCGATCGATCAGTCGTTGGACGCGTCGTCCGACGTTGCGGCGTCGGCAACGGAGCCATGCCGGGAGCTCGATTCGCGCTCGGGCGAGTCCGGTAGCTCGTCCGATTTCGGCGCCGGAGCCGGCCCGCCAGCCGACGTGGAGCCGGGACCCTCGCTGTCGTCCGCGTGCTCGTCTGCGCTGCGCGAGCCGCCCGCCCGGTCAGAGCCCCCGTGGCCGCTGTCTTGCGACGTGTTCGCCGACGATCGGTCATGGTGCGACGAATCGCGAGCGCTCTCGTCGTCGCCGTGATCGGAAGCCGATTCGCTGTGCCCGCCGGTCTGACGCGAGCGGTGACCGTCGTCCCCCTCCGAGCCGACCGGACGCTGACGACCGTGGCCTCGCCTGTGCTCGCCGGATTCACGCTCCGTCTTCGCCGGCGGCTCGTCTCGTTCTTGAGAGCCGTTGGCGTCGCTGATCTTGAGCACCACCGGCGCCGCGACGACGGCGGGCCGGACCACCGCCGGCCTGGCCGCCGCGCTCCTCGACGATTTCGCCTTGCGGTGGGGCGTAGCCGCCTTCGCCGCTGTCGCCGCGTCGCCCGAGCGCTGCACCATCACACCCGGCGCAGCGATCGCGCCACCGGCGACGACCGCCACCACACCGGTCTTCGCCAGCACCGCGGCCGTGCCGGCGCCACCGCCGACCACGGCGGCCTCGACCAACCGCCGCACGGTCTCGCCGTCGCCGCCACCGCGACTCGCGAGCCAGCTGACAAGCGGCCACGGCGTCAGGGCCGTCGCGGCGGAGCGCAGCGTCATCCGCGCGCGCAGCACGAGCTGGCGCGTGGCGCCTTCGGTGAGTCCCATCTCCCTGGCGATGTCCGCGTGCGAGAAGCCCTCGACGGCGCTGCGCAGGAGAGCCTCGCGCTGGCGATCGGGCAGCGCGGCCAGCCCGGTCAGCGTCTGGCGCATGACATCGCGGCGCTCGAGCTCGTCCTGCGGGGCCTCGTTCGCGCGCAGAGACTCCTGCAGCTCCGCGTAGTCGTATCCGGGCACGCGCAGCGCGTTGAGCGCTGTGTTGCGGGCGATCATCAACAGCCACGAACGCAGGTTGAGGACATCGTCGCCGCGCCCGAGCGCCAGCCACGCCGACATGAACGCCTGTTGGGCGGCGTCCTCGGCCCGGGCCTCGGGCAGCACGCGCCGGGTGGCGCGCAGGATCTGACGCCTGTATCGCTCGACGATCGCGGCGAATGCCGGCTCCGATCCAGCGCGCGCGAACTCGACGAGGCGCTCGTCGGACTGCGTTCGCAGGATGGCTATTGAAGGCGATAGGCGCACGTCTACGTCGGTGACACGGATGCCGCCGGATTCGTCACGTTAGACCGCGGCGGGTGGTGACGCAAAGTTGCGCTGTAGCTCAGACCCCTCGCGGCCGATACATGCGCGGTAGTTTGCGCCCGCCCCCCGTAGAACCCCCCTTCAGTGGTCTTCCCAACCATCCAATTCGCCGTCTTCTTTCCGATCGTGCTCGCGATCTCGTGGGCGCTGATGCGACGCCAGCCGGTCTGGAAGCCGTTCATGCTCGGGGCCAGCTACCTGTTCTACAGCGCGGCGAACCCGCTGTTCTGCGTGATGCTCGCCGCGATCACGCTTGGCAACCAGGGCGCGTCGAAGCTCATCCACCGAAGCGAGGACGCGCGCGTTCGCAAGCGGATCGTCGTCGCGGCGGTCACGGTGAATCTCGCCACGCTCGGCGTCTTCAAGTACTACGGCTTCTTCTCCCAGGAGGTCAACGCGGTCCTCGACGGCGTCGGCCTGGGACTACCGGTGCCGCTGGCCGCAATCGTGCTGCCGGTCGGGATCAGCTTCATCATCTTTCAGGCGATCTCGTACACCGTCGACGTGTACCGCCGCGAGATCGAGCCTGCGACGACGTTCGATCTCGGACTCTATCTCAGCTTCTTCCCGCACCTCGTCGCGGGACCGATCGTGCGCGCCAAGGAGTTCCTGCCCCAGCTGACGACGCCGCGCGACCCGCGCAAGGTCGCCGTCGGCGCCGGCGTCGCGCTGATCGTGATCGGGCTTACGAAGAAGGTCGCGATCGCCGACTTCCTCGCGCGCGAGATCGTGGACCCGGTCTATGGCGTGCCGCAGGCGTACTCCGCCCCGGACGTCATTCTCGCTTCGTACGCGTATGCGGTGCAGATCTTCTGCGACTTCTCCGGCTACACCGACATCGCGATCGGACTCGCGCTGCTGATGGGCTTCGTCTTCCCGCAGAACTTCGACCGCCCCTACCGCGCCACGAGCGTCCGGGAGTACTGGCGGCGCTGGCACATGACCCTGTCGCGCTTTTTGCGTGACTTCCTCTTCATCCCGCTGGGCGGCAGCCGCAGCGGCAAGCTCAAGACGGCGCGCAACCTCTTCATCACGATGGTCCTCGGAGGACTCTGGCACGGGGCCGCGTGGGGGTTCGTGCTGTGGGGCGCGCTGCACGGCGCGGCGCTCGTCGTGGAGACCCTGCTTCGAGGGCGCGTCAAGGTGCCGGGCTGGTTGGCATGGCTGTTGACGTTTCACTTCATCGTGCTCGCCTTCGTCGTGTTCCGCTCGCCGAGCCTCGGGCAGGCCGGGACGTACCTCTCGCGCCTCGTGGAACCCGGGCCGGCGACGCTGTGGACCGTGCCGATCGTCGCCGTCGTCGTCCTCGTCGTCGGCCTGCAACTGCTGCCGGCGCGGCCGATGGACGCGCTGCGCGTGGCGTTCGAGCGCCTGCATCCGGTCGCCCTGGGAGCGAGCATGGCAACCGTCATCGTGCTCGTTGCCGCGACGGTGTCCAGCCAGGGCGTACCACCGTTCATCTACTTCCAGTTCTAGGGACATATGGCCACCACCGAACACGATCCATTCATCCTCGACCGGCCGACCGCGCCGCGCATCAGCGCCCGCGGCTCGCTGATCTGCATCGGCGTGGCGGTCCTGCTGCTGCTCGTCCTCGAAGGCGCGTCGATCCGAAGGTCGGGGCAGCGCATGGATCCCGGCCTGCAGCGAACCGTCGTACGCGCAGTCGGCGCTCCGGCAGGCTGGCTCGCCGACCGCCTGCCGATCGGGGACGCGGTCGACGGCCTCACCTCGTGGCTGTCGCCCGACGAGAAGCTGACCGGGCCGGGCGGCTTCGAGACACCGGCGGCGGGGACATCGGCACGCGCCGGCGCCGCGACCGCGATCACGCCGGACGCCTTCGATCCGGCCGCGCTCGGCGAGAAGCCGGTCCGGTTGAACAAGCTGGGCACGCTGCTCGTGACCGGCGATTCGATGTCGCAGCCGCTCGACGTCGAGCTCGCGCGGGGCCTCGCCGCGTCGGGTGTGCGCACGGTCCGCGACGCCCATCTCGGAAGCGGCATCTCCAAGACGAGCCTCGTCGACTGGGGCCGGCTGTCGTCGCAGCAGGCCCGCGAGCGCAAGCCAGACGCCGTCGTCGTCTTCCTCGGCGCGAACGAGGGCTTCCCGCTGCCCGGCGCCGGCAAGCGGCTCGTATCGTGCTGCGGACCGACCTGGGCTGCGCTCTACGCCACGCGCGCCCGCAAGATGATGGACACCTACCGCCGCAGCGGGGCGGCCCGCGTGTACTGGTTGACGCTGCCGCTACCGCGCGACCCCGCGCGCCAGAAGATCGTGCGCTCCGTCAACGCGGCGGTCGCGGTTGCGGCCCAGCCATACCGCGCGCAGGTGCGCATCCTCGACATGGCGCAGGTGTTCACGCCGGCCGGGCGCTTCCGGGCGGCGATGGCCGTCGGCGGCAAGGACACCGTCGTGCGAGAGCCCGACGGCATCCATCTCAACGGTGCGGGTGCCAAGGTTGCCGCCGGGCTCGTGGAGTCGCGCTTGAAGGCCGACTTCGACTCGCTGCGGCCGTGAGTGGGTCCGTCGCCCGCAGTCAGCCGGCAGGCTGATGCTCAGTACTCGGCGATCGATTCGGGGATGACTTCTTGGCCGGCGGTTTCGAGCGATCGGGTGACGAATGGGGCGTCTCTGAGGGGGCTGGTGCGGCGGTGGGGGGTGAGGATCGCGAGGGTGCGCAGCAGGATGCTGATGTCATAGCCCAGCGATTGGTGTTTGAGGTAGTACAGGTCGTGGCTGAGTTTCCAGGCTGAGCCGCGTTCTGAGCCGGCGTAGCCGCAGCGGACTTGTGCCCAGCCGGTCAGGCCGGGGCGGATCAGGTGCCTGCGTG
>Ga0307502_10000394_pt1 | contig 11598 bp, 9 predicted proteins | sample 16_S_MG_FD_201364 | JGI IMG/M metagenome (GOLD analysis project Ga0307502, IMG submission 201364) | Soil microbial communities from Populus trichocarpa stands in riparian zone in the Pacific Northwest, United States - 16_S | ecosystem: Environmental > Terrestrial > Soil > Riparian zone > Trees... | reverse complement strand
CCGGCCGCGAGATCAGCCGCGCGATCGCCACCGGCAGCGTCGCGGTGTCCGGCCGGGCAAGGAAGCTCGTCGCGCCGAACTCGCCCAGCGCCACCACGTACCCGAACGCGGCCGCGGTCAGCAGCGACCGGCCGGCCATCGGCACGTCCACCTCCCACCACACCCGCCACGGGCCGGCGCCCAGCGACGACGCCGCCTGCCTGAGCCGCTCGTCGATCGACCGCAATACCGGCAGCATGATGCGGATGACCAGCGGCGTCACCACGATCGCCTGCGCGAGCGGGACGAGCACGGGTGACGTGCGCAGGTCGCCGGGCAGCAGGTCGAGCGTGATCAGGTAACCGAAGCCGACGGTCACCGCGGACACGCCCAGCGGCAGCATGAACGCCGTGTCGATGACCTCGACGAACCGGACCCTGTTGCGGGCGAAGGAAACCAGCACGACGCTCGCCATCGTGCCGAGCGTGACGGCCAGCAGCGTCGCGTCCGTGGCCGCGGCGAGCGAGTTCCGGACGGCGTCGAGCCCGGAGATCTCCAGCGAGCCCTCATATCCGAAGCCCGTCAGCGCCCGCCAACCGTCCACAGTGGAACGCAGAACCAGCGAGACGATCGGCGCCAGCAGGAGGGCGACCACCGCGAGCGCCAGCGCGACCACGAACCACTCGCCGCCGGCGGGCTTCCGCGCCGACTCGGCCTGGCCACGCAGCCGCAACGCGGTCTCCCTGCGCCGCCGGGCGAGCGCGCCGATCGCCAGCACGGCCACGACCGCGCCGATCTGCAGCAACGACAGCGCCGCGGCTCCACTCAGGTCGAGCAGCTCGACCGTGCGCAGGTAGATCTCGGTCTCCAGCGTCCGCAGCTGAGCGCCACCGAGGATCAGCACCACGCCGAAACTGGTTGCGCAGAACAGGAACACGACCGCCGCGGCCGACCCGACCGCGGGAGCCAACGCAGGCAGCGTGACCGACGTGAACGTCCGCAGCCGGGACGCGCCCAGTGCCCGCGCCGCGTCCTCGGCCCGCCGGTCGAGGTGCGTCCACAGCCCGGCCACGGTCCGCGCCACCACCGCCACGTTGAAGAACGCGTTGGCCAGCACGATCGCCCACACCCCGCCGCCGGGCATGAGCGCGCGGAACGCCAGCCCCACCACGACACTCGGCAGCACGAACGGCACCAGGATGATCACCCGGATGAGCCCGAGGCCGGGCAGGTTGGTGCGGGCCAACAGGAACGCGACCGGCAGCCCGGCGAGGACGGCCACCGCCGTCGCCCCGGCCGCCTGCGCGACGGTGAAACCCACGAGCCGCCACACCTCGGCCGTCCCGAGCGTGGCCAGCACGCCCCCTTCGTCGAGGCCGAGCCGCAGGATCGCGACCACCGGCCACACGAAGAAGACCGCGAGAAAACCCAGCGGCACCAACGTCAGCGGCGCCAGCCCGCGAGGTTTCAGTGTTGAACTGCCTCGCTCCGCTCGGCGCTTCGCGGGCCTGTACCCGGTGTCTTCCCTCCCTGCGCTGCTCGGCGCGGGTCGCTTCGCTCCCGGGCGCCTCCGCTGCTCGCTCAGTCCAGACACCTGCGGCCCGCTCAGCCCTCGACCACGCCGCGCCACTCGCTGATCCACTGCTCCCGGTTCCGCTGGATGTCCTTGGCGGGCAGCTCGACGGGCGTGGTGGGCAGCGGCGCCGCCTTCTGCCACGCGTCCGGCAGCGCGACGCCCGCGCGGACCGGGTAGACGTACATCTGCTCCGGCACCTGCGCCTGGAACTGCTGGGACAACAGGAAGTCCATGACTTTCCTCGCGTCGTCCGCGTGCTTGGCGTTCTTCAGCACGCCCGCGTACTCGATCTGGCGGAAACACGTGTCCAGCACGGCTTTCGTGCGTGGGTCGCCCTGGTCGTCCAGTTCCGCGGACGGCGACGAAGCGTACGAGACCACGATCGGCCGCGGCCCCTTGCCGGACGAGCCGGAGAAGTCCTGTGTGTAGGCCTCCTCCCAGCCGCTGACGACCTTGACGCCGTTGGCCTTCAGTGACTTCCAGTAGTCCTGCCAGCCGTCCCCGAGCTTCGCGATCGAGCCGAGCAGGTAGGCGAGACCGGGCGAGGAGGTGGCCGGGTCCTCGACCACGAGCATGTCCTTGTACTCGGGTTTGACCAGGTCGGCGTACCCGGTGGGCTCCGGGACGTGCTTCGCCGCGAGCGCGGCCGGATCGACGTTGAGGCACACGTCGCCGCGGTCGACGGCGGTCAGCCGGTTCGTGTCGTCGAGGGCGTAGTCCGCCGGCCCGTCCACCTTGACCTGGTACGGCGCGAACACGTCCTCGTCGAGCGCCCGCGACGCGAACGTGGTGTCCACGCCGAACGCGACGTCGCCGATCGGGCTGTTCTTGGTGAGCACGAGCTGGTTGGTCAGCGCGCCGGCGTCGCCGAGCTTGCGTACGTCGATCGTGATGCCGGTCCGCCTGGTGAAGTCCTTCATCACCGCGTCGCTCATGGCGAACGAGTCGTGGGTGACGAGGACGACCTTCCGCTCACCGCTGTCGCCACCGCCGCCAAGCGAGCAGCCGGCCAGCAGCAGCCCCAGCACGACGGTGCACGCACGAAAACGCATCGTTGCCTCCCCTCCCTGCGCCGGCATGACCCGGATCAGGTTCGAACGGTCGAGGGCGGCCGCCCTCCTCTCAGCCCGGCAACCCGGACTCCCGTGTGTCTGCCGAGCGTACCTGTGCGCGCGGTCGTCCGACCCGTCACCATGGACGCATGCCCGAGCTGCTCAGTGACGAAGAAGTAGGCAAGGCCCTCGGCCGCCTCCAGGACTGGTCCCTCGACGAGGGCCCGGTGCGCGCGCTGCGCCGGGACGTGGAGCTGGCGAGCTTCCCGCAGGCCATCCAGGTCGTGAACCGGGTCGCGGAGATCGCCGAGAACGACAACCACCACCCGGACATCGACATCCGCTGGCGCACGCTCACGTTCCGCTGCATCACGCACTCGGAGGGTGGCATCACCGCGCTGGACGTGTCCATCGCCGAGGAGATCGAGGGGGTGCTCGACGCGGTCAGCTGACCGCGATCGCCACCACCACCGCGATGAGGATGACGATGGCGATCACGTTGATCACCATGATCGCGGACATGCCCCGCGTCTGCTGCGGCTGGAAGCCGATCGACCCCTTCATCCCGACGGCGGCCGGCGGCCGGTAGTAGACGGTCGTCTGCTGGCCGGGGTAGATCGCCACGGGCAGCTCGGCGGGCCCGAAGTTGCCGAGGTACCGCGCGGCCACCCGCACGTGGTAGTTCCCGGCGGGCAGGTCGAACGGCGCCGCACCCCACCGGACGTTCGTCGGCTGCCCGTTGATCGTCACCCTGGGGCCGGTGAAGGCGAGCATGAACGCCATCGGGTTGTGCGAGGAGTGCACGAGCAGCTGCCCCATCGCGGGCGGCGGTCCGGCGGGGTAGCCACCTTGGGCAGGCGGCGGTCCGTAGGTCATGCGCTCATTGTGGTCAGGTCAGCGGCACCTTCGCGATGGGTCTCAGGCCTGAGTCGTCCGCGCGTTCCAGCACCATCTCCGCGGTCTGCCCGGACGCGCGCAGGACCCCCACCATGTTGCCCATGTGCGGCCCGGTCACCTTCTCCCACGCCACCGGCATCGGGTCCACCTTGCGCAGGAGCCGCCAGCGCAGCACCGCCGCGAGCGGACGCCACCAGGCGAGGAAGAAGACCGGGCGGAACCACCTCGGCACCCGGTTGTGCAGCGGCGAGCACACCAGCTGGTAGACGGCCGCGTTGACCTGCGACGGGAAGTGGACCTTCGCCGCGTACCCGTGGTGCACGTCGCCGGACAGCACGCTGACGGTGGCGGTATCGGTCTTCGCGATCCGCTCGACCAGCCGCGCGAGCCGGTCGCTCGACGCACGGAACGACGGCCAGTGCTCCAGGTCCGCGGCCTGCCGGAGCTTCTCGGCGAGCCGCCCGCCCCTGCGGGCGGCGACCTCGTTCAGCGACTGGATGTGGCTGATGGCGTAGGGCATCAGCCAGGGCAGGGAGGACCCGATCAGCAGGTGGTCGAAGTCGCCGGTCGCGTTCTCCTCGATCCAGTCGAACTCGGCGTCGCTCACCATCGACCGCTGCCCACCGGCCAGGATCCGCCCCGACCGCGTATCGATGACCAGCAGCCGGACGTTGCCGAAGTCCCGCCGGTAGCTCCACCGGGTGCCCTTGCTCCCGTTGACCTCCTGGCGGGCCCGCTCGGCGAAGTCGTGCAGGAGGTCCTTCGCGTCGCCTTCGAGCGTGGTGACCGCCTGGTACAGCTCGTCGCTCGCGAGATCGGCCGGGCTGAGGTTGCCGATGTGCTGGTAGATCCAGTAGCTGGCGAGCGCGCCCCGTTCGCGTTCGTCCCACCAGGAGGTGGCGGCCATCTGGTCCCGCCAGGTCTGCGAGGTGTTCCAGTCATCGCGCACGTCGTGGTCGTCGAAGATCATCGAGGTGGGGACGGTCGACATGAGCCAGCGGACGCGCGGCTCGGACCAGGACTCGTGGTAGAGGTGCGTGTACTCCTCGAAGTTCGCGACCTCGACACCCGGCGGCTCGTCGAGCGACCGTCGTTTCGAGATCCACTCCTTGGTCGCCTCGGACGTCTCGTCGGCGTAGACCTGGTCGCCGATCAGCAGCAACGAGTCCGGCCAGTCCTGTTCGTCCTGGTCGAGCATCCGCTTCGCGTAGGCGCCGAGCGCGTCGGTCCCGTACGCCGTGCCGTCGGGCATCCGGCAGGACCCGAACAGCAGGAGGAACTCGTCCCCTTCGGAGCCGGTCCGGATCCGGCTGGGTGGGAGGTCGTCGAGGGGCCAGACGACCTCGCCGTCGAGTGCGACCTCGTAGGGGGTGCTGGTCCCGGGTCGTAGTCCCTCGATCACGACGAGCGCATAGTGGTGCCCGCCGACGGTGAACGTGCGTGCCTCGCCGTTCGCCACGCTGACCAGGCAAGGCTGGTCGGTCTCGACCCACACGGTGGCGGAGGTGGCGTCGACGTGACGTAACAGCGGTCCGATGAGCAGTGCGGGCATCGCACCATCCTTCCCGGTCTCGTCCCGCCCGGCGCGATGACGGCCCGGCAACACGCCTCCGGTCTGAGCAATGTCGGTGTGCCCCAATAAGGTGTCACCCACCCAGGTAGCTACCGCATGAGGGAGCGGCGATGTCTGAGGTTCTGGAGCTTCGGCAGTACACCCTCCACCCCGGCCGGCGTGCTGAGCTGATCGAGCTGTTCGACCGCGAGTTCGTCGAGCCGCAGGAGGAGGTGGGCGCGCACGTCCTCGGCCAGTTCCGCGACCTGGACGACGAGGACCGCTTCGTGTGGCTGCGCGGCTTCGCCGACATGCCGACCCGCGGCGAGGCGCTGCGGTCGTTCTACGGCGGCCCGGTCTGGCGCGCACACCGCGACGCGGCCAACGTCACGATGATCGACTCGGACGACGTGCTGCTGCTCCGCCCGGTCAGCGGCCTCGACCTGACCGGCCGTACGCGGGGCGGCCCGACCACGCTCGTCACGGTCACGCTCTACCACCTGCCGCCCGGCGGCGAGGACGCGTTCCTGGACTTCTTCAAGTCCGACGTCGGCCCCATGCTGACGGCGACCGGCGCCCCGCCGCTGGCCGTGCTCAGGACCCTGCGCGCGGAGAACGACTTCCCGGCCCTACCGGTCCGCGAGGACGCGAACGTGGTGGCGTGGGTCGCGTCGTTCCCCGGCCCGGCCGAGCTGGCCGAGCACGTCCGGCTGCTCGGCCGCGAGAACCGCTGGATCCACGACACCCTGCCGGTGCTGACCAAGCAGCTGGCCCGCCCGCCGGAGCAGCTGCAACTGGCGCCGACGGAACGCTCGTTACTCCGTTAGCGCGGTCTGGTAACGACAATCCCCACTCGGGCGACCCTCCGAGCAGTACGGCGACAACAGGTCGCAAGAGCGGAGCACGGCGACCGCGGAGCCTGCAGGGAGAAATGCCATGAGTGCGCAGGAAGTTTGGGAAGTACCGGTTGTCGACGCACTGGAACGCGACCGCACCCTCATGGTCACGGTCTCCGACGGCCGGGTAGCGGTCGTGCCACCCCCCGGCGAGGGTTTCTACCTCCCCGCCCAGTCGGTCTGGCAGCTCCACGAGGCGATCCGCGCCGCGGCCATCATCGCCACGAAGGCGAACAACGGCGGCCGCGCCGCGGTCTGATCCGCGTTAACCTTAGGAGCATGACCTCGCTGCCCGACTGGATGCGCCCGCCGCGCCCGGAAGGCTGGTTCGCGGAGGACTTGGACAGTCTTCCAGAGGCGCCACGCCACACCGAGCTTATCGACGGAGCGCTCGTCTTCATGATGTCACCGCAGCGGATCTGGCATTCCCGCGTCGTCACGGCCATCACCAACGCGCTTACCGCCCAGGCACCAGGCGATCTCGAGGTCGACCGAGAGGTGACCATCCGGCTCGACAATCGCAACCGGCCCGAGCCGGATGTCGTCGTCACGACAAAGCGAGTTGGTTCTGACGGAACCTGGTTCGCGCCCGAGGACGTGTTGCTGGCCGTCGGGGTGACCTCGCCCGAGTCGGAACACCGCGACCGCACGGTCAAACTACGCAAATACGCCGACGCGGGGATCAGGCACTACTGGCTGGTCGAGGAGGAAGATGACCGGTCAGTGGTGCACGTGTACGAGCTGGACGAGCCGACCCGTGCCTACGCGCCTGCGGGCATCTTCCGCGGCAAGCTCGAACTGACCAGGCCGTTCCCCATCGTCATAGGCCTGGACAGCCCCTTCCGGCCTACACGTTGAAGCGGAACTCGACCACGTCGCCGTCGGTCATGACGTAGTCCTTGCCTTCCATGCGGACCTTGCCGGCCGCCTTGGCGGCGGCCATCGACCCGGCCTCGACGAGATCGGCATAGGACACGATCTCGGCCTTGATGAAGCCGCGCTCGAAGTCCGTGTGGATCACCCCGGCAGCCTGGGGCGCCGTCCATCCCTTGTGGATGGTCCACGCCCGCGACTCCTTGGGCCCGGCGGTCAGGTACGTCTGCAACCCGAGCGTCGAGAACCCGGCGCGCGCCAGCGAGAACAACCCGGGCTCCTCCTGCCCGATGGACTCGAGCAGCTCCCGCACGGACTCCTCGTCGTCCAGCTCCAGCAGTTCCGCCTCGACCTTCGCGTCGAGGAAGACCGCCGCGGCCGGCGCGACCAGAGAGGTCAGCTCCTCACGACGTGACGAAGATGACAGCACCGCCTCGTCCGCGTTGAACACGTAGAGGAACGGCTTCACGGTCAGCAGGGAGAGCTCGCGGAACAGCGAGACATCCACTTCGGACTGTGCGGAGAACAGCGTCCGCCCGTCGTTCAGGATCGACCGCGCGAGGTTGACCGCCTCGAGCGCGGGCCTGGCCTCCTTGCGGGTGCGCGCCTCCTTCTCCAACCGGGGCAACGCCTTGTCCACGGTCTGGAGATCGGCGAGAACGAGCTCCGTGTTGATCGTCTCGATGTCCGACGACGGGTCGACCTTGCCGTCGACGTGCACCACGTTCGGGTCGTCGAACACCCGGATGACCTGGCAGATGGCGTCCGCCTCGCGGATGTTCGCCAGGAACTTGTTGCCGCGCCCCTGCCCTTCCGACGCACCGCGCACGAGCCCCGCGATGTCCACAAATGACACTGTGGCGGGCACGGTCCGCGCGCTTTCGAACATCTTCGCCAGCACGTCCAGCCGCGGTTCCGGCAACGGCACGACGCCCACGTTCGGCTCGATGGTCGCGAACGGGTAGTTCGCGGCCAGCACGTCATTGCTGGTAAGGGCGTTGAAAAGGGTGGACTTGCCGACGTTCGGCAGCCCGACGATCCCGAGGGTCAAGCTCACTGGGGTGACTCTACGTGGGCCCCTTGTGCCCCCGACGTGCGCCTCAGGAAAGGATTACACCGTTTGGGCCCTAGCCAGTTCGCAGCCGCTCAACAACACTCCGTGAGCACCTGTGGACTCGATCAGGGGCCCGGTTACAACGAAGAGGGACTTTGGGATGACCCAACGTGAATCGCGCCGGCGGGGAATCGGCGCAGCGTTCACGGCGGCGGTGCTCGGCTTGTCGCTAGCCGCCTTACCGTCAACCGCCAACGCCGCCCCGGCCGCCCCACCCGACACGGTGGACCTGCTCGGGAAACAGGACCGCGACCTGCTCATCCAGGCGCAGCAGGACGGCGAGAGCACCGTCACCGCGCTCGTGCTCGCCAAGGACGGCAAGACCAGCCAGAGCATCGACCAGCTGAAGAGCCTCGGCGCGAAGATCGCGTACCACGCGGACAAGGTGGGCTACGTCCGTGCCCAGATCCCGACCGACAAGGTCGAGAAGGCCGCCGGCCTGTCCGCGATCGAGGGCTTCGACCTCAACAAGTTCTACAGCCTCGGCGAGCCGCGCCCGGAGGGCAGCCAAAACCCCTCTCCGGAACCGGCGCCCGGCGCGAACACCCCCGCGGTCAACCCGTACATGCCGACCGGTGACACCGGCGCCGCGCAGTTCGTCGAGCAGAACCCGAAGTTCGACGGCCGCGGCACGACCGTCGGCATCATCGACACCGGCGTCGACCTCGGCCACCCGGCGCTGACGACCACGAGCACCGGCGAGTCCAAGGTCGTCGACTGGGTCACCACGACCACGCCGGAAGACGGCGACCCGACGTGGATCGACATGACCAACCCGGCGCCGGGGCAGCCGTCCCAGTTCCGGTTCGGCCTGTTCGACGAGCGCGACCCGAACCTCGCTGGCGAGCTGGGCAACGACGTCAACCGTGACGGCAACCCGGCCGGCAGCATCGGCACGTTCGGGGTCCTGTGGGACACCGCCACCAACACGGTGTGGGTGGACACGAACCAGAACAAGAACTTCGCCGACGAGAAGCCCATGACGGACTACAAGGTCCAGCAGGACCAGGGCGAGTTCGGCGAGGACGACCCGAGCACCCCGGTCCGCGAGTCGATGCCGTTCGTCGTGCAGACCGACCCGGCCAACGACCGGGTGAACATCGGCATCGTGTCCGGTGAGCACGGCTCGCATGTCGCGGGCATCGTGGCCGGCAACAAGCTGTTCGGCGGCGCCATGAGCGGCGCGGCGCCGGGCGCGAAGCTGCTCTCGGTCCGGGTCTGCCTGTTCGTCGCCGGCTGCTCGCGCGGCGCGATGGACGAGGGCATGATCTACGCCGCCTCGCACGGCGTCGACGTGATCAACATGTCGATCGGCGGCCTCGGCGCGCTCAACGACATCGAGAACGGCCTGGACAACGACAGCCAGACGCTCTACAACCGGCTGATCGACGAGTACGGCGTGCAGATCTTCATCTCCGCCGGCAACGACGGCCCCGGCGAGAACACCGTGAGCGACCCGTCGCTCGCCACCAAGGTGATGAGCGTCGGCTCGTACATCTCGAAGGCGTCCTGGCAGCGCAACTACGGCTCGGACGCGGCGCAGGAGGACAACCTGCACCCGTTCTCGTCCCGTGGCCCGACCGAGGAGGGCGCGTTCAAGCCGGACATCGTGGCGCCGGGCTCGGCGATCTCCACGATCCCGACCTGGATGCCGGGCGGTCCGGTGGTCGGCACGTACGCGCTGCCGCCGGGCTACGCGATGCTGCAGGGCACGTCGATGGCGTCCCCGCAGGCCGCGGGCGCCGCGGCGCTGCTGTACAGCGCGGCCAAGCAGAAGAACGTCTCGCACAGGCCGGAGCAGGTGCGGCAGGCGTTCAAGTCGTCCGCCAGGTTCCTGCAGAACTACCAGGCTTACGAGCAGGGCAACGGCCTCATCGACGTGAAGAAGGCCTGGAACCTGCTGAAGGCGGACATCAGGACGACGAGCATCTCCTCGTCGGTGCCGGTGCGCACCGCCATCTCCGACTTCCTGACGACACCGGGTGTCGGCGTCGGCATCCACGACCGCGAGGGCGTGAAGGCCGGCGACCGGTACGTCCGCGAGTACACGTTCAAGCGGACCTCCGGCGCGTCGAGCCCGCAGACCTACCAGGTCAAGTGGGTCGGCAACGACGGCACGTTCAGCTCGTCACCGACGATCCTGCTGCCGCTCAACAGCGCGGTGAAGTTCCGGGTCACGGTGAACCCGCAGGCCGCGGGGGTGCACTCGGCGATCCTGGACCTGGACAGCCCGCTGTCCACCGGCATCGAGTACCAGACGCTGAACACGGTGGTCGCGGCCGAGGACTTCACGTCGGGCAACGGCTTCCAGATCAAGCACGGCGGTCTGGTCGCCAGGAACGACTGGGAGAGCTACTTCGTGCGGGTGCCGGCGAACACGCCGGCGCTGAAGGTGGACCTGCAGGGCGGCGGCACCACGCCGGGCGCCGGGCAGATCCGGTTCCTGCGCTACCACCCGTACGGCACGTCGTTCGAGGCGAACACGCAGACCACGAACTGCTACAACCCGCCGGTCCCGCCGGGCAACGCCTGCAACGCCGGTGACAGCCCGACGAGCCGCACGGCCAGCAACCCGACGGCCGGTGTCTGGGAGATCGTGGTCGAAGGCCGGCGCACGTCGGATGCCGCGAAGGCGCCGTACACGCTGACGGTGTCGGTGCTGGGCGCGACCGTGTCCCCGAACCCGGACACGATCCCGTCGGCGCAGCTGAACCAGCCGGTGTCGCGGCAGTACACGCTGACGAACTCGCTCGGGCCGTTCACCGGCCGCGCGGTGGGCACCAACCTGGGCAGCGCGCACGTCGAGCGTCCGACGATCGCCCAGGGCCAGCAGGTCAGGTTCCCGATCACGGTGGCGGCCGGCGCGACCCAGATCCGGGCGAAGATCGGCAACCCGGCTGACCGGGGAGCTGACCTGGACCTGGGCCTGTACAGGTGCACGACCGGCAGCTGCCTGCTGGTGGCGAGCAGTGCCGACGGCGACTCGGAGGAAGCGGTCGCGCTGGCGAACCCGACTCCGGGCCAGTGGGAGGTCCGGGTGACCGGGTACGCGGTGCCGGCGGGCACGACGGCGTACGACTACCTGGACGTCTTCAGCGGCCCGGCGTTCGGCAACGTGGCGGTAGCGGACGCGAACGCGGCACACGCCGCGGGATCGACGTGGACGGTGACCGGCACAGTGACCGCGAAGGCGGTACCGGCCGCCGGCCGGGTGCTGCTGGGCAGCGTGGAGGTCCGCACCGACTCGAACATCCTGGTCGGCAGCGGCGACGTGGTAGTCCAGTCGGTTACATAACATCGAGCTGACAACGGCCGTCCCTCCAGCGGAGGGGCGGCCGTAGTCATGTCCGAAAGTGGCGAGCCATGACAGGTTCGCGCTGGCAGCATGGTCGACGTGCTGATTGACGAGGAACAGGGCTACCTGGCGTCGATGTCGAGAGACCCGAGGTTCGACGGCCAGTTCATCCTGGCCGTTCGTACGACGGGGATCTACTGCCGCCCGTCCTGCCCCGCGATCATGCCGAAGCGCACGAACGTGGTGTTCTTCTCAACAGCGGCGGCGGCGCAGCAGGCGGGGTTCCGAGCGTGCCGGAGATGCCTACCGGACTCGGTACCGGGCTCTCCCGAGTGGAACCTGAGAGCAGACCTGGCGGGCCGAG
>Ga0307502_10000393_pt1 | contig 11620 bp, 7 predicted proteins | sample 16_S_MG_FD_201364 | JGI IMG/M metagenome (GOLD analysis project Ga0307502, IMG submission 201364) | Soil microbial communities from Populus trichocarpa stands in riparian zone in the Pacific Northwest, United States - 16_S | ecosystem: Environmental > Terrestrial > Soil > Riparian zone > Trees... | reverse complement strand
CTCCTCTGTGCAGGGCGCAGCGCCCCCGAGCCCTCGACGGGGGTCAACTGCGTGAAGAGGTGAGCTGGTTCGCGCGAACCAGCTCAAGAATCAAGCGCTGATCAGCGCCGCACAAGGACCGTTTGTCGTCAACGTATAAACAGATAATGGGTATGACCGCTTTGTCCCGACCTCACCGTGCCGGCCATGCCGAATACTGGTAAAAACCCGTGCGGCGCAACGGATCGGCGGTCCGGGCCGAAAACGCGGCGGAATACGTCGCGGCCATGGAACAAAGTCGCCAGTGGACCGGACAAATCGCCCGCGGCCGTCGCATGAGGACGGTCCGCCCGGCGTCAGGAAACCGCCGTCGAGGCGCGGACGACGAGTGTGGTGGCGAGCTCGATGTGCAGTGCCTCGGGCTGGTGGCCGTCGAGCACACGCATGAGGTGGGTGACCGCGATGCGTCCCATCTCCTGCAGCGGTTGCCGCACGGTGGTCAGCGGCGGGTCGGTCGCCTGACTGAGGTCGATGTCGTCGAAGCCGGCGATGGCCAGGTCCTCGGGCACGCGAAGGCCGCGTTCGCGGGCGGCCTGCAGGGTGCCGACGGCCACCTTGTCGTTGAAGCAGACGATCGCGGTGGGGCGTGGCGTGTGGTCGAGCAGGTCGGCGGCGGCCAGCCGGCCCGCGGCGGTGTTGGCCTCGATGTGCCGCAACCGGTTGGGGGTCAACAGGATCCCGGCCTGGGCGAGCGCGGCCCGGTGGCCGGCGATGCGGGCGTCGCTGGCCAGCCACTCCTCGGGGCCCGCGATGACGCCGATGTCGCGGTGGCCGAGGCCGATCAGGTGGTCGGCCACCGCCCGGGCGCCGGAGAGGTGCGCGGCGGAGACGGCGGCGATGTCCGGCGGCGGCGGGGTGCGGGGGTCGACCACGACGAACGGGAAACCGCTGCGGGACAACGCGACCAGCTCGTCGCCGTCCTCCGGCGGCAGGATGAGGATCGCGGCGTTGACGTCGTCCTGGCCGGGCAGGCCGGGGAGCGCGTCGCTGTGCTGGGCGGACTCCCCCGCGTCCAGCAGCAGGCGCAGGCCGTGGAGCTTCAGCGTCTCCGCGATCGAGGACACGATCAGGCCGAAGTAGTCGGTGAGCACGTACGGGCAGCGGACGTAGACGGTGCGCGGCCGGACGGGTTCGGCGGCCGGCAGCCTGCGCCGCTCGACGGCCCGCAGGACCAGGTCGCGCGTCCGGGGCGCCACGTTGACGTGGTCGTTGAGCACACGGGAGACGGTCGCGACCGAGACACCCGTCTCCGCGGCGATGTCACGGAGGGTCGCCCGCGCGTTGTCCGGCATGGCTCTTGACGATACCGAATCATCGGGTGTTTCATCATGCAAACAGACTTTTCATGATGATTTGATTCTTGTTACAGGATGATGATGAGAACGATCGTTCGTGAACTCGCGGCCGCTGCCCTGCTCCTCGGCCTCACCGCCGTGCCCGCCCAGGCCGAACGGGACGCCCCGCAGGCCAGGGTGTGGGTGACCACGCCGGACCGGACCGAGCTGATGACGCAGCGCCCGCCCGTCACCTTCGGCACAACCCCATCGACCCAGCCGACGATCGTGGTCGACCCGGACCGCGCGTACCAGACCGTCGACGGGTTCGGCGCGTCCATCACCGACTCGTCGGCCGCCGTGCTGGCCGGTCTCTCCCCCGCGGTCCGCGCCGACACCATGCGCAAGCTGTTCGACCCGGTGCGCGGCATCGGCGTGAGCTTCCTGCGCCAGCCGGTCGGCTCCTCGGACTTCACCGCGTCGGCGGAGCACTACACCTACGACGACGTCCCGCCCGGCCAGACCGACTTCGCGTTGCGGCACTTCAGCATCGCCCACGACGAGGCGAAGGTCCTGCCGCTGCTGCGCGAGGCGAGGCGGCTCAACCCGCGCCTGTCGGTGATGGCCACGCCGTGGAGCCCGCCCGCGTGGATGAAGACCACCGGCTCCCTCGTCGGCGGCCGGCTCAAGGACGACCCGGCCGTCTACGACGCCTACGCGCGCTACCTGGTGAGGTTCGTCCAGGCGTACCGCGCCGCCGGTGTGCCGGTCGACTTCCTCTCGGTGCAGAACGAGCCGCAGAACCGCACCCCCGACGCCTATCCCGGCACGGACATGCCCGTCGCCCAGCAGCTGAAGGTGATCGCGGCGCTCGGCCCGATGCTCCACCGGGCCAGCCCGCGCACCAGGATCCTGGCCTACGACCACAACTGGGCCACACACCCGAACGACGTGGCCAACACGCCGCCGGGGTCGAGCCCGGAGACCGACTACCCGTACGAGATCCTCCGCGACCGGGCGTCGCGCTGGATCGCCGGCACGGCGTACCACTGCTACTACGGCGACCCCAGCGCTCAGACCGCACTGCACGACGCGTTCCCCGACAAGGGGATCTGGTTCACCGAGTGCTCCGGCTCGCACGGGCCCACCGACCCGCCGGACAAGGTCTTCCGCGACACCCTCGTCTGGCACGCCCGCACGGTCGCCATCGGCACCACCCGCAACTGGGCACGCAGCGCGGTCAACTGGAACATCGCCCTGGACGCCACCGGCGGCCCGCACAACGGCGGCTGCGGCACGTGCACCGGACTGGTCACCGTCCAGCCGGACGGCTCGGTGACCACCGACGCCGAGTACTACACGATCGGGCACCTGTCGAAGTTCGTGCGGCCGGGCGCCCGCCGCATCGCCAGCACGTCCTTCGGCACCACCGGCTGGAACGGCCAGATCATGGACGTGGCGTTCCGCAACCCGGACGGCTCCACCGCGCTGGTGGTGCACAACGAGAACGACGACCCGCGGTCGTTCGCCGTCAACGTCGGCGACCGCACGTTCGAGTACACGCTGCCCGGCGGCGCACTGGCCACGTTCACCTGGCCGCGCAGCCGTGAACTGGACAGCAGGCTGGACTCCGTGCCGCTCGGCGGCGCGACCGCCACCGCCTCGCTCGGCACGGACGCACCACTCGCCGCGGACGACGACGCCTCGACCCGCTGGTCCAGCGGGGCGGCCCAGGCTCCCGGCCAGTACCTGCAGCTGGATCTGGGCGCACGCGAGCACTTCCGCCGAGTCGCCGTCGACAGCGGCGGCAACCTCGGCGACTACGCCCGCGGCTGGCAGCTTTCGGTCAGCGACAACGGCACCAGCTGGCGCACCCTGGCCACCGGCACCGGCGTCGGGCAGCTCACCACCGTCGACGTCCGCCGCACCAGCGCACGGTTCCTGCGGATCACCTCCACCGCCGCGGCCGGCAACTGGTGGAGCGTCGCGGACATCCGGCTCTACGACTGACTTCTCCACAACCGGTGTGGAGACTGCTCCCAACCCTGCAAGGAGCATCATGTCGAAATCCAACACACGCCGGCGGGTGGCCGCCGTCGTGACAGCGGTTGCCGCAACCGTCGGGGCGTTGCTCGCCGTCCCGGCCGCGCCGGCGGTGGCGGCGACGACCGCCAGCGTCTGGCTCACCACCGCCGACCGGTCGAACCTGCTGCGGCAGCAGGCAGGCGTCTCGTTCGGGACCGGCGGCGGCGGATCCGTGATCACCGTGAACCCGAACACCACCTACCAGTCGATGGTCGGCTTCGGCGCCTCGCTCACCGACGCCGCCGCGTGGAACATCTTCAACTCGCCACGACGCGACGAGATCATGAACGCGCTGTTCAACCCGAGCAGCGGGGTCGGTATGAGCTGGCTGCGGCAGCCGGTCGGCGCGACGGACTTCTCACGCAGCTTCTACACCTACGACGACGGCGCGTCCGACCCGAGCCTCTCGCGCTTCTCCGTCGCGCACGACAACGCGTACATCCTGCCGCTGGTCAAGCAGGCGAAGGCGTTGAACCCCAAACTGTCCATCATGGCAACGCCGTGGAGCGCGCCGGCGTGGATGAAGACGAACAACAACCTCGTCGGCGGCTCCCTCAACGACAGCCAGATCAGCGTGTACGCCGACTACCTCGTCAAGTTCGCCCAGGCGTACGGCGCGGCGGGCGCCCCGATCGACTACATGAGCGTGCAGAACGAGCCGAACTTCTCCCCGCCCGGCTACCCGGGCATGCTGATGTCGGCGACCCAGCAGTCGAACATCATCAACAACCTGGCGCCGAAGCTGCGTTCCGCCGGCCTCCCAGCCAAGCTGCTCGGCTACGACCACAACTGGGACAACACGAGCTACGCGCAGCAGGTCAACAACAGCACGGGCAGCAACGTGGTCGGCTCGGCGTGGCACTGCTACGGCGGCAACCCGAGTGGACAGTCCACAGTGCACAACGCCCAGCCGGGCAAGGAGATCTTCTTCACCGAGTGCTCCGGCACCTCTTCGGGCGACGACGCGGCCACGTTCCGGGACTCGTTGCGCTGGCAGGGCATCAACCTCGCGATCGGCACCACCCGCAACTGGGCCAGGACCGTCACGACGTGGAACATGGCCCTCGATGCCGGTCACGGGCCGGTCATCGGCAGCTGTGACAACTGCATGGGCGTCGTGACCACCAACGGCGGCAACGTCACCTACAACGCCGAGTACTACGTCCTCGGTCACCTGAGCAAGTTCGTCCAGCCCGGTGCCGTCCGCATCGACTCCACCGGCTACGGCGACGGCGGCATCCAGAACGTCGCGTTCCGCAACCCGGACGGCACGATCGTGCTCGTCGCGATCAACAGTGGTGGCACGCAGAACTTCCAGGTCTCCTACGGCGGCCAGTCGTTCGGCTACAACCTGCCCGGCGGCGCGATGGCGACGTTCACCTGGCCGGGCAACGGCGGCACCACTCCCCCGCCCACCGGCCGGACCGGCCCCATCAGCGGCCTCGGCGGCAAGTGTCTCGACGTCACCAACGGCTCGACCGCGAACGGCAACCAGCCGCAGCTGTGGACGTGCTCGTCCGGCCCGAACCAGCAGTGGACCCTCGGCACGGACGGCACGATCCGGGGTCTTGGCAAGTGCCTTGACGTGACCGGCAGCGGCACGGCGGACGGCACAGCCGTCCAGCTGTGGGACTGCTTCGGTGGCGGCAACCAGAGATGGACGTACTCGTCGGCCGGTGACCTGGTCAACGCCGGCAGCGGCAAGTGTCTCGACGTGAAGGACCGCAGCACCGCCGACGGCGCCAAGCTCCAGATCTGGACCTGCACCGGCGCGTCCAACCAGAAGTGGACCGTGCCGGCGTAACAGCCGTGGAGGGGTGCTGAAGTCCGCCGGCACCCCTTCACCTACCCGCCGGCTACGAGCCGACCACCATCCAGCTCAGCACCGGTGTGCTCTGTAGGAACACCAGGACGCACATACCGAGCAGGAACACCAGGCTCCACGCGATCACCCGGCGGAACAGCACGCCCTCCTTGCCCTGCATACCGACCGCGGAGGCCGCGATCGCCAGGTTCTGCGGCGAGATCATCTTGCCGAGCACGCCACCGGAGGAGTTCGCCGCCGCCATCAGCGTCGCGGACAGGTTCGCCTGGCCGGCGGCGGTGATCTGCAGCGCGCCGAACAGCGAGTTCGACGACGTGTCCGAGCCGGTCACCGCGACGCCGAGCCAGCCGAGGATCGGTGACAGGAACGCGAAGGCGCCGCCGGCGCCCGCGACCAGCAGGCCGAGCGTGGTGGTCGCGCCGGACTCGTTCATGATGTAGCCGAGCGCCAGCACCAGCATCACGGTCAGGATCGCGAACTTCAGCTGGTCCAGCGTCTTGCCGTACGCCCGCAACGCCCGGCCGGCGCCCACCCGCAGGATCGGCAGCGTCAGCAGGCCCGCGATCAGCAGCAGCGTCCCGGCCGCGGACAGGTAGTTCAGCTTGAACGTGGTCGCGACGACCTTGCCGCTCGCGTTGTAGACATGCAGGCCCGGCCAGTTGATGATCTGGGTGACAGCCTCCAGACCGGTGCCGGACTGGCCCGGCTTGGCCGGCGGCTTGCCTGTGATCGCCGGCACCCGGGTGGCCAGCACGAACACCACGATGATCATCAGGTACGGCGCGTAGGCCTTGAACACCTCCATCGGCGTGTCGCGCACCTCCGCGCCGACGTCGGCGCGGGGCCGGGTCGCCACCGCCGTGTCGCCGCCGCCCCGCGGGCCGCGCGGGGTGGTCGACACGCCACCGCCGCCGTCCACACCATCCACATCGGACTCGTCGGCCGTCGCCTCGGGCTCGACGTAGCTCTCCTTGGCGTGCCAGACCCGGGTGAACAGCAGCACCGCCAGCGCGGACGCCAGCGAGGCGATGATATCCGACAGCGGCACCGACCAGAAGTTCGACGACAGGTACTGGAACACGCCGAACGTCAGACCGCAGACCAGCGCGGGTGCCCACGTCTGCCGCAGGCCGCGCCTGCCGTCCACGATGAACACCAGCGCCAGTGGGACGACCACCGACAGGATCGGCGTCTGCCGGCCGACCATCGCACCGAGGTCGTCGACCGGCAGCCCGGTCACCGTGGCCAGCGTGGTGATCGGTACCGCGATCGCGCCGAACGCCACCGGCGCCGTGTTCGCGACCAGGGCCAGCGCGGCCGCCTTCAACGGCCGGAAGCCGAGCGCGATCAGCATGACCGAGCTGATCGCGACGGGTGTGCCGAACCCGGCGAGCGCCTCCATCAGCGCGCCGAACGAGAACGCGATGATGATGGCCTGCACCCGCTGGTCGTCGCTGATCTTCGCGAACGAGCGGCGCAGCACGTCGAAGTGTCCTGTCTCGACGGTCAGGTTGTACACCCAGATCGCGTTGATGACGATCCACATGATCGGGAAGAACCCGAACGCGGCCCCGAGGAGACCGCTGTTGAGCGCGTCACCGAGCGGCATCGAGTACACGGCGATCGCGACGACCACCGAGACCGCGAGCGAGATGAGCGAGGCGAGCCACGCCCGCATCCGCAGCACGCCGAGGAGCACGAACAACACGAGCAGGGGCAGGATGGCGAACATCGCGGTCAGTCCCAGCGACCCGCCTATGGGACTGTACTGCTGGTGGTAGTCGGCTAAGTGCATCAAACGCCCCTTCTACGCTGACGGGGATTCGGGGTTCGCACGGGAACGCTTTCCCGTCGCGTTCGGGGAGGTGGACACGACGGTGCCAGGGCCGTCGAGCGCCCGCGCCAGCAGCCGATCCACCGGCACACCGCGGATCGAGGCGTCCAGTACCTGCACGGTGTGTGCGACGGGCAGCCGCTGCCCCAGCCGGGCCAGTGTCGTCGCGACCTGCATCCAGCAGCCGGGGTTGGCCGTGACCATCACCTGGGCGCCGGTGGCGAGCACCGCGCTCGCCTTGCGCTCCCCCAGTTCGCGCGCGGGGCCCGGGTTCAGGAGGTTGTACGTCCCCGCGCTGCCGCAACAGATCTCGGCCTCGCGCAGCTCCTTCAGCTCCACCCCGGGGATGCCACGCAGCAGGCGGCGCGGCTGGCTGCGGATGCCCTGCGCGTGCCCGAGGTGACATGCGTCCTGGTAGGCGACGGTCATCGGCAGCGGGTGCCGCTCCGCCACCGGGCCCAGCTCGTCGAGCAGCTCGCTGACGTCGCGGGCCTTGGCGGACAACGCCTTCGCACGCTCCGCCCACGCCGGCTCGTCACGCAGCTGGTGGGCGAAGTCCTTGAGGTTGGACCCGCAGCCGGCCGCGTTCACCACGACGTTGTCCACCCCGGCCGCCTCGAAGGTCTCGATCACCCGCTTGGCGAACGCGAGCGCCTCCGGCTCGCGGCCGGCGTGCGCGGAAAGCGCCCCACAGCAGCTCTGCCTGCGTGGCACGACGACCTCGCACCCCTCCGCGGCGAGCACGCGCACGGTGGCGGCGTTGACGTCCGGGAAGAACGTGCCCTGCACGCAGCCGGTAAGCAGGCCCACCGTGCGGCGCCTGGTGCCGGCGGCCGGCGTGCGCTCGGCCAGCTTCTCGACCTTGCCGAGCTTCGGCGCGAGGGACTCCATGGCCTGCAACGGTTCCGGCAGTCTTCCCAGCAACCCGCTGCGTGCCACGAGCCGGCCGAGGCCGCTCGCCTGGTAGGCCCGCAGCGGACCGCGCAGCACCCTGAGCCGCCGGGGATACGGGAACAGGCCGTAGATCAGCCGGCGCAGCCACCGCTGCGACGGCGGCCGCGTCACCCGGCGCTCCAGCTGGGCGCGGGTGGCCTCGATCAGCTTGTCGTACTGCACACCGGACGGACACGCGGTCACGCAGGCCATGCAGCCGAGGCACTGGTCGAGGTGCCGCACGCTGTTCGCGTCGAACACGTCGCCGGCCACGGCGCCCTTCATGATGTCGATGCGGCCGCGCGGGCTGTCCATCTCCTCGCCCCACAGCACGTAGGTGGGGCACGTGGGCAGGCAGAATCCACAGTGGACACAGTCGCTCAGCAGCGCGGGGTCCGGCGGGTGGTGCTCGTCGAACGCGCTGCCGCTCGGCGGCCCGCTGGCCGGCATGCCGAGCCCGACGGTCGCCCTCGGCGCACTGGCCGCGATCGGGCCGCCCTGGCCGAGGTCCACGGGCCGGCGGGCACCAACGGCTTCGGCGGCGGCCTGGTCGGTGGCCCGGCTCGCGCCCTCGGGCAGCTGGTTGGCGTCGGTGGTCATCACAGCCCTCCCAACAGGCGGCCGGGCGACAGGCGCCGTCCCGGATCGAACTGGTCCTTGACTCGGGTCATCAGCCGGAACGAGTCGGGCACCGGCCCCCAGTGGTCGACGCTTCTGTCCGCTGCCTCCAGGACGACCGCCGACCCGTCGTACGGTGCGATCGCCGCGCGCAGCGACGCCAGGTCGGTGTCCGCCGGCACCGACATGTACGCCACGCCGGTGCCCGCCGAGGCGGTGCCGGACGCATCGGCGGGCAGTGCCGTGAGCACGCGTGGCAGGGCGTGCGGCTCGTAGGCCAGTCGCAGCACCACTCCCCCGGCTGGTCGCTCGCCGAACCAGGGCGGCGGCTCGTGGGTCCGCTCACCGCCGCCGAGCAGCTCGATGGCCGCGGTGGCCTGTGCGTCCACAGAGGCCGGAATGGACTCGAACAGCACGACCAGCTCCCCCGCGGCGCCGTCCCAGCGCAGCTCGGCCGCGGTCGGCGTGAGCGTCGACCGGACGAGCAGGTCCGCGAGCTTGCCGGCTTCGGCGGCGTCCGCGACCGGGACGGTCACCGTGCCGGCCGCGGCCGGGAGCGGGTGCAGCCGCCAGGTCGTCGAGACGAGCACGCCGAGCGCGCCGTGCGCGCCGGTGTAGAGCTTGCCGAGGTCGTAGCCGGCCACGTTCTTCACGACCTTGCCGCCGGAGCGGGCCGTGGTGCCGTCCGCCAGCACGACGGTGACGCCGATCAGCAGGTCGCGCACGGTGCCGTACCGCAGGCGGCGCGGGCCGGAGGCGTTGGCGCTGACGATGCCGCCGAGCGTCGCGCCCGGCTCGGGCGGGTCGAGCGCGAGCATCTGGTTGTGCTCGGCCAGCTGTGCCTGCAGCGTCGCGAGCGGCACGCCGGCCTCGGCGATGACCACCAGGTCGCCGGGCACGTGCTCGACGACGCGGTCCAGCGCGGTCGTGCGCAGCAACAGGTCGCACGACGATGGCGGCGCGGCCCAGCCGGTCTTGGTGCCCGCACCGACCGGAACGACGGTGCCGGTCGTGGACCGCAGGACGTCGGCGACCTCGCCCGCGGACGCCGGGGTGACCACGTCGGCCGGGGTGACACCCGCGATCGAGGAGGAACGTACGGCTGCCACGTCAGAACACCTCCCCCAGCGCCGGGTCGGGTGCCGTGTCCGCGGTGCGCACTCCTGGCCGCTCGCCGCACAGCCGCGGCGTCGGGAAGAGCTTGCCGGGGTTGGCCAGGCCGTTCGGGTCGAACGCGCAGCGGACGAGCTGCATCGTGTCGAGGTCCTCCGGGGTGAACTGACCGGCCATCTTGGACTTCTTCTCCAGGCCGACGCCGTGCTCGCCGGTGATCGAGCCGCCTGCCTCGATGCAGAGGTCGAGGATCGCGAACCCCAAATCCTCGGCCGCCTTCGGCGCGCCGGGGACCGCGTCGTCGAACAGGATCAGGGGGTGCAGGTTGCCGTCGCCGGCGTGGAAGACGTTGGCCACGCGCAGGTTCGCCTCGTCGGCGAGCGTGCTCATCGAGGCGAGGATCTCGGGCAGCCGGGTGCGCGGGATGACGCCGTCCTGCACGTAGTAGGAGGGGCTGATCCGGCCGACCGCCGCGAACGCGGACTTGCGGCCCTTCCACATCAGCGCCCGATCCTCGGCGTCGGCGGCGATGCGGGTCTCGAAGGCGTGCCGGGCCCTTGCCAGGGTCTCGACGTGCTCGAACTGCTCGTCCACCTCGACCTGGGGGCCGTCCAGCTCGATCACGAGCACGGCCTCGGCGCCCTCGGGGTAGCCGCACTGCACTGCGGCCTCGGCCGCCTCGATGGCCAGCGCGTCCATCATCTCGATGGCGGCCGGCAGGATCCCGGCCGCGATGATGTCGCTGACCGTGCCCGCCGCGTCGGCGACGGAGTGGAAGCCCACGAGCATGGTCTGCACGGACTCCGGCACCCGCAGCAGCCGGACCGTCACCTCGGTGACGACGCCGAGCGTGCCCTCGCTGCCGACGAACGCGCCGAGCAGGTCGAGGCCGGGGTGCTCCGGCGCGCGGCCACCGAGGTGCACCACCTCGCCGTCGGCGAGCACGACCTCCGCGCCCATCACGTGGTTGACGGTGAACCCGTACTTGAGACAGTGCGCGCCGCCGGAGTTCTCGGCGACGTTCCCGCCGATGCTGCAGACCTGCTGCGACGACGGGTCCGGCGCGTACAGCTGGTCGTGCGGGGCGGCCTCGCGGGTCACCCACAGGTTGATCACGCCCGGCTCGACCACCATCCTGGCGTTGTCGGGATCGACGTCGACGATCTGGCGCAGCCGGGACAGCACGATCAGCACGCCGTCCGCGACGGGCACCGCACCGCCGGACAGGCCGGTGCCGGATCCCCTCGCGACGAAGGGGATGCCGGCCTCGGCACACAGTTTCACCGTGCGCACCACGTCGTCGCGGTGCTCGGCGAGGACCACGACGCCCGGGCGGACCCGGAACGCCTCCAGCCCGTCACACTCGTAGGTTCGCAGCTGCGCGGGATCGGTCAGCACCTTCGCCGCGCCGATCGCGGCCCGCAGTCGGTCGGCCAGTTCAAGGGTCCGCGGCGATGCTCGGTCCGCGTCGTTCATAGCATCTCCTGGGGAACTCATACTGACCATGGTGCAAGGCCGGACCGGGATGCGCGCCACGGAAAAGGTGGGCATCTCTCCCGCGCGTGCCCGGGCGGCCGGTCGGGGCCGGTCACCCGGGCGGTGCTGCCTTACTGACCTGCCGCGGACTTCTCGAGGCCGATACGGGCCGCGAGCGCGCAGTTCGACGTGACGTCGTAGTACGCCTTCACCGAGGCGGCGCCGTTGACGAACGGGTTCGGGCCGAAGCCACGGCTCGCCAGCTCACGCGTCTTGGTGACCGCGTTGTCGAACTCGGAGTGGTTGGACAGCAGGACGTCCGCACCCGCGTTCGTCGACTCGGCCTGCATCTTGCGCGCCGAGTTGATGTAGGTGTCGTAGTTCTTCAGACCCGGGTTGGGCTTGTCGTTCTGGAAGCCCAGC
>Ga0307502_10000391_pt1 | contig 11677 bp, 12 predicted proteins | sample 16_S_MG_FD_201364 | JGI IMG/M metagenome (GOLD analysis project Ga0307502, IMG submission 201364) | Soil microbial communities from Populus trichocarpa stands in riparian zone in the Pacific Northwest, United States - 16_S | ecosystem: Environmental > Terrestrial > Soil > Riparian zone > Trees... | reverse complement strand
ATCGACCTCGTCGCCATCGGCGACGCCGACGGCGACGCGCAGGCCGTGAGCGCCGACGCCGCGGCAGGCGTGTACCGCAAGCTCGTCGTGCGCGACGGCGCGGCGGCCGGCGCGATCCTGCTCGGCGACATCCGCGGCGCCGAGGCGCTGCTGAGCCTCGTGCGTCGCGGCGACGCGGTCGACGATCCGCTCGGCACGCTGGCGGCGGCGGCCCAGGCCGGCCCGGCCGAGATGGCCGACGACGTCCAGGTGTGCAACTGCAACGGCGTCTGCAAGGGCGACATCGTCGCCGCCGTCAGCGAGGCCGGCGCCCGGACCCCGCGCGAGGCGATGGCGATGACCCGCGCCGGCACCGGCTGCGGGTCGTGCAAGGCGCTCGTCGTCGACATCGTCGCGCTGGCCGCCGGCGGCGATGTCGCCGAGGAGCCGGCCTACCTGTGCCCGTGCCGGCGCCAGACCCGCGAAGAGCTCGCGGCGGTCATCCGCGAGCGCGGCCTGGAGTCGGTCAGCGCGGTCTCGCGCGCATGCGCCACGGGGCGCGAGTGCGGCGCCTGCAAGCCCGCGCTCGCCTACCTCGTCTCCGAGGTCAACGCCAATCGCCACCGCGAGGAGCGCGACGCGCGCTTCATCAACGACCGCGTCCACGCGAACATCCAGAAGGACGGCACCTTCAGCGTCGTGCCGCGCATGTACGGGGGCGTGACGACCCCCGCCGAGCTGCGGCGCATCGCCGACGTCGCCGAGCGCTTCGACGTCCCGCTCGTCAAGGTCACCGGTGGCCAGCGACTCGATCTGCTCGGCGTGCGCAAGCAGGACCTGCCCAAGATCTGGGCTGCGCTGGGCATGCCGTCCGGCCACGCCTACGCCAAGGCCGTGCGCACGGTCAAGACGTGCGTCGGGACCGACTTCTGCCGCTACGGGCTGGGCGACGCGATCGGCGCCGGCATCGAGATGGAGAAGGCGTGGGAGGGCGTCTACACCCCCCACAAGGTCAAGTCCGGCGTCTCGGGGTGCGCGCGCAACTGCGCCGAGGCGACGGTCAAGGACATCGGTCTGGTGGCGATCGGCGAGGACCGCTGGCAGGTGCGCATCGGCGGCGCCGCCGGCGGCAACGTGCGCGAGGCCGACCTCCTCTGCACGGCTCCGAACCGCGCCGAGGCGCTGCGCGCCGCGACCACCTTCCTGCAGTACTACCGCGAGAACGCGGAGTTCAAGGAGCGCACGTACGACTTCGTGCCCCGCGTGGGCCTGGATCACATCCGCGAGGTGGTCCTCGACGAGCAGTCGGGCGCCGCGCTGCGCGAGCGCTTCCGCCTGGCCAAGGCCGCCGTGCGCGATCCGTGGCTCGAGCGCGAGGACCCCTATCACCCCAAGCAGTTCACCGACCTCGACGACGAGTCCGGCGACGAGCCGGTGCTCGTCGGGCCGCCAGCGGGAGGAGCCCGATGATCCACGTCTGCCGTGTCGACGACGTCCCCGTGGGCGAGGGCCGTGCCCGCACGGTGGCCGGCCGGCGCATCGCCCTCTTTCGCACCGTGACCGGGTGGTACGCGATCGACCACGCCTGCCCGCACGCCGCCGGCCCACTGGCCGACGGGATCGCGTCGGACTGCTCGGTCATCTGCCCGCTGCACGAGCGCCGCTTCGCGCTCGATAGCGGAGCGCCGATCGGCCACGACGGCCCGGGCGTCGCCGCGCACCGGGTCGAGGTGCGCGGCGACGAGGTCCACGTGGCGCTCACCGCTCCGGCCGCCGTGCCGGTCGCGGCCTGACAGCGCTCAGAACAGCGCTCAGACCGACGCGTGGGCCAGGCTCGGGATCCTCTGGACCGCGAAGCTGCGGCGCAGGTAGAAGAACCAGGTCATGCCCGCGAACACCACGTAGGCGCCGACGAAGACCCAGAGCGCCGGCACCGACCAGTCGGCATGGGCGTGGGCGATGGCCACCTTCTGCGCGGGCGTGTCGGCCGCCTTGACCAGCGCGCTCACGCCCAGGCTCGCCTGGCGCAGCACGACCTGGATGAGGAAGCCGCCGAAGGCGCCCACGGCGCCGACGATGCCGATCACCGCGGCCGCCTGGCGCTTGTGGTCGAGCAGGGTCTGCTTCGGATCGAGGCCCTTCTCCTCGGCCTCCTTGCGCCCGAGGGCGGCGAAGATGGACGGGATCATCCGGTAGGTCGATCCGTTGCCCATCCCGGCGCACAGGAAGATCGCCATGTAGGAGCCGAAGAACACGCTGAAGTCGTGGTGACGGACGCCGACGATCGCCGCCACGGTGAAGAGGCCCATCCCCAGGAACGTCGCCAGGGTGACCCGCGCCCCCCCGACGCGGTCGGAGAGCCAGCCGCCGAACGGGCGCGCGAGCGAGCCGATCAGCGCGCCGACGAACCCGAGCCCGGCCAGGTAGGTGGCGATGAACGGGTGCTGGCCGAGGAACTCCGGGAAGGTGTTCTTGATCACCAGCGGCAGCGCGAACGAATAGCCGATGAAGGAGCCGAAGGTGCCGATGTAGAGGATCGCCATCACCCACGTCTGGCCCCGCCGCAGCGCCGAGCCGTAGGCCTTCTTGTCGGTCTTGGCCTGAGTGAGGCTGTCCATGTACAGCCACGCGCCGAGTGCGGCGACGACGATCAGCGGCAGCCACATGAGTCCGGCGTAGGCCAGGTGCACCGGGTGCTCGGGCAGCTTGACCGCCGCGGCCGGCACGCCGACGATGATCACCAGCGGGACGAGCAGCTGCGCCGCCGCCACGCCCAGGTTGCCGCCCGCGGCGTTGAGGCCGAGGGCGAAGCCCTTGCGCTTCTCGGGATAGAAGAACGAGATGTTGGCCATGGAGGACGAGAAGTTGCCTCCACCGAGGCCCGCGGTGGCCGCGCACGCCAGCAGGACCGCGACCTGCGTGCCGTGGTCCTGGTGAGCGAGCCAACCGCTCGGCACGACGACGGCCAGGAGCAGCGTGGGCACGAGCAGCAGCGATGCGCTGATGCACGTCCACATCCGGCCGCCGAACCTCGGGACCGCGAACGTGTAGGGGATGCGCAGGGCCGATCCGATGAGGTTCGGAACGGCGGTCAGCCAGAACTGCTCGGGCACCGACAGCACGATCCCGACGTTGGCGAGGTTGATGACGACGATCGTCCACAGCACCCAGATGCTGAAGCCGATGTGCTCGGCGAAGATCGAGAACGCGAGGTTGCGGGTCGCGATCCTGCGCCCGGTGCTCTCCCAGAACTGGTCGTTCTCCGGTTCCCAGCGATCGATCCAGTGGCCCTTGCGCGCCGCCGCGCGGCGTGCGGTACCGGACGCCGCGCCGGCGCCCTCGTATTCGATAGACGTGCTCATCCGGCCTCCCGCCGTTGCGTTGTGCTTGGCGCGCCGGACCCTAGGAGCGCGCCGTGTCCGCTCGGTGTGCCCGACGTGTCGAGTCGACGGCTGGCGTGTTGCCGTTCGATTTCACTCGCGCGCCGACGCGACGTATCGCCACTGTTACACTGATGTAACAATGGCGATGATCGATGAGAGCCTGCTCGCGGGGGCGCATCGTGCGATCGAGCGCTGGGGATGGCGCCAGGCCACGCTCGAGCGCATCGCGGCGGAGGCCGGCGTCTCGCGCATGACCCTGCACCGGCACGGCATCACGCGCGACGGGTTGCTGGGCGCGCTGTCCGAGCGCCTCGAGGACGCCTACCGGTCGGGGATGTGGCCCGCGCTCACCGCGCCCGGCAGCGGGCGCGAGCGCCTCGAGCAGGCGCTCGCGGGCTACTGCGAGGCGGTGGAGGCCAACCTCGAGCTGCTGGCCGCACTGGCCGAGTCCGACCACAACGCGATCTTCCACGAGGACGGCCCGCGCGGGCTGACCCGGACCGCCTTCACCGAGCCGATCCGGCGCCTGCTGCAGGACGGCGTCGCCGACGGCTCGCTCGCCAGCGAGGATCCCGAGGAGACCGCGACGCTGCTGCTCAACCTCGTCAGCTGGACCTACCGCCACCTGCGCCGCGGCCACGGCTGGGACACCGAACGCGCGCGCGACGGCGTACTGCGCATCGCGCTGGACGGGGTGGCCGCGCGGTGAGCACGGGGCTCGATCGCCGCGGGCTCGCGGTCCTGGCCGCCGGGCACGCGTGCGCCGACACGGCGCAGGGCGCGGTGCCCGCGCTGCTGCCGTTCCTCATCGACCAGCGCGGGATCTCCTACAGCGCCGCCGGGTTGCTCGTCCTCGTCACGAGCGTCGGGTCCTCGGCCATCCAGCCGCTCTTCGGGCTCGGGTCCGATCGCCTTGCGCTGCCGTGGCTGCTGCCGTTCGGCGTCTTCCTGGCCGGGCTGGGCGTAGCCCTCGTCGGGCTTAGCTCGAGCTACGTGGTGACCGCCGCGGCGGTGGGGCTCAGCGGCATCGGCGTCGCCGCCTTCCATCCCGAGGGAGCGCGCTTCGCCAACCAGGTCTCCGGCGAGCGCCGCGGGCAGGGCATGAGCTACTTCTCGTTGGGCGGCAACGCCGGCTTCGCGCTCGGCCCGATCCTGGTGACGCCGCTGGTGCTGGTCTTCGGGCTGCGCGGGACCGTGCTGCTGGCCGTCATCCCGACGATCGTCGCCGTGATGCTCGCGCGCGAGCTCGGCCGGCTGCGGGTGGTCGCCGCCGAGAAGTCCGCGCATTTCGAGCGCAACCTCGCCGACGACGATCGCGACGAGGACGACTGGAACGCGTTCGTGCGCCTCGGCGGCGTGGTGGCGCTGCGCTCGTGCGTCTACTTCGGGCTGCAGGCCTTCATCCCGCTGTGGTTCATCCACCACCTCGGAACGGGCGAGGGGACGGGCAACGCTGCGCTCACCGCGATGCTCGTCGCCGGCGCCGTCGGGACGTACTCGGGCGGGCGCGTCGTCGACCGCGTCGGGCGCCGACGCCTGGTGGTGGGCTCGACCCTCGTCACCATCCCGGTGCTCGTCGCGCTCGTGCTCGCGCCCAGCCCGCTGACGGCCGGTCTGCTCACCGCGCTCGCCGGCTTCCTCATCATCCTGACCTTCTCGATCACGGTCGTCATGAGCCAGGAGTACCTGCCCAGCCGCCTGGGCCTCGCGTCCGGGGTCAGCCTCGGGCTGGCCATCGGGGTGGGCGGGATCGCCGCCGCGGGCATGGGCGTCGTCGCCGACGCCTGGGGGCTGCGGACCGTCATGTGGCTGATCGTCGCCCTCGCCGTGCCGATGGTCGTCCTGGCCCGCACGCTGCCGGTGACCCGCGCCGAGCGCCGCGCGCAGGGCGTGGCCGCGGCCGCGGCCGCGGCCGCTGCGCCTATGCCGACCGCCGGCGCGCACCCCGTGACAGCGCCGGGTTCTGCCAGCCCGCATCCGTCGCGTTGAGGTTGGTCCCCGGCGCGACGATCTCGTCGATGCGATCGAGGACGTCGCTGGAGAGCGTCACGTCGGCCGCGCCGAGCTGGGACTCGAGCTGCTCCATCGTGCGCGGGCCGATGATCGGTGCCGTGATCGCCGGGTGCGACAGCACGAAGGCCAGCGCCATGTCGATGAGCGACAGGCCGGCCTCCTCGGCCAGCTGGGCGAGCGCGTCGGCGGCCTCGAGCTTGGCCTGGTTGCCGGGCAGCGACATGTCGTAGCGCTGCGGGATGCGCTGCGCGCGGTGCGTCTCGGGGAGGTCCTGGCCCTTGCGGTAGCGCCCGGTGAGCCATCCGCCGGCCAGCGGGCTCCACGGGATGACGCCCATGCCGTAGCGCTGGCAGGTCGGCAGCACGTCGGCCTCGACGCCGCGCACGAGGATCGAGTACGGCGGCTGCTCGCACACGAAGCGCTCGCGGCCGCGGCGCTCGGCCACCCACTGGGCCTCGACGATCGCGCTGGCCGGGAAGGTCGAGCTGCCGATGTAGCGCACCTTGCCGGCGCGCACGAGGTCGGTCAGCGCGCCGAGCGTCTCGTCGATGTCGGTGTCGAGCTCGGGGCGATGGATCTGGTAGAGGTCGATCCAGTCGGTGCCCAGGCGGCGCAGGCTGTTCTCGACCTCGGCGACGATCCAGCGCCGCGAGTTGCCGAACTGATTGGGGTCGTCGCCCATCGTCCCGTGCACCTTGGTGGCGAGGAACACGTTGTCGCGCCGGCCGCCGGCCAGCGCCTTGCCGACGATCTCCTCGGACTCGCCGCGCGCGTAGACGTCGGCCGTGTCGATGAAGTTGATCCCGGCGTCGAGCGCGCGATGGATGATCGCGATCGACTCGTCGTGGTCGGGGTTGCCCCAGGCGCCGAACATCATGGCGCCGAGGCAGAGGGGGCTGACCTTGACTCCGGTCCTTCCGAGCGTGCGTAGTTGCATGGTCAAGGATGCTACGGAGATGAACGATTCAGCCTCCGTCGGCCTGCTCGGCCTCGGCGCCCTGGGCGAGATCTTCTGCGGGCACCTGCTGCGTGCCTTCCCGGGGCTGCGCGTGTTCGACCTCGACGCGGCGAAGGTCGCGCGCGCGGTCGAGCACGGCGCCGTCGCGAGCGCGAGCGCACGGGAGCTCGGCGCCGGGTGCGACGTCGTGGTGGTCTCGCTCCCGGACCCGGCTGCGGTACGCGCGGCGCTCACCGGTGCCGGCGGCCTCCTGGAGGAGGCCCGCGCCGGCGCCGTGGTGCTCGACACGAGCACGATCTCGCCGCAGGCCAGCCGCGCGATGCACGCGGCGGCCGCGGAGCGCGGCGTCGGCTATCTCGACGCGCCGGTCAGCGGCGGCGAGCCGTTCCAGACCGGGGTGGACGGCGCGCGCGCAGCGTCGATGACCTTCATGGTCGGCGGCGACGACGACGCGTTCGCCCGTGCCCAACCGGTGATGGAGGTGCTCGGCCGCGTCTGGCTGCATCTCGGGCCGCCCGGCAGCGGGAGCACGGTCAAGCTCATCAGCAACCTCTGCGCCGGCATCCACGCCCTGGTGGCGGCGGAGGCGTTCACCCTGGGCGCGGCGTGCGGGTTCTCGTCCGAGCGCCTGCTGGAGGTCTTCGCCCACACCGACGCCAAGAGCTTCTTCATGACCGACTACGTCGGACCGCGGGTCGCGCGCGGCGACGTGACGCCGGGCTTCACCGTCGAGTTGCAGCTCAAGGACCATCGCCTCGCGGCGGAGCTCGGTCACGAGCAGCGCGTTCCGCTGCCCTTCAACGCGCTTGCGATCGACGCCTGGGAGCGGCTGCGCGCTCAGGGGCGCGGCGCCAACGACGTCAGCGATGCCGTCTTCTTCAGTGCAGAGCAGGCTCGTCTGGACCCTGGAGGCCGGCCCGCGCCCACGGGTCGCGCACCAGGCGACGCTGGCGCGTCGCCGCGGCGCTGAAGAGCTGCATGCCGGCGGTCTCCGCGGCGGCGGGGCTCAGGGCCGCGATCCGGAAGCGCTCCGTGCGCTGTACCTCGACGAGCGTTCCGAGCTGCTCACCCGGCTCCGCGCACACGGCTCCGACCTCGACAAGGAAGGCATCGATCATGCCTGCGAGCATCGCCGCTGACGCGCCTGCGGCGCTGGGCCCGGCGGTCCAAACCGGCGGGCGCCGGCGTCGACCGGCAGTCCCAGTGGGGTACGTTCGTACCCCGCACGATGGCGTGCAAGCATGCGTCCCTCGCGCTCGCATCGCTAGCGTCTGCGCTGGACCGGCCCCCGGCGGTCCACCTGTGTCGCCGTACTCATGCGCCGCCGCACTCTCCCGACACGCCATCCGGCGACGATCGCCGTCGTCCTCCTGCTCGCCCTCGCGGCGGCCGGCGCCGCGACGCACCTCGCGGTGGCCCAGGACCCCGGAGCGCTGCGCCAGCACATCGACCGCCAGAAGGGCCGCGAGCGCCAGCTCGCCTCGGCCGCCGCGCGCCTGGGGCGCCTGGAGCGCGCGGCCTCGCGGGCCGTCGACGTCCTCTCGACGCGCCTGGCCGAGGCCCAGGGCGACCTGACGCGCTGGCAAGCGCGCCTGGCCGCGACCCAGCGCGAGCTGCGGGTCACGCGCGAGCGCCTGGTGCGCCTGCGCGCGCGGCTGGCCGAGAGCCGGCGCGCCCTGGCCACGATGCTGCGCCAGCGCTACACGGCGGATCAGCCCGACGTGGTCTCGGTCGTGCTCGACGCGAAGGGCTTCGCCGACGTGCTCGAGCGCATCGAGTTCCTGCGCCGCGTGCAGCGCAGCGACACCCTGATCGTCGACGCCGTGCGTCGTGGGCGCAACGACGCCCGCCACGACGAGCGCATCCTCGCCGCGCTGGAGCCACGCCAGCGCGAGCAGACCGCCGCCGTGCGCAGCCAGCGCGACGCCCTGGCGCGGATGACCGCCGCGCTGCAGGCGCGGCGCACCGCGCTGGCCCAGGCGCGCGCGGCGCGGCTCGCGGCGCTGCAGAACACCGTCGCCTCGCGGCGCCGCGCCCAGCACGAGCTCGATCGGCTGTTGGCCGCGCAGGCCCGTGCGGCCGCCAGCCACGGGCCGGGCGGCCCGTGGGCGATCCCGTGGCCGATCGTCGAGTGCGAGTCGGGCGGCCAGAACCTGCCGCCCAACGGGGCGACCGCATCGGGCTACTACCAGATGCTCGACAGCACCTGGCACGGCCTCGGCGGGAGCACCCCGCATGCCTACCAGGCCTCCAAGGCCGAGCAGGATCGGCGCGCGGCGACGCTGTGGGCGGGCGGGGCCGGCGCGCACAACTGGGTCTGCGCCGCGCTCGTCGGCGCCGCCTGACCCTCGACCTCCGGTCGACCGAGCTTGGACGCGCCGTCGCTATGGCGCGGCCCTCGCGCCGCCGACCATGTGGGGACATGGAAGACGTGGTCCGGATGGTCGACGGCGACCCCGCCTCGCTCGAGGCGCGCGTCGCGCGCATGCTCGAGCGCGTCGGCAGCGACTGGCGCGTGGCGCGCTTCACCTACTGGTACACGGGGCGCCCGCCGATCCACGAGGCGCTGCTGGTGCGCCCGCCGGGGTCTGGTGGCTGACGCCGGGCCTCCGCCTGCGCTTGGCGGCGCTGCGCGGCGCCAAACAGCATCACCGAGGGAAAGGAAGTGGGCGGCGGTCGGGGCGCCTGCGCTCTTCCGCGGGCGCGTGCGTCTTCCGATGCGAGTCGTGCGTGTTACGTAACACCTCTCAGGCTGCCGTGAGGGGGTGGTCGGGATTAGCGAACCATGCCTTCGCTTAGACCGCCCACCCCCTACGACCTGCGGCGAAAGGTGTTGCGAAACGCACGCGAAGTGCGCAGAACCTCCGCGCCCCGGGGACCCGAGCCAGCGCCGGGACACACCCTTCCCCTCGGTGATGCTGTTAGCGCCGCGCAGCCCACCAAGCGCAGCGCGGACGACCTACCGCGCCGCCCGCGCCTGCCGGTGCGCCCGAAACGCCAGCACCGCAGCGACGACCACGGCGAGCCCCAGCGCCCCGTGGGTCAACGTATGCGCTGCCGAGGCGAAGGACTCGTGGAAGGCGTAGCCGACGAGCGTGAAGGCCGTCGCCCACAGCGCCGTGCCGAGCAGGCTCCAGGGCAGGAAGCTGCGCAGGCGCATGCCCGAGGCGCCGGCCAGGAACGGGGCGACGGCGCGCACGATCCCGATGAAGCGCCCGACGAGGATCGCCTTGGGCCCATGGCGGTCGAAGAAGGCCTCGACGCTCTCCAGGCGCGCCGCGCTGATGCCGAAGCGCGGGCCGCGTGCAATCAGGAAGCGCCGCCCCAGGCGCTGGCCGAGGGCGAAGCTCGCGAGGTCACCGAGCGCCGCCGCCAGCCAGGCGACGAGAATGATCGGGCCGAGATCCACGCCGCCCTCGGCCGCGACCACGCCGCCGAGCACGATGGCGGTCTCGCCCGGCGCGACCAGGCCCACGAAGGCGCCGGTCTCGAGGAAGGCGAGCGCCGCGACCAGCGCGTAGGTCCAGGCCCCGAGCGTGTCGGACAGGTCGGTCAGGAAGCCCTCGAGATCGGGCAGGCGCACGACGCCCGCCGTCACCAGGGCGAAGGCGGCCGCGGCCAGCACGCCGACGGCCAGCAGCCTGCGCGGGACCCGCACCGGCTCGGCGGGCAGCGCCGGGGATGTGGCTGGGCGCAGCCTCATGCGGCCAGCAGCGCGGGCTCGGGGCACGGGCGCGGCTTGCGCGCGACGGGCGCCGGAGCGGGCGCGGGCTGGGCGGGCGCGGCCGGAGCGTCCTCTTCGCTCCAGCGCGCCATCGTCTGGCGCAGGGATCCGAGGGCGACCAGGCCGATCGGCGCGGGCAGCCAGATGGCGATCGCGCGGTAGGCGAGCACGGAGACCAGGGCGAGATCGGCCGGCACCGAGAAGGCGACGAGCACGCCGACGATGCCGCCGCTCACGGCGCCGGGAATCGGGATCGTGTTGCCGACCTGGCCCACGAAGTAGGCGAGCACGACGACGGCGAACGGGGGCGCCGCGCCGAAGGCGTTGAGCATCGCCCACAGGACCGAAGCGTCGAACGTCCACCAGGCGATGGCGCCGAGCAGGCGCGGGTCGGCGGAGCGGACGTGGCCGATGGCGTCGCGGACGGCGGCGCCGAAGACGTCGGCGGTCGCGTGCAGGCGGCCCGTCCGAGCGGGCGTCCGCGGCCGGCGCGCGCCCAGGACCAGCGCGGCGACGATGGCCAGGGTGGCGGCCGCAGCCGGGATGGCGCTCAGCGCGAGCGGCCCGTCGGCGGGGGCCAGGCCGAGCGCGATCACGCCGCCCGAGGTGGCGATGGCGCCCAGGAAGATCGAGTACAGGACGATGAGGAAGCCCAGCAGCGTGCGCGTCGCGCCGCGCGAGCCCAGCCCGGCGCGCCGCAGCGCCCACAGGGTCATCGCCGCACCGCCGACGCCGGCCGTTGGCAGCAGCCGCGTGGCAGCAGCGCCGCCGAGCGTCACCTGGGTGCTCTCGCGCAGCCCGAGCCGCTTCGTCGCACGGCTGCCCACCATCCAGAAGAGGGCGACGTAGCCGGCGAAGGAGAGCAGCTCGAAGATGGCGCCGCCGATGACCCAGCGCGGGTCGGCGTCCAGCGCGCGGCGCAGCGCGTGAGCGAAGGCGTGCAGCGGGCCGCCCGCCACGACGACCGCGGTCGCGGCCGCCGCCGCCAGCGCGGCGGGGACGGCGGCGCGGCGGGCGAGCGCGCGCACGTCGAACGCCGGGACGACGAGGTCGGTGTCGGGCTGGCTGAAGGAAGACATCAGATGTAGGTCGCGTGGGGCGTCTCAGCGTTTCGCTGAGCCTTCTACGTCTCGGTACATGGAGCAGATGCGTCGAGCTCCGATACGCCTAGGTACGAGTATCCGGCGGGCGGCGCGGCGCCACAGCGGAGGTATCCACCGGCCGGGGGTACGGTGAGCCGCACCCTCGGTGCTGACGTAGGCTGGGCCGATGGGCCACGTGTCGATCGTCGAGCGCGAGGGCGTCGCGGTGCTGACCCTCGACCGCCCGCCGGCCAACGCGATGGACCTCGCCCTGCTGGGCGATCTCGTGGAGGCGGTGCAGCGACTGGCTAGCGGCGGCCTCGGGCATCTCCGCGTGCGGCTTGCGTGGGCTCGCGGCGCAAACAGCATCACCGAGGGGAAGCGGCCTGGGGCGGCGCGACCGCTTGCGGTCGTCCTCGGCGGGGGTGAGCCAACCCCGGACAGTGCTGCCTAAGTGTCGTCCTCCGAGCACGCTGTCCTGCTTAGACCTGGCAGGGCCGGGTGAAGTCAGGACAGCGCCCGCGGCCCGGCCCGGCCC
>Ga0307502_10000390_pt1 | contig 11685 bp, 10 predicted proteins | sample 16_S_MG_FD_201364 | JGI IMG/M metagenome (GOLD analysis project Ga0307502, IMG submission 201364) | Soil microbial communities from Populus trichocarpa stands in riparian zone in the Pacific Northwest, United States - 16_S | ecosystem: Environmental > Terrestrial > Soil > Riparian zone > Trees... | reverse complement strand
CTACCTGCCTGGCAAGGATGTGATCGACGGGTAGCTGCTCAGGACGTGGCCCGAGGCGGTCGGCCGGCTCGGCCGCGGGCAGCATGCCGGCCGGGAGGCTCTGCAGGATGGCTTGGTGGAACAGGTTCCGCTCGGACAGCAGGTTCAGTAGTGCCAGCGCGCCGCCGGACTGGCCGGCCGCCGTGATCCAGTCGGGGTCGCCGCCGAACGCGGCGATGTTGTCCCGCACCCAGCGCAGGGCCGCGCGGATGTCCCGCAGGCCCGCGTTGTCGCGGAGGAAACCCAAGGCGCCCAACCGGTAGTTGATGGTGACCACGACCATGTCGCCGCGGCTGGCCAGTCGCGCGCCGTCGTACCAGGCGAGTGAGCCGGCGCCGGTGAGGAACCCGCCGCCGTGCACGAACACCAGTACCGGCCGGGGTTTCGTGGTGCCGGGCGTCCAGACGTTGAGGTTGAGGCAGTCCTCCGACTGGTCGGCCGGTGACTGCGGCCCGACCACCCTGGTCAGCTGGGACGGGAGCTGGGGCGCGATCGGTCCCGGCCTGGTCGCGTCGCGGACGCCCTTCCATGGCGGTACGGGGTCGGGAGGTTGGAACCGGGCTGCCGTCGCGTACGGGATGCCGAGGAACGCGGCCGTTTCGCCCTGCCAGCGCCCCGCGAGCCCGCCGCCGTCCCGCAGCCACACCATCGGCTCAGTCATGCCCGACAGCCTGCGCGGCGGAGTCGTGTGCCGTCGCTGGTTGTGGCGTTCCTGGCGTTATCCGACACCGGTTAGGCTGATCTGGTGGAAACACTCACGCTGGACGACGTGGACCGGCAGCTCGTGCACGCGCTGCAGGTCGACGGCCGCGCGCCGTTCAGCCGGATCGCGGCGGCGCTCGGCGCGTCGGACCGGACGATCGCGCGCCGCTACCGCCGGCTGCGTTCCGTGGGAGCGCTGCGCGTGGTGGGGTTGCCGGACAGCAGGCGCACCGGGCAGGTCGACTGGCTGGTGCGGATCCAGTGCGCGCCCGACGCCGTGCTGCCGGTGGCCGCGACGCTGGCGCGGCGGGAGGACACGTCGTGGGTGGGGCTGACGTCCGGCGGCACCGAGATCACCTGCGTGACGCGCACGCACCGGCGGCCGCGCGAAGATGGCCTGCTGTTGCGGAAACTGCCGAGGTCGCCGCGGATCACGCAGGTCACCGCGCACTGCCTGCTGCGCCCGGTCGCCGGCACGAGCGGCTGGCCGGGGCGGACGAACGCGCTGACCCCGGCGCAGGTCGAGGCCCTCACCCCGCGGTTCGACGAGGGCGCGCCGGTCACGCTGTCGCCCGCGGACCACGAGCTGTTCGCGTTGCTGGCAAAGGAAGGCCGGACCGACTACCCGGCACTGGCGGCGGCCACGGGCTGGTCGGAGTCCACGACCCGCCGCCGCCTCGACGAGCTGCGGCGGTTCGGCACCCTGTACTTCGACGTCGACCTGGACCCGGCGCTGCTGGGACACACCGCCGAGACGGTGCTGTGGCTGGCGGTGGCGCCTGCGGAGCTGGGCAGGGTGGGCGCGGCGCTGGCCTCACATGACGAGGTCGCGTTCGCGTCGGCGACGACGGGGCCGGCGAACCTGGTGGCATTCCTGGTATCCCGGGACGCGGACGCCCTGTACGACTACCTGGCGGAGCGGATCGGCGCGCTGCCGGGCGTGCTGCACACGGAGACCGCGCCGATCACCCGGCACGTCAAACGCGCGGGGACGCTCCTGTTCACGCCGGAAGCCGGGTGACGAACACGTACTCGCGGCTGTCCTCGGTGTAGGGCTCGCGGGCGTAGCCGCCGTAGAGGGCCTCGAGCTCGAGCCCGGCGACGTCGACGAGGCCGAGCCACTCGTTCTTCGTCGCCCACCACATGGAGTTGTGCTCGCCGTCGTCGCGGACCATGTCGATCCGGTTGTCGCCGACGGCGTACCGGACGGTGTAGGGCTCCGGGTCGGTCTGGCGCAGGCCGTCGATCTGGGCGGCGAGTCGGTGGTCGAAGGCCAGGGCGTTCCAGGCGAACCGGCCGCCGGGTTTCAGCGCGGCGGCCACCCGCTCGAAGGCGCGGCGGCGGTCGGCCCAGGTCGGGAGGTGCAGGAGGGCGCGGAACGGGCAGTAGACGAGGGAGGCCCGCTCGTCGAGGTGGAGGTCACGCATGTCGCCCTGGCGCAGGTCGAGGTCGGCGCCGCGGGCACGGGCCTGCGCGAGCATGCCCGGCGAGGAGTCGATGCCGATCACACGCCGGCCGATCGCCTGTGCCACAGGGACTGCCACCCGGCCGGTGCCCACCGCGAGCTCGACCACCGGCCCGTCGGCCTCCTTGGCGAGCGAGACATAGAAGGCGACGTCCTCGGTCATGTGCGCGGCCCACTCGTCGTACCGGGCGGAGAACGCCTCGTTCCAACTCATCGGCCGAGGATGGCACGGCGACTTGTGGCTCGGCGACTGAATTCCAGCTCAGACCGGCATGCCGAGCTGGGCGCGGGCCTTGCGCATGAGGTGCTCCAGGAGAGTGAGCAGCACGGCCTTGCTGGACTCGCGGTCGCGGGCGTCGCAGAGGCGGATCGGGATGGCCGGGTCCAGGTCGAGGGCGTCGCGGACCTCCTCGATCGTGTGCAGCGGGGCGCCGTCGAAGCAGTTGACGGCCACCACGAAGTTGACGCCGCGGTTCTCGAAGTAGTCCACCGCCGCGAAGGAGTTGTCCAGGCGGCGGGTGTCGGCGAGGACGATCGCGCCGAGGGCGCCGCGGCACAGCTCGTCCCACAGGAACCAGAAGCGTTCCTGGCCCGGCGTGCCGAAGATGTACAGGATCAGGTCGGAATTGATCGTGATCCGGCCGAAGTCCAGTGCCACCGTGGTGGTCGTCTTGGCCTCCACGCCGCGGAGGTCGTCAACGACCTCGCTCTTCTCGCTGAGCACCTCCTCGGTGCGCAGCGGCGCGACCTCGCTCACCGCGCCGACCATGGTGGTCTTGCCGACGCCGAAGCCCCCGGCGATCAGCACCTTCACCGCGGCCGCAGAGACCTCCGAAGCCTCAGAGTTTTCGGACACCATCGAGCACCGCCTGTAGGAGCTGGATATTGGGAACCGGGAACGCCGTGGGCGCCGGCGGCGTACGGAAGATCAGGTAACCGCCCTCGATCAGGTCGCCGACGAGGATCTTCGTGACGGCAAGGGGAAGTGACAGCGCGGCGGAGACCTCGGCGACGGAGATCGGACGCCCGCACATGCGTACGATCTCGCCGTACTCGCGGTCCATCCGTTCGATGCTCGAGTCCCAGCGGGCGGACACGACCAGGGTGATCATGTCCAGGTCACGCCAGTTGGTGTTGGTCCGGCCGCGGGTCACCGCGAACGGCCGCACCAGCGGGCCGGCCGCGTCGTCGTACCATGGCTCCCGCGGCCCGGTCATGACGTGCGCGGGCCCACCTGGGGCTCGAACAGGCCACGCCGCTGGTGGCTGCTCAGCAGGTCCCCGAGCCGCAGCACGGTCTGGTTCATCTCGTAGGCGACCGTCCCCATGGCCGCGCCCTGCTCACTCAGCAACGCGAGGCACGCGTTGTCGCCTGCCGAGGTCACGAACAGCACCGCCCGCTCCAGCTCGACGACCGTCTGGAGCATGTCCCCGCCGTCGAAGCGGGTGCCCGCGCTGCGTGCCAGGCTCTGCAGCGCGGAGGACATCGCGCTGAAGTGTTCCGCGTCGTCGACGGACATCGAGGACGAGCGGCCGAGCAGCAACCCGTCGGTGGACAGCACCACCGCGCACCGGACTCTGGCCAGCCGCTTGACCAGGTCGTCGAGCAGCCAGTCCAGTCGGGATGAGTTGCCAGTCACCGTAAGCCTTCTTGTCCGTCGTGTTGGTTACCCGGGTCCCGCCGCAGCCGGCCCTGGCGGGTGCCGGCCTCGATCGCGGAGAACAGGTCCCGCGACCGTTCCGGCGACCGCTCGTGCCGCGGTCCCTGCTGTTGCGGCTGCGCCGCCTGCTGCTGCGAGTTCGTGAGCTGGGGCGCGAGATGAGCCTGCTTGCGCCGCCGAGGGAGCGTGGGCCGGCCCGCGGTCGGCTGGACCGTCGGCTCACCGAAAAAGCTTTCCTGCGGTGGTTCGCGATGAGCGGCTCTCGGCTCAGGGAAGGCCGGCTGCGCTGCTTCAGCGGGTTCCATGGTCGGCCATGGTACGGCCGGCCGCGAGCTCCTCGTCGTTGCGACGCTCGGTAGGGACACACCATTCGCCGCCACAGCCGCGTTTCCCGCGGTGAAGTCCTCGACGACCGGCAGCCCGGGGCGGGTCGCGTGCCGGCCCTCCTCCGCGAGCAGCGACGTCGGGATCAGCACGATCGCGCGGACGCCGCCATAGTCCGATTCGGACAGTTTGACCGTCACCTCGTTGCGCGCGGCGATCCGGCTCACCACGAGCAGGCCCATGCGCGAGTCGCTGGACAGGTTGGCGACGCTGAAGTTCGGCGGGTTCCGCAGCACGTCGTTGGCCTGCGCGAGCTGTTCGCGGGACATGCCGAGGCCCTGGTCGGTGATCTCCACCACCACGCCCCGGCCGACGATGTTGCTGGTCACGTCGACCCGCGACTCCGGAGGGGAGAACGACGTCGCGTTCTCCACCAACTCCGCGACCAGGTGGATGAGGTCGGCGACCACGCTGCCGACCACGGACGCGCCGGCCATGTGTCCAGTGTGGACACGGGCGTAGTCCTCGGTCTCCGAGATGGCGCTGCGCAGCAGGTCGACGAGGGGCACCGGGTTGCGCCACTGGCGGCCGGGCTGCTCGCCGCCGAGGATGATCAGGTTCTCCGCGTTGCGCCGTGCGCGGGTGGACAGGTGGTCCAGCTCGAACAGCGTCGCCAGCCGGTTCGGGTCCTCCTCGCCGTGCTCGGCCCGGTCCAGCAGCTCGAGCTGCCGGTGCACGACGATCTGGCTGCGGTGCGCGATGTTCAGGAACAACGCGTTGATGCCGCCGCGGGTCCGCGCCTCCTCGACCGCCGCGGACACGGCCGCGGACTCGGCGCGGTTGAACGCCTCGGCGACGTCACCGATCTCGTCCGTGCCGAAGTCCAGGGGCCTCATGTCGGCGGTGACGTCGACGTCCTCGCCGGCGCGCAGCCGGTTCATGATGCGCGGCAGCTGCTCGTCGGCCATCGAGAGCGCCTCGGCCCGCAGCCGCTTGAGCCGCCGGATGAGCCGGCCGGAGATCCGCAGGGTCAGCAGGCCGACGAGCAACGCGCCGACCAGCATCGCGCCGGCGGCGACCAGCCACCACGTCGCCGTGTTCTCGGCGTTGTCGATCGCCTCGTCGACCACGCCGGCGTACTGGTCCTGGTACATGTCGAGCAGCTCGTCGCTGACCTTGGCGACGGCCGCCTGCCAGTCCGCGACGCTCACCGGAAGCGGTGCGCTGTCGGCGTTCGGCACGCCGCGGGTGATGATCGCGTTCTCCATCGTGGACAGCGTCTTCCACGCGTCACCGGTGGTCAGCGCCTGTGCCCTGGCACGCAGCTGGCCGTCCAGCGTGGGGATCGTCGAGGCGACCCGGCTGTGGTAGGTCCCGACGAGGCGGCTGTACTCCTGCAGCTGCTCCGGGGTCATCCGGTCGACCACGCCGACGGCGCGTGCGTTGCCCCGCGTCAGTGACTCCACCGCGTCGGCCAGCTCGACGGCGACGTTGGCGCCCGCGACGGCGTCCGGGTCCGGCAGCGAGTTCGCGACCTCACGCGTGGCGCGGAAGATGCGCTCGAGGATCGAGTTGTAGAAGAGGTAGACCTGGTCCGGCGGCACCAGCCCGGCGTCGATACCTTGCCGTAGCTGGGTGAACGCCTTCTGGACCTCGTCGGCCTTGGAGTTCGGCTCGCTCATCAGCTCCGGCGCGATCTTCGTGATGGCCGCCTGCGCCTGCGCGAACTCGGGCCGCGCCGACACCTCGTCGTACCGTTTGCGTGCCGCGTCGAGCTGGCTTCGCACCGACTGGTCGCCGGCGAGCAGCATCATGCTGAGCCGGCGTTCCTCCTGCAGCGCCTGGGCGAAGTCGATGGTCGGCCCGACGGCGATGTCCAGGTCCGACACGTCGTCGCGTAGCTGGAACGCCTGGACGGAAAGATACGTCGACGCGCCGACGCCGACGGCGAGCAGCGTGACGACGGGAATCAGCGCGATGGACAGAATGCGGGCTCGGACACTGAGCCGTAACCTGTTCCTCACCGGTCAAACCTCCGGTCTGTTACCACCGCACGGGAACTTCGGTGAGGCCGCCGACGACGAGGCCTTCGAGCTTGACCAGATCACCTGGCTCGACCGCGAGGTCCAGTGTGGGCAGTCTACGCAGCAGAACCTCCAGTACGACCTGCAACTCGGTGCGTGCGAGTGCCTGGCCGAGACAGGAGTGCGCACCGGCGCCGAAGCTCAGGTGCGTGTTGGGGCTGCGGCGCAGATCCAGCTCGTCCGCGTGCGCGAACTGGTCCCCGTCGCGGTTGGCCGCGGCCATGCTGCACAGCACTGTGGTGCCCTTGGGCAGCGTGGCGCCCGCGACCTCCGCCTCGACGGGGAGGTAGCGGACCATGCCGAGGCCGGAGTTGGCGTCCATCCGCAGCGTCTCCTCGACGGCGGAGCGGACGAGCGCCGGCTCGTCGAGCAGCCGCTCCCACTGCCGGCGATCCGCCAGCAGCATGGCGACCATCTTGCCGATCATGTTGGCGGTGGTCTCGTGACCGGCGATGAGAAGTCCCATGCCGGTGGCGGCCAGGACCTCGTTGGACATCGGCTCGCCGTCGGCGCCGGTGGCGACGATCAGCTCGCTGAGGATGTCCTCGCCGGGCGCCGCGCGCTTGGCGTCGATGTGGCCGGTGATGTAGCCCCAGAAGTCCATCATCGCGGCGCCGACCTCGTCCTGGCCGAACCTGTCGAGGTTGAGGATCATGTCCGACCACTCGGCGAACCGGTTCCGGTCGGCCTCCGGCACACCGAGCATGGTGCAGATGACCCAGACCGGGAGCGGGAAGCCGAAGTTGGCCTTCAGGTCCGCGGGCGAGCCCTTGGCGATCATGTCGTCGAGGAGGCTGTCGGCCATCGCCTCGATCCGGTCGCGCAGCTCGTTCATCCGCTTGACGGTGAACCACCTGGTGAGCAGCCGGCGCCAGCGCAGGTGCGCGTCGCCGGTCTGCGAGAGCACGTTGGACATCGCGCTGTTGAAGATGCCGCCGGAGTCCGAGGCGGAGATGCGGGCGGCGTCCGGCGCGTCGAGCGCGCGGGTGAAGCGTGGGTCGGAGAGCACCTGCCTGACGTCGTCGTACCTGGTCAGCAGGGCGGCGGAGTCACCACTGGGGAACTTGACGTGCGCGACAGGGCACTCCCGGCGCAACCGGTCCCACTCGGCAGGAGGCTCCAGCGCGGCGTGGCTGGACAGCGGATAGCTGAGCGCCTCCGTCCCTAAGTGGTCCATCGCCGGCCCGCTCCTCTCGTCGCCCACCAGTGACGGGGACGCAGTCAACCGGTCATCGCCAAGACCAGTCAAGCGCCTGCAGTAATCCCACGAGTCCGTTGGCATGAACGCGGTGGATCTTGGTGGGCGTGACCACCGGAAACAGGATCTTGTCGCACCTGGCGTGACCACTGGAAACGGTTCTTCGGTGCGGTGGTTCGGCCGCGTGATGGCGGCGGTGTGACTGATGGTCGGGAGGAGGGCGGCGGCGAAGTCGGGAAGGGTCGACCCCGGCATCCTCGCCGCGGTGGTGTGCGGCGGGTTCGCGGGCGCGGCACATCGCGTGATCACCAGAGACGGTTGTCCGGTGCGCTGGTTTGGCCGTGTGGATGGGGTTGTGACGGAGCTGGTGTTTCGGCACGCGGCGGGCAGCCGCGTGACCACGGGAAACGGTTCTGCCATGCACTACGTTTGGCCGCATGAGCGCAGGGGAGCCCGACTGGAGCCGGTGGCGCCGGCCGCCGCCCACGGACGCCGAGCGGCGGTGGGACGTCTGGGTCGCGCTCGGGGTGCTCGTCTGTGCCATGGTGATGCTCGTGCTGATCAACAGCATGGGTGCGTTCGTGTTCGGGGACGCGCCCGCCCTTGCCGAGCAGCTCGTCTGGGGCGTCGCCCTGGCTTTGCCGCTCGCCGTGCGGCGGCGGTACCCGCTCGTCGTCGTGATCATCATCAGTGTGGTGGTCGTCGGCGCGCAGGTGCGGCACATCGGTGACAACAACACGCCTTCGGTGGCGTTGTTCATCGCGGTCTTCACTGTCGGCGCGTGGGAGCGGAACCGGGTCGTCGCAAGGTGGTCGCGCGTCGGCGTGGTCATCTTCATGTTCGGCTGGATCGCGGTGTCGTTCTTCCGGGCACTCGCGAGGCCGACGCCGGAGTTCCCCGCCGCCGCGGGGCCGCTCGACCCGTTCCTCGCGAACGTGCTCCTCAACCTCGTCGTCAACGTCGTGTACTTCGGGACCGCCTGGGGGTTCGGCAACATGGCCTGGCTCTCCGCGCGCCGGGAGGCGGAGCTCGAGTACCGCGCCGAACAGCTGCGGCACTCCCAGGAGCAGAACATGCTGGGCGCCGTCGTCGCCGAGCGGCTGCGGATCGCGCGGGACCTGCACGACGTCGTCGCGCACCACGTTTCGGTCATGGGTGTCCAGGCCGGCGCGGCCCGCCGCGCGCTCGACAAGGACGCGGACCTCGCCCGCGAGGCGCTCCAGACCGTCGAGCAGACCGCACGCAACGCCATCGGCGAACTGCGTGGGCTCCTCGGTGTCCTGCGTGCGGAAGACGCCGAGCAACCCGACAGCCACGGGGTCTCGCCGGGGCTGGACCAGCTGGACGACCTGGTCTCGCACGCCCGCGCCACCGGGCTCGACGTGCGGCACGGTGTCTACGGCGAGCCGCGGCCGGTGCCGGAAGGCGTTGCGCTGTCGGCATACCGGGTCGTGCAGGAGGCGTTGACCAACGTCGTCAGGCATGCCGGCGCCCGCAGTGCCGAGGTTCGCGTGCGCTACCTCGACAACGCGCTCGAGGTCGAGGTCACCGACGACGGTCGCGGGCACGACCAGTCCAAGACTGGTGGGTTCGGGCTGGTGGGCATGCGGGAGCGGGTCGCGGTGCACGGCGGTGAGCTGGAGGCCGGGCCGCGGCGGGATGCTGGTTACCGGGTCAGGGCGAGCCTGCCCATGACACGAAGCGGTGGTGCGTGATGCTCCGGGTCCTACTCGCAGATGATCAGGACCTCGTCCGCGCAGGCTTCCGCGTCATCCTCGGGATGGAGGACGACATCGAGGTCGTCGGCGAGGCGGGGGACGGGCTCGCGGCGGTCGAGCTGGCCGAGCGGCTGCGGCCGGACGTGGTGCTCATGGACGTCCAGATGCCCGGGATCGACGGGCTGGAGGCGACCCGGCGCGTGCTCGGCTCGGGGAACACCAGAGTCGTCATCCTCACCACGTTCGACCGCGAGGACTACCTGTTCGAGGCGTTGCGGGCCGGCGCGAGCGGGTTCCTGCTGAAGAACGCGTCACCGGAGGATCTCGTCGAGGCGGTGCGGATCGTGGCGCGTGGCGACGCCTTGCTGTCCCCGGAGGTCACGCGCCGGGTCATCGCCCGGTTCTCCGCGCAGGCGCCGCCCGCGCCGGCGCACCGGCCGCCGGAGCTGACCGACCGCGAGTTCGAGGTGCTGGTGAAACTGGCCCGCGGCGCGAGCAACGCGGAGATCGCCAAGGAGCTGTACCTGGGGGAGACGACGGTCAAGACGCACGTGTCCCGGGTGCTGACCAAGCTGGGGCTGCGTGACCGCACGCACGCCGTGGTCTTCGCCTACGAGAACGGGATCGTCGCACCGGGCGTAGGCCGCGGGGAGGACTAGCCGGTGGGTCGCGCGCCGGACGCGCGCGGGCCGGCGGGTCCCTAGCGTTTCCTCCCATGTTGAAGGTCTCCACGGTCAGTCGGAGCTTTGGTGACCGCCGGGTCATCGACGGGGTGTCGTTCGACGTGCGGCCCGGGCGGATGACCGGGTTCCTCGGCGCGAACGGCTCCGGCAAGACGACCACGATGCGGATCATCCTCGGCGTGCTCGCGCCGCACGGCGGCTCGGTGACGTGGCGCGGCGAGCCGGTGACCCAGTCCGTGCGGCAGCGGTTCGGTTACATGCCAGAGGAACGCGGCCTGTACCCGAAGATGAAGGTGGCCGAGCAGGTCACCTGGCTCGGGCAGCTGCACGGCCTGAGCCACGAGAAGGCGACGGCGAACACCGCGAGTCTGCTGGCGCAGCTGGAGTTGGCCGATCGCGCCGAGGACAAGCTCGAGGCGCTGTCACTCGGGAACCAGCAGCGGGTGCAGGTGGCGGCGGCTCTCGTGCACGACCCGGATGTGCTGATCCTGGACGAGCCGTTCTCCGGGCTCGACCCGCTGGCGATCGACACTGTGCTCGGGGTGCTGCGGGACCGGGCCGCGGCGGGGGTGCCGGTGCTGTTCTCCAGCCACCAGCTCGCGGTGGTCGAGCGCCTGTGCGACGACCTGGTGATCATCTCCGGGGGCGTGATCAAGGCGAGTGGCGCCAGGGAGGAACTGCGCGCCCAACACGGCTCGGCGAGGTTCGAACTGGTCGTGGACAGCGACGCCGGCTGGCTGCGGGACCACCCGGGGGTGCGGATCGTCGACCTTGACGGGCCACGGGCGGTGTTCGAGCTGCTGAACGGAGTGCGGGCGGACCAGCAGGTGCTGGCCGCGGCACTGGATCGGGGCGGGGTCAGGAGTTTCGGCCCGCTGCTGCCGACCCTGAACGAGATCTTCAAGGAGGTCATCTGATGGCCACATCGTTCACCGCGTCGGCCAGGCTGGTGGCCGAGCGGGAGGTGCGGAGCTTCGTCCGGATGAAGGGGACCTGGGTCGGGCTCGGCGTCATCCTCGTCGTGCTGTTCGCGTCCGCCGTCCTGCCCAAGGTGCTGTCCGACAGGCCGGACACGGTCGCCGCCGTCGGGGACGAGGCGAACCGGGTGCTCGTCGGCACCGGACTCGACATCCGCGACGTCGGCACCGTCGCGGCCGCCGAGAAGCTCGTCCGGGACGACAAGGTCGAAGCCGCCGTCGTGCCCGACGACTCCGCGAGCGGGGTGCGGGTCGTCGCCCTCAACGACCCGCCCACCGACGTCGTCGCGGTGCTCGCCACCGCGCCGCCGGTCGACCTGCTCGAGAAGTCCGCGGTCAGCAGGAACGAGCGCCAGCTGGTCATCCAGGTCTTCGCCGTCATGTTCCTGCTCTTCGCCATGGGTGGTGCGGCCATCGCCCAGAGCACGGTCACCGAGAAGCAGACCCGGATCGTCGAGATCCTCGTCTCCACCATCCCCATCCGCGCCCTGCTCGCCGGCAAGATCGTCGGGCACGCCGTGCTGACCCTCGCACAGGTGGCGGTGATCGCCGTCGCCGCGCCGATCGCGCTCGGCGTCGGTGGCCACCAGGACCTCCTGTCGATCGTCGCGCCGGCGCTCGGGTGGTTCGTGCCCTTCATGTGCCTCGGGTTCGTGCTGCTCGCCTCGATCTGGGCGGTCGCCGGTTCACTGGTCAGCCGCCAGGAGGACCTCGGCTCCAGCATGGGCCTCGTGATGCTGCTGATCCTCGGCCCGTACTTCGCGGTCGCGTTCTTCGCCGAGGACCCGACGGCCATGAGTGTGCTCTCCTACGTGCCCTTCTCGTCCGCGGTCGC
>Ga0307502_10000389_pt1 | contig 11692 bp, 9 predicted proteins | sample 16_S_MG_FD_201364 | JGI IMG/M metagenome (GOLD analysis project Ga0307502, IMG submission 201364) | Soil microbial communities from Populus trichocarpa stands in riparian zone in the Pacific Northwest, United States - 16_S | ecosystem: Environmental > Terrestrial > Soil > Riparian zone > Trees... | reverse complement strand
CCCAGGGGGTCCGTGCCGGTGATGCCCGGGCCCTCGTCCGACACGTCCACGCCGATGGCCGCGCCGAGGTCCCGCACCGCCACGGTGACCGTGCCCGCGCCGTGATGCAGGGCGTTGTCCAGCAGTACCGCCACTATCTGGCGCAGCACCGGCGCCACGACCAGCCGCCCGGCGACCGTTTCCGGCACGGTCATCCGCAGCGTCCTGTTCCGCTCGGCCAGCAGCCCGCGCCAGTCCCGGTCCAGCCTGGTCAGCAGCGTGCCCACCGGCCCGAGTCCCGCCTTCGCCGGGACGTTCCTGGCCAGGTCGAGCAGGTCCGCGACCGTGCCCTCCAGCTGGTCCGCGCTCTCCAGCGCCGCCGTGATCGACGTCCGCAGCTCCTCGTCCGGCAGGTCCAGCGCCGCCTCCAGCTCAAGGCGCAATCCCGCCAGCGGGGTGCGGAGCTGGTGCGACGCGTCGGCCGTGAACGCCCGTTCCCTGGCCACCAGGTCGGACAGCCGCTGCGCCGTCGTGTCCAGTGAGGCGCCGACCGAGTCGATCTCCGATATGCCGGATCGGGGCGCCGTGACGGTGAAGTTCCCGGCGCCCAGCTCGAACGCGGCGGACGACAGGTCCTCCAGCGGTCTCGCCAGCCGCCTGGCCTGCCGGCGGGCGAGCAGCCAGACACCCACGACCGCGACGGTCCCGAGGCCGGCCATGGCCAGCCACGTCAGCACCACGCGCCGGTAGATCTCGCTGCGCGACGTCGCGACCCGGACTATCCCGACGACCCGCCTGCCGTCGCCGACCGAGGCCATCAGCACCAGCTCGCCGGCGGTGTCGGCCTCGACCACCTCGTCCGGCGCCAGCGCCACATCCACTATGGACGGCCCGGCGCCGGCGCGACGGGTGCCGTCGGTCCGGTACAGCGCGACGGTCGTGCCCGGTCTCAGGCGCGGGAGCGTCCGAGGCACACTGCCACGCAACAGGTCCGGGCCGACCGTGAGCGCGGCCGTGTCGGCGCCCTGTTCCAGGCCGGCACGCGCGTCGTCGAGGTAGTAGCCCGCCACCGCGGCCGCCAGCGGCACACCGAACAGCACCAGCGCGAGCACCGCCGCCGACACCGCCAACGTGACGATCCGCCCGCGCACCAGTTCAGCCCTCCCCTCGCGACGGCCTGCGTTTCGATGGTTCGCTCCGCAAGCTCCGCTCACCCCGCCACTTCGAGCCGGTACCCGTGCCCTCGGACGGTCGCGATGGCCGGCGCCCGGTCGCCGCCGGCCTCCGCGAGCTTTCTGCGCACCGACGCGACGTGCACGTCCAGCGTCTTGGTGGGCCCGTACCACTGGGTGTCCCACACGTCGGCCATCAGCGTGTCGCGCTCGACCACCACCCCTGGGGTCGACGCCAGCCGAGCCAGGAGGTCGAACTCCTTGGCCCGCAACGGCAACACCCGGCCCCGGACGCAGGCCCGGCGGGCCGCGACGTCGATGCACAGGTCGCCGACCCGCAGCGGGCCACGCGGCACGGGCAGCCGGCGCCGCAGGTGCGCGCGGAGCCGCGCCCGCAGCTCACCGAGCCGCACGGGCTTGGTCAGGTAGTCGTCCGCTCCGGCCTCGAGCCCGACGATGACGTCGACCTCCTCGTCGCGCGCCGTCAGCACGACGACCACGCAGCCGGGCTGCAGCTCACGCAGGCGCTGGCACACGGCGAGCCCGTCGACGTCGGGCAGTCCGAGGTCGACGATCGCCAGGTCGAACTCCCGCGCGGCCGCGTCACGGACCGCGTCGCCACCGGTGGGGTGCCAGCGCACGTCATATCCGTCGCGCCGCAGCGCGGCGTCCAGCACCCGACCGATCACGCGGTCGTCCTCCACGAGTAGCAGCCGTGCCATGCCGGCCCTCCGCCTTCCTTACCACCTCTCACAATAGTGCGCTTCCCGCCTGAAGAATCCCTGTGAGTCAGCCAGGATCGCCCATTCTTACCTTTGTGGACAAATCTCCCCGGTCTCAGCGTGAAATTAATTCAGCGGATTTACCGTTTAGTTTATTTCCGAACCATTTCGATGGAGCCTTGACATCGGTCACGGGTGGGCCATACTGCCTTTCAGTTTCGGTGTAGTTTCCGAAAATTTCGGTAGCGCTCCCAGGGGGACGACGGCGGATGCGAAACGGACAGGGCTCGACGAGCGGGGTGACGCGACGCCAGGCATTACAGCTCGGCGCGGCCACCGCAGGACTGCTGGCGCTCGAGGCGGCACCGGCGGCCGCCGAGCCGGGTCCGAGACCGCTGGTTCGCGAGCAGTCCTTCGACGACGGCTGGCGCTTCTTCCGCGGCGACACCGCGGGCGCGCAGTCGCCGTCGTTCGACGACAGCTCGTGGCAGGCGCTCGATCTCCCGCACGACTGGAGCATCGAGGACCTCCCCTACGCCACCGACACGAACGGCGCCGCGACCGCCGACCCGTCGCTGCTCGTCCCGCAGACCCCGCCGACGATTCCCGGCCTGCCGGCGGTGATCGGCCCGTTCGACCCGCGGAACAGCGCCAACGGCGGCTCGATCGGCTACACGGTCGGCGGGATCGGCTGGTACCGCAAGGAGTTCCAGCGTCCGCACGGCGGGCACGTCGAGCTGCGGTTCGACGGCGTGTACCAGAACGCCGACATCTGGCTCAACGAGACGCACCTCGGCTTCCACCCGTACGGCTACACGTCGTTCGCCTACGACCTGACCCCGCACCTGAAGCAGGGCACCAACGTCCTCGCCGTGCGCGTCGACAACAGCGGCCGCAACAGCCGCTGGTACTCCGGTTCCGGCATCTACCGGCACACCTGGCTCACGGTGACCGGTCCGGTCCGGATTCCGTTGTGGGGCGTCAGTGTCACGACCCCCGACACCTCGACCGCGCACGTGGCGGTCTCCGTCGCGAACCTCGGCGCGGACGCCGCGCGGGCCGCGGTCCGGGTGACCGTGCGCGACCCGCGCGGCCGCGTGGTGGCGACGCGGCAGACGACGGCACAGCCCGTCGGCGGGAACGCGACGGTCGAGTCGGCGCTCGACCTCCCCGTCGCACACCCCCGGCTGTGGTCGCCGGAGACGCCCGACCTCTACACCGCCCACACCGAGGTGCTCGTCCGCGCCGAGGTGGTCGACAGCGTCACCACCACCTTCGGCATCCGCACGCTGACGTGGAACGGTCAGGTCGGCTTCCTGCTCAACGGCGAGCCGGTGGAGATCATGGGCGGCAACGTCCACCACGACCACGGCCCGCTGGGCGCCGTCTCCCTGGCCCGCGCGGAGGAACGGCGCGTCGAGATACTGAAGGCGGCCGGTTTCAACTCGATCCGCACCGCGCACAACCCGCCGACGCCCGAGTTCCTCGACGCGTGCGACCGGCTTGGCATGCTGGTGATGGACGAGTTCTTCGACGTCTGGGACACCGGCAAGAACCCCGACGACTACTCGCTGCACTTCGCCGAGTGGTGGCAGCGGGACCTGACCGGCACCGTGCTGCGCGACCGCAACCACCCGAGCGTCGTGCTGTGGTCGCTGGGCAACGAGATCACCGACAACACCCACGGCGTGCGGGGCGCGGAGATGGCCGCGCGGCTGCGCACGCTCGACACCACGAGGCCGGTCACGCTCGGCGGCGGGTCGACGTTCACCCCGGACGACCCGTCCTGGCAGTACCTCGACGTCGGCGACGTGCACTACAACGCGAACGGCAAGGGCTACGGCCAGATGCACGCCGCGAACCCCACGAAGGCCATGACCCACGACGAGACCTTCCCCGCCACGATCCACCAGGACGTGACCTACGCGGCGGCGAACGAGTGGGCCACCGGGACGTGGGTGTGGGCGGCGTGGGACTACCTCGGCGAGGCGGGCATCGGCAAGTCGATGATCCCGCCGGCCGGCACGGCGGCCGAGATCGGCGACCAGAGCGTGATGCCGGGCTGGTCGATCGCGCGGACGCTGCACCACGGCTGGGGCGGTTTCGGTTACCCGTACCCGTACTTCCAGGCCAACTGCGGCGACTTCGACCTGATCGGCCAGCGCAAGCCGCAGAACCACTGGCGTGCCGCGGTGACCGGGCGCAGCGCCGTGGAGGTGCTGGTCGAGCGGCCGACGCCGCCGGGCACCGAGCAGGTGGCGGTGTGGTGGGGCTACTTCGACGAGCTGGTCAGCTGGACGTGGGACGTCGAGCAGGACCACCCGATGGTCGTGCACGTCTACACGCCCGGCGACAGCGTCACCGTGCTGCTCAACGGAACCGAGGTCGCGACCGGCGTGCCGGAGCGGACCATGGCGACGGTGACCGTGCCGTACCGCCCCGGCGAGCTGACCGCTGTCGCGCACCGCGACGGGCGCGAGATCGGGCGTGCCGCGTTGCGGACGGTCGGCGCCCCGGCGGCGCTGCGCCTGACCTCCGACGTCCACCGCCTCACCACCGGCCGCGACGACCTCGCGCACGTGCTCGTCGAGGTGGTCGACCGGCACCGCGACGTCGTGCCGGACGCGGTGGTGGAGGTCGCGTTCCGGACGGACGGCGCCGGCGGGCTGGCCGCGGTGGGCAACGGCAACCCGCACAACGTCGACAGCTTCCGGTTGCCGCGCCGGCACACCTGGCACGGCAAGGCGCTCGCGATCCTGCGGCCGGCAAGACGCCCCGGTGTCGTCACACTCACCGCGACCGCACCGGGACTTCGGACGGCGAATCTTAGCCTGCCGGTCAAGACAAAGTAGAAAATTGAACAGCACAAAGAACGTTCACTTTTCCGGCACGAATTGGTCGGCGCCCAAAGACAACTTTCCCCGGACTTGAGGCGTCTTATAGATGGCGTGGGTCACCCACGCGACCACATTTCCTGGGGAAAGGAAATACATTGCGGATGAGATCACTGGCCAGTGCCGGTCAGGTGTTCGGGCTGGTCACGGCCATGGCCACGATGGTCGTGCTCGGCGCGGCGCCGGCCAGCGCGGAGGTGCCGTCGAACGACACCATCGACGGCGCGACGGCGATCACCGCCGTGCCGTTCGAGGAGGTCGTGGACACCACCGAGGCCACCACGGACGCCGAGGACGCCGCGGTCAACACCAACTGCGGGGCCCCGGCGACCAACGGCAGCGTCTGGTACACGCTCACGGCCGGCACGTCGCCGGCCTATGTGGTCGACGTGTCCAAGTCCGACTTCACCGCCGGCGTGATCGTCGCGACCGGCGCGCCCGGCAACCTGTCGATCCTGGCCTGCGGGCCGGACTCGGTCGGCTTCGAGGCCACGCAGGGCGAGACGTACTACCTGATGGCGTTCAGCGACAACCCGGAGGTGATCGGCGGGCAGCTGTCCTTCGCCGTGCGTGAGTCCGGGCCGCCGCCGAAGGTCGCGATGACCGTCGACGACGTCGGCAAGGCCAACAAGTCCGGCACGGCGACGATCTCCGGCACGTACACCTGCGTCGGCGACGCCGACATCCTGGTGCTGGACGGCACGCTGCAGCAGCAGCAGGCGAACGACGTGCAGGTGCGGGGCAGCTTCGACGTGCCGGACCTGACCTGTAGCGGCGTCGGCCAGTGGAGTGCCGAGATCACCCCGGAGAGCGGCAAGTTCCTCCGCGGCCTCGCGGCGACGGCCGGGTTCACCGGCGCCTGCAACGCGATCGGCTGCAACACCTACGACACCCTGGAGGTCGTGCGCCTGCGCGGCGGACACTGAGCTGACGGCGTGGGTGCCGGGGCGTGTCCCGGCACCCACGCTTTGGTAGGGCTAGCCGGAGTACACACCCTGGTGCCTGCCGGATGGTCGCGTGGCGATCATGCCCATAGCGTCGTGGAGTCATCCGCCAACGACGTCGTTATGGGGGCTTTACTCAATGATGGCAAGGAAATCCACGCGCATGGTCGCCGGCTCGGTCGCGCTCGCGGTCGGCGCGGTCTGCGTGACCGCGGCACCGGCGACGGCACAGTCCCGGCACGCCGACGTTCGGTCCATTGTGGATGGTTACGTGTCGGCGGGCGCACCTGGTGCGATGGTGTACACGAAGACCCGGCGTACACGGTGGACTGTCACCAGCGGCACGGGTGAGCTGGGCGTCGACGACCCGATCCGCCCGTGGGACCGGGTGCGGGTGGCCAGCAACACGAAGATGTTCGTCGCCACGGTGGTGTTGCAGCTGGTCGGCGAGGGCAAGATCGCTCTCGACGCGCCGATCGAGCGGTACCTGCCGGGTCTGGTGCGGGGCAACGGCTACGACGGCAGTAAGATCACCGTGCGGCAGCTGTTGCGGCACCAGAGCGGGCTGGCCGACTACGTCCAGGACGTGCTGTCCGACCCGGCCAATGGCGACCACCCGTGGCAGCCTGCGGACCTGGTGGCGATCGGGTTGAGCCACCCGCCGCTGTTCGCGCCGGGCGCGGGGTGGGCGTACTCGAACACCAACTACATCGTGCTCGGCATGCTGGTGACCGCGGTGACGGGCCACGACGTCGGCACGGAGATCACCGACCGGCTCATCCGTCCGCTCGGCCTGCACGAGACCAGCTATCCGAAGGCGGGCGACAAGTCGATCCGGGGCCCGCACGCGCACGGCTACTTCGCGTTCCCCGGTCAGCCGGTCACCGACTTCACCGAGCTGGAGCCGAGCCTGCCCGGTTCGGCCGCCGCGCTGATCTCGACGGGTCCTGACCTGACGAAGTTCGTCGGCGCGCTGCTGTCCGGCAAGGTGCTGCGCCGGGACCTGCTCGCCGAGATGCGCACGACGGTCCCCGCGGAGGGCGGCGACTACGGCCTCGGCATCCGCGAGTACTCGCTGCCGTGCGGCGGTGTGGCATGGGGTCACGCCGGCAACATGCCGGGCTTCGACACGATCACCGTGGTGACCGAGGACGGCCGCGCCGCGTTCGCCGTGGCCAACGGCCACGAGGCCAACGGCAACCCGGCCGACCTGCGAACCGCGGCCGAGGCAGCCGTGTGCGAGGACGACGGCCGCTAGCGAAGGTTCACCGGGTCTGGCGTCCGTCGGGCTTGTCCGGCCCGTCGTCGCGAACGGCACGTTCGCGGCATGGGGTGGTGTCGTGAACGTGCCGTTGGGGTTTGAGTGTCCTGACGTGCCGTTCGCGGCATCCGTGGTGTTGTGAACGTGCCGTTCGCGGCGTGGCCGTATCCAGCTACGCGGCCGGGGAAGCCGGCGAACGTATCCGGTCACAGCACTGGCGAAGGTACACCGGGTCTGGCGTTCGTCGGGCTTGTCCGGCTCCTCGTCGCGAACGGCACGTTCGCGGCATGGGGTGGTGTCGCGAACGTGCCGTTGGCGTCGTTGAGTGACGCGAACGTGCCGTTCGCAGCATCCGCTGTGCCGCGAACGTGCCGTTCGCGGCTAGCGTTTCGACAGGGCCTCGAACCAGGGGACGTGCGGTGGCGTGAACGGTGTGGGCCTCGTTGGCAACGGCGGCTCGGCCGTTGGTTCGACCGCCGGTTCGGGCGGCCGGTGGCGGTAGCGGTAGGTCCTGATCCCCGCCGCCTTGCCGGCGGCCAGGTCGGCGGCCGTGCTGGCGACGAACGCGCAGTCCTCGACGGCCCGGCCGCGGATCGCCCCGGTGAGCAGGTCCGGGGCGGGCGGCAGTACTGACCGGTCCGGCCTGGCGCGCCCGGCGATGTGCGCCACGTACCCGATCATCCCGTGCAGGACGAGGAACGTGCGGACCGACGCGTGCGTCAGGCTGCTGACCACGGCGATCTTCGCGCCCGCGGCCGCCATGATCGTCATGGCCTCCGCGACGCCGGGCCGGAGCGTCGCGTCGGACACGATCTCGTGCTCGAGCCGGCCCAGCTGCGTGTGCACGGCGGCCGCGGTCGCCGGGCCGATGATCGCCGCGTAGTCGAGCACTGCCAACGGGTCCGCGGTGCGTGCCACCTTTCGCGGCAGCCGTGCGTCCGCGACCATGGCCCGCAGGCGTTCCGCCGCCGCGTCCATCGGCGGCAGCTCGGCGACCGGGCCGTCGAACGCGACCAGCACCGCGTCGCACTCGGTCAGCGAATGCTGGACATCCATGTCTCCCCCAGGATTTCCGCGTGTTCGTCGATGGTAAATGTGCGACAGTGTGCGCGTGTTGGGAGATTTGCCCGTCGTGGCGCCGGGGGTGGCGATCTACGACCACATCCGCGCGCATGTCGAGCCGTCGTCGGGCCGGCTGACCTCGGGTAACGACCTGCCGGACGACGAGAAGGCGATGTCGGGCCGGCTCAAGTGGGCGCCAGGCGCGATGGACGGAATATTCCGCCAGCACGGCGGGTCCAATCCCGCGACCGACCGCGCCGAGAAGATCGCCGGGCTGCTGACACTGGCGTGCCGCCGCCCGTCGGTGCGGAACCTGCGCACCCTCTACACGGTGGTCAGCGAGGACGACGTGCTCGGCTACGTCGACGCGCTCGTCGAGGTGCTGACCCGCGAACCGCCCAACCGCCAGGCACTGCACGCGATCGGGAGATGGCTCGCCATCACCGCCTCCGACCGCGGCCCGGTCAAGCTGGGGATCGCGCTGCTCGGCATCACCGGGCTCGGCGACGAGGTCGCGGTCGTGCGGACGATCGGCGCGCACGAGGAGTTCACGCTCTACTGCGCGGTCGCCGTGTCGAACGGGCTGGCGGAGTCCGAGTCGGAGCTGTGGGCGCTGGCCGCGTCGGTGGACGGCTGGGGCCGGATCCAGTGCGTGGAGCGGCTGCGCGACACGTCCGACCCCGACATCCGCACCTGGTTGCTGCGCGAGGGTTTCCGCAACTCGATCATGTACGAGTACCTGGCGCACATCGCCGCCACGACCGGCGGCCTGCTGGAAGCCTTGCGCGGCAACGTGGATCGCGGCCTGCTGACGTCCGCGGGCGAGATCCTGTCGGCGCTGGTCGACGGTGGCCCTGCCGAGGACATGGACGACTACGAGGAGGGCGCCGACGCCGTGGAGGCGTTCCTCGCACTGATGACCACCCGGGCGGAGACCCTGCACGACTTCACCGCGGTGGCGGCCGTCCGGAGTTTCCTGTCCGGCGAGGACGGCTGGGACGCGCGCGCGGTCCGCGGCTGGACCGCGACGCGGCGGCAGGTGTTCGAGGACGTGTGCGACGAGATCCTGGGCCGGGAGTCGTGGCCGGCGCTGATCACCGCCGGCCTGTCCGGTGACGCGAGCGAGTTCCACCTGGCGAACCGGGCCGCCAAGACCCTCGGCATGGACACGTTCGCCGCGCACGTCGCGAAGATCAGGGCCGACCCGTTCGACATGAGCTGGTTCGAGGCGTGGCGGCAGGCGGACACCGGCCGGGCGTGGGAGCTGGCGGAGCTGGCCAGGACGCTGCTGCCGCTGTCCGACATCGCGACCGGCCCCGGCGACGAACTGGGGCTCGGCATGGAGTGGCGGGCGCACGGGGCGCTGGACTGGACGCTGCAGGCGCTGCGTGACCATCCGGGGATCGGTGCCGACCTGGTGCTGACGGGGTTGCGCAGCCCGGTGACGCGCAACAGGAACCTGGCGTTGAAGGCGCTGGAGCGGTGGCCGCGCGCGGACTGGCCGCCGGCCGCCCGCGACGCGGTGCTCGTGGTGGCGCGCACGGATCCCAACACGGACACCCGGAAGCTGGCCGCCGAGTTGGCCTGAACCTCTTGAGCGGTGAGCGTTGGATACGAGACGGCTCGGGGCTCGGCTCTCTCACTTCCGGTCGGCGGTCCACGCGTGGCGTTAGCGTGGCGGCACGTCCACCCAACTGGAGGTTTCGTGCGGTACAAGGGACCCATCCCGAGGCGAATGGTCGACTGCGTCAACACCCGCGTGGTCGCGTTGCGCACGTCGCCCCGGTGGGGGCGGGTGGTGAGCCGGCACCTCACCGTCGTCACCTACACGGGCCGGCGCTCGGGCCGCACGTTCAGCACGCCGGTCGGCTACCGCCGGTCCGCGGACGTGGTCACGATCGGCGTGCGGCTGCCGGAACGCAAGCAGTGGTGGCGCAACTTCAGTGGCGAGGGCGGTCCGCTCTCCATGGAGCTGGACGGCGCCGAGCAGACCGGACACGCGGTAGCCGAGGTCGACGCGAAAGGCCGCGTCACCATCACGGTCCGTCTCGGCGAGCAGTGAGCGCGAAGGCCGTCGGCTTGACGCCGGTGGCCGGGAGGCCGGTGCCGCTGAGGTAGTGCTGGATCAGCTCGGGCGCGGTGCTCGTCCGCTCCGGCGTCCATCCGCTCGCGGTGACGACGTCCTCGGCGCGTTCGATGGTGGGCCGGAAGTTGACCTGCTCTCCGCTGAACGTCAGCGCGACATTGTGGAACGCGGCCCCCGTCCGGTTTCCCGCTTCCACGCCGAGACCGAAGTTCACGGCCAGCCTGCTGCCCGGCGCACCGAGGCGGCTCAGAGTGGCGAGCAGGTCCCGAACCTGCGGCTCGGTGAGGTACATCGTCAGCCCCTCGACCACGAACACGGTCGGCTCGCCGGGCCGATACCCGGCGGCGGGCAACGTGTCTTCTAGCGAGTCGGCGCCGAGGTCGACCGGCACGTAGGTCGGGCCGTCCGCGGGCGCACGCCGGCGCTTGTCGCCCTGCGTGGCGGGATGGTCGACCTCGAAGAACCGGACGCCCGGCCGCGCCAACCGCCAGGCGCGACTGTCGTAACCGGCACCGATGATGACGACCTGGCCGATACCCGCGTCGAGCGCGTCGACCACGGCGTCGTCGAAGAAGTGGGTACGGGCCGCGAGCCAGGCGAAGGTGCGGTTGCGGCCCCATTCCCGTAGCAGCGGCCACCGCAGAATCCGGTCCAGGACGGCCCAGCGTGGGCGCAGCATGGTCGCGGCCCAGCGGTCGTCGAGGACGCCCAGCCAGGTCAGGTACGACCGCACCATCGCAACATTCTGCGCGGTCGAGGACGGCGATGATCTCCGCATCGCGACAGCATGCCCTATCGTTGGGCACGCGCCGATCGAGCCCGCTGCTCTCGGCATTCGCAATTCCCCCAACCTCTCCGAGGAGTTCGCCATGCCTCGATATGGTCGGTGAACACGACCGGCACCGTGTTCTTCGACCGCTCCCCGGTGTGCACGCTCGCGTTGAGTCGCTTCCTCGGCCTCACTCCGACGCCCCTGCTGACCCAGGAGGTCAACCGGGTGATGAGCATCTACCAGCCGGCCGTGTTCTTCATCCGCAACCAGGGTTTCGTCGAGCCCACCGCGGCGCGCCGGATCAGCTTCGCGGACTCGCTGGAATTCGAGCGAACCCACGAACAGACCTACCGCGAACTCGGTTTCGACCTCGTCGACGTGCCCGCCGGCCCACTCACCGAACGCGTCGCGTTGATCGAACGAACCATAATCCGGCCGCACTGTCACGAACCGCCTCGTTCGAGCGAATGCTGACATGGAGCTAAATTCTCGAAGGGCCTCGAAAGACTCGGCTATTCCGACTTACCGCAGGGCAAGGGTCCGGCTCGGGGTGGTACTCCGGGTACTTCCCGATGTTCCGTCGCCGCGGCGCCGGCACAGTCGGGGCATGCGAACTACCGTGCTGGCCGCCCTCGTGGCCGCGCTCTGCCTGTTACTCGTACCGACCGCGACGGCAACGCCGACCGACGTGCGCCTGTCGCTGCCCGCGCCGACCGGGACGGCCGCCGTCGGGCGCACCACGCTCGCCCTCACCGACCGGGGCCGCCCCGATCCCTGGGTGCCCGACGCCGGGGCGCGGC
>Ga0307502_10000388_pt1 | contig 11716 bp, 11 predicted proteins | sample 16_S_MG_FD_201364 | JGI IMG/M metagenome (GOLD analysis project Ga0307502, IMG submission 201364) | Soil microbial communities from Populus trichocarpa stands in riparian zone in the Pacific Northwest, United States - 16_S | ecosystem: Environmental > Terrestrial > Soil > Riparian zone > Trees... | reverse complement strand
GCCGGCGCCGGGCTGTTCGCGAGCCACCTGTCAGCCGAGCCGGGCCACGAGCTCGTGCTCTCCGAGCTCGGCCTCGAGCCACTGCTGGACCTGCGCATGCGCCTCGGCGAGGCGTCCGGCGCGCTGATCGCGCTGCCGCTCGTCGAGCGTGCGGGCCTGCTGCACGCGCAGATGGCGACGTTCGCGGAGGCGGGCGTCGACGACGCGCTGCGATGACGGTCGTCGACGAGGCCCGCGCCGCCGCCGGCCTCCTCACGATCCTCCCGGTCGGCCGGCGCGAGATACCCGCCGGGAGCGAGGCCGGCGCGGTGCTGTGGTTCCCGCTCGTCGGCAGCCTCGTCGGCGTGCTCGCGGCCGCCGCGTACGGCCTCGGCGAGGCGCTGCTGGGAAGCCTCTACGGCGCGGCCTTCGCGCTCACGGTCTCCGCGATCGTGACCGGGGGCCTGCACCATGACGGGCTCGCCGACACGGCCGACGGGCTCGGCGTGCGCGGCGACCTGACGCGCCGCCTGGCGGCGATGCGCGACTCCGGGATCGGCGCCTACGGCGCGCTCGCGCTCGTCGCCTACGCGCTGCTCGCGACCGCCGCGCTCGCGCGCCTGTCGCCGCCCGACGCGGCGGGCGCGCTCGTCTGCGGACACACGCTCGGGCGCTGGGCGGCGCTCGCCCAGCTCACGTTCGTCGTCCCCGCTCGCGAGGACGGGCTCGGCGCCGCGTTCTCCGCCACGCTGCCGGGGTTCGCCCTCGGCTCGGCGGTCGCGGTCGCGATCACGCTCGTCGCCGGCGGCTTCCTCGCCGGCCTCTCGGCGATCGCGGGAGCCGCGCTCGCGGCCGCCGCGATGGCGCTGCTCGCGCGCCGCGCCGTCGGCGGTCGCACCGGCGACACGCTCGGCGCCGCGGTGCTCGTCACCGAGCTCGTCGTGTACTCGGTGCTCGCGGCGTACCTCGTGACGTAGGGTCAAACGCCTCCTCGCGAGAGGACGACTCTCACAACTTGCGCGCCATATCGTGACCTGGTCACTCCGCAGGTGGCAGGCGGGCGTCTCCAGTACGAAGGCGCAGCGCCCGATGATCTGGGCCGTCGGCTGCGCCAAGCTTGCCGGTAGCAGCTAGTAGGTACCTGCTAGGCGGAGCTGCGACGTCCGGTCTTCGTTGATATTGGGACCAGGTCAGCGAGGAGGAGCTCGACGAGGCTGTATTGACCGATCACCGTCAGCGAGGCCAGCGAGCCAACTGGTGACAGCGCTTCAATCCATTCATCTTCGGTGCCTATTACGCGCGCGTCGGGATCCGCCACGTCGGACTCGAAGAGCTCAACATGCCCCTCGGCCGCCGTCAAAACGACGATACGCGCCGTTCCGTCAGGCCGACGTACCTCGAGTTGGACCGTCCCACCCACTTTGACCGGCGGCGACAGCAGTGCGGGGCAAAGACGAAAGATTGCCGCTATGTCGATTGCCTCGCCTTCCCGAGGCTTGGTCCAAGCCCAATCATAACCCCAGCGGGCGAGCGCGCCCAAGATGGGCATGACCTCGCGCCCCCGGGCCGCCAGCTCGTAGTCGACCCGGGGCGGCACCTCGCGGTAGCGCTGGCGAGTGAGCAGGCCGTCGGCGACCATCCTGTTCAGGCGCGTTCGAAGCTGCTCCGTGGAAATGCCCGGTAGCACCCGCTGCAACTCTACGAAGCGCCGCGGGCCAGCTACGAGATCGCGAACGATCAGTAGCGTCCAGCGACCACTGAGGACGTCCAGAGCGCGCGCGTCGGGCGACCATTGGTCGATGGGGGCCCACCTTTCCGGACTCCGGCGACGACGCTTGGCCTCACTCCGGCGATGTGTTGCGCCCGTCTGTGGATCCTGCAGCCGCGTCGTGAGGATGAACCGCCGCAGGCGGCGACGAGCTTCATCGGAGAGCACCCCTCGCTCCGCGATTTCTTCCTCGACCCTCTGCAGGTCCCCGTCGACCATCTCTCTGATGACGTCAGGCAAGTCGAGATCGCGTAACGCGCGGCGGCCCGTTGCGACGAGCTGTTCGTCGTCGCGCCGCGTGATCCCGGGATTCAAGACATCGAGCAAGTCCCTGCGGACCAACTCCGCGATGTCCGGCGTGTCCCGGGGAGACTTCCCTGCGGACTTCGGGCTCGATCTGAGAAGCGACTCGCCGCGTTGGCCTCCGAGGGCGAGCAGCTCTTCGACCGTCGCCTCGAGCACCTCAATGGGAATCCTCGCACGGGGAAACGGTGGTGGCAGACTCATGAGGCGATCCATTCTCCCTTGTCCACGGCCTCGGCATATCGCTTCAGGACCTCCCAAGCTGCTGCCTTGCAGATCTTCAGCCATTCCTCATCGTCTGGAATCGCGTGGCCGTTCCCGAGCGCGTAGTCGAGCAACACACCTTCGATATGGAGCACTTGGGCGATCACAGGGACAAGTTGTTCGAAATCCGGGTCGAAAGCTTCATCGCTGGGCTGATGGCGCCGCACAAGCGCGCGGGCATCATCAACCGTCTCGCAGTAAACTTGGAGCGCGAAGTCCCGTCGATGCACCCAATCGCACAGACCCAGTGTTCGAGCGGTGTCTTGAAGATGTGGAGGAACCCGCACGTCGAGTCACCGTAGACCGGCGCCGAGCATCCGTCTCGGCGGCGACTTTCCTCCCGTTACCCGCACACCTGGCTCCCCCGCGCATCCACGGCGTCACAGAACTAGCGGCGATCGTATGCAGCGGTGTCGCAACGCGCTCTCACTTCGCGGTCCGCAGGCCGAGGCTAAGCAGGACAGCCAGTACAGGCTGGATAGCGATGGCGACGATGAGAGAGACCGCGATGACGATGTCGGACGGAGCCGAGGGGAAGTCAGACAGGAAGATTTGGAGCCAGGCAGCGGCTGCGCCGGTTGCAACAACGATGAACGCGCCGACGGCGCAGCTGCCGAGCAGATGTCCGCTGACCGGGAGCCGGCGGACACGTCGCCCACCCGGGGTCGAGAGGTTCGCAGCCAGTCCGAGCGCAGCGAACAGCAGGCTCTCGGTCGTGAGCAGCGTGACCAACGCGTTGGCATACGTAAAGCCGTCGGCCGGTAGGTCGGCAGCGGCCGCGATCGTAAACGACATTCCGCCAGCCTAATCGCAAACGACCAGCAGCCGTCGCTGCTCAATACGTGCGTGAAGCCGAGGGCCTGCACGCGTAGCGAGGTCCGCTCGTACCTTGTGGTGACGCCACCGAACACTCGAGGAAGCCCAGCACCACTAGTTGAATTCCTCCGCGCGCGTGAAACCAGCCACGTAGGGCCCTCCACGACCATGTCGTCCGCCCGCGTAGCGGCGAGTGCATTCCGCGATTGCGCCCAAGAACGTCGTCCTCTATTGCTTTTCGCGCACGTCAGCAGCGTGACCGCCTGAGCGGCAGAGTGCCGGATCAAACAGCTGCAGGCGATAGCCGACCCACACGTCATCCTTCGTCATAGACTTGTGCTCATTCACTTGGCGGTGATGGAACGATCATGAGCCGCGATCCGGACGGCTCGACACTCTCGGACCCTCCGGACCTTAGAACCCTGTCCCTAAACAGACTGTCGGAGAACGTGGAGACAGTTCAGCCTAAGCGTCGTCGGCACCCACAGCCACCGCCAGCCGAAACCTCTCCACACGCCGTTCTCCGCGACGACGCCCACCGCAGACTCCACGACAGCCTCCGTCCAAAGCCGTAGTCGGCGTTACCGCAGCGCCGCGACGCCGAGCGCCATGCAGGCGAGGCCGAGGCCGAGGCCGAGGACCGCGGCCGCGTGCGGGCGCAGACCCCGGCGCCAGAGCACCGCCCCCGCGAACGTCGAGCCGACGACGGCGAGAGGGATGAGCAGGCAGAGCGCGGCGAGCAGATAGGCGACGACGACCGCCTGCGGGCGCACGGGGAGGCGATCGTCGTCCATGGCGGTGGCCATGATCGCGCCCACGCCGGTAACGCGCGTAGTGGCTGCCGAGTGTCGGCAACGACCGCAGCACTAGCTGCGCTTGCGCAGCAGCGCGGCCAGGTCGGCCAACGGCCCCAGGTGCCGCAGCTTGTCCGGGTTGACGATCGAGCTCACGCCCTGGATCTGGCCCTCCGCGACGTCGAGGATCATCACGCTGATCAGCCTGCCCTCGCCGTCGAGGAACAGCGCACCCGGTTGCCCGTTGACCTCCTCGCGGCGCACGGCGAAGCCGCCGAAGCGGGTGCCCGCGCGCAGCCACGCCAGCAGGGTTCGCGCCACCCTGGCGCGGCCGTGGACCGTACGTGCGAGGGCGGGCGCCTTGCCGCCGCCATCGCCGTGGAGCACCACATCGTGGGCCAGCAGCTCCTCCAGCCCTTCGAGATCGCCCTCCTCGGCGGCCGCGAAGAAGCGGGTCGCAAGCTCCTCCCGATGCTCGCGCGAGGCCTCGAACCGGGGCCGCCGCTCCTCCACGTGGCGGCGGGCCCGCGTGGCGAGCTGGCGGGCGTTCTGCTCGCTCGTCCCGACGATCTCCGCGATCCGGTCGTAGGGCTCGTCGAACACCTCGCGCAGCAGGAACGCGGCGCGCTGCTCGGGCGACAGGCTCTCGAGCAGGACGAGGAAGGCGAGCGACAACGAGTCCGCCATCTCGGCCTTGCGGGCGGGATCGTCATCGGCGCTCGCCACGAGCGGCTCCGGCAGCCACTCGCCCACGTAGGTCTCACGCCGGACCCGCGCCGAGCGGAGGTGGTCGAGCGCGAGCCGCGAGACCACCGTCGACAGGTAGGCGCGCGGCGACTCGATCCGCTCGCCGCCCTCGCGCGCCCGGTGGAGGCGGAGGAACCCCTCCTGCACCACGTCCTCCGCCTCGCTCACGCTGCCGAGCATGCGGTAGGCGATGGCGAACGCCGACGGGCGGAGCTCGTCGAACTCCTCCTCGGTCATCGCTCAGCCGAGTCCTTGCGCGAAGCCCTGCCGCCAGCTCGCATAGCGCGGCTGCCAGCCGAGCTCGCGCTTCGCCTTCTCGTTCGAGGCTCCCCTCACGTCGGTCATCATGATGGTCACCGCCTCACCGGCCAGGAGCCGACCGAGCCAGCGCAGCACGTGCCGCGGCGGCTTGGCGCCCAGCGCGCGGGCCAGCTCGGGGATCCAGTCCCGCGCCGGGGCGGGGTCGTCGTCCACCACGTTGTAGATGCCGCGCTCGCCGCGCTCGACCGCAACCGCGGTCGCCGCGGCGGCGTCGTCGACGTGGACGAAGGACCAGATCCCGCCGCCGTCTCCGACCACGGGGAACTGGCGCTTGCGGACAGCCGCGCTGTGGGGAGCGGTGGGATCAGCGCTGAGTGTCGTGCCGGGGCCGTAGAACCCGCCGTAGCGGAGCACCACGCCTTCGAGCCAGCCCGCCCCGGTCACCGCCGCCTCCAGGTGGCCGATCGCGTCGAGCCCGCGGCGGAGCTGCTCCGGTGGGTCGGGATCGAACGGAGCGTCCTCGCCTTTCACGGGTCCGCCGGTGCGTGCGGCCGGCCAGCCCGCAAAGCTCTGCGCGACGAAGCGGTGCGCGCCGACGGCGCGGCCGGCGGCGAGCAAGTGGTCGGTGCCCTCCGTACGCAGGCGGTTCGTGGTCTCGAAGAACCGGTCGATGTGGCGCAGGTCGAACTCGCCCGACAGCGCCGTGAGCTGGTGCACGATCACCTCGGGCTCGGCAGACGCCACCGCCTGGGCGACCGCGTCGGGGTCGAGAGCGTCGGCCACGACCGGGCGCGCTCCCAGGCTGCGCACCAGGTCCTGCTTCGATGCGCTCCTGGTCATCCCGACCACTTCGTGGCCTCGCGCCACGAGCCGCGGGACGAGCGCTCTGCCGAGAACGCCTGTGGCGCCGGCTACGAAGACCTTCATGACTGCTCCTTTCGTCTCACTTGCCTCTGAGACGAGATAGCGGCGCCGCCTGTGACAGTGCTCAGCGCTCGGTGCTCAGAGCGTGCACGTATGCGGTGCCGTTCGGCACGACCCTTGGCGCTGCGAGATGTCTACGCCGGTAGCGAGATGTTCTTGACCTGCGAGCCGCTGACAGACGACAGTGAATCCTTCGCAGCACTTGGCCTTCCGTTCAGTAGGTCACGCGAACGTACTCCCGCCCTTCACAATGGATGTTGCCGCCGCGAATCTCCTCAACCTGGTCTGATTTCACGTGAAGGGCTGAGCTATGTGCGGATGTCGCGGGTTCTAGCCGGCACCGGATAATGCCTCGCGACCAATGCTCGGGCACCGGCGCCGTTACAATGAGGCGTGGAACCGCTCACCGTTGCGGGGCCGGGACCACAACGCTTCCGCGTTTCGCTCGCAGGGGGAGTGTGCAGTTATGGCGCCGAAAAGCAGTGCACTGCGGACGGCACTTCCGTCGAGGCTGTGACGACTCGCGAGCTGAGACCGAGGGAGGTAGTGCGTCGCATTCCGGCATCCGTCGGACGCACGCTCGCGATCCTTCTGGCGATCGCAGCGGCCGGCATAGCGACCGCCCCCAATCTGCTCGCGGCGCCTGCCGACTGCGACGGGGAACGCCAATGGCGCGCCACGGCACGCGCCACGGCGCGCGCCGAACACCGTAAGCCCCCTCCGCGCGGCGGGGTCTACGTCCAGCTCGACGACAAAGGCACGGTCGTCCGGACGGGCAAGGCCACTGACCTCCTCACCCGCTGTGGGCAGCACGCACGCCACCCAGAGCTGGTTAAGTACACGTTCAAGGTCGTGTTCCGCACCGACGATGACGCTGAGCAGGGCGGGATGGAACAGATCCTCGATGAGACGTTTCAGCCCCCGCTGAACAAGCAACGGGCAGTCAACGCCACCACATCCGTCCCGCGCAAGCTGGCGAAGAATGCCAGGTTTCGACGGGCCGCCAAGGCCGTCTTGGCGAAGGCAAGCGCGCTTGCGCCACCACCGCTCAGGGCGCTGATCGCCTCAACGAAGAACCTGGTCCTCCCCTCCGGCGCGCCCCTCGCGTTGGCAAACCGTGTGGTGCTCGTCGTCTATCGCGAGGGAGACTCGCTCGACGACGTGCTCGCGCTCGCCCACCAGATCTTGTCGGAGAGCATTCGCGCCGCCCGATCGGGAACCAGGGGCAAGCACATGACGGTTGACCAACTCATGGCGTCGCCAAGCCCGTGGGTCGCCGTCACCTTGCTCAAGCTGCCCGCCAAGGCTCCGGCCGCGCCGGGCAGGGGTCTTGGAAGCACCGTCGCCGCCAACGTCGCCGCCGCCGAGGCCGACGTCACGGCCGACGCGGACGCCATCGACAAGCACCTCGAATATCTCGCCAACATCAACAAGCGCCTCAAGCCCCTCGCCAACGCCATCACAGTGGACCTCGGGCTCGTCGGCACCGCGCTCGCGAGCGCCGCGGTCGACGAGTCGACCCTCCGCGCGCGTGAGGCAAACCCGGCCCGACCGCGAGTGGTGTCCGCGACAGTCGTGACCTCGCCGAACCTGCCCGCCCCAGCGTCGACCGCGGCAGGCGCCGACCGGGGAACCGCGGTAAAGGCCGCGCGTTCGTTCGACGCCGCGGTGCGCGCGAGCGCCGCCCAGCCCCCCACATCGAGCGCGCCGTCCCGACCATCGGCCCCGGCCCGTCCGGCTCCGGCTCTCGCCTCCGCGTTCGGGCCCAGCGGCTCGGGCGCGCCGGTGGGATCGGTCACCGCCGCGGAGAGTGGCGATCTCGGCGGCATCGACTTCTCCTCTCTCGAGCTGCGCTACATCTCCGACGCCAGCACGCAGTCCACGCGCGCGACGGCGTTCGCGTTCAAAGGCGTCCCGGGCCGCGGCGGGCGCGGCGGAGCGAAGATTGCGCGGCGCGTCGTGCGCGAGTCCTCAGACGCGTTCTTCGTGTGGCTCGCGCTGCCGACGACCTCGTTCACGGTCAATCTCAACCCCAGCGAGCCAGACCGGATCGTGGATCCCGAGCTCGGGCGCACGGACGCCGGCCGGATCCTGCTCGAGGCCGACCTGCGGATGAAGAAGACCGTCGCGCGGCTCATCCACCCCGACCGCCAGCTCGGCGAGCGCTTCTGGGCAGCGCTGGATCGCTTATACGAGGCGCATTCCGCACGGGTCTGCTTGTCGTTTCGCCAGTGGATCGTGCCCGCGCCGGCGACCGTCAGCGAGAGCCGCGGCGAGCTGTACATCCTCAAGGCGCCGCTGCACGTGAAAATGGAGTCCGATTACCGCAGCACGCGAGCGCGGTCCGCGGGCGGCCAACGGGACTGCCCCGGCGAGTCCCAGGCGCTACAGCAGCGCGCCGAGTCGCTCTATCGCGGGATGATCCTGCCACGTGTCCAGCGCGCCGTGCGCAGCCGACCGGAGTACGCGGCGCTGCGGCGCGTGTACCTCGCCCGCGTCGCGGCCGAGTGGTATCGCCGGCTCGGCGCGCGGGAAGGCGGCGCGTTCGTAGAGATCATCGACAGCGGCGACATCAGCCACTGGCGCTCGAAGCGCCCGTGGCGACCACGCGACGTGTTCGATCGCTATGTCCGCTCCTTCCGGCGCGGCGAGTTCCGCGTCACGCGCAGTACACAGCGAGGCAACGTGGTGCGCACGAGCACGCTGGTCTACGGTGGCGTCGATTTCACGAACGCTCCGCTCAAGACGGTCTCCACCGCCGAGCTGCGTAGCCTGCGGCCCGAGCTGCCCGCGATGCTCGCGCGGGCGCTCTCGCGGCCGGTGGTCGACCGCAATCGCGGCGAGATATGGCTGGCGGGCGCCAGCGTCGACCAGACCTTCGCCACGTCCGATCCCGAGCTGGACGAGGACTCCTCGAGCCGGGGCCCGCTGATCCCCCTCGCAGGCGTGCTGCTACTCGCGCTCGCCGCGGCGTCCGTCGTGGTCGTGCGGCGAACAAGATCGTGACCGCTGTCCGAACGACCTGGGAGGAACCGTCGTGCGTGCCCCGATGATCGTGCTGGCCATCGTGACCATGCTGGTGGCGGGAAGCGGGTGCGGTGGAGGAGGCGAAGGGCCGACGTCCGCCAAACGCGAAGGCGGAGGACCCGCGCCCGCCGAACGCGAAGGGGCAGGGCCGGCGCCCGCCGAACGCGGACCCGTGGCGCTCACGCCAGACCAGTATCAGGCGAGCCTCGATGTCGCCGCCACCCGACTGCAGCAGGCGATGCGGGGCGTGAAGACGGCTCGGACCACGCGCGGGCTGCAGTCCCGGATGCTCGGCGCCGTCCGGCGGCTGAACGCCACCAGCGCGAACCTGCGAGCGTTGCATCCGCCGGCGAACACCGTTGGCGTGAATGGGGATCTGGCGACCGCGCTCGATGCCCTCGCCGCCGAAGCGTCGAGCAACGACGAGGTGTGTGGCGGCAGATCGGCGTTGACGGAGCTGAGCCGCACCCGCGGCGCAGCGAAGGTCAGAGCCGCCAGTCGCAAGCTCGCCGCGCTGGGCTACAGCACGAAGCGGCTGACCGTGCGCCGCCGGCACCAGTCGTACCGCAGCCTCCCCAACGGCAGCATCGTCTCGCGCTCTGGCACCGGCACCGGACGCCTCACGATCCAAAACGGCAACGAGAGCGACGCGGTGCTCAAGCTCGCCACGAGCGGGCGCCGCACGATCCTCGGCATTTACGTGCGAGCCGGCGCGGTCGCCAGCGCCGGCGGGATCCCGCCCGGCTCATTTCGCGTGCTGTTCGCCACCGGCCGCGACTGGGACCGCGCGCGCCGCGGGTTCACCCTCGAATGCCGATTTCAACGCTTCGACGGCAACGTGAACTACCGCCCCGGAATCTCATACCGGCTCTCGTTGTTCACCACGCCCGGCGGGAACGCCTCGACAAGCTCGATCGACGAGTCCGAGTTCGGCGGCCGCTGACCAGCCGCAACCGCTTCACGGATCCTCCAGTACGCGAGAATCTCCCTCAACTCAAGCGCCTGCGGGTCTAGGGAGAAGGGCGCGAGGCGGAGGACGATGCCAGGGAGTTCCACGCTCGACGCGGCCCGGAGTCCGCCTGACGCCCTCGCGGGCGCTTGACGGCTGGGGTGGGCGCCGGCGCCGGCGAACGCGGCAATGACGGATGGGACGATTTCGAAGCTGGCGAAGGGCCGTCTCGCGGTCCGCGGTGATGCAGTAGTGACGGATCGACGGGTGGCACAGCCAGCGCCGTCACAGGCGCATGAGTGTCATGCAGTTGTGACGGATGAGCGCGCCGGAGCCGTTGGTCCGTCACAGGTGCATGAGCTCGGCGCGGGCGCCTGGCGGGCGCGCGGGCGCCGGCGAACGAGCGACGGTCCGGTACACAACCAGACCGAGGCACGGCGTTGCAGGACAAGTACGTCGACCCGCCCGGGGCACAGGGTGAGGCCGGGTCGTGCTGTCCATGTGGGACATGCACAAGTCGACCCGGCGCGCCTCGCGTAGGACGCTGGCGTGAGCGACGGCGCGTTGTTCACGTGGGACGTGAACACGTCGACCCGGGCCCGCGCCTGACGGGACGCTGGCGCGCAAGGCTTCCCAAGCGAAACATTCGCGGCGCGCCGGCCGATCCCGCCCCACACACCCCGACGAGACCCTCGCCGTCATCGATGCTGTTCTTCGAGCATGAAGCCACCCTCGAAGCACGCGAGCGCGTCGCTGCGGCGCGACGGAGCGCACACCGCCCTTGACATAACTGCGGATCATAGTTATAAACTATTGCTCATAGCTTCCACGTAGGTCGAGCGGCGAAAGGAGCGGGCGATGATCCTGGTCACTGGAGCGACGGGAATAGCGGGATCGGAGGTCGTGCGGGCGGTCAGACGACGGGGCGAGCGCGTGCGCGCGTTCGTGCGCGATCCGCAGAGGGCCCGGGAGAAGCTCGGCGACGAGATCGAGCTGGCGGTGGGCGATTTCGCAGACCCGCGGTCGGTGCGTGCCGCGCTGGAGGGCGTGGACGACGTCGTCCTCTCGTGCGCGGACGATCCGCGCCGCGTCGCGTGGGAGACGAGCGCGATCGACGCGGCAGCGGCAGCGGGCGTGCGGCGGATCGTGAAGCTCTCGGCCGTCGGAGCCGCGCCGGGGTCCCCCGTCGCCTTCTGGGACTGGCACGACCGCGTCGAGCGCCACCTGACGGCGTCCGCGGTCCCCGGCGTGATCCTGCGATCCAGCTTCCACATGACCAACGTGCTCGCCGGCGCCGAGCAGGTCGCGGGCGCGGGTCGGCTGTACGCGCCCGCGGGCGCGGCGAGGATCGCGATGATCGATCCCCGCGACGTCGGTGCAGTCGCGGCCGCCGTGCTGTCCACCGCGGGCCACGACGGGCGCACGTACGTCCTCACGGGCCCCGCGGCGATCACCTACGTCCAGGTCGCGGCCGCGCTCTCGGCAGCGACCGGCCGGGCGGTCGAGTTCACCGACGTTCCGGACCACGACGCGAAGCAGGGGCTGATCCAGGCGGGCCTGCCCGACGTCGTCGCCGAGCAGGTCGTGCAGGTCTTCGCGATGGCGCGCCGGGGCGCGGCCGAGCAGGTGACGGCGACGGTCGCGTCGCTGACCGGCAGGCCCCCACGCGACGTCGCCGCGTTCGCGCGCGACCATGCTCGCCTGTTCGCGCCCGCCGCGGTGGGAGCCGGCCGATGAGCCAGACAGGAGGTAGCACCGTGACGCTCGACGCCAACAAGGCCCTGATCCGCCGCGTCTTCGAGGAGGTGATCCCCGGCGGCGACCCGTCCGCCATGCGCGATCTCGTGGTCGCGGACTTCCTCGACCACGACCCGCTGCCAGGAC
>Ga0307502_10000387_pt1 | contig 11719 bp, 12 predicted proteins | sample 16_S_MG_FD_201364 | JGI IMG/M metagenome (GOLD analysis project Ga0307502, IMG submission 201364) | Soil microbial communities from Populus trichocarpa stands in riparian zone in the Pacific Northwest, United States - 16_S | ecosystem: Environmental > Terrestrial > Soil > Riparian zone > Trees... | reverse complement strand
CGACTCGGGCTTCTCCAACGCGCTCGCGGGCGACTCGACCTACACGGTGCGCACCAACGTGTCACCCACCAGCGACATGGAGTTGCTGGCGCAGGATCGCGTGCTCGCGAGCTCGGGGGCGACGGCCAGTCCGACGGTCGGCACGGGCGCCAACACCCCGTGGTTGGCCACCACGCTGGTCCTCAAGACAGCAGCGCCCCCGCCCCCGGCCGGCGCCCTGGCGCGCTCGGCGGCAGCGACCGCCGCGCCGGTCAGCGCGGACACGACGCCCGTCGCGGCCGACAAGCTCGTCTATGCCTTCACCGCCGTCGCGCCGGCCAGCTCGCCGCTCGACGCGACCAGCCTGCTGTTCTGCCCGCTCAACTTCCTGACGCCCGGATTGAGCTGAAGTCCCGCTAGGCTCGGCGTCCCATGAGCCTGCCCGCACCCAGCCTCGACACGGTGGTCGTCGTGACCGGCGCGTCGTCGGGGATCGGCGCCGAGCTGTCGCGCCAGCTCGCGGCGCTCGGCCACGACCTCGTCGTCGTGGCGCGCCGGCAGGACCGGCTGGAGGCGCTGGCCGAGCAGCTGCGCCGCCAGCACGGGGTGACGGTGCTCGTCACGCCGGCCGATCTGTCCAAGGCGGCGGCGCGCAAGCGCCTGGTGCAGGCGCTGCGGACGTCCGAGAAGACCGTCGTCGGGCTGTGCAACAACGCGGGCTTCGGCACCTTCGGGCGCGTGCTCGAGCTCGACCCGCGGCGCGAGGCCGAGATGGTGGCGCTCAACGTCACCGCGGTGCACGAGCTCACGCTCGCCTTCGTCCCCGCGATGGTGGAGCGCCGCGCGGGTGCGATCCTCAACGTGGCCTCACTCGCCGCCTTCCAGCCGCTGCCCGACATGGCCACCTACGCGGCGACCAAGGCGTTTGTGCAGAGCTTCTCCGAGGCGCTGCACGCCGAGCTGGCGGGGACCGGCGTCTCGTGCACGACGCTGTGCCCGGGGCCGAGCCCGACCGAGTTCGGCGCCGTGTCCGGCTCGGCGGACAGCGAGTGGATGCTGAGCTTCGCCTCGGTGGCGCCGGAGGACGTCGTCAGCGCCGCGGTGCGCGGCATGCTGCGCGGCCGGCGCTCGGTCATCCCCGGGGTGGCGCCCAAGGCCCTGGCGGCCGGCGGCCGCCTGGCCCCGCGCAGCGTGCTGTTGCCCGCCGCGCGCAAGGCGCTGAGCCGGCGCTGAGCGGCCGGCGCGTCAGGCGGCCGAGAGCAGCTCCGCCGCCACGCGGTCGGTCGCGTCGCCCGCTCCGCCGAGCAACCGCCGGCACAGCTGGGCGCGGCGGAAGAAGAGCGGGGCGTCGTGCTCCCACGTCGCGCCGATGCCGCCGTGGGTGACGATGTTCTGACGTGACGCGTAGTCGAGCGCCGAGCCGGCGGCCGAGCGGGCCGCGCTCGCTGCCAGGGGAAACTCGTCGGGCCCGTCGTCGAAGGCCCAGCCCGCGTAGTACAGCAGCGAGCGGGCGTTCTCCTGGCGACGCAGAACCTCGGTCAGGCCGTGCTTGATGGCCTGGTAGGAGCCGATGGCGCGACCGAAGGTGAAGCGCTCCTTGGCGTACTGCACGGCCATCTCGAGCGTGGTCTCCACCGCCCCGAGCGACTCGGCGGCCAGCAGCGCCTGGGCCAGGTACCACGCCCGCGCCAGCTGCTCCTCGGTGACCTCCAGGCGCCGGCCCGCGGCGCCGTCGAGCGTCACGTGCCCGAGCGAGCGGGTGGCGTCGTAGCGGGTGACCGCCTCGCTCCTCGCGGCGCTCGCCTCGACCACGCCGGCCACCGGCGCGCCGTCCGCGTCGACGCCCACGACGACGAGCAGGTCGGCGCCGGGCGCGTCGGGCACCCAGGCGACCTCGCCGCTGAAGCTCACCCCGTCGCCGTCGACCGTCGCGCGCGGCGCCGGCGCGCGGTGCTTGCCGGTCCGCGGGTCGACGGTCCAGCCCTCGACGAGGTCGCCGGGCGGGCGCGCGGGCAGCCAGGCCGGGCGCACGTCGCCCGCGGCCACCGCCTCCAGCGACTCATCGTCCGCGGCCTGCAGCAGCCCGCTGGCGGGCAGCAGCCCGAGCAGCGGCGCAGCAGCCAGCACGCGGCCGCACTCCTGCGCCACGAGCATCGCGTCGAAGGCGCCCAGACCGGCGCCGCCGTGGTCCTCGTCGACCAGCAGCCCGGGCCAGCCGGCCTCGACCACGGTCGGCCACAGGTCGGGCAGCGCGCCGCCCTCGAGCGCCTCGCGGGCCGCCTCGATCGTCTTCACGCGCGACAGCGCGCCACGTGCGGCCTCGCGCAGGAACTCCTGCTCGTCCGACAATGCCAGGTTCATCGCGAGGACCTGCTTTCCGGGTTGGGCGTTGCGCTCGGCGAGCAATGGCGCGCTGTCATGCGGGCGCGGCCTCCCTCTCCTTCGCGCGCAGCTCGCTGAACGGCACGCCCTTGTCCAATCGCGGCTCGGGCGGCAGGCCGAGCACCCGCTCGCCGATCGTGTTGCGCAGGATCTCCTCGGTCCCGCCCGCGGACTTCAGCCCGGGCAGGAACGAGATCATGTAGGCCCACTGATCGTCCTCGTCGAGGGCGTCGGGGCCGAGCACGTCGGCGATGAGCTCGCCGGCGGCGATCGCGGCGTTGACCGTCGTGACCTTGGCCAGGCCGGCCTCCGGGCCGGGGATCTGGCCCTTCGCCAGCATGGTCAGCGTGCGATAGCCGGTGAACTTGATGGCCAGCAGCTCGACGGCGATCTCGCCCAGGCGCTTGCGCACGTCCGGGTCTCGGCGGGCGTCGGGGTCCGCGGCGATGGCGCGCGCGAAGCGATCCTCCTTGTAGCCCATGCCCTCCGACCCCAGGCCGATGGTCACGCGCTCGAACATCAGCGTGGTCAGCGCCGTGCGCCAGCCGTCGTTGACCTGGCCCACGACTGCGTCGGCGGGCAGCCGCACGTCGTCGAGGAAGACCTCGTTGAACTCGGCCTCGCCGGAGATCTGGCGCAGGCCGCGGACGGTCACGCCCTCGGCGTCCATCGGCAGCACGAACATCGTCAGGCCCTTGTGCTTGTGCTGCTCGGGGTCGGTGCGCGCCAGCAGCAGGCCGTAGGCGGCGAACTGGGCGTTGGTGGTCCATACCTTCTGGCCGTTGAGCACCCACGTTCCGTCGTCCTGGAGGCGCGCGCGCGTCTGCACCGCCGCGAGGTCCGAGCCGGCACCGGGCTCGGAGAAGAGCTGGCACCACACCTCGTCGCCATGGAGCATCGGCCCCGGATAGCGCGCCTTCTGCTCCTCGGTGCCGTGGGCGATGATCGTCGGGCCGAGCATGCCGACGCCGATGACGTCGAGGATGCCGGGCACGCCCGCGCGCGCGATCTCCTGGCTGACGATGACCTGCTCGATCGGGCCGAGCCCCTGGCCGCCGACGTCGACCGGCCAGGTGACGCCGGCCAGGCCGCCCTCGGCGAGCTGGCCCTGCCAGCGCCGGCGGGCGTCGACGTAGGCGTCGTCCTCGGCCCCGGCTCGCGTGCTGCGCGCCTCGGGCGCCTGCGCCTTGTGCTCCTGCAGCCAGGCACGCACCTTCTGGCGGTACTCGGCCTGCTCGGGGCTGTCGTTCAGGTCCACATGCACTCCTTTGGCTGACTGGCCAGTCGGTCCAAGGGAATATACGTAGCCGCGCGTGCGCCTGGCGCGGTGCCCCGCAGCCACACGCGCCCACTAGGTAATCTCGACACCATGGGGCACGGCACTCGCGAACGCACGTGGACCGAGATCGAGCGCCGGATCGTCTGCGGCGAGATGGCCGCCGGGGCGCGCCTGGACGAGGAGGAGCTGGCCGGCCAGCTCGCGGTCGACACGCCGGTCGTGCGCGAGGCGCTCTGCCGCCTGGAGCGCGACGGCTTCGTCCGTCCCGAGGACGGCGGCGCCTTCGCCGTCGCCCCGCTGAGCGAGATCGAGGTCCGCGAGGGCTATCCGGTGGTCATCCTGCTCGAGGGCCTGGCGGTCCGCACCACGCCCGAGTTCCCGCCCGAGGCGGTCGCGCGGCTGCGCGAGATCAACGCAGCGATGGCCGACGAGGCCACCGACGCGATGGCGGCGGCCACGCACGACTGGGAGTTCCACGAGGAGCTCGTGCGCCGCTGCGGCAACGACCAGCTCATCTCGACCCTGCGCCCGCTCAAGCGCCTCCTGCTGCGCTACGAGTACACCTACATGTCGGCGACCGACTTCGTGAGCCGCTCGGTCGACCAGCACGAGGAGATCATCCAGGCGCTCGAGCGCGGCGACCGCGACGCGGCGTCCGCGCTCGTCGAGGACAACTTCCGCGACTCGCTGCCGGGGATCCTCGAGCAGCTCTGAGCGGCGAACCGCCGCCTGCGCCTAGGCGCACGGTTACGGCTGGCCCGCACCGGGAAGGTGACGCGCAGGAGGGAAGGCTTCCGGACGCCATCGGACGGTGGGTCCGCGGTCCGTGCCGGCCGGTGAGCTGAATCGTCCAGCGAAGGAGGGACACCATGGCTACGCGCAGCCGGCTGCGCTCCACCGTCATCTGGACGACCGTCGCCGTCGTCGGGGCGGTCGCCTGGGGGGTGATCGCCCTCGTGCGCGACGAGCAGATCTCGGCGGTCTGGCTGATCGTGGCCGCGCTGGGCTCGTACGCGATCGCCTACCGCTTCTACGCACGCTTCATCGTCACGAGGGTCCTCGGCGTCGACGACCGCCGTGCCTCCCCGTCCGAGCGGCTCGACAACGCGATCGACTACCACCCCACCGATCGCCGCGTCCTCTTCGGGCACCACTTCGCTGCCATCGCGGGCGCCGGGCCACTCGTGGGCCCCGTGCTCGCCGCGCAGATGGGCTACCTGCCCGGCACCATCTGGATCATCGTCGGCGTCATCTTCGCGGGCGCGGTCCAGGACATGGTCACGCTGTTCTTCTCGATGCGCCGCGACGGCAAGAGCCTCGGACAGATGGCGCGCGACGAGATCGGTCCTGTCGGCGGAGCCGCGGCCCTGATCGCGGTGTTCTCGATCATGATCATCCTGCTGGCGGTGCTGGCGCTGGTCGTCGTCAACGCGCTGGCCGCATCGCCGTGGGGGACCTTCTCGATCGCGATGACGATCCCGATCGCCTTCCTGATGGGCTTCTACCTGCGCGTGCTGCGCCCGGGCCGGATCCTCGAGGCAACCGCGATCGGCGTCGCACTGCTCCTGCTGGCGATCGTGGCGGGCGGCTGGATCCAGGAGAGCGGCGGCGCGGTTGCCGACTTCTTCACGCTGAAGCCCAAGACGCTGGTCCTGTGCCTTGTCGCCTACGGCTTCTTCGCCTCGGTGCTGCCGGTGTGGATGCTGCTGGCGCCGCGCGACTACCTGTCGACTTTCATGAAGATCGGGACGATCGCGCTGCTGGCGATCGGGATCGTCGTGACGCTGCCGCTGATGGAGAACGAGGCCGTCACGAAGTTCGCCTCCTCCGGCGAGGGCCCGGTCTTCGCAGGAGCGCTGTTCCCGTTCGTCTTCATCATCATCGCCTGCGGTGCGCTGTCGGGCTTCCACTCGCTGATCGCCTCCGGCACCACGCCGAAGATGATCCAGAAGGAGTCGCAGATCCGCTTCATCGGCTACGGCGCGATGCTCATGGAGTCCTTCGTCGCGGTCATGGCGATCATCGCCGCGTCGATCATCGATCCTGGGCTGTACTACGCGATGAACGCGCCGGCCGGGGTCGTAGGCGACACGGTCCAATCCGCCTCGCAGGCGGTGAACGGGCTCGGCTTCCAGATCTCGCCGCAGGCGCTGTCGTCGGCGGCGCGCGACGTCGAGGAGCAGACACTGGTGGCGCGGACCGGAGGCGCGCCGACGCTCGCCATCGGGATGTCGGAGATCTTCTCCGGCGCGACCGGAAACGCGCTCAAGGCCTTCTGGTACCACTTCGCGATCATGTTCGAGGCCCTGTTCATCCTCACCACGGTGGACGCGGGCACTCGGGTCGGGCGCTTCATGCTCCAGGACACGCTGGGCAACGTGTGGAAGCCGCTGGGCCGCGTGAGCTGGAAGCCCGGCGTGTGGCTGACGAGCGGCATCGTCGTCGCCGCCTGGGGCTACTTCCTCTACACCGGCGTGACGAACCCGCTGGGCGGGATCAACCAGCTCTTCCCCCTGTTCGGCATCGCGAACCAGCTGCTGGCGGCGGTCGCGCTGACGGTTGCGACGACGATCCTCGTGAAGTCCGGGCGGCTCAAGTGGGCCTGGGTCACCGGGGTTCCACTGGCGTGGGACGCCGTCGTGACGCTCACGGCGAGCTACCAGAAGGTCTTCTCCGACGACGCGAAGATCGGGTTCTTCGCCCAGCGCGACAAGTTCCAGGACGCCCTCGACAAGGGCCAGGTGCTCCCACCGGCGAAGAGCGTCGACGACATGCATCAGGTCGTCACCAACTCGACCGTCGACGGGATCCTGGCCGCCCTGTTCGCTGTCATGATCATCGTCGTGATCCTCGACGCGTCGCGCATCTGGCTGCGTGTGATCGTGAGTCGCCGAGCGCTGCCCACGACCGAGACGCCGTTCGTCGAATCCGAGCTGTTCGCGCCCGCCGGCCTGTTCCCGACGGCCGACGAGCGCCTGGCGCTCGCCGGGGCGACGGCCGGTGACGGAGGCGCCGTGCGGACGGACCGCTTCACGCGGGAGTCCGAGACCACGGGTCCGAGGGGCGGCCCGTGAGGCCCGCGGCCGCCGAAGGACGGCTTCGCGACCTCGCGCGGGGCATCCGCTGGTACCTGCGTGAGGTCGCGGGCGAGACCATGTACGACCGCTACGTCGAGCACGTGCGCAGCGAGCACCCGGGCGCGATGGTGATGTCGCGGCGGGACTTCGAGCGCTGGCGCCAGGACGATCGCAACGACAATCCGCGCGCTCGCTGCTGCTAGCGCTCGGTACGGTGATCCCATGGGCCAGTTCCATTGGGATCCCGACGGCTACCTCCAGATGGTCCGGGACGAGGTCCCCGACTACGACCGCATCCAGGACGAGCTGGCGCGCGCGACGGACGGCATCGACGCGCGGCGGGTGCTCGAGCTGGGCACCGGGTCGGGTGTCACGTCGCGGCGCGTACTGGAGTGCCATCCGCACGCGCAGCTGACCGGCGTCGACTCCAGCGAGCACATGCTCGCCGCGGCGGACCTCCCGGCCGCCGACCTGCGCCTGCAGGACCTGCGTGAGACGCTGCCCGAGGGCCCGTTCGACCTCGTCTTCTCCGCCCTGGCCGTCCACCACCTCGACGGTCCGGCCAAGGCCGACCTCTTCGCGCGCGTCGCCGCCGTGCTCGCGCCGGGCGGGCGCTTCGTGCTCGCCGACGTCGTCGTCCCCGAGGATCCGGCCGATGTCGTGACACCCCTCGACGCGGGCTTCGACCTGCCCGAGACCGTGCCCGACCTGCTCGCGTGGATGGGAGACGCAGGGCTGGACGCGCGCGTGAGCTGGCAGGTGCGCGACCTCGCGGTGCTGGTCGGCGACCGCCCGGGCTAGTGGAGCACTAAGCCTGTGCCGCGAAGCCGCGGTTCAGCAGCTGCGTCGCCTGCCTGCCCGGGTCCGGGGAGTGCAGGAGCACCACGCCCAGGCGGCGCCCGTTGCGACGCGCGGCCGCCACGAGGCAGCGCCCGGCGGCGTCGGTGTAGCCCGTCTTGATCCCGATCGTGCCCGGGTAGCCGGCGCGCAGCAGCGGGTTGTTGTTGAAGAGGTACAGGCGCCCGCCCTTGATCGGGAAGGGCAGCACCGCACGCCGGCGCCGGACGATGCGGGCGAGGCGCGGCTTGTCGAGCACGGCGCGCGCCATCTCGGCGAGGTCGATCGCGCACGAGTGGTTGCCCGCGTCCTCGAAGCCGTCGGGCGAGCTGAAGCGCGTGCAGGCCAGCCCGAGGTCGCCCGCGCGCTCGTTCATCCGCGCCACGAAGCCCGCGACCGTGCCGCTCGTGCGCTGGGCCAGCGCGATCGCGGCGTCGTTGCCGGAGGGCAGCAGCAGCCCGTTGAGCATCGTCTCGAGCTTGACGCGCTTGCCCTTGGGCAGCACGCCGACGGCCGAGCCCTTGTAGGCCAGCGCCTCCTTGGTCACGCGCACCTTGGCGTCGGGCGGCGCGCGGTCGACGACGATGAGCGCGGTCATCATCTTGGTCAGGCTGGCGATCGGCAGCGCCCGGTCGGGCAGCCGGCGCCACAGGACCTCGCCGGTGTCGAGGTCGAAGAGCAGGCCGCTGCGCGGGGGCCGCTTGAAGGCCACGCTCACCCGGTCGGCCGTCGCGCTGAGCCTGAGCGGGAGCGGACGGGCGCCGGGGTCGGCCGCCTGCGCCGGCCCGTTGGCCACCTGCAGCGGCGACGCGACGACCTGCGCGCCCGCGCCCTGCGCGTTCCGGGGTCCCGAGCTCCCGCCGCCGCAGCCGGCGAGCGCGAGCAGCGCGATCAGGACTCCTGCGCGCCTCATCGGTCGGGAGGATGCAGCAGGGCGCCGACGATGCCGAACGCGAACAGCGCGAGCACGAGTCCCGAGAGCACCGTGAGGACGTCGATTCCGCCCTCGATCGCCGCGTGCACCGTGAGGACGAGCAGCGCGCCGACCGACAACAGCGCCACCGCGAGGATCACCCCCCGCATCAGTGGACGGGGTACTTCGGCTGGCCATAGGCCGCGCTGCGCCGTTTCGCGAACAGCCTGACCGCCAAGAGGCCGAACGCGAACCCGCCCACGTGCGCGAAGTAGGCCACCCCGCCGCCGCCACCGGAGGGGGTGGTGAGGTCGACGGCCCCGAAGATCGCCTGCTGGGCGAACCAGATGAAGAGGAACAGGTAGGCCGGTATCTCGATGAACGTGAAGAAGATGATGAGGAAGATCAGGGTCAGGACGCGCGCGCGCGGATAGAGGACGATGTAGCCCCCCAGGACGCCGGCGATGGCGCCCGACGCGCCCAGGGTCGGGACCAGCGAGTTGGGCCCGATCGCGACCTGCAGGGCCAGCGCCGCGAGGCCGGCGAGCAGGTAGAAGGCGAGAAAGCGCACCGGCCCCATGGCGTCCTCGACGTTGTTGCCGAAGATCCACAGGAAGAGCATGTTGCCGCCGAGGTGCAGCAGGCCAGCGTGGCTGAACATCGAGGTGAACAGGGTCACCAGCGTCGGGAGCTGCGACTCGGCCGTGCCCTGCACGCCCGGTTGGCCTTCGCAGGCGACGGTCCCGGCGGCGAAGTCGCAGTGGTCGCCAGGATGGGTGATCTCGTAGGGGATCGCGCCGTAGTGGGTGAGGGCGTCCTGATGGAGCGAGTTGCCGCTGAAGTCGATCCCCGACTTCGGCTGAAGGAAGAGGTAGACGAAGACGTTGATCGCGATCAGCGCGATCGTGACGATCGGCGTGCGATCGGTCGGGATGTTGTCCTTGAGCGGGAACAGAGCCCGGGAAGGCTACCCGCGCGGCGTCGGGCTAGCGCACGACCAGGCTCATGCGTCGCTCGCGCATGCTGGCCGCGGAGCCCGCGCGGACTATGAGCGCGTAGCGTCCGGCGCGCAGGCGGCGCATCGGGTGCAGTCGCACCCGCACGGTGCTCGGTGCCGTGCGCGTGCGCACACGCGCGAAGGTGCGTCCGCCGCGCATGAGGGCGATGCGCACCGTCGCTCCGCGCGCGCCGCGCACGCGGCACGCCACGCGACGGCCGTGCTGCGCGCAGCTCACGCGGACCGGGCGCGCGGCGCTCGCCGCCGGTGCGGCGGTGGCGCTCGGTCCGGCGCCGGCGGAAGCGGTCGCCGCGGGCGGCACCGGCGTGAGCGGCTTGGGGACGAAGCTGCCGGCGTCGGCCACGACGCCGAAGGTCTGCGACCAGTACGTCGGCGTCCCCGCGGCGCCGACGCCGGTGGCGCGGAACTCGGGGCGCTCGATGTTCGCGCGGTGCTCGGGCGAGCTCAGCCAGCCGTCGACCACGGCCTGCGCGGTCGCATACCCGGTCGCGATGTCCTCGGCCCACTCCGCCGCCTCGGGGTAGCCGCAGGCGGCCATGCGCTGGGCCGCGGTGCGCGCCCCGGGGTCGGCGTGATCCATGTACCCGTAGGCCGCCATGTTGCGCGCCTTCCACGTCGCCGCGGCGTCGAGCGTGGGGGAGACGACGAGCGCCTGCAGGCCGAGCTGCGCGCGATGGGCGTTGACGAGCGTCACCACCTGGGCGGCGAGGTCGGTGCGGTCGGCGGGCCAGCTCGCGGTGGGGGTGCAATCGCCCGCGCCGGCCGCCGCCGCGGGCGCGGCGGAGAGAGCGGCCGCGCTGAGCAGCGCAGCGATGATGGGGATCGTGCGGCGAGCCAATCGAGGTGCCAGGACCGGTGGGCGCGCGAACGTATCGGCGCCCTGATACCCCGCTTGACCTTCTGCGATGTACGGTGCGAAACGGTTCGCGAGTGGCGCCCCAAACGCGACAGATGGATTGCGCGATCCTGGCGCGCGAGTGCTACGCCGTGGCGGCCAGCGGGCCCACGCCGGGGCGGTCCTGCTCGATGTGCGTGTCGGCGTGGTAGCTGGAGCGCACGAGCGGTCCCGCTGCGATGTGGTCGAACCCGAGCGCGTAGGCGGCCTGCTCGAGCGCCTTGAACTCGTCGGGATGCCAGTAGCGGACCACCGGCAGGTGCTGCTCGGTCGGGCGCAGGTACTGCCCGACGGTCAGGACTCCGACGTCGTGCTCGCGCAGCATCGCGAACGCCTGGACCATCTCGTCGTGGGTCTCGCCGAGCCCGACCATGAGGCCCGACTTGGTGACGACGTCGTCGCCGCCCATCGCCTTGGCGTTGCGCAGGACGCGCAGCGAGCGCTCCCAGCGCGAGCCGCGGCGCGCGACGGGATACAGGCGCGGGACGACCTCGACGTTGTGGTTGAAGACGTCGGGGCGCTCGGCGATGACCTTGGCCAGCGGCATCTCCTGGCCGCGGAAGTCGGGGGTCAGGACCTCGACTTTGCAGTTGGGCGCCTGGCGGCGGATCTGGCGGATGACGCCGACGAACGCGCCGGCGCCGTAGTCGGGCAGGTCGTCGCGGTCGACGCTCGTGATGACCGCATGGCGCAGGCCCATCCGCGCGACGCTGCGCGCGACACGCGCGGGCTCCAGCGGATCGTGCCACGTGGGCTTGCCGGTCTTGACGTTGCAGAAGCCGCAGCGGCGCGTGCAGGTGTCGCCCAGGATCATGAAGGTGGCCGTGCCGCGCTCCCAGCACTCGCCGATGTTCGGGCAGGCGGCCTCCTGGCAGACCGTGTGCAGGTTCTCGGCCTCGATGCGCGCGCGCAGCTCGCGGTAGCGCGCGCTCCCGGGCGCGGGGACCTTGAACCACGCCGGCTTGCGCTCGCGCAGCCCGCGCACGTCGGCGCCGAGGACCTTGAGCACGTCCATGCCGCCGGGGTTGGCGCGCGACCGCGTCTTGTGCTCGCGCTGGCTCACGGCCCCGGACGATACAACTCACCACGATGCTCCCGGCCGCCGTCCCACCGCCGCCCGCCGTCGTGCGCCACTACATCCCCTACCCGGCGCGGCGCAAGCGCGAGATGCGCGCCTACGCGCGCCGGCACTACGGGATCGACGACTACCGGCTGCGCGCGCCCAAGGTGATCGTTGAGCACGTCGCCGTCGCCGGCTCGACCAGCGCCGTGTTCGCCACCTTCGCCCCCGACGTCCCCGACGTGGAACTCCACGAGCTGCCCAACGTCTGCTCGCACT
>Ga0307502_10000386_pt1 | contig 11748 bp, 9 predicted proteins | sample 16_S_MG_FD_201364 | JGI IMG/M metagenome (GOLD analysis project Ga0307502, IMG submission 201364) | Soil microbial communities from Populus trichocarpa stands in riparian zone in the Pacific Northwest, United States - 16_S | ecosystem: Environmental > Terrestrial > Soil > Riparian zone > Trees... | reverse complement strand
GCGACCACGCTGTTCCTCGGCGGGTACATGGCCCCGTGGCCGATCTCGCTGATCGACCACAACTACTTCAACACGGGCTGGTGGCCGGCGCTCTGGTTCTTCGCCAAGACCTTCGTGCTGCTGTTCGCCTTCATCTGGGTCCGCGCCACGCTGCCGCGGTTCCGCTACGACCAGTTCATGAAGATCGGCTGGAAGGTCCTGGTACCGGCCAACCTGGTGTGGATCGTGCTGGTCACCGCGGTCCGCACGGTGCGCAACGAGAACGAGGTCTCGGCCGGCCAGTGGATCTTCCTGGGCGGCGGCGCGCTCGTCATCCTGATCCTGCTGTCGCTGCTGCTGCCGGACCGCAAGATCGACGAGGACGAGGAGCTCGTGCCGATCACCGGCGGGGGCTACCCGGTGCCGCCCCTGGACCTCGAGATCCCGGAGGCGCCGAAGCGCAAGGCCGTTCGCCGTGGCCGGGAGCGCCGCCGCCAGCGCGCGACCGTCGCAACCGGGGCGACCGCCGAGTCCGGCACTGAGAAGGAGTCCACCGATGGGAATGCTTGATCCGTTCAAGGGCTTCGGTGTCACCTTCTCGACGATGTTCAAGAAGGTCGTCACCGAGGAGTACCCGGAGGCCGGCGCGCCGGCCGCGCCGCGCTACCACGGCCGCCACCAGCTCAACCGGCACCCGGACGGGCTGGAGAAGTGCGTCGGGTGCGAGCTGTGCGCGTGGGCCTGCCCGGCGGACGCGATCTTCGTCGAGGGTGGCGACAACACCGACGAGGAGCGCTACTCCCCGGGTGAGCGCTACGGCAAGGACTACCAGATCAACTACCTGCGGTGCATCGGCTGCGGCCTGTGCATCGAGGCCTGCCCGACCCGCTCGCTGACGATGATCAACGAGTACGAGCTGGCCAACGACAACCGCCAGGACCTGATCTGGACCAAGGAAGAGCTGATGGCGCCGCTGCTCAAGGGCATGGAGCAGCCGCCGCACCCGATGCGCCTCGGCGACGACGAGAAGGACTACTACGTCGACGGGCCCCGGCTCGCGCGTAAGTGGGGCTACCCGGACCCCTCGAGCGAGGCGGTGAAGTGATGCAGACCCACTCCCTGCTCGTGCTCGCCCAGGACGTGCAGAACCAGATGTCCACGGGCGAGGCGGTCTCGTTCTGGGTGCTCGGCCCGCTGGCGCTGCTCGGCGGGCTCGGCATGATCTTCGCGCGCAACGCGGTGCACTCGGCGCTGTTCCTGGTGCTGGCGATGCTGTCGCTCGGTGTGCTGTACATGGTCCAGCAGGCGCCGTTCCTCGGCTTCGTGCAGATCATCGTCTACACCGGCGCGATCATGATGCTGTTCCTGTTCGTGCTGATGCTGGTCGGCAGGGACTCCTCCGACTCGGTGGTCGAGGTCCTACGTGGACAGCGGCTGTTCGCCACGATCCTCGGCATCGGACTGGCCGTGCTGGTGGTCACCGCGGTCGCCCGCTCGCTCACCTCGGTCACCCCGGTGGGCCTGCAGGGCGACGAGGCCAACGGCGGCCCTGGCAACGTCGCGAACATCGGCCGGTCGATCTTCACCGACTGGCTGTTCCCGTTCGAGCTCACGTCCGCGCTGCTGATCACCGCGGCCGTCGGCGCCATGGTGCTGGGCTACGTCGACCGGCACACCCGCGGCCGCAAGACGCAGAAGGAGATGGTCGAGGCCCGCTTCCGCGGCGAGCACGACCGCCCGTCGCCGCTGCCCGGCCCCGGGGTCTTCGCGACGTCCAGCTCGGTCGCCACGCCGGCGCTCCTGCCGGACGGCTCGATCGCGCCGGAGTCGCTGTCGAAGCTCATCGAGTCGGCCGCGGCCGAGCAGTTCGACGAGGAGCGCAAGGCCGTCGCGGGCAGCGCACACGCCGCGGAGGCCCGCTCTCTGAACCCGACCCGGGAAGGGGACCCGAAATGACCCCAACCGTCTACCTGCTGCTGTCGGCGCTGCTGTTCACGATCGGCGCGGTCGGTGTGCTGGTCCGGCGCAACGCGATCGTCGTGTTCATGTGCATCGAGCTGATGCTGAACGCGGTGAACCTGTCGCTGGTCACGTTCGCGCGGATCAACGGCTCACTGGACGGCCAGATCATGGCCTTCTTCGTGATGGTGGTGGCCGCGGCCGAGGTGGTCGTCGGGCTCGCGATCATCATGTCGATCTTCCGTACCCGCCGGTCGGCCTCCGTGGACGACGCCAACCTGCTGAAGTACTGAGGGGTAATCCGTGTCGTCTACATTCCTGCTGGCTCAGGCCCAGGAGGTCACAGAAGCCAGCGGCGCGGCCGGCGGCGCCTGGCTGCTGATCGCGTTCCCGCTGATCGGCGCGGCCGTCCTGCTGCTCGGCGGCAAGGCCTCGAACGCCTGGGGCCACCTGCTCGGCTGCGCGACCGTCGTCGCGTCCTTCGTGTACGGCGTGATCCTGTTCTTCTCCTCGACCGGGTTGGCGGAGTCGCAGCGGGTACAGAACCTGCACGTGTTCGACTGGATCCCGGTCGGCGACCTCCAGGTCGAGTTCGGGATGCGCATCGACCCGCTGTCCATCAGCTTCGTGCTGCTGATCACCGGCGTCGGCTCGCTGATCCACATCTACTCGGTCGGCTACATGGCCGACGACCCCGACCGGCGGCGCTTCTTCGGTTACTTCAACCTGTTCGTCGCCGCGATGCTGATCCTGGTGCTGGGCAACAGCTTCGTGACGCTGTACCTCGGCTGGGAGGGCGTGGGTCTCGCCTCCTACCTGCTGATCGGCTGGTACACGAACCGCCCGTCCGCGGCGACCGCGGCCAAGAAGGCGTTCCTGATGAACCGGGTCGGCGACGTCGGCCTGGCGCTGGCGATCTTCATCCTGTTCAGCCAGCTGGGCACCACGCAGTTCACCGAGGTGTTCGCGAACCTGGACAAGCTGTCGCCGGCCACGATCACCGCGCTGGCGATCCTGCTCCTGCTGGGCGCCTGCGGTAAGTCCGGCCAGGTCCCGCTCCAGGCATGGTTGCCGGACGCGATGGAGGGCCCGACCCCGGTCTCGGCCCTGATCCACGCGGCGACGATGGTGACCGCGGGCGTGTACCTGATCGCCCGCGCCAACCCGATCTACCAGCTGTCCGCGGACGGCAGGCTGGTCGTGATGATCGTCGGCACGGTCACCCTGCTGGTTGGGTCGATCATCGGCTGCGCGTACGACGACATCAAGAAGGTCCTCGCGTACTCGACGGTCAGCCAGATCGGCTACATGATGCTGGCCGTTGGCCTCGGCCCGTTCGGGTTCGCGCTCGGCATCATGCACCTGCTGACGCACGGCTTCTTCAAGGCGGGGCTCTTCCTCGGCGCCGGGTCGGTCATGCACGCCATGAACGACGAGGTCGACATGCGCAAGTACGGCGGGCTCGCGAGGGTCATGCCGATCACGTTCGCCACGTTCGGCCTCGGCTACCTCGCGCTGATCGGCTTCCCGTTCCTGTCCGGCTACTTCTCGAAGGACGCGATCATCGAGGCCGCGCTCGGCCAGGAGGGCTGGCGCGGCTGGGTGTTCGGCGTCGCCGCGATGCTCGGTATCGCGCTGACCGCGTTCTACATGACCCGCCTGATGTTCATGACGTTCTTCGGCAAGGCGAGGTGGAAGGAGCTGAAGTCGGAGGACGGCCGCGACTTCCACCCGCACGAGTCGGGCCCGGTCATGTGGGTGCCGATGGCGATCCTGGCGGTCGGCTCGATCGGTGCGGGCGCGTTCTTCGCGCTCGGCGACCGGCTGGTCGACTGGCTGTCGCCGACGCTCGGCAACCTCCAGGAGAGCGAGCACCACGCGATCCCGGAGGGCCTCCTGCCGATCCTGACCATCGGGCTGATGGTCGTCGGCGCGCTGGTCGCGTGGCTGGTCGTCGGCCGGCGCGACGTGCCGGTGGTCAAGCCGGACCCGGTGGCGTTCCCGGTCCGCGCGGCACGCAAGGACCTGTACGGCAACGCGCTCAACGAGGTGCTGGTCGCCCGCCCGGGCACCTGGCTCACGCGGGCGCTGGTGTACGTGGACAACAAGGGAGTTGACGGGCTCGTGAACGGCATCGCCGCCGGCTTCGGCGGCAGCTCCGGCCGGTTGCGCAGACTCCAGACCGGCTTCGTCCGCTCCTACGCGGCCTCGATGCTCGCCGGCTCCATCCTGGTACTGATTGCCTTCCTGGCGGTGAGGTACGCGTGAGCACTTCCTCTTCCGGGGCGTTCCTTGTGGTCCTGCTCCTGCTGATCCCGCTGGCCGGCGCCGTCGTGGTGGCGTTCCTGCGGGACAACGACAAGCTCGCCAAGCAGGTCGCACTGGGCTTCTCGCTCGTCGAGTTCGTGCTGGCGGTGATCTCCTGGATCGCCTACGACCCGGACGGCGCGCGGCTCCAGCAGGCGTTCTCGATCGACTGGATCCCGACGTTCGGCGTGCACATCGCGTTCGGCGTGGACGGCATCGCGCTCGTGATGATCGCGGTGATCGCCCTGCTGATCCCGATCGTGATCGGCGCGGGGTGGACCGAGAAGCTGCCGGCCGACCGGTCGCAGGGCGGGTACCTGTCGTTGATCCTGCTGCAGCAGACCATCACGGTCGGCGTGTTCGCGGCGACCGACGTGTTCCTTTTCTACGTGCTGTTCGAGGTCATGCTGATCCCGATGTACTTCCTCATCGGGAACTACGGCGGGGCCCGGCGGCAGTACGCGGCGGTCAAGTTCTTCCTGTACTCGTTCCTCGGCGGCCTGATCATGCTGGCCGCCGTGATCGGCGCGTACTCGCTGGCCGCTGACCAGCTGGGCGCCGGCACGTTCGACTGGGCGACGCTCGTGAAGGTCGTCTCGAACGCGCCGCTCACGGACCAGATCTGGATCTTCCTGGGCTTCTTCCTCGCGTTCGCGGTGAAGGCGCCACTGGTGCCGCTGCACACCTGGCTGCCGGACGCCGCGGCCGAGGCGCCGATCGGCGTCGCGGTCATCCTGGTCGGCATCCTGGACAAGGTCGGCACGTTCGGCTTCCTGCGGTACCTGCTGCCGATGACGCCGGACGCGAGCGTCGAGCTGGCGCCGCTGGTGCTGACCATGGGCGTCGCGGGTGTCCTCTACGGCGCCCTGCTGGCGACCGGGCAGCGGGACATGAAGCGCTTCATCGCGTACGTGTCGATCGCCCACTTCGGCTTCATCGCGATCGGGATCTTCTCGTTCTCGCAGCAGTCCGAGGTCGGCTCGGTGTCCTACATGGTCAACCACTCGATCTCGACCGGCATGCTGATCCTGGTGATCGGCATGGTGATCGCGCGTGGCGGCTCGACGCAGATCTCCGACTACGGCGGCCTCGCCAAGATCACGCCCGCGCTGGCCGGCGTGTTCTTCGTGGCCGGTCTCGGCACGCTTTCCCTGCCCGGCACCAACTCCTTCATCTCGGAGTTCCTGGTGCTGATCGGGTCCTACGGGCGTGAGCCGGTGTTCACGATCCTCGCGACGGTGGGAATGATCCTCGCCGCGCTGTATGTCCTGTGGCTGTACCAAAGGATCTTCCACGGCCCGGTGCGCGGCAACGCGCTGGTGGACGTGGCCGGCGGTCCCGGCACCGCGGTCGCGCCGGAGGTCGGCGCGCGCAAGGCGATTCTCGACCTGAGCGGCCGGGAGAAGCTGGTGCTCGCGCCGTTGCTGGTCCTGGTCATCGGCATCGGCTTCTACCCGAAACCGGTGCTCGACGTGATCACGCCGACGGTCGACGCCACGCTGTCGTCGGTCGGTATCTCGGACGGAGGCAACTGAGTTGTCCGCTTTGGACTTCCTCGCCGCCGCACCTCCCGCCAAGGAGACGCTGGCGCCGATCAACTACCCGGCCGTCCTGCCGGTGCTGATCATCCTGGGCGCGGCGTGTGTGGGGGTGCTGTTCGAGGCGTTCCTGCCCAAGCACCAGCGCTGGCCGGCTCAGGTGTTCCTGACGCTCCTGGCACTGGTCGGCGCGGGCATCGCGCTGGCGTTCTACCTGACCGACGCCCCGGCGTCCGGTGAGGTGACGTTCTCCGGGTCCATCTCGGTCGACCGCCCGGCGCTGTTCCTGTGGGGCACGCTGCTCGCGCTGTCGCTCGGCGCGGTGCTGATGATCGCCGACCGCTCGGTCGAGCCGGGCGGCGCGTTCGTCGCCACCGCGGCGATCCGGCCGGGCACGGTCCAGGACCGCGAGCAGCGGCTCGGCGCGCACCCGCACCGCCGCGACGCCGCGCGGTACGGCATGCAGACCGAGGTCTTCCCGCTGACCCTGTTCGCGCTGGGCGGCATGATGACCTTCTGCGCGGCGAACGACCTGCTGACCATGTTCGTGGCGCTCGAGGTGCTGAGCCTCCCGCTGTACCTGATGTGCGGCCTTGCCCGCCGGCGCCGGCTGCTCTCGCAGGAGGCGGCGGTCAAGTACTTCCTGCTCGGCGCGTTCGCGTCGGCGTTCTTCCTGTACGGGCTGGCGCTGCTGTACGGCTACGCGGGCTCGGTGAAGCTGGAGGCCATCGCCAACGCGGCGGCGGGTTCCGACCGTTCGGACACGCTGCTGTTCGGCGGCATGGCGCTGCTGATCGTGGGCCTGCTGTTCAAGGGCTCGGTCGGCCCGTTCCACGCGTGGACCCCGGACGTGTACCAGGGCGCGCCGACACCCATCACGGCGTTCATGGCGGCGTGCACGAAGGTGGCGGCGTTCGGCGGCATCCTGCGGGTGCTGTCGGTCGGCCTTGAGTCGACGCAGTGGGAGTGGCGCGGCGTCATGTGGGGCGTCGCGATCGTGTCGATGGTCATCGGCGCGGTGCTGGGCCTGACGCAGACCGACATCAAGCGGATGATCGCGTACTCGTCGATCGCGCACGCCGGCTTCCTGCTGATCGGCGCGATCGTGCTGACCCCGCAGGGCGTGTCGTCGACGCTGTTCTACCTGCTGGCCTACGGCTTCACGACGGTGGCGGCGTTCGGCGTCATCTCCCTGGTCCGCGACGCCGACGGCGAGGCGACGCACCTGTCCCAGTGGGCGGGCCTTGCGAAGCGGTCGCCACTGGTGGCGGCGACGTTCACGTTCCTGCTGCTCGCGCTGGCGGGCATACCGCTGACGTCCGGTTTCATCGGCAAGTTCGTGGTGTTCCAGGCGGCGCTGTCGAACGGCATGGCCCCGCTGGTGGTCGTGGCGCTGGTCGCGTCGGCGGTGGCCGCGTTCTTCTACCTGCGGGTGATCGTGCTGATGTACTTCAGCGAGCCCGCGGCGGACGGCCCCTCGGTGACCCTGCCCGGCGTCTTCACGACGGCGGCCATCACGCTCGGCGTGGTGATCACGCTCCTGCTGGGCATCGTGCCTGCCTTCGCCCTCGACTGGGCGGGCGGCGGCACCTTCGCCATCCAGTAGGCCCGTGCGATGCCCTGAAGGACCCCTTCGAGACGTTCAGCGTCCCGAAGGGGTCCTTCAGGGCATTCGGGCACAGCGTCGTGCGTCACAGGCCACTCGTGAAGTGCCGGAACCCACTGGACATTAGGCTTTAGCCCAGGGAGTTCTGAGTGGGGAGCGATGCCGAGTGAGTGCTGACCAGACCGTGCCGCGGCTACCGGCGTCGCTCGGTCTCGACCGAGCCGATCCCGCGCTCGTCGACACCATCACCAACGGCCTGATCAAGGTCGAGGACGTACTCAACGAGGTCGTCCGCAGCGACGTGGACTTCGTGAACCAGGCGGCGACGCACCTGGTCAGGGCGGGTGGCAAACGTTTTCGCCCCCTCTTCACCCTGCTGTCCGCGCAGTTCGCCGACGGCAACACCGACGAGGTGATCACCGCCGCGGCGGCCGTCGAGCTGGTCCACCTGGCGACGCTGTACCACGACGACGTCATGGACGAGGCGACCATGCGGCGCGGCACCAACAGCGTCAACGCCCGCTGGGACAACACCATCGCCATCCTGACCGGCGACTTCCTCTTCGCCCACGCGTCCGGCCTGGTGGCGCGGCTGGGCAGCGAGGCCGCGCGGATCATCGCCGAGACCATGGGTCAGCTGGTCACGGGCCAGATGCGGGAGACCGTCGGCCCGGCGGAGGGCGACGACCCGGTCCGGCACTACCTGGACGTCATCGGGCAGAAGACCGGCTCACTGATCGCGACGTCGGGCCGGTACGGCGGCATGTTCTCGCACGCGACGCCGGAGCAGACCGCGGCGCTGCAGCGGTTCGGCGAGCTCATCGGCACGGCGTTCCAGATCTCCGACGACATCATCGACATCGCCTCCCCGGCCGACGAGTCCGGCAAGACCCCGGGCACGGACCTGCGGGAGGGCGTCCGGACCCTGCCGATGCACTACGCGCTCGCGCAGGACCCCGACCCACGGCTCGCGGAGCTGCTCGCCGGTCCGATCACCGACGATGACGAGGTCGACGAGGCACTCACCCTGTTGCGCAAGTCGCCGGGACTGGAGCAGGCCATGCGCACGCTCGGTGACTACGCCGATCGAGCGCGGGCCGAGCTCGCGACGCTCCCACCCTGCTCAGCGCGGGACGCCCTCGATATGCTCGCACGCTACGTTGTCGCCCGAACGCGTTAGGGCGTGCGGCTTGCCAAAACCGCCGGGCGGTGCTCAAGGCTGGTCAGGCCGCAGTAGCCTGTTGCCACCCTGCTTCGCAGTTCGCGCCAGAGGGAGTTCGATCGATGCCGATCTTTGGGCAGGTCTGGTTGTGGAGTTCAGCGGCCTTCCTGCTCGGAGCGCTGCTTTGCTGGTTGCTGGTGGCCCGGCCGGCCCGCAGCCGCGTAGGTGAGCTGGAGGCCCAGCTCGCCTCGCGACCGCGCCGTCCGTCGGCACCGGAGCGCCTTCCCGAGCCGGACCGCGAGGACTCGCTGGTCCCCGGTATGGGGGACGACGAGGACTTCCGCACGCGTGCCTACCGTCTGCAGGGCACGCCGCCGCCACCGCTGCCACCGGAGCGCGGCCGCCTAGCGCCCTACACCGACCCGGAGCAGCCGCCGAACCGCGAGTTCGCGCCGATGCCGCCCGAGCTGGTCGTGCCGCGGGAGGGCACCGAGCAGGAGCTGGCGGAGCGACCCAGCTCGGCGGCGACCCAGTACCTGGACGTGTCGTCCGGCTCGCTCGCGGCGCCGCCCGAGGTGCCGGCCATGTCCCCGCCGCCGTCGGACCGCGGCTGGTTCGACGACGAGCTGGAGGGCGACGAGGCCAACCAGGCGCCGGAGGAGCAGGCCGCCGTGCCGCGCAACCGGCACCAGCTGATCGAGGACCACGAGTCGTACGACGGGCACCTGGTCGACGATGGCGACGATGGCGACGACATCTTCGAGGACGTCTTCGGCGACGAGCCGCGCCCGGCCGCCGAGGAGGAGTCGGGCGGCACGGTCTTCACCCAGCGCACGCGCCCGATCCCCGGCGAGCTGATCCGCCGGATCGACGAGGCCGGCCAGCAGGACCTGTCCCGCTCCGACAACCTCGTGGACGACCTGGCCGAGGCGCCAGGCGAGACCGAGTTCGACCGCCGCGAGCGCACGGTCGAGTCCGAGGCGGTCGCCCCACCCGGGTCCTACACCGAGTCGTCCGCTTTCGCCGAGTCGGCCACCTTCGTCGAGCCATCCGTTTTCGCCGAGCCGGAGCGCTCGCAGCCGAGCTTCGGCGAACCGGAGCCGGCCGCCTTCACCGAGCCGGAACCGGCCGCGTTCAGCGAGCCGGAGCGGTCCACTCCCACGTTCACGGAGCCGGGTTTCACCGAGCCAGAGCAGGTCTCCGGTTTCACGGAGGCGGAGCGGTCCCTGTCGCGGCACAGCGGTTCGGAGCCCGACTTCACCGAGTCGGAGGCGGAGCGGAACGGGTTCGTCGAGCCCGAGCCGGCCGCCGCGGCGTTCACCGAGCCCGAGAGCTCGCAGTCGGTCTACCCGCCGGAGACGCCGGCGGAGCAGACCGAGGTCGTCTCGGCCGCGGCCCCGGCGGAGGAGAAGAAGGCCACCCGCACCGCGAGCGACCTGCCGAAGCGGGTGCCGCAGCCGAACCGCATCAGCCAGACGGTGTCCGTCCGGGTGGACCCGACCCCGATGGCGCTGCCGAAGCGCGTGCCGGGCAAGCCGAGGCACCAGGTCCCGTTCGGCGTCGAGGCGTCGTCGGCCCCGGAGGCGGTGGCGACCGCCACGGACGAGCCGCCGGAGGCCGCGAGATCGCTGTTCGAGCCGATCGTCCCGGCCGCGGACGAGGACATGGCGACCCCGCCGCCCCCGCACCGCCTGCGGCAGGGGAGCGGCGGGGGCCGTGGTCCGTTTGGTCCTGGTTCCGCGATGCCACTTCCGGGTGGCGCGTCCCCGTCGCCGGAGTTCACGATCAAGGCGAGCGTGGCCGCTTTGCGTTACTGCACACCGGAGTCACCGCAGTTCGGCAGGACCGTGGCAGAGGTGTGGTTCCGTAGCGCCGCGGACGCCGAACGGGTGGGCTTTCGTCCGGTCGGATGATCTTTTTGACACGAACTTGACGGCCGGTCACGAGGTGTGGTTCGACGTGTCCTATTGTTCTCGCCTACCGGTGATCGTTACCGCGTCATCATCCGCGAGGAGGCAGGCGCCGTGAGTTGGTTGCAGCAACTGGTCGGCAAGCTGAAGTCGGTCTTCGGGAGCAAGAGCTCCCCGGAGGAAGCCGCGACCGAGGCGGGCACCACGCCCAGAGCCGAGGTGGCGGAAGCCCCAACCGCAGCGACGGCCACGGAAGACACGACGGAGAAGGCCGAGGCTTCTGCCCCGGCGGCACCCGTGAAGGACGCCCCCGCCCTGGAGACCACGGAGTCCCCTGCGGAGCCGACTGAGGCCGCCGAGGAACCCGCCTCGACGGAAGCCGAGGCAGTGGAACCGGCCGTCGCCGACTCTTCAGAGGTGGCCACCGACCCGGCCCCGGCTGTTGAGGCCACCGCCGAGGTCGTGCCGGCCGCGGACTCCGCCGGCGACGCCGAGCCGGTCGTCACCACGGCCGCCGAGGAACCCGCCACTGAGGTGGAGCCGGCCGTCGAGGCCGTCCCTGCCGAGTCCGCCGCCGTCGCGGCCAAGCGCGAGGCGACCAACCCGGCGATCAGCACCCTGGACGTCGAGGGCATCACCGCCGAGCTGAAGGCCGAAGGCCCTTACGGCCCCGGCTCCGGCAAGCCCGCCAGTGACGGCTCCGCCCCCTCCGCGGACTTCACCGTCAAGGGCAAGGAGTCCTCGAAGCTCTTCCACACCGAGAAGTCCCCGTACTTCACCCGCACCAAGGCCGACGTCTGGTTCAAGTCCGAGGCCGATGCCGAGGGCGCCGGTTTCCAGCCTTGGGACCACAAGAAGCGCGCCGGGGCCAAGAAGTAGCCCAGAACGGCAAAACGGCCCCGGAACCGCGTTCCGGGGCCGTTTCCATGCTCAGCCGACCGTCCAGGTGTCGTTGCCGTTGAGCAACGCCTGGAGGTTCGGCGGCTTCGTCTCCGTCGCGGTCGTCACCTGCTGGCGGGCCTGGTCGTCGTAGGTCGGCCGCGACACGTTGCGGTAGATGCCGGTCACGACGTGCGACAGGTCCTGTGTGGACAGTCGGGACAGCGCGAACGCGTAGGACGGGTCGTCGATCGTCGCGTCGTGCACGACGAGCCGGTCCGCACCGACGTCGGCGACCTTGGCGATCTCCAGGCCCGAGTCCGTGCGGACGACGCCGAACTCGTCGTCGGGTCCGAAGCGGATTGGTTTGCCGTCTTCGAGTGGGATGAGTCGTTGTTCCTTTTCGCC
>Ga0307502_10000385_pt1 | contig 11760 bp, 15 predicted proteins | sample 16_S_MG_FD_201364 | JGI IMG/M metagenome (GOLD analysis project Ga0307502, IMG submission 201364) | Soil microbial communities from Populus trichocarpa stands in riparian zone in the Pacific Northwest, United States - 16_S | ecosystem: Environmental > Terrestrial > Soil > Riparian zone > Trees... | reverse complement strand
GGCCGCGCTGGTCGTCCGTTTGGACGGCAGCATCGAGGCAACTCGCGCCGGCGGGACCATCCTCGGCGTCTTCAGCGATCCCGCATTCGAGCTCTGTGAGGTCAACCTCGACCTGGGCGACACGATCGTTCTCTACAGTGACGGGATCCTCGATACCGAGATCGATGGCGTTCTCGTAGACGAGCAACGGGTCGCGGAACTGCTGTCGGGAGTTTCACAAGCCAGCGCGCAGACCCTCGTGGATCGACTCAAGCACGCGCTCGACGGAATCGAGCGTCGCCGCGATGACGTCGCCGTCATGGCGCTTCGCCGGACAGCCCTGGGGTAACGCCGGCAGACCGGGCGCATTGCCACGCGACAGTCGGGTTCTGTGCCCCATATGAACCAACTTTGTCAAGAAACTGTGCAATCCGGGTGAAGTCGGCGGCGGCCATGGTTGCATCCGGGCATGTGGCTTGGGCTCCTCTACTTCACCGCCGCCGAAGCGCCCGACGCGGGCGGCGACACAGCTGTCGTTTGTGCATGGGTGGCGGGGCGCGCCCGTCCGCTCACCTTCTCGGGTCCGCCCGAGGGAGTGCCGGACATCGCGCGCCTGCTGCGCAGGGCCGCGTCGTCGACCACGTGGATCGTCGCGCCACGGTGCGATGCCTGCGGCACCCTGCTGGAACTCCCGTTGGATTGAGCGCATGCACTTCTCGCTCATCCGCCTCGCGCCCGAGCCTTCCGACGGCGAGGAGGTCTACGTGGTCGTCCCCGACGGGTCGAAGACCGCGATGGCAGTTCCGCTTGATGCGCTGCCTGACTTCCTTCCGATTCTCGAGCAGGCCAGGAGCGGGCTGCCGCCGTCGCGCTGCCCTGCGTGCTGGGCGACGCTGCCCGCGCTCGTGGGTGATCAGGAGTAGCGCCTCAGGCGCAGATCGTGCCAGTGGTCAACCGGGATACATCCACAGTGCGCCGGACGTTGTGTCTAGAACGACGGCGCAACGACAGTCGTCTGGCGGGCACCTTGCGCCGCGTGTCGAGGTTCTCAGGCGCCGCCGGCGGCGCGGCAGGCCTCCAGCAGCGGTCCGAGCGCCGCCGATTCACCTGCGGCTGGCAACGCGAGCGAGGTGAGCATGCGAAGGGGAGGGTCGATCGTGACGAAGGCGACCCCGGCTGCTTGCGCCGACAGCATCTCGGCCTGGGCGGTGTAGTAGACCGTCCAGGTTGCCGGGCCGGCCCCGATCGCGGCGAGCAGGTCCTGGTCGCTGCCGGCCGCAGGTCGCTGCTGCGGCTCGAAGCCAGCAGAACGGCACGCCGCGAGCAGCAGATCGACGAGCGGCGGGTTGACCTCGCGCGCGACGATCCGCAGCGGCAGCTCGGCCAGTTGCGACAGCGTGACGCGCGGGTGTGTTGCCAGCGGGTGCGTTGCGGGCAGCACGGCGACGAGGAGGTCCTCCCAGACGGGTTGCAGGCGCAGCCCCGGGTGACTGGCCACGCCGCGTACGAGCGCGGCGTCCAGACCACCGCCGGCGGTTTGCGCCAGTCGCTCCTGCACGGGCAGCCCGACGAGCTCGACGGCCTGGTCGGGAACACGGGCGCGGAGCTCGGCAAGCACGCGCGGCAGGCGCTCGCCCAGTCCGGTGCTGGTGCCCAGGCGCAAGGTCATCGCGCGTTCGGCGACGACGTCTGCGACCGATTGCCGTGCGTTCTCGACCGCCTTGAGAACGGCGCGAGCTTCAGGCAACAAGCGCTGCCCAGCGATAGTGAGCGTGACGCGTCGCGTCGAGCGGTCCAACAGCGCGATGCCCAGCTCAGCCTCCAAACGACGGATCTGCTGGCTCACCGCAGGCTGGACGATATGCAGCCGGTCGGCGGCGCGTCCGAAATGCAACTCCTCCGCGACAGCCACGAAATACAGCAACTGGCGGAACTCCATCAATACTCACTGATCACGGTCCGTGATCAGTGTACAGGCGCATTGGTCATTGTTCACGCGCCACGGTCGCGCTGTAGTCGGTGCATGAGGTTCATCGAAATCGACCACACCGAGGTCCACTACGAGGACATCGGAGCGGGCCCTGGCGTCGTGCTCGTACACGGCTGGGGTACCAGCGCACGGGCGTGGAATGCGCAGCTGGCGGGCCTCGTCGACGACCACCGCGTCATCGCGCTGGACGCGCGGGGGTGCGGCCGGTCCGGCCACCCGGCGCTCGGCAACACCATCGCTCGCAACGCGCAGGACCTACTCGACCTGTGCGCCGCGCTCGAGCTCGACGTACCCGTGCTGGTCGGCTCCTCGATCGGTGCCACATATGCGATCGAGGCTGCTCTGATCGATCCGGAGGCGATCGGAGGGGTGGTGGCAATCGACGGCCCGGCACATTGGCCGGCGCAGGGAATGACCGATCGGCTCCATGGCTTGCGCCACGCGCTCGTCCGTGACCGCGCTGGCACGCTGGCGCAATGGGTCCCGAACTGGTTCGGCCCCGCCATCGGAGACGACATGCGGGCGTCGACGATCCGCCAGATCCTTGAATCGGGAACCCACATCGACGCGCTCCTTGACGAGCACGCGCGCTATGACCCGCGGCCCGCGCTGCCCGGTCTGGCGGTTCCCGCCGCCTTCGTACACGGCCGTCTGGACGCCGAGATCCCGCTTGCAGTCGCGCGAGAGTGCGCCGCACTCGTGCCCGGAGCCGAGCTGATCGTCATCGAGGACGCCGGCCACATGGCCCATCAGGAGCAGCCGCTCGCGGTGAACGCGGCGCTGCGCCGGTTTGTCGCGACGACCTCCCAGGCGCGTCATGCCGTTCGCTGAGCTGCCCGAGGCGCGCGTGCATTACACGCGCGACGGCGAGGGACCGCCGATCGTGTTCGTGCATGGCACAGCCGCCGATAGCGAGCAATGGGTCGAGGCGGTCACAGATCTCGCCGACCGGCACACCGTCATCTGCCCCGACCTGTCGGGGTCGGGGCCCACCACAGACGCCGGTCGGCCCCTGACCGTCGAGGCGCTCGCCGCACAGGTGATCGCGGTGATCGCCGACGCTTGCGTCAGCGGCGTCCACATCGTCGGTCACTCGATGGGCGCCGTCGTCGCGGCCGCGGTCTCGGCGCAACGTCCCGACCTTGTCGCCGGGGCAGTCCTGCACGCGGGTTGGGCGCGCAGCGACGCACGTCTGCGGGCGTTGTTCGGCGCCTGGAACGCGCTGCTTCACAGCGCGCCGCTGCGCTTCGCCGAACTCATCCTGGCGACCGCGTTGAGCCCGGAGTTTCTCTCTACGCTCGACGACAGTGCCTTCGCAGCGGCCGCGGATGACCTGCGGGCACGCCTCGCCCCGGGCACGGAACGTCACATCGAGCTCGACGCGCGCGTCGACATCCGCGCCGACATCGCGCGTCTGCGCGTCCCCGTGCTGCTGCTGGCCAGCGATCAGGACCAGATCATCACGCCGGACCATCACGACTTGCTTGTGGCAGCGCTACCTCACGCCCACCAAGCGCGTGTGCGAGCCGGGCACGGCGCACCCGCCGAAGCGATGCCAGAGATGCTCGAGCACATCGTCGCATTCGCCGAGGCCTGCGAATGCCTGGCGCAATAGTGATCGGAGCCGGACCGGCATCGGAACCTCCGTCGCACGACGGCTGGCCAGCGAAGGACTCGGCGTCGCCATCTGGCCCGCTACCAAGCGATGCGGGCCGCGGCACGATCGTGAGCGGAGAGGTTCTCTACATCCGTCGCAGCGGATCAACGAACGAGAGCGAACACAAATGCACCGACCACAAGAGGTTCATTACCGCGTCTATCTGATGGCCTACGACCTAGAGAAGGAAGATCTCTATGACCGTACGCGGACCGCCTTCCTGACCCGCGCCGGCGGGCTGACGGAGCTCGCGATCCATGGCGACGTGGTTGACGCCGACGGCGGCGTGCACTGTCGCCAATGCAGAGCCGACCGGCGACCCCGCTCTCGACGAGGCCCTGCAGCAGATCGCTGGACACGACCGCAGCTGGAAGTCCTGGCTGCGCCACGACTACAAGCAGACTCTCGACACCATCGAGAATCAGCTGCGAGCGACCGGCCTGCTCGCAGTGGACGACACGAAGATCCTCGGGCTCCTGTCCAGAACGCACGTGACGGTCACCGACCCGTCCCTGGTCAAGCAGCTCCAAGACGAGGCGCGGGCCATTCTTCACGGCGCCCGACCCGCCGGCGAAATCGACACGGCGGATGCCGCAGTCGTAGCGCTCGCCGCCGGGGGCCGCGTACCGTCAGTGGTATCGCGAAAGGAGAGCCGCGAATACAAGGATCGCATCGAGGCGCTCACCGAAAGGGTGGGGGCGATCGCACCCGGTCTGAAGAAAGCGTTTCAGGGCATCAGGACGACGATGGTTGCGGCCCAGGGCGGAATTGGCGGAGGCTGAGATCGAGCCATGCGAGTCGCAGACGCGAGGCACCGTGGTTTCCGACACCGCGTAGCCCTGGCGGGCTGCTGTTCTTCGTTGCTCCGGTGAGCGCGGAGTACCTCCTCGGCTACGACGACACAATTGGCAACCCGCCGCGCTCATCTTCGGGTTGTGGATCTTCGCACCGCTGTACGGCGCACCCGCGCTGCTGATTCACGAGATCACACGCCGCGCGGGCGGGGATGGCGCACGATGCTCTTGCTCGGGTTCGCGTTCGGACTGGTGCAGGCGGGTCTGATCGACCAGTCGCTGTTGCACCCGCGCTACCGCGACATTCCGTACTGGGACAACCTTCGCCAGCCGACGCTCGTCGGCGGCGTCGGAGTCAGCGCGGCCATGGTCCTCGGCTTCGTGGGCGGGCACATGGTCCACAGCATCAGGGCGCCGATCGCCCTGGCAGAGGCCTCGGTCCCCGGCAGGTCGGCGCGACCGTGGCTCAGGCCGAGCGAACTTGTGCTCGTGGCCTTCCTCTGGCTCGCCGGGGCGGGCTTCGTGCTCGCGACACCCTGAACACGGAAACCTTTCGTGCGCCCGCTGCCCAAGTGACGTTGACGTTGCTCGTCGTCGTCGCGTTGATCGTCGTCGCGTTCACCGGAGCCCGGGTCGGATCGACGTCGAGGTCCTATGTTCGTGCTCCGTTGCCCAGGCTCGTGCTGGGGGTCTCGGCGTTGTGCCTCGGTGTTCGCCCGCTGCTGGACAGCCTCTGCGAGCGGACCGAGAGCCGGTGGCTGCGTGCCCACGCTGCTCAGCCTCCGAGCGCTCGTGGTACTGGCATTTCTGCTCGCTCGTGGTCATCACGAAAGGGATGGGATGAGCGCCACGTGCTGGCCGTGGCGGCCGGGCCGCTGATCAGCCTGGCTGTCGTCGCCTTCACCGTCGACCCGCTCGCGCACGTCCCCCTCGCGGCGAACATGACCTTCGTCATCCAGTCCGCCACGGAACGTGAACCGGTCCGAATGAGGGACCACTAGGCTGCTACCACATGCCGGCAACCCCGCCCGAGGAGACGAGCCTCTGCCCGCGCTGTGAGTCTACGTTCGAATGCGGCGTCCTCAGCGGCGGTTGCTGGTGCTCAAAGGCGGCGCTCGACGACGCGGTCCGCGCCGACCTCGTGGGCTTCTACAAGGGTTGCCTGTGCCCGGATTGCTTGAACCTGATCGCAGAGGTCAAGCCGCCGCGCCCCAGCGTGCGCGCCTTCCTGGCCAGCCAGCTCCGCCGTAAAACAGCGCGCTAGACGGACATCGCGCCGGGCACCCTGGCCATCGCGTCACCGCTGCGCGGCGATCTTTCACCCCTCCTCGAGGGGCATCCGGATGCGCCCGCGCCTGGTGCCAGCCGGCCGGCGCATCACCAACAACTACTAGCCTGATTGGCATGTCAAGCACCGCCACCCCCCTCGACGTGGCCGGCGAGGACGCCGAGACCGCGTTCTCGCTCGAGCTCAACCAGGACCAGCGCGACATCCGCGACTGGGCGTTCGGCTTCGCCAAGAACGTCATCCGGCCCGCCGCCGCCGAGTGGGACGAGCGCGAGGAGACTCCGTGGCCGATCATCCAGGAAGCCGCGAAGATCGGCCTCTACGGCTTCGAGGGCTTGGGCCAGTTTTCCTCTGACCCGACCGGCCTCACGATGGCGCTCGTCAACGAGGAGCTGTTCTGGGGTGACGCAGGCATCGCGATGGCCATGATGGGCACCGCGCTGCCCGTCGCCGCGATCGTCGGCGCCGGCACGCCCGAGCAGATGGCCGAGTGGATCCCGCAGTGCTTCGGCACGGCGGACGATCCCAAGGTCGCCTCCTTCTGCGTCTCCGAGCCCGACGCGGGCTCCGACGTGTCCGCGCTGCGCACGACCGCGACGTACGACGAGGCCAAAGACGAATGGGTGCTGAACGGTCAGAAGGCCTGGGCCACGAACGGCGGCATCGCCGACATCCATGTGATCGTCGCGACCGTCGACCGTGCGCTGAGGTCGCGTGGGCAGGCGGCGTTCATCGTCCCGCCGAACACGACCGGCCTGACGATGGGCACGAAGGTCCGCAAGCACGGCCTGCGCGCCTCGCACACGGCCGACGTCTTCCTGGACGAGTGCCGCATTCCCGGAAGCTGCCTGCTCGGCGGCAAGGAAAAGCTCGACGCCAAGCTGGCGCGCGCCCGCGAGGGTACGCGCTCGAACTCGCAGGCCGCCATGCAGACGTTCGAGGTGACGCGCCCGACGGTCGGCGCGCAGGCGATCGGTATCGCCCGCGCCGCCTACGAGTACGCGCTGGACTACGCCAAGGAGCGCAAGCAGTTCGGTCGCGCGATCATCGAGAACCAGTCGATCGCGTTCGCGCTCGCCGACATGAAGATGGAGATCGACTGTGCGCGGCTGCTCGTCTGGCGTGCATCGTGGATGGGCCGCACGGGCCAGCGCTTCACCGCGGCCGAGGGCTCGATGAGCAAGCTCAAGGCCGGCGAGGTCGCCGTCTGGGCGACCGAGCGAGCGATCCAGATCCTCGGCGGCAATGGCTACACGCGTGAGTTCCCCGTCGAGCGCTGGCACCGCGACGCCAAGATCTACACGATCTTCGAGGGCACCTCGGAGATCCAGCGGCTCGTGATCGCGCGCGCGATCTCGGGGCTGCAGATCCAGTAACTCTGGTGGCGCTGCCGCGCGAGCAGCTACAGCTTCACGGTCACCGCGTCAGCTACCGGCTGGGCGGCGGCGGACCGCTGCTGTTGCTGCTGCACGGCATCACGAACTCGTCGGCAAGCTGGGAGCCGGTGCTTCCGCTGCTCGAGCGCCACTTCACCGTGCTCGCGCCTGACCTGCTCGGTCACGGTGACTCTGCCAAGCCGCGTGGTGACTACTCGCTCGGCGCTGCGGCCTCGCTCATGCGCGACCTCATGCTGGTCCTCGGGTTCGAGCGCGCGACGGTGGCCGGGCACTCGCTCGGCGGCGGTATCGCGATGCAGATGGCATACCAGTTCCCGGAGCGGATCGAGCGCCTCGTGCTCGTCGGCAGCGGCGGGCTGGGGCACCAGGTCACGCCGCTGCTGCGGGCGGTTGCGCTGCCGGGCTCCGAGCTCGTGCTGCCTCTGCTCGCCTCGCTTCCGCTGCTCAGCGCCGGCGCCGCGGTCGGCCGCTGGCTGGCCGGCATCGGGCTGCGCCTGGGCTCCGATCTCGCCGAGATGGCCACGGGCTTGACGACGCTCAACGACATCGAGTCTCGGCGCGCGTTCGTGCACACGGCGCGGTCGGTGATCGACATCAGCGGACAGCGGGTCAGCGCGATCGACAAGCTCTATCTCGCCGAGGCGGTGCCGACGCTGCTCGTCTGGGGCGAGCAGGATCCGATCATCCCGGCACGGCACGGCGTCCGCGCACACAAGCTGCTGCCGGGCAGTCAGCTTGAGCTGTTTCCCGACGCCGGACACTTCCCGCACCACGACGACCCGGTCGGGTTCGCTTCGGTCGTGGTCGATTTCATACGGACAACTGAGCCTTCGGCGCGTGATGACGACCGGCTGCGGCGGCTCGTCGTCGAGCGCGGGGGTGCGTGACAGCGCTCGAGCGGATGGGGCTTGCGCACAAGCTAAGCGTTCACGTGCGGCGGTCGAGCGCTCGCGAACAGCGGCATAAAGCACCGCCACGATGCACAACAGACACCCCGCACTCACTCTTAAACTGCTGCGGTTCACGAGCGCCCGCACGCCACACGGACGCTCGGCCTACGCCGGCTCCCCGATCTGCACGTCGTAGTCCCTCGCATCTGGCTCGGCGAAGCCGAGCAGCGCCTCGCCCTCGGCGCGCAACGGCTTGATGGCGCCCCTGGGCAGCGCCACGAACGGCGCGAGCCGCAGCGTCGCGACGCGGCGCTTGGTCTCGATCGTCCACGTCCCGCGCACGAACCCGTCCCACAGGAACGTCGAGCGCACTCGCAGGTTCTTCGTCGTCACCCGCGGCCGGTGCTCGTCGGCGATGATGCGGGTGCGATCCTCGTGGCCGAGGACGAGGTTGTCGAACTCCGGCAGGAAGCGCGCAGGCGCGGACACCCCCGCGCTCGGCCGTGGCGCGTCGGGCAGGTCGAACAGCTCACGCCCGCGCTCGTCGGCGAACACCGCCAGCTGCGCGCGCATCGCGTCGAGCAGCTTCATCATCCCGCCGACGCCCGACCAGTTCTGGACGTCGGCAGCGCTCGCCGGGCCAAACGCCGCCAGGTAAGAGCGCACGAGCGCCTCCGGATCGGCGTCGGCAACCGACGCGCCAAGCCAGTCCTCCGCGAGCGTGAACTCGGCGACGCGCGGAAAACCCCAGCGCTCCTGCTCGGCGGGCACCATGACGAGGGCGACGAGCGTCCGCACCGCGTAGCCGAGCGCACGATCGTTGACCTCCGCAAACTGCTCCTGCAACCGCGCGCGGATCTCGTCGAACGTCAGCGGCCGCGCCGCAAGCAGCTTGCGCGCCGCCGGCAGCACCCGCTCGAGATCAAGCCCCTGCGAACGTGCTCCGAGCGCGCGCAGAGCGACCGACATGCTCGGCTGCATCGACATCCGCAACGCGCGGTATTGCGCCGCGCTCATGAGGTGCAGCGTGGAGCGCATGAGCGTCGCGCGCACGACCTCGCGCGCGAACAGCGCCGCCCGTAGATCGCCGGCCTCGAAGCCCTCGATCCGCGTCCACAGCCCGAGGTACGGGTGCTTGGGCTCCTGCGCCTGCATCCCAGCCAGGCGCTCGACGGCCTCGACGACCCCGACCAAACCGCGCTCCAGCAGCATCTGACGCGCCAACGTTGCGCGGTTGAGCTCCTTGACCGTGAGCGTCGTCGCCCCCATGCAGATCGGCAAGCATGACGATCCGTGCGCCTTCCCCTTCAGGACCCGGCGGCCAAGCTCTCGGCGAAGTGGCCCGGACGTCCCGCGCACCGAGATCGTCGCACCGTGATGAACGGCTTCGAGCGCGCGAGCGGCGGCGAGCTGTGGACGTCTCCTTACCGCAGCTCCTCCGCCAGCAGATCCATGAGCAGGCCGTCCTCCCACTCGCCGCTGCGCCCGCGCTCGTAGCGGCGCATGACGCCGACGCGACGAAATCCGACGGACTCGTACGCGCGGATCGCGCGCTCGTTGGCGCAGTTGGGATCGATCGTGATCCGGTGGTGGCCGCGCTCGTCGATGAACCAGCGGGAGAGCAGCCGCAGCGCCGCCGGGCCGAGGCCCGCGCCCTGGAAGCGCGGCGCGAGCAGGATGTCCATGCTCGCGTGCAGGTAGTCAGGATCGAGCTCCTCTGCGAAGCCCAGCCAGCCGGCAAGCTCGTCGTCGACCACGATCGCGAACGCATCGCCCTCGCAGCGCAGGTCATCGCGGGGATCCGCCGAGGGAACCCACCACTCGTGCACGCCGGGCACGTCCAGCAGCGTCACGAGCGCATCGAGATCGGTGTCCGTCAACGGCCGCAGGACGAGGCGACCGTCGCCCAGCGTGGGCAGATCCATCTCCGTCAGTCCGCCGAACCGGCCATCTGTCGCACGACACGGCCCGATTCGCGCTCGACGGCATCTCGCATCGCCATCCCGAAGATGGCGAGCAGCGACTCTGCGGCCAGCGGACTGAGCCGCTCGAGCGCCTCGCGCACCTCGGGCCACCGCTCGCGCGGCCGACCACCCTGCTCGAACGGCGTCCAGACGGTCTCGAGGAAGAGCTCCACGCAGGTATCGGCGATCCCGTCAGCCTGGGCGCGAACGCTGGCGAGGAACTCCAGCGAGCGCTCGAGCCCGACGCCGAACTGCAGCAGCTCGCGGCCGGCAGCTACCAACCGCGGGCTGCGGATCTCGAACAGGCCGTTGTCCAGCCGGCGCACGAGCCCGAGCTCGAGCGCGCGCAGCAACAGCGTTGGGTCCGCGGTCCCCGATTGTTCGATCAACTCGGCGATGCCGACCGTGCGCGTCTCCTCGCCGGCCCAGGGGCTCTGGAGCGCCTTCTTGAAGCTCAGGAGCTCGTCGCTCGATCCACCCGATCGCTCCAGCAGGCGCTTGATGAGCTCCAGCGGCATGCCCTCTGCCTGGAGCTCCTGGATGAGCTGCAGTCGAGCGACGTGGTCGGGTCCGTAGTAACCCGTGCGGCCACGCACCTCGGGCGGCGGCAGCAACCCGCGCGACTGATGCGCGCGGATGTTGCGCACGGTCATCCCGATCCGCTGACCGAGCTCGTCGATCGTCAGTTCCGTGTCATCGGCTGATGTCACATAGCGGACGATACGCGGTGTTCCCGATTGACAGGGCGCGACCGGGGCGGTCTGATGGTTCCGTGTCTCCCGTGGTCCCGCACTTCGAGCTCGCCGAGGACAGCCCGGACGCAAGCGCGCATGTCATCACCGTCCGCGGCGAGATCCACGTGTCGACCGCTCCGCAGTTCTCCAAGCGGCTGACGAATGCGATCGAGAGCGGCAGGATCGCGATCGTGCTCGACCTCTGCGAGCTCGAGTTCATTGACTCCACCGGCCTCAGCGTGATCCTCAGCGGGCTGCGGCTGATCAACCAGAAGCAGGGGCGCATGGCGATCGCGTGCGCCAACCCGACGGTCATGCGACTCTTTCAGATCACCAGCCTCGTGGAGACGTTCGACATCTTTCCCGACCGCGCCACGGCGATCGCTCACGTAGCCGGCGGCAGCTCCGGCGGCGCGCCGTAGGGCACCAGCACCTCCGGCAGGCGGACCGAGCCGTCGTCGCGCTGGCCGTTCTCCAGCAGCGCGACGATCGTGCGCCCGACCGCGACGGCTGTGCCGTTGAGCGTATGCAGGATCTCCGGCTTGGCGCCTTCGCGGCGCATCCGGATCTCGAGCCGGCGGGCCTGGAAGTCGGTCGTGTTCGACGTCGAGGTCAGCTCGCGGTAGCGGCCCTGTCCGGGCAGCCAAGCCTCGCAGTCGTACTTCTTCGCCGCGCTCGCGCCGAGGTCGTTGACGGCGATGTTCACGACGCGGTACGGGATCTGTAGGGCAGCGAGGATCTCCTCCTCGATCGCGAGCAGCCGCTCGTGTTCCTCAGCCCCCTTGTCCGGCTCCACGAACGAGAACATCTCGACCTTGTCGAACTGGTGCACGCGGAAGATGCCGCGTGTGTCCTTGCCGGCGGCGCCGGCCTCACGGCGAAAGCACGGCGAGAAGCCAGCGTAGCGCAGTGGCAGGTCCGCCACGTCGAGGATCTCGCCGGCGTGCAGCGAGGCGAGCGCGACCTCGCTCGTGCCGACGAGGTAGAGGTCGTCGGCGGGCAGGTGGTAGATCTGCTGCTCGGTGTCGGGCAGGAAGCCCGTCCCGTAGAGGGCCTGCTCGCGCACG
>Ga0307502_10000384_pt1 | contig 11761 bp, 10 predicted proteins | sample 16_S_MG_FD_201364 | JGI IMG/M metagenome (GOLD analysis project Ga0307502, IMG submission 201364) | Soil microbial communities from Populus trichocarpa stands in riparian zone in the Pacific Northwest, United States - 16_S | ecosystem: Environmental > Terrestrial > Soil > Riparian zone > Trees... | reverse complement strand
GACGAGCGCGGGTTCACCATGGTCACCGTGGTCGGCGCCCTGCTCGCCGTCACGATGCTGTGCATCGCGGCGCTCTCCTATGCACAGGGCGACCTCAAGCCAGGGGCGCACGACCGCGACCGTAAGATCGCCTACGCGGCGGCGGAGGCCGGCATCCAGAACTACGCGTACTACCTTTCCCAGGACCCCGGCTTCTGGGCGAAGTGCGCATCGTCGACGGCGCACGTCAGCCAGCGATGGAACGGCACCGGCCCGGACCCGCGCACGTGGACTGCGCTGTCGGGCGGCAACTCGTCGTACGCGATCGAGCTGCTGCCGGCCAACGGCAACAGCTCGTGCGACGCCAACAACGCCGAGGCCACGATGATCGACACGACCACGGGCACGTTCCGTGTCCGCGCGACCGGCCGTGCCCTGGTGGGCGGCGTGAAGCGCTCGATCGTCGCGAACTTCAAGCGCCAGAGCCTGCTGGATTTCATCTACTTCACCGACAAGGAGACGCGCAGCCCGCTCCTGTACGACGTCGATAGGGGAAACGTGCCCACGCACAGCCTCAGCGGCAGTGGCGAGACCCTCACCGAATGGGCGATCAACAACTGCGACCGCTACTACGGCAATGACACCGACGGTCTGCGCCAGAATCAGAAGTACCACGGCGAGGAGTACGACTCGGCTGCGGGCACGTGGTCGGCGCTCGAGGAGATCCACTGCAGCGAGATTGATTTCATCGATCCCGATGTCACGCTAGGGCCGTTTCACACCAACGACGAGTTCAGCTGCAGCGGCGCTCCGGACTTCGGCGAGTACGGCCAGGATCTCGTCGAGACCTCCAGCTCGGGTCAGACGGCGATCCCCGCGATCGGCTTCCGCAACCCGCCGACGAGCAGCGGGGCGACGTGCAGCCCGGACTTCATCGGCACGCAGGTCCGCAATGCCGCGAAGCTCGAGATCCCGCCGACGAACCTGTCGCTACGCCGCGACACGGCCCCCAATAACCGTTTCGTGGGCAGGACGCAGATCAAGCTCGTCGGCGCGAACATGATCGTCACCGGGACGCGCGAGGATGGCACCCAGCTCACCAACGAGACGGTTCCGATTCCCGCCGACGGCGTCGTCTTCGTCTCGAACTCCAAGCCCGGCGTCCCGCCTGGATCGCCGGGCTATCAGTGCCCGCGCTACAGCGTGACGAACCCGTACGTGCCGGTGCCCGACAACGCATGCGGCAACCTCGAGGTCTCGGGCAACTACAGCGTGAACCTCACGCTGACGGCGGAGAACGACATCATCGTCACGGAGGATCTCCGCCGCCCGGCGGGCAATCCTCCCAGCCCCGACGTCCTGCTCGGCCTGATCTCGAATAACTTCATCCGCGTGTACCACCCGGTCCTCGGCTGCGATGTCATGCGCGGCTGCGACTACACCACCACCACGTGCCCCAACGGCGTCGGTCCGGGCGACATCCAGATCGACGCCGCGATCCTGTCGCTCAACCAATCCTTGCTCGCCGACAACTGGTTCTGCGGCGCGGCCCTCGGCAACCTGACGGTGCGCGGCGCGATCGTCCAGAAGTACCGCGGACCGGTCGGGAAGACCACGCCGCCGCCGGCCAGGGGCTACGTCAAGAACTACACCTACGACCGTCGCCTGCGCTACCGCTCGCCGCCGAAGTTCCTGGACCCCGTCCAGGCCGCCTGGCGCATCCAGACATACAACGAGCAGGTTCCCGCGCGCTGAGCCTGGATCAGCGCGGCGCGCGCGCGAGGCTTCGTGCTCGACTACTAGCCTCACCCCGCCAATGGCTCACGCGATCGTCGTCGCCGCGCTCGGCGGACTTCTCATCGGCTCGTTTCTCAACGTTGTGGCCTACCGGCTGCCGCGCGGGGAGTCGCTCGTAACGCCAGCATCGCGCTGCCCGAGCTGCGGCCACCCCGTGCGCCCGTACGACAACGTCCCGGTGCTCTCGTGGCTGGCGCTGCGCGGTCGCTGCCGCGATTGCGACGAGCCGATCTCCGGCCGTTACGCGATCGTGGAGGCGACGACGGCCGCGCTGTTCGTCGCGGTCGTCGCCGTGCGCTATGGCGAGACGCCTCAGCTCGTCCTCGGACTCGTGCTCGTCGCGCTGCTGGTGCCGCTCGCCCTGATCGACCTCGACACGCGCGTGCTGCCAAACGCGCTGACGCTGCCGGCCGCGGGCCTCGCCGTCGCCCTCGGCATCGGGCTCGATCCAGGCGGACAGGTGGAGCGCCTGGTCGCCGGCGCGGCGGCCGGCGGCTTCTTCTTGGTCGCCGCGCTGCTGCAGCCGCGCGGAATGGGGATCGGGGACGTCAAGCTCGCCGCCGTCCTGGGCCTCTTCCTCGGCCGCGAAGTGGCGGTCGCGGTGCTCGTCGCGCTCGTCTGCGGCGTGGCCGTCGGCGTCGCCATCATCGCTCGCAAGGGCTCCGCCGAGGGTCGCAAGACCGCGATCCCCTTCGGGCCCTTCCTTGCCCTCGGCGGGGTCGTCGCAGTGCTCGCCGGCGACGTGCTCGTCGACGCGTACCACTCGACGCTCTGAGAATCGGTCCGACGCAGCCGGGACGTGGCTGGACAGATGGAGGGTCCGTTCAGCGATCCGTACAGGGTCCCTCGCCGACCGCCGATGAAGCCCTCGATCACAGCATGGGACTCTCACAACGCAAAACATCTCGCCCCCGTTCGATCGTCGGACTCGACATCGAGCCGGGCCGTGTCTCAGCAGCGGAGGTCTCGGTCAACGGGACGATCGAGCTGACGCGCGCAGCCACCATCGACCTCCCGCTCGGCGTCGTCCGGGACGGCGAGGTCGTGGATGTCGAAGCCGTCACCACGGCGCTCAAGCAGCTCTGGAGCGAGCACAAGGGCCTGGGTAAGGATGTTCGCATCGGCGTCGCCAATGCGAAGATCGTCGTCCGGACGGTCGATGTCCCGCCGGTCACCAACGCGGCCGACATCGACGCCGTCGTGCGCCAGGTCGCGGCCGACGAGCTTCCGATGCCGATGGAGTCGGCCGTGCTGGACTTCGAGCCGCTCGGAATCGTCGAGACCGAGCAGGGCCCGCGCCAGCGCGTCGTCCTCATCGCCGCCCGGCGAGAGATGGTCGAGGCCGTCCTGGCCGCGGTCGTCGGCGCCGGCCTCAAGCCTCGAGGCGTCGACCTTTCCGCCTTCGCGATGATCCGGGTCCTCGGCGCCGGGCGCCGGGACTCGGCGCTGTACCTGTCGATCGGCGGTGTGGCGAACCTCGCCGTCGTCGTCGATGGAGTGTGCACCTTCACGCGCGTCACCGGCGCCGGCATCGAGGGCATGAGCATCGAGCTCGCTGAGCGCCGCAGCCTGACCCTCGAGCACGCCCGCGAGTGGTTGCGCCACGTCGGGCTGGAGCGTCCGATCGAGGAGATCGAGGGCGACGAGGAGATCGTCGCCGACACTCGCACGATCCTCAACGACGGAACTCGTCGGCTCGCCGCGGAGGTGCGCGCGTCGCTGGAGTTCCACGCGACCCAGACGCTGGCCGGCGCCGAACCGGAGCAAGCCGTCCTGACCGGCGCCGCAGTGGACCTGCCGGGCTTCGCCGAGACGTTTTCACGTGAGCTCGGGATGCGCGTGGAGACGCGCAGTGTCGCAGCCGGGGCCGATGTCGCCGACGCGAACGAGCTGGCCGGCATGACGATCGCGGCCGGACTGGCCGTCGAGGAGGTGTCGGCGTGAGAGCTGCCAACCTGATGCCGGGCGAGGACAGAGCGTCGCGCGCGGTCAAGTCCGTCGACACCGGTGGGATCCTCTACGTCCTGCTCGCCGGGCTCGCCGCGTTGGTCGCACTGGGCGCCGTGTGGGCGACCGCGAACAAGCAGGTCGGCGAAGGTCGCGCGAAGGTCGACCGCGTCACCGCGCAAGCGCGGGTCGCCGAGGCACGCATCGCGAGGGCCGCGCCGTACCAGGCGTTCGCCGCCCTGGCGCGTGACCGCGTCGCCACCGTCACATCGCTGTCGGCGACCCGCTTCGACTGGGCCCACGGCCTGCGCGAGATCAGCCGCGTCCTGCCCGACGACGTCTGGCTCACGTCTCTGAGTGGCGCCTCTGGCGCCACCAGCGAAGCTCCGTCGCCGACGACGAGCGCCGCTCCGGCGCCGACGTTCGAGTTGCTCGGCTGTACTGGCAACCAGGCCAAGGTCGCTCGTCTGATGGCGCGGCTGCGTGCCGTCGACGGCGTCCGTGACGTCGACCTGCGCACGTCCGCCAAGCCGGACGCGGGAAGCAGCGCCACCGCCGACTGCCCGGCCGCCAAGGCCACCAATCCTCGCTTCACGATCGCGATCGCGTTCGCCGTCCCGGGTGCCGCCAAGGCCGCCGTCGACGAGACCGGCACGGTCACCGACGCGTCGGCCGCCGTCTCCTCGGCGCCTGCCGGCACTCCCGCTGCACCACCGACCCCAACTACTCCGTCCACCGCGTCTGATTCGAGCACCCGATGAAACAGCGTGATCGGCTCGTCCTGGCAATCGTCGCCGTTGCGGGCGTGGTGGGCGCAGTGTGGTTCTTGGCGCTCGCGCCCAAGCGCGAGGCGGCGAACGCCGTCACGGCCAAGATCACCGCGGCCGAGCTGCGCCGCGACGCAGCCAACCAGCAGGCCGACGTCGCCGAACAGGCGAAGTCGACCTACCGCCGCGACTACGCGACCGTGGCCCGCCTCGGCAAGGCCGTGCCGGCGAAGGCCGATGTGCCCTCGCTCGTGTACCAGCTGGAGAGCGCCGCCCGCGCCGCGAAGGTCGACTTCCGCGCGATCACCGTGCAGACCTCAGCCGCGCTCGCTCCGGCGGCCCCCGTGGCTCTCAGTCCCGCTCCCACTCCAACTCCCACCCCCACCCCCGCTCCCGCTCCCGCTCCGGCGACCGCGGGCGCCCCGGCGACGCCCGGCGCTCCGGTTGCCCCGGGCGCGGCATCGAGCGCCGGTATCGAGCAGAAGGGGTTTCAGTTCACCTTCCAGGGCAACTTCCTCTCGCTGCGCCGCCTCCTGAGCGAGATCGACCGCTTCTCGCGCGTCAAGGGCTCGAAGGTGTCCGTCAGCGGCCGCCTGCTCACGATCGACACGGTCGCGCTGAACCCGGCGGCCAAGGGACTTCCCAACATCAAGGCTGAGATCAAGGCGAACGCCTACGTCGCCGCCGTCCCCTCGGCGCTGCCTGCCGCGTCATCGCCGCAGGTGAGTGGCGCAGCAGCTCCCACTACGACCACAGCCTCCGAGGTATCGCAATGACCTTCGCACGCGCGCTCGTTCGCGATCTCGTCGACAAGCGGCTGTGGCCGGTGGCGGTGCTGCTCGTCGCGGCGCTGATCGCCGTTCCGCTGCTGCTCGCCGGCGGTGGCAGTGCCGGCAAGCCGGTCCCGGCAGCGGCAATCGACGCGGACACGTCCGCGACCGCCTCGCGATCCGTACCCGCCGTCGAGCTCGTCGGACCGCCGTCGGTCCGCTCGCGCCCCGGCACGGTGCGCGACCCGTTCCGCAGACCCAAGCCGAAGGCCGTCAAGGCGAGCGCCGACACGCCGCCGCCCGGCACGCAGACGACCGCTGCTGACCCCGGCGCCGCGGCCTCGATCCCGGTCGGCCCGGCGACGCCGGCGCCGGAGCCGTTCGCCTACCGCACGGAGGTGCGCTTCGGCTCGACCGAAGGAGACGCGCCCAAGGCCCGCGGGATCTCCCGCCTGACGCCGTTCGGCGGCCTGATCGAGCCCGCGCTGATGTACCTCGGTGTGTCCCCCGACGGCATGCACGCGACGTTCCTGCTCGGCCCGACCGCGCAGCAGAACGGCGAGGGCCGGTGCCTCGACGTGGCATGCCGGATCAAGCTCCTCAAGGCCGGAGACTCGATGGTCGTCGATGTCACGCCGGCCGCGGGCCAACCGCGCCAGTACGCGCTCGACGTCGTCTCGGTGAAGCGCGAGGAGATGCGCAGCGAGCGCGCTGCCAGTGAGGCGCGGGCGCGCGTACACCCGGACGGCCGCGACGTCCTGCGCGACCTCATCCGAGACGGCGCGGCGGGAGCAACGATCGGCAAGATCGTCTTCGACCAGAGCCGCGGCCTCCTGACGAGCAAGAGCGCTCCGTAGACTCCAGCGCCGTTATGGCGCTTCGCTTCATCACCGCCGGCGAGTCGCACGGCCCCGGCCTCACGTGCGTGGTCGAGGGCCTGCCGGCTGGCTTGGAGCTTGACGAAGAGACCTTGAATCGCGACATGGCCCGGCGTCAGCTGGGCCATGGCCGTGGAGGGCGCATGAAGATCGAGCGCGACCGCGCGGACGTCACGGGCGGCGTGCGCCACGGCCGGACGCTCGGCGGGCCGATCGCGCTGCAGATCGCCAACCGCGACTACGCCAACTGGGAGGAGCGGATGAACCCGTGGCCGGTGCAGGCCACGATCCCCGAGGTCCACCTCCCGCGTCCGGGCCACGCCGACCTCGTCGGCACCCAGAAGTACAACATGACCGACGTGCGCAACGTCCTGGAGCGCGCGAGCGCCCGCGAGACCGCCGCGAGGGTGGCGGGGGGCGCCGTCGCGCGCACGTTCCTGCGCGCGCTGGGCGTCGAGATCCGATCGCACGTCGTGCAGATCGGCTCGGTCACCGCGCCGCCGCGCTCGCAGCCGCTGACCGTCGCGGATTTCGACGGCGTCGACGCCGATCCCGTGCGCTGCCTGGACCCCGAGGCGAGCCGCGCGATGGTCGGCCACATCAACGTTCAGCGCAAGGTCAACGAGTCGCTCGGAGGCGTCTTCGAGGTGATCGCCTTCGGGCTCGTGCCAGGTCTCGGATCGCATGTCTCGTGGGAGGAGCGATTGGATGGCCGCCTGGCCGGAGCGCTGTGCTCGATCCAGGCGATCAAGGGCGTCGGACTGGGGGAGGGGTTCGAGCTCGCCGGCAAGCCGGGCTCGCAGGCCCACGACGAGATCTTCTGGTCCGAGCAGCGCGGCTTCTACCGCGAGACCAACCACGCCGGCGGGCTCGAGGGCGGTATGACGACCGGCGATCCGCTCGTCGCGCGCGCGGCCATGAAGCCGCTGCCGACGCTGACCAAGCCGCTGCGCTCGGTCGACATCGCCACGCACGAGCCTGCCGCCGCGCTGCGCGAGCGCACCGACTCCTGCACCGTGCCGGCGGCCGGCGTGGTCGGCGAGGCGATGGTCGCGTTCGTACTCGGCGACGCCTACCGCTCGAAGTTCGGCGGCGACCACATCGACGACGTCGCCGCCGCGGTGGACGCCTACCGCGAGCGAATCGGATGGCGCTCGTCTTCGTAGGCTTCATGGGCTCCGGGAAGTCCTCGGCGCTCGGCGACGTCCTCGACACCGACAGGCTTGTCGAGGACCAGCTGGGGATGAGCATCGCGTCGTTCTTCGCCGTCTACGGCGAGCGCAAGTTCCGCCAGCGCGAGGAGCCGGTCGTGCTGCGGGCGCTGCGCTCCGGGGCGCCCGCGATCGCCCTGGGCGGCGGCAGCGTCCTGTCGGAGACGGTTCGCGCGGCGCTGCGCGAGCACACGGTCGTGTGGATGGACATCTCCGACAAGACCGCGTGGAAACGTGCGGCCGGCGGCGCTCGGCCACTGGCATCCGATCGCGCGGCGTTCGAGACGCTGCACGCCGAGCGCCGGCCGCTGTATGAAGCGGTCGCCGATGCGTTCCTTCCCGAGGGGGACCGCCTCGTGCGCCGCGCGCTGCCGGCGCTGGAGGCGCTGAGCGAGGCGCCGCGTGGAACCAAGCTCGTCTGGGCCTGCGCGGGCGGCTCGGAGTACCCGGTCTACGTCGGGCGCGGGCTCATCGGCGGGCTGCCGAGGCCGGGCCGGCGGGCGTTCGTCGTCACCGACGAGCATGTGGGTCGGGTCTACGGCGGGCGGCTGCGCGACGCGCACCACACGATCACGATCCCGCCGGGCGAGGAGCACAAGACGCTGGCGGTCGCCGAGGGCGTGTGGCGCGAGCTCGCCGCCTGCGGGATGGGCCGCGACGATCATCTCGTCGCCCTCGGCGGAGGCGTCGTCGGCGACCTCGCCGGCTTCTGCGCGGCGACCTACCAGCGCGGCGTGCCGATCGTGCAGGTGCCGACGACCGTCGTCGCGCAGGTCGACTCGGCCTATGGCGGCAAGACCGGGGTCGACCTGCCGGAGGCGAAGAACTACGTCGGCGCCTACCACCAGCCGGCGGCCGTCATCACCGACGTGGACACGCTCGACACGCTGCCCGCGCAGGAGCATGCGGCAGGCTACGCGGAGGTCGTCAAGACGGCGCTGGTCGCGGGCGGGTCGCTGTGGGAACGCGTGTCGTCGGGCGCGGCGGTGGACGAGCGGATCGTCCTGGACTGCGCGCGCGCGAAGATCGCGGTCGTCGCCGCGGACGAGCGCGACGCTGGCGCGCGCCAGCTGCTGAACCTCGGCCACACCGTCGGTCACGCGATCGAGACCGTCACCGCCTACCGGCGCTATCGCCACGGCGAGGCCGTCGGGCTGGGGCTGCTCGCAGCGCTGCGACTCAGCGACCTCGGCGAGTTGCGCGAACAGGTCGCCGAGCTGCTGGCGAGCGCCGGGCTGCCGACGCGCTTGGACGGCATCGACGCGGCCGCCGTCGTCGCCGCCACGCGATTGGACAAGAAGCGCGTCGGCGACCGCGTGCCGTTCGTGCTCGTCCGTGCGCCCGGTGACGTGCGCTTCGGCCGGCGCGTCGGCTCCGACGCCGTGCTGGCGGCCGTGACAGAGTTGATGCAGTGAGCGCGATCGCCCGCAACCGCATCCAGATCATGCACGGTGTCAACCTCGACCAGCTCGGACGCCGCGATCCCGAGCACTACGGCGGCATGACGTTCATGCAGCTCGAGCAGGTGATCGATGCCTTCGCCGCCGAGTTGGAGCTGGACGCGCGTTTCTTTCAGACCAACCACGAGGGTGAGTTCGTCGAGCACCTGCACCGCGTCGAGGACGTCGCCGACGGGCTGGTCGTCAACGCGGGCGCCTGGTCACACTACTCGCGCGCGATCGGCGACGCGCTGTCGTTTGCGGGCGTGCCGGCAGTCGAGGTGCACCTGTCGGATGTCATGGCGCGCGAGCGATGGCGCCATCAGTCCGTGCTCGGCGAGCACTGCATCACCACCATCGCCGGCAGGGGCGTCGACGGCTATCGCGAGGCGCTGGCGGCGTTGAAGTCGGAGCTGGCGTCATGAGCAGCGCGCGCCACGACGCGCTCGCTGCCGCGGTCGCCGAGCGCGGGCTCGACGCCCTGCTGGTCTCCAACCTCGTCAACGTGCGCTGGCTGACGGGCTTCATCGGTACGAACGCTGCGGCGGTCGTGGGCGCTCAGCGCCGGTTCGTCACCGACTTTCGCTACCTGGCGCAGTCCGCCGAGCAGCTTGATCCGGAATGGGAGCGCGAGATCGCGACCGACCTGCTCAAGCGCGTCGTCGGCGGGCTGCCCGCGGGACCGCTGAAGCTCGGCTTCGACGATGCCCACATGAGCGTCAAGCAGCACGCGCAGCTCGCGGGCCTCGTGGCGCAGGATGTCGAGCTCGTAGCTGCGGGCGGCGTGGTGGAGGCGCTGCGCGCGGTGAAGGATTCCGCTGAGATCGATGCCATCCGTGCGGCCGCGCGGCTCGCCGACGAGGCGTTCGAAGAGGTCACGTCGGCGGGCATCGTCGGGCGCACCGAGAAGCAGGTCGCGCTGGATCTCGAGTTCGCGATGCGCCGGCGCGGCGCCGACAGCGCCTCGTTCCCGTCGATCGTGGCCGCCGGCGAGCACGGCGCGCACCCGCACGCCAGGCCGCGCGACATCCCGATTCCAGCGGGGACGCTGGTCGTCATCGACTGGGGTGCGCAGCTGGACGGCTACGCCTCCGATTGCACTCGCACCGTCGCAACCGGCGAGCTGGACTCGCGCGATCGCGCGGTCTACGACCTCGTCCTGCGCGCCCAGGAGGAGGCTCTGCAAGCCGTGCGCCCAGGTCCGACGGGCAAGGAGGTCGACGCCGTCGCGCGCGCGATCATCGACGGGTCCGGCCACGCCGAGCACTTCGGCCACGGTCTCGGGCACGGCGTCGGGCTGGAGGTCCACGAGGGGCCGCGGCTATCCAAGCAAAGCGACGACGCGCTTGCCGCCGGGAACGTGGTGACCGTCGAGCCGGGGGTCTACGTGCCCGGTGCCGTCGGTGTCCGCATCGAGGACCTCGTCGCCGTGACGGCCGCCGGTCACGAGGTGTTGAGCGGCGTGTCGAAGGAGCTGCGGGTCGTCCAGTAGCGCGGCGGCTGGTCAAGCGCGGTGGCCGGGCGGCCGATGGCGTGCTTGTGCGAGCACGGCTGCGCAGCGACTGGCTCTGGTGGGGCGCCGCCCTGCTCGGCGTTGCCACGATGGCCTGGCTCGGGCTCGCCGGTTTCGCCTGGAGCGACTACGACAACGAGGTCTCGGGCGCGTTCCAGGCGCTCATCCGCGGCGACGTGTGGGCCTTTCTGGAGCTGGCGCCGGCGTACGGCGGCTCGCTCGTGCTGCGGGCGCCGTTCGCCGCCGTCACCGCCGCGCTCGGCGGCGGCGAGCTGGCGGTCTTCCGCGCCGTGTCGATCCCGTGCTTGCTGGCTGTCGCGCTGCTCGCCGTCGTGCTGGTGACGCGGATGGGCGAGCGCGGGCGCTCGACGGGCGCCCGCGCGCTCGTGCTCGCCCTCTGCGTCGCCAACTCGATCACGCTGCGGGCGCTGGAGCTCGGGCACCCGGAGGAGCTGCTGTGCGCCGCCCTGTCGATCGGCGCGGTGCTGATGGCGAGCTCGCGGCGCACCCTGCTCGCCGCGATCCTGCTCGGCCTTGCGATCGCCACGAAAGCCTGGGCCGTGCTCGCAATCGGGCCGGTCCTGCTTGCCCTGCCTGGACGGCGCATGTTCGCGCTCGTCGTCGCCGGTGCGGTGACGGGCGCCGTGCTGGCGCCGCTCATGCTCGCCGGGTCGCCCGCCGCCTACGCGCACGGTGCGAGCACGACGGGCACGATCTTCCAGCCCTGGCAGGTCTTCTGGCTGCTCGGCGACGGCGGCCACGTCATCCTCGGCGGCGACGGCATGCCCAAGCCCGGCGGCTACCGCCTCGCACCGGGGTGGATGTCCGGGCTCACCCACCCGCTGATCGCGCTGCTCGTCGTGCCGCTCTCGTTGCTATGGCTGCGCCTGCGCGGGGCGGCGCCGCGGGTCGCGGGCGAGCAGCTGCTGGCACTGCTGGCGCTGCTGTTGCTCCTGCGCTGCGTGCTTGACCCTTGGAACGTCGTCTACTACGAGCTGCCGCTGCTGCTCGCGCTGCTCTCGTGGGAGGCGCTGTGCCGGCCCGACCGCCCGCCGGTCCTCGCACTCGCGACGACCGCGATCGTCTGGGTGACGTTCGAGCGAGCCCCGGCATGGCTGAGCCCGGACATGCAGTGCGCGCTGTTCCTCGCCTGGTCGCTGCCGCTCGTCGCCTGGCTCGCGCGAGAGACGCTGTGGCCGGGGGACAGCGTGAGCGCCCGGCGCGGCGCACCACGCGCCGTCGTACGCCTTCTGACCGATCATCGCCCGACGGCGACGCCCGCGGCGCCGGCGCTTGGCGAGCGGTTCGACCGCTCGGCGTCCCAACGCTGACGCGACTCGGCGATCGCCTCGCGGTGGTCGGCCGACCACTCGGCGAGAGCCCTCACGAGGTCGGTGAGGTCGTGGCCCATCGCACTGCGCTCGTACTCGACCTGCGCCGGCACCATGGGGTGGACGGCG
>Ga0307502_10000383_pt1 | contig 11767 bp, 3 predicted proteins | sample 16_S_MG_FD_201364 | JGI IMG/M metagenome (GOLD analysis project Ga0307502, IMG submission 201364) | Soil microbial communities from Populus trichocarpa stands in riparian zone in the Pacific Northwest, United States - 16_S | ecosystem: Environmental > Terrestrial > Soil > Riparian zone > Trees... | reverse complement strand
CATGGGCGAGGTCGCGCGTGCGGGCGACCCGTCGCTGGAGGCGATCGCCGAGCCGGGCGAGGCGCGCCTCGATCCCGATCGCCTCGCCGGCGAGGCCGCCGAGCAGCACCGCGCCGAGGACGTAGAGCGGGCTCGTGTCGCGCCACGCGAGCGCGAGGTCGACGCCGATGACGGCCGTCCCGAGGCCGAGGCCGGCGAGCACGCGCTGTTGGAGCCCGCGTGGCAGCCGGCTGCCCGCGCCGACGCCGATCGCCGTTCCCAGCAGCACGGCGCCGACGTTGATGAACGTGCCCGTCATCGGTGGCGACGGCGGGCGGCGTGCAGAGCTGCGGAGACGACCACGAGATGCGGGAGGATGGCAGGCCGATGGCCGCGGTCGACGTTCTCATCGTCTCGCTCGGATCGACCGCCGGCCTGCGTGCCGCCGACGCCGAGCTCGCGGGCGCGCTGCGGCGCGCGGGCGCGGCCGTCGAGGTCGTCGCGGCGCGGGCGCCGCGCGAGCTGCGCACGTACGGCTTGACGGACCTCGCTTGGGCGCACGCGGCGCGCGGCGCCGCGCGCGACGGCATCGCCGCGTTCGCACCCCGGGCGGTCGTCTACTCGACGGTCACCGCGGCGCTGTTGTGGCCGCGGCGCGGGGCGATCCGCTACGACGCGCCAGCGGCCGCCAACCGGCCCGGCCGGCACGGCCTCTGGCAGCGCCCGCTGGAGCGCCGCCGGCTCGGCGAGGCATCGCTGCTCGTCGCCGTCGATCCAGGCACGCTCGCCGAGACGCCGCGCCCGCACGCCGAGGCGATCGTCGTCCCGATCCCGGTCGAGCCGTCGCCGGCGACCGGCGCGGCGCGCGACATCGCCGCGCTGACATACGCGGCGAACCCGGCGAAGAAGGGCCTGGACCGGGTGCTCGCGGCCTGGGCGCGCGCACGCAGCGACGGCGAGCTGCTCGTCGTCGCGGGCGCCGACCTGCGCATCGAGGCGCCCGGCGTGCAGATCGCGGGGCGGATGGCGCCCGCGGCGTACCGTGCGCTGCTGCGGCGCGCCCGCGTCTTCGTCACGGCGCCGCGGCGGGAGGACTATGGGATCGCGCAGCTCGAGGCGCTCGCCGACGGCTGCGTGCTCGTCACGACGGCGGCACCGGGCCCGTATGCGGCGCTGCCGCTGGCCCGCGCGCTCGACCCGCGGCTCGTCGTGGACGGCGGCGAGGGGCTCGCCCACGCGCTGCGGGTCGCGCTCGATGCGCCGGCGGCGGACTACGCCGCGCACGCGGCGGCGGCGGTCGCGCCCTTCCGCCACGCGGCGGTCGACGCGGTCGTGCGCGACGAGCTGCTGCCGCGGCTGCTGCGCTGAGCGACGGCGCGTTGTGCTCGGGCGCTCGCCACCGTGGCGAGGGTTGGCTCCCGGGGCGTACCGCGTTGTATCACCGCGACCCACTGCCGGTTCTAACTACAGCGGCCCGCTCGGTTCGCAGCAGCGCAACCAGGAGATCGCCGATGGCCGTCGCGCTTCACCCAGAGATCGCATACTCGTTTCGACGCACGACTGCGCTGCTCGCAGGCTCATCGAGGATTCATGACGCCTTTATGCTGGGGCAGATCGAGCACCTGCTCGTCGCCGCCGGCGCGTCGTACCGAGCGCGCCGCTACAGCGACGCCAACTCCCAGTACCGGGAGGCCCGCGACGTCATCTGGGAGCAGCTCTTCCCGACGATCGGATACGACGAGTCGCTCGTCCGCAAGACGCCGCTCATGCGCAGCCTCGTCTCGTACGCGGGCGAGTGGATGAACGTCCTGCCCGTCGAATCGTCCACCGGCGGGGTGCGCCCACGCGAGCTCGTCGCGCTCGAGCCCGGCACTCCGGAGCTCGGGCTGCGCGCCGCAGCCGCCGGTGCTGCGATCAGCGGCGCCGCGGCCGACCTCGACACCGCGGCCACGCTCGAACGCCGCGGCAATCCCGCCGCGGCGAAGTTCTTCCGCGAGCGCGCCGATGCGAGCGCTCCGACGCTCGCGTCCGCCATGGCGCAGCAGGTCACCGCAGGACCCGTCGCGGCAGGACCCGTCGCCGGACCCGTCGCGGCAGGACCCGTCGCCGGACCCATCGCAGGGCCCATCGCAGGACCCGTGATCATCGGGCCGAGCTTTGCGCTCAGCGCGAATACTGCGGCGCGACCGTTCAGGCGGTCGGTGGCCGCGGGCACCGTCTTCGCCGAGGAACCCCTACTGCACACGATCGAGATCCCGCCCGCGATCACGGTCGCCGAACGCACCTACTCGTTCTCGACCGGCGATACGGTCAGGACGGTCGCCTGGAACGCCGGGGACGCGCCGAGCATCGACGAGATGATCGACGTGCTGTACACCTCGCGCACGGCGCTGGAGGTTCTGCCGGACACCTTCGTCGCACCCAGTCGGCCGGCCGACGTCGCAGCCGCACTTCCACACGCGTGGTTCTACGAAACCACGCTCGGGATGGCGGAGTGCCACCACGCGATGGGCGAGTGGGCTACGGCCGAGAACTGGTACCTGGGAGCTGCGCGCTACCAGTACCTCAACGCGGTCGCCGAGGCGCCGTACGTCTGGTCGCGCCTGGCGACGCTCTACCTCGACTGGGGCAACGCGCTGTATCGCAGCGGCGACCCCGCCGCCGCGCTGCCGATCTACGAGAAGGTGCTCGACAGCAGCGGCGCGGCGCCGGCGAGCGAGCTGTACTCGATCGCGGGGCTGAAGAGCGGCGCCGACGCGGCCCGCGACCTCATCGCGCATCTCGACGACCCGGCCGCGTCGACGACCGGTCCGACCATCGCCGCCGCGATCCTCGACATCTGGGCACAGCTCACCAAGATCGCCGGGGGACTGGACTTCTGGGGCCACTGGGCGGCGAACGTCCCGATCTGGACGTTCGACTACCTCCAGTCGGTCGCCTCGAACTTCTGCCAGCTTGCGATCGGCGCCGAGCGCGATGCGATCTCGTTCTGGGAGAAGGCCGACCAGGGCGAGCTGACGCGCAACCAGCTCACGCAGAACGTCACCCAGGCTGCCGCCGAGCGCGATGCGGCCGCCAGTCAGGTGACAGCCGCCCAGGCGCAGGTCAACGCGTACGTGGCCGGTGAGGCTGCGGCACGACAGCGCGCGACGAACGCCGGCAAGAACGCGACGGACTACGCGTCGCTCTCCCGGCAATGGACGCTGCACCAGGCGCTCTCCGCGCAGCTCGGAGCGGGCGACGACGGCAACGCGGCGGAGCTCAACCGGCTCGCGGCGCAGATGATGAGCGGTGGGCGATATTCGATCAGCGGCGACCGCGGCGCCCTCGTCGGCGCAGAGCAGCTCGCCGCCTCGCGACTGCAGGCGCGCTACGAGATCGACGCGATGCAGCGCCAGGCGGCGGACATGGCGGCAGCAGCCGAGCAGGCCAAGCAGGAGCGCGTCGCCGCGCAGGCCCGCACGACCGCCGCGCAGGCAAGCCTGCACGCGGCATCCGTCCGCCTCGGCGGCGCCCTCGCGCTCGTCGCGGCGTACGACCAGCAGCGCTTCACGCCGGACGTGTGGAACCAGCTCGGCGAGAAGATGGGCTCGCTCTCGCAGCGCTATCTCGCGATGGCACTCGACACCGCGAAGCTCATGCAGCGCGCGTACAACTTCGAGACCGACAGCAGCCGGGCGATGATCAAGCCCGACTACATGGCCGACACGGTGAAGGGCCTGCTCGGAGCGGACATGCTGATGGCCGACATCCAGTCGTTCACCTACGACATGGTCACCTCGACGGCGCCCAAGCCACAGCCGGTTCGACAGACGATCTCGCTGGCCCAGCGCTATCCGTTCGTGTTCGAGCGCGACTTCCGCACGACCGGCCGGATGGAGTTCGAGACACGCCTGGACGACTTCGACGTGCTCTATCCCGGCACGTACGCCGGCCGGATCGAACACATCGAGGTGTCGGTGGACGGGATCGTCCCCGCGCGCGGCATCAGCGGCACGCTGACGAACGCCGGCATCTCGCAATACCGCGTGCCGTCGGCACTGTGGTCCGGCAGCAGCGGGCCCGTCAAGCACCGCGTCCAGAACCGCGAGGCGATGGTCATCTCCGACCACGATCCGCGGGCCGACGCGATCCTCGTCGACAGCGACCGGCGCCGCCGTCGTATCTTCGAGGGCGCAGGCGTCGCCTCGTCGTGGACGCTCGAGCTCCCGCGCGACGTCAATGACCTCGACTACGACGCGATCGTCGACGTGCGCCTGACGGTCAGCTACGAGGCGCGCTACGACCCGGACCTGCGCCAGCGAGTGCTCGATGACCTCGCCACCCGGCCTGCGCTGTACGAGCGCCAGCGGCCGATCCCGCTGCGCTGGCTGTTCCCGGACGCGATGTTCTCGTTCTACGAGACCGGCATCCTGACGTTCGAGCTCGACCCGGGCTGGTTTGCGCGATCCGAACGCGATCCGCAGATCACCGACCTCGGGCTGCTCGTCGCGACGACCCCGCGGGCGCGCGCCGAGGCCGTCACGCTTGCCGTGACGGCCCCCGGCACGCCCGTCGTGACCGTCTCGACGGCCGGCGGTGGCATCGTCGACGGACCCGCGCTGGCCGCCGCCGCGGGTGGGCCCGCCACGGGCGCCTACCGGCTCGAGCTGACCGCCGCCGACAACCCCTCGTGGGTCGAGGACGGACGGCTGAAGCTCGATGCCATCGACAACATCGCCGTGATCCTCGGCTACTCCTTCACCGCGCGGGTCTAGGAGGCCGTCGTGAGCCTCGACGTCGGCTTCGCCAGCCAGGCACCGTCGCTGCCCGGTGGCAGCGCATCCACGGCAGGGCTCGGAGAGACCTTCGCACCCGACCTGTCGACCGGGACGGGAACGTTCGCGGTCCCGCTGGACGTCCCCAACGGACCCAACGACATCGGGCCGAAGCTCTCGCTGCGGTACGACAGCGGCAGCCCGAGCGGTGCCTTCGGGCTGGGCTGGTCGATCCCGCTGCCGCGGCTGTTGCGCTCGGGCGCCCAGGGCCGTCCGCGCTACGACGACTCCGACACGCTCGTGCTCGAGGGGTCGGGGCCGCTCGTACGCGGCGCGGGAACGGCGCTGCGGCCGCAGGTTGACACCGGCGACTGGCGGATCGAGCCCGCCGGTGGCGGCTTTGTGGCGACCGACCGGGCCGGAACGCGCTACGAGCTCGGCGTCAGCGCCGACAGCACCATCGCCGCCGCGCACGACGCGACGTGGGCCTGGCTCATCCATCGCATCGAGGACAACCTGGGCTTCGGCGCCACGTTCAGCTGGCGCGCCGCGGGCTCGCAGCGCTATCTCGAGCGCGTGAGCTACGGGTCGCACGAGATCCGGCTGCAGTACGAGCCTCGACCCGACCGCCTGCGTTCGGCCGCCGCCGGCTTCGTGCTCGAGACGGCCGAGCGATGCCGCGCCATCGAGCTGCATCTTGCGGGGGCGCCCGCATCGCTCGTGCGTCGCTGGGAGCTCGGCTACGGCCAGCTCGATCCGAGCGGCGCATCAGCGCTCACGAGCGTGCGCCTGAGCGGCTTTGCGGCCGATGGCGAGTCGCACGCCGCGCCGCCGCTCACGCTCGCGTACGTCTCCCCGCAGGCACCGCGACTCGTGCGCGTTCCGGCACTGGACGAAGGTTCCGCGCCGCCGCCGCTCGATGGCGGCGGACGCGTCGAGCTCGTCGACTGGCATGGCGACGGCTTGGCCGACGTCGTCGAGATCGGGCGCGACGGCGCGGCGCGGGTGTGGCGCAACGAGGGCGGCATGTGGGGCCGTCCGCGGTCGACTGGCTTTCTCCCGCAGCTCAGCGCCGGCACGGCGAACGTTGGCCTGCTCGACATCGACGGCGACGGGCTGGCCGATTTCGTCCGCGTCGACATTGCGGCGACTGGCTATCAGCCGCGAACTGCCGACGGCATCGGCCGGCCGGTGACGTGGCGGCGCTCGCCGGCGGTTGCCTTCGGCGCCGCGAACACGCGGCTGGCGGATCTCGACGGCGATGGGCGCCCGGAGCTCATGTGGTCCGCCGGGAGCTCGATCCTCCTCGGCGAGCGCGACGAGGCGGGCGACTGGCGTGAGCGCCCCTCGGTCGTCGCCACCGGCGGGGCCGACGCGCCCCCGGCGGACCTGGAGGATCGGCATGTGTTCGTCGCCGACATGAACGGCGACGGCAGCCCGGAGCTCGTCCGCGTCGATGGCGGCGGCGTCACGTGGTGGGCGCACCTCGGCGGCGGCGAGTTCGCCCCGCCCGTCCGGATGGGAACCCCGCCCGTGCTGCCTCCGAGCGTCGACCCGGGCGCGCTGTACGTCGTCGACCTCGACGGCGAGGGTTGCGCGGACGTGCTGCTCGTCCAGGACGGAGCGGTCACTTGGTGGCCGAATTGCGGCGGCGACCACTTCAACGCGCCACGCACGATCGCCCGCCTGCCCACGGGCGCGATGAGCGCAGTCCGCGTCGCCGACCTGCTCGGCACCGGTGCCCCCCAGCTGTGCTTCACGGTGCCGACACCCGCTGGCCGAAGCCGCTGGTACGCGCTGGATCTGCTGGGTGGCACGCGGCCGGGGCTGCTGAACACGGTCGACAACGGCGTTGGGCGCGAGACGTCGATCTCGTACACGACGTCGGCACTCGAGGCCGCACGCGATCGCGCGGCAGGCCGTCCGTGGGCTTCGCGCCTGCCGATGGCGCTTGCCGTCGTGTCGCAGTTGCGCGTGGCCGACACCGCCACCGCGCGCGAGGACGTCACCCGCTACCGCTACCACGAAGGACGCTACGACGGAGTCCTGCGCGAGGTCTGCGGCTTCGCCGAGGTCGAACAGGACGAGGTCGGGGACGAGCATGTGCCAACGCTGCGCACGACGCGCTGGTTTCACACCGGCACGCGTGCCGACGGCACGGAACCCGGTTCGGCCGCCGAGCGCCGCCGGGCACGAGCCGTCCGGGGCCGGCTCCGGGCGCAGCTGCGCTCGACGCCCGCGGGCTACCGCTTCGATCGCATCGACCACGACTGGGAGGTCGCTGACGGCGACGATCCGCGGATCGTCGTGCCCCGCCTGCGCCGCACGACGACCTCGACGATCGAGGGCGCCGCCAGTCCGGTCAGCCGCGTCGTGACCGAGGTCGTCGCGTGGGACGGCGACGGCAACGTCGTCGAGGCCGTCGAGCAATCGTTCGACGGTGCCGCGACGGTCGCGACCCAGACGCTGCGCACGCGCACGACCTTCGCGACCGATCCGGTCGGCCGCTACCGCCAGCGCGTTTGCCGCATCCGCCAGTCCGACGGCGCGGACAACGTCCTCGCCGATTCCATCACCGAGTACGACCACCGGCCGTTCGGAGCGGTCGGCAGCGAGGGTCTCGTCACGCGGCGCACGTCGCTCGTGCTCACCGACGAGCTCGTCACGGACGTCTACGGCGCCGCCGCGCCCGATCTGGCCGCGCTCGGCTACAGCCGCAGCCCGCAGGCCGCGGGCTGGTGGATCGACCAGGCGAGCTACGACCGCACCCAGGACGGAGCCGGCATCGGCGGCAGCGTGACCGGCCCGCTCGGCGCCACCACGCGCCTCGCACTCGATCCGACGGGCTCCTATCCGGCCCGCGTGGAGGACCCCAACGGCAACGCGTTGAGCGTCGTCTACGACCCGCGCCTCTGCCAGCCGACGTCGCTGCTCGACGCCTCCGGCTCGACGACCACCGTCCGCCACGATCCCCTTGCTCGTGTCGTCGCGCAGATCGAGGCCGGCGACACCGTGCAGGAACCGACCGTCGCCTACGCCTATCGCACGGATGTCATCCCGATGCGAATCGACCGGACGCGCCGCAGCGGCGCGTCCGAGCAGCCGGTACACGAGCGCCAGTTCCTCGACGGCAGCGGAAAGGTCATCGAGCAGCGAGCGACCGACGACGAGGGCGAGATCGTCGAGGTGACCACGACCTTCGGCTCCCGCGGCCTCCCGGTGCGCGTCTACCTGCCGGTTCGCGCGGACGGTCCCGAATACACCGCGCCCGCCGCCGACCGGCCGCACCTCGCGTTCTTCTACGACGCGATCGGCCGCGTCATCCGGACGGAGCGGCCCGACGGCGGCGTGCGCACCGTGCTCCACGCTCCCGGCCTCGTCGAGGAGGCCGACGAGGAGGCCACCCGGGCCGATGCCGATGCTCGTCATGCCGGCGCCCGGACGCGCCGCCATATCGACGCCGCAGGCCGGGTGCATCGCCTCGAGCAGACACTCGACGGGCGAACGATCGCTGCCACGACGTCCTACGACGCGAAGGGTGCACTCGCCGCGCACGTCACGGCGACGGGGACGACGACGCGGTTCCGGCGAGACCTGCTCGGACGCACGCTGTTCGTCCAGCGCCCCGAGGGCAGCCAGATCGTCCTTTTCGACGCTGCCGGCAACCACGTCGAGACACGCTCCGGGACGCACGCGGTGCATCGCACGTTCGACCGTGCCAACCGCCTGACGGCCGTCCGTCACGGCTCGGTGGACACCGAGCCGGTCATGACGCTCACCTACCACGACAACGGCGCGCCCGCTCCCGCCGACGCCGGCGCGCACACCGCCGGCGGCCGGCTCGTGCGCGTCGACGACGAGAGCGGCGCGACCGTGTTCGACTACGACGCGCGGGGGCGCATCGCCCGCAAGACAATGACGCCGGCAGGCGGCCCGACGCTCGCGCTGGAGCTCGAGCACCGCTCTGACGGGCGCATCGCGGCGGTCACATACCCGGCGCCCGGCGGCGGCGCCGGGCCGCGTATCGACTATGCCTACAACCGCCGCGGCCTGCTGCGCTCGATCGGCGGCATCATCGACGCGACCGGCTACGACCTCGCCGGGCGGCGCGTGCTCACCCGCTTCGCCAACGGCACGGTCGAGCAGGCGACGCACGACCCGCTGACCGGATGGCTCGGACAGGCGACGATCGCCGGGCCCGGCGGAGCGCTGCGCTCGGTTGCGCTCACGCATGACCGCGCCGGCAACGTTCTCGAACTCGCCAGCCCCGATGCCGAGCTGTCCTGGACCTACGAGTACGACGACCTCTACCGCCTCGTCGGCGCGACGACGGCCGCCGCCGCGATCGACTACGCCTACGACGACGACGGCAACCTGACGTCGTCCTCCGACGTCGGCGCGTTCGCGTACGGTGACGCGGGCGCGCCGCCGACCGCGCTCACGGCCGCCGGCGCGGACCGCTTCACCTACGACGATCGCGGCGTCATGGCAAGCGGTCCGTGGGGCACGCACACGCTCGATGCCGAGGGCCGCCTGCGCCGGATCGACCTCGCCGGCGGCGGGCGCCACGAGTTCACCTACGGTCACAACGGGGCTCTCGTCCGCCGCCGCGCCGTGGCCGCCGACGGCAGCGCCCGCGAGACGATCAGCCCAGACGCTCTCGTCTCGATCGACGACGGCGCGCTCGTGCTGCGGTTCACCGACGGCGAGCGGATCGTCGCGCGGGAGGCGAGCGGCGGCGCGCGGCAGTTCCTGCACCACGACCACCTCGGCTCGCTCGTGATGATCACCGACGCCGCGGGCGGGGAGCTGCTGAAGATCCGCTACGGCCCGTACGGCGAGGAGCTCGCACGCAGCGGCGCGGCCGTCGAGGCGGAGGGCTTCGGTGCCGGAAGCGCCGTCGTGCCGGGGCTCGTGCTGCTCGGCGCGCGCTGGTACTGCCCGCGCGTCGGGCGCTTCGTCTCGCCCGATCCACTGGTCACCGACGTCCACGATCCGCTCGCGTGGAACGCCTACGTCTACGCGCGTGCCAACCCGACGAGCTTCGTCGATCCGTCGGGGCGGTCCTTCTGGAAGGTGTTCGGAATGATCGCGGCAGCGGTCGCGATCATCGCCGTCGTCGTCGTGGTGTCGGTCTTCACGTTCGGGATCGGGACGCCGGCTGCGATCGCGGTCGGGTCGATCACATGGGGCGCGGTGTTCGCCGCCACGATGGTGGGGGTGGTCGCCGGCGGGGTGATCGGCGGGATCGCCGCCGCCCGCGCCGGCGGCGACGCCGGCGACGTCCTGCTCGGCGTGCTCGTCGGCGGCGCGGTCGGCGGCTGGGCGGCGTTCGGCGCCGCGTTCGCAGGCGGTGCGGTCGGCGGGGCGCTCGGCTCCGGGATGTTCAGCGGCGCCGTCGCGGGCGGCGTCGCGGGTACGATCAACGGCGCGGCGATGGGATTCGCGTCAGGCTTCGCGGGCGGGCGCAACAACGGCATCGGCGACGTGATGGAGAAGGTCCTCGTGGGCGCCGTCGTCGGACTCGTCGTCGGCGCCGCGCTCGGCGCCCTCAGCGGCTACGCGCCATCGCCCAAGCACAGCCCGTCGGAGTCGGCCGGCCCGGCCCCAGGCGGTTCGGGAACTTCGCCGGCTGCCGGACCCGGGCCCGGCGGGGGACTGCCGGGCGCGGGGCCGCCACCGCCACCTAGTCCGTACGCCACGAACCTCGTCGACGCGGGCGCAATCATCGCCCCGAAGGTCCTCGCCAAAGGGTGGGAGATCTTCGGCTCGGGGATCCTCTCGGCCTTGGCGCCGTACGCCGGCACCGTCACCCAGACGATCCTCGTCGACCTGCACGCGGCTGGCGCGAGCGCGTTCTGGGACGACATCAAGAAGTACGTGCGCACCAACAACGTGAACATCCCGCCGATCAAGGGCGGCGGCGACTTCTGATCGCGATCAGCCGGGCGTCCGTGCCCGCTTGCGCAGCGCCGCGAACTCCGGCCACGATCGCGTGTTCGCGACCTGCTCGGGCGTCAGCCACGCCCGCCGCGCGGTCGCGACGCCCCAGCGCACGTGCTGCAGGCGCTCCGCGGCATGCGCGTCGGAGTCGATCAGCAGGAGCACGCCGTTCTCGGCGGCCGCGCGCGCGTGGACGTCGTCGAGGTCGCGGCGGTCGGGCGCGGAGTTGATCTCCAGCATCGTGCCCGTGCGCGCGGCGGCCGCGATCACCGCGTCGATATCGATTGCGTACGGCTGGCGTGACTGGATCCTGCGCCCGGTCGGGTGGCCGATCGCGTCGATCCACGGGTGTTCGATCGCCGCGACCATGCGCCTGGTCATCTCGGCCGACGGCAGGCCGAACGACGTGTGCACGGAGCCGATCACCCAGTCCAACTGCGACAGCAGCTCGTCGTCGTAGTCCGGCGTGCCGCTGGGCAGGATGTTGGTCTCGGTGCCGGCGAGGACGGTGATCCCGTCGAGGCGGGCGTTGAGCTCGGCGATCCGCTCGATCTGGCGCTTCAGCTCGTCCGGCGAGACGTGGTCGCCGAAGCCATGCGTCGCCGAATGGTCGGTGATCGCGATGTACTCGTAGCCGCGCGCGAGCGCCGCCCGCGCCATCTGCTCGATCGTGTTGCGCCCGTCGGAGGCGATCGTGTGCATGTGCAGGTCGCCGCGCAGGTCCTGCACGGTGATCAGCTTCGGCGCCACGAAGCCCGGGGAGAGCTCGCCGCGGTTCTCGCGCAGCTCGGGCTCGGGATACGTCAGGCCGAGGTGCTCGTAGACGGCTTCCTCGCTCGCGCAGCGCAGCGTCTCACCGCTCGCGTCGTCGAGGATCCCGTACTCGCTGACGTGCAGCCCGCGGCGCACCGCCGCCTCGCGCAGCGCGACGTTGTGCGCCTGCGAGCCCGTGAAGTGCTGCAGCAGGTTGCCGAAGTTCTCCGGCGCGACGACCCGCAGGTCGACCGGCAGCCCGGTATGGGTGCGCCCGCGCGCGGCGTTCTCGTTCGGCGCCGTGGCGGACTCGATGAGGTCCAGCTCGCCGAGCG
>Ga0307502_10000382_pt1 | contig 11774 bp, 12 predicted proteins | sample 16_S_MG_FD_201364 | JGI IMG/M metagenome (GOLD analysis project Ga0307502, IMG submission 201364) | Soil microbial communities from Populus trichocarpa stands in riparian zone in the Pacific Northwest, United States - 16_S | ecosystem: Environmental > Terrestrial > Soil > Riparian zone > Trees... | reverse complement strand
CCCGTTAGCACCAGAGGACCGGACAATCCACCGAGGTCGCCGTTGCCGAGGGAGCCAGATGACCATCCGCGTGCTGGTCGCCGACGACCAGACCTTGGTACGGACGGGCTTCCGGCTCATCCTGGACGCGGACCCGGACATCGAGGTCGTGGGCGAGGCAGGCGACGGCGAGGCCGCGGTGCGGCTGGCGCGGCGGCTACGCCCGGACGTGACGCTGATGGACATCCGGATGCCGGGGCTGGACGGCCTGCGCGCGACGGAGCTGCTGGCAGGCCCGGACGTGCCCGACCCACTGCGGGTCCTGGTCGTCACGCTGTGCGACGCGGAGGAGACCGTGCACGCGGCACTCCTGGCCGGCGCGTGCGGGTACCTGCTGAAGGACGTCCGCCCACCGCTGCTGGTGGAGGCGGTACACGCGGCGGCCAAGGGCGAGACCATCATGTCACCGTCGGTGATCACCCGCCTGCTGGCGCGGCTCACCACCGGTGCCCGCCGCGTCGACACCGCGGCCGTGCCACTGACCGCGCGCGAGCTGGACGTCGTACTGGCGGTGGCGAAGGGCAGGACCAACGCGGAGATCGGGTCCGAGCTGCGTGTCGCACTGTCCACGGTGAAGTCGCACCTGTCGAGCGCGCAGGGAAAGCTGCACCTGCGCAACCGCACGGAGATCGCGATCTGGGCGTGGCGGAACCGCCTGGTCGGCTGACTCGGCCGATTAGTTCTGCGAGTCCCGGTGGTCTAACAGAACATGGACGCGACACGCGAGAACGGGAGGCCTCCGATGCGCACGCTGGCCATCACACAGAACATCACCGTGGACGGCTCGATCGAGATGCTGGGCGACTGGTTCGACCCCCAGGGCCAGGGCGATGTGGACAACTCGGACCTGATGGAGGAACTGCACCGCCAGGACCGGACTTCGGACGCGTTCCTGGTGGGCCGCAAGACCTTCGAGGACCTCCGCGGCTACTGGCCGGAACAGTCCGACGACGCGACAGGTATCACGGCCTACCTGAACCAGGTCCAGAAGTACGTCATCTCCTCGACGATGACCGACCCAGGCTGGCAGAACTCCACGGTGCTGTCGGGTGACCCCGTCGAGGAGGTCCGCGCGCTGAAGGAGAAGACAGGCCAGGACATCGTGGTGACTGGCAGCATCACTCTGTGCCACACCCTGATCGAGGCCGGCCTGGTCGACGAGTACCGCCTGTTCGTCTACCCCGTCGTGCAGGGCGAAGGCCGCCGCCTCTTTCCCGACGGCTTCGCACAGCCAAAACTCAGGCTCCTAGAGGCGAAGTCCTTCCGCAGCGGCATTACCTTCTCCCGCTACACCATCACCTGACGACGCACGGGCCTGTGCGACCAGCCGTCCGCGTTCCGTGGTCGGGAAGCGGTCGAGCCTGGCGCGGACCTCGTCGGCGGCCACGTCGGCGCCGAAGAGTTCGGTGCCTGGTTCGAAGCGCATGCCTTCGGCGAGGCGACCCGCGTTGACCGGGTCGAAGCCCAGCCTGTCGACGAAGTCGGCCACGGTCGCGACGTCGCCGGGGTCGTCGCCGGCGATGGCCACCGCTGTACGACCCGGCTGGCCGGCGGGGCGGGCCTGGTCCTCGATGTCGTGATACCCAACGTGGTTGAACGCCTTGACCACCCGCGAACCAGGCAGGAACGACCGCACGGTCTCGCTCGTCGAGGTGCGTGGGTCGGTCAGGTCCGCGCGGATGCCGTCGACCTCCCACCAGTAGTTCATGGCGTCGAGGACCAGCTTGCCGCGCAACGCGTCCGCCGGAATGGTGCGGTACTTCCCCAGCGGCAGAGCCAGGATGACGATGTCCGCACGCGCGGCCGCCTCCTCGGCCGTGACGGCGACCGCGCCCGGGGTGAGCACCTCGACGGTCAGGGCGATGTTCTCGGGGTCGCCGGAGCCCGCGACGAGCACCCGGTACCCGGCGCCCAGCGCGAGCCTCGCCAGCACCGTGCCCAACTTGCCCGCGCCCAGGATCCCGACGGTCTCGGTCATGTCCTACTCCAGTGAGTCAGTCCGCGAGGAGGTCGCGGACCATCGGGATCACCTTGCCGCCATACAGTTCCACGGCACGCAGCCGCGCACTGACCGGCTGTGAGCCCGCCGTGTAGATGAGGTCGAACCGGCCAACGCCCAGGGCGCTGACCGCGGAAGCGATCTTGCGGGCGACGGTCTCCGGCGAGCCGATGTACAGCGACCCGCGCCCGATCTCCGCGTCGTACTCCGTGCGGGTGATCGGCGGCCAGCCGCGCAGCGCGCCGATCCGGTCGCGCATCACCTGGTACCGCGGCCAGAACACCTCCTTCGCCTCCTCGTCCGTGTCGGCGACGAAGCCCGGCGAGTGCATGCCGACCGGGTGCGCGGCCGTGCCGAACTTCTCGGCGGCCTTCCGGTACAGGTCGAGGTACGGCGCGAAGCGCTTGGGCGGCCCGCCGATGATGGCCAGCATGAGCGGCAGGCCGTAGCGCGCGGTGCGGACGACCGACTGCGGCGAGCCACCCACACCGACCCAGGTGGACAGTCGACCCGACTCGGTCTTCGGGTACACGTCGGCGTTCTCGAGCGAGGCACGCATGGTGCCGCTCCACGTGACGGGCTTCTCGTCGAGCAGCTTCGCGAACAGCTCGATCTTCTCCTCGAACAGCGTGTCGTAGTCGGCGAGGTCGTAACCGAACAGCGGGAAGGACTCGGTGAACGAGCCACGCCCGAGAATCACCTCGGCACGGCCGTTCGACAGAGCGTCCACTGTGGAGAAACGCTGGAACACCCGGACCGGGTCGTCCGAGCTCAGCACGGTCACACCCGACGCGAGCCGGATCCGCCCGGTGCGGCCGGCGATCCCGGCGAGCACGGTCTCCGGACTCGAGATCGAGTACTCCGGCCGGTGGTGCTCGCCGAGCGCGATGACGTCGACGCCGAGCTCGTCGGCCAGCACCGCCTCGTCGACGACCTGACGGATCGCGGCGGCGTGGGACAGCAGCGTCCCGGCGTCGTCCTCCGGCACGTCGCCGAAGGTGTCGAGGCCGAACTCGAGATCGGACATGGGAACCTCCTCGGCTTCGTGGTGTTCGTGGTGCAGAGGTAGCTGACATGTCAAGTATCCGTGTTATGGTTGACATGTCAATCAGGAGGGCCGATGACGGTGAACACACCCGGGCGGCGGAACAAACGGCCGCTGCTGACCGCTGAGGAGCTGCGGACCTGGCGCGAGTTCATCGAGACGGCGGAGGCGCTCCGCACGGAGCTCGCGTCCCGGCTACAGAACGAGTCGGGGTTGTCGGCAGGTGACTACGCGGTGCTGCTCGCCCTCAGCGAGGCCCCGGGCCGGCGGCTGCGCTCGTCCGACCTGGCGGCGAACATCGGCTGGGAACGCAGCCGCCTGTCCCACCACCTGGGGCGCATGGAACGACGCGGCCTCATCCGCCGCGAGGAGTGCGGCGCGGACGGCCGGGGAGCCGAGGTCGTCCTGGAGACGAGCGGCGCGGAGGCGTTCCGCCGCGCGTCCGTCCCGCACCTACGCGCCGTCCGCGAACTCTTCGTCGACGCGCTCACACCGGCGGAACTCGCCGCGGCGGGGGAGGTCACCAAGGCGCTCCGCGCCCGTCTCGACTCGTCCCGCGCCACATAGGCGCGGCCCACCGCCTGCGCGGCTCATTCCCCGGCGGAATGCTGGACCGTGTCGTAGTCGATTTCGAATATTCTCAGAAATGCGGTGAGCGCATCCCAGGGCGGCGAAAACCTGTTGCCCTCAACCGGCTTTGTCGACATTCTTCAGAGGGTGCCCGTTGACGGCACAGTCGATCATTCCGCGATTGATCAGAATTCTGGGGGATACCTGATGAGGAAACCAATCATGGCCATGACGACCGCGGCAGTCGCCGTGGCCGGAATCTTCCTGTCCGCGCCGGCCAGCGCCAGCCCCGCACACGCGTCGTGTGGCACGGCCGGTCCGCTCCTCGACGGCGCGATCGTGATCGCCGCCCCCGCGGGGGACGCGGTCAACCAGCGCAGCGGCACGGTGGCCATCTCGTCCACCAACTGCCCGGTCGTCGGGGTGCTCCAGACGAACGACGACGCCCAGTACTACTGCTGGACATCCGGCGACGACGGGTTCACCTGGACCTACCTGCGCAACCTGCGAACGGATGTGGCCGGCTGGAGCCGGGACAACCTGCTGGACTACAACGGCAGCACCATCTGGTGCGGTTTCTGACCGTCCAGACCGTGTGTGGAACCCGAACAGGCACATCGGTGGAAGAGGTGGTGTAAGCCGACACCGAGCGCGGATGGAGCCTGACATGACCGACGGACACCCATGACGGCCGACCTGGCGGTGCCCACCATGTCCGACGCCGCTGTGATCGACGCGTCGCGTGTTCGGCCGGCCGAGTTCGCCGCGTTGTTCGACCGGCATGCCGGGGTGATCCGGGAGTACCTCGCCCGGCGGGTGGGGCCGCACCCGGCCGAGGACCTGACCGGGGAGACGTTCCTGGTCGCCTTCAGCAAGCGCGACAAGTACGACATCAGCCGCCCGAACGCGCTGCCCTGGCTGTACGGCATCGCGTCCAACCCGGTCCGGCAGCGGCGCCGTACCGAGGTGCGCCGGCTCCGGGCCCTCGAGCGGACCGGCATCGACCCGGCGTTCGCCGATCACGCCGAGTCGGTGTCGGCGCGGGTGTCCGCGCAGGCGGGCACCCGCAGGCTGGCCGGTGCGCTGGCGAAGCTCACCGCCGGTGAGCGGGACGTGCTGCTCCTCGCCGCGTGGGCGGACCATGCGGCCACGGATCGCGCCCCGGACCGTGTCCGGCACGACCCCGGCGCTCAGGCTGTGCGCCAGCTCGCCGACGAAGAACGGGTTGCCACCGGTCAGCTCGTGCACCCGGCCCACGGTGTCCGCGTCGGCGGGCTCGCCGGTCAACTCCGTGAGCTGCCGCCCCACCGCGTCCCGGGAGAGCCCGGTCAATCCCACCCGGCTGGTGCCGGCTCCCGGTGCACGTCGTCGAGGACCACGACCAGCCCGCGACCACGCGCCATCCCGACGAGCTCCTCGGCCAGCCGGGTCTACCCGATGCCCGGCTCCCCGCCGCACAGCACCACCCTCGGCACACCGGCCGACACCGCGTCGAGACAGCCGGCGGGGACGCCCACCTCCGACTCCCGCCCGACCAACCCGGCACCGACCATCACCGCACGATGTTCGCATGGTTCCTCCGGCGTCACCGCAATCGGTAGTTTCCACCGTGTTCCGGGACGCGAACCCGATAACGTACCTCCAGCCACGATGTTGGGAGATGCGCAGCCATGCAGCCACAGCTTGTGCCTCAACAGTCACCGGTCACCAGTACGACCGGGTCGGCCGCCGTGAAGGTGACCGGCTGGGTGCTGCTGGTTCCCGCGGTCGTCCTCACGGTGCTCACCCTCGTGGTCCCGACCGTGCGGACCGTCGTGACCAGCTTTCACGCGGAGACCTTCCTGCCGGGGGGCGACTCCAGGAGCGTCGGTCTCGACAACTACGACGCCATGCCCGGGTTCTGGACATCGCTGTGGTTCGCGCTGTCGCTGGTGACGGTGCCGATGATCGTGGCCGTCGTGGTGGCGCCGCTGGTGGCCGCGGCGCTCGACTGGGCCGGCACGTGGGCAAGGTGGGCCGCGCGGATCGTGCTGTCGCTGACGGTGGTGCTGTTCTCGCCGGTGGCGCTGACCATCGCGTGGCAGCGTGACCTCCAGGACGAACCCTCCAGCCTGGCCGACCTCGACCTGGTCGGCGGCACCGTCCGTTCCGTGACGGCGATGATGACCTTCGGCGTGGTGCTCGCCGTCGGACTGATGATCTTCCTGCCGGTCTTCCGCGCACGCGAGCGGCGGCGTCCGATGTGGCCCGCGCTGTTCGCCACCGCGGCCGTGGCGGTGCTGGGCATGGTCGCCATCGGGCTGCAGCAGTTCACGGTCCCGTTCCTACTGACGAGGTTCGGGCCGAGGGACGCCACCAACACACCGGTGGGCCTGATGTACACGAGCTCCTTCCAGCAGATGCGGCTGGGCGTCGGCGCGGCGGCCGCGACCATCGTGCTGATGATCCTTGCCGTTCTTGGCATCGCGGCGGTGCTGATCCTCATCCTGACCCGGCTGCGCGTGAGCCTCCTGCCGATGCGGCAGGCGCCGTCGGACGTCCCCCGGCCCGTGAACCCCGGGGCGATCGTGCTGGCGGCGCTGGTGCTCGCCGCGGTGGTGACCGCCATCGTGCTGAACGCCCTGCCGTGGCTGGACGCGTTGGGCGGCAAGGCACCGGAGAGTCAGCCGGGCCGGACATGGGGGCCGGCGATCAACGGGGCGCTGGCGTCGGTCGGCGCCGCGTACCTGGCCGCGCTCGGCATCAGCGGGCTGCGTCCGCTGGGCCGGCACAGCGAGTGGCTGCTGATGGCGTTCGCGCCGTGGCTGTTCGTCGGCCTGGCGCCGCTGTCCGTCGAGTTCTTCAAGTCGGTACAGGAGAACGGCGACGTCGACTCGACGAGCGCGCTGACGCCGCGGATCCTGGTCAGCATCCTGTCGATGGTGATCATCGCCGTGCTGTGCCGAGGGCAGTCGGAGCGGTGGCGGCGACAGGTGGCGGGCGGGGCGCCCGCGGGCTCCGCGTTCCTCGGCACCGTGGTGGTTCCGACGCTGCCGCTGGCCGGACTTCTGTTCGTGGTAGCCGTTTTCTTCAACGCGCAGGATCTGTTGTGGCCACTGCTGGTCTCCAGCTCACCGGAGCACGACACAGCGGTGCTCGGCCTGTACCGGCTCACGACGAACTTCAGCCAGCTGGACTTCTCCGTGGCCGCGGCGACCCCGCTGCTGGCGGTCATCCTGGGCGCGCTCGCCGTGATCGCCGTCCAGGTACTGCACCTGGACCGAATGGTCGCGACCACGGGCGCCGCCGAGGACCCCGCCTTGACACATTAGATACAGGCCGTATCTTATCTGGCATGCGAGAGAGCACGGTCATGGCGAGCGACATGCTGGAGGTGGATGGCGCACGCCTCTACTACGAGGTGCGCGGTTCCGGCCCGGCACTCCTACTGATCCCAGGAAGCAACGGCGACGCGGGGTTCTACACCGCGCTCGCCAACCTGCTCGCCGACCGCTACACCGTGATCAGCTACGACCGCCGGGGGTTCTCCCGCAGCCCCGACCAGCGGGAGTCGCGGGCGGGGTGGGCCGAGACGCACACCGAGGACGCACACCGCCTGCTCGCGACCGTGGCCGGTGGCCCGGCGCACGTGTTCGGCAGCAGCGCGGGAGCCGTCATCGGCCTCGCGCTCATCAGCCGTCATCCTCGGCAGGTCACCAGGCTCGTCGCCCACGAACCGCCGCTGGCCGAGCTGGTGCCGGACGCCGTGCGGTGGCGGGCGTTCTTCGCGGAGGTCGGTGCCACCTACGAAGCGCAGGGCGTCGAACCGGCGATGCGGATGTTGATGACCGGCATCGGGTTGGACACTGCCGCACGGCCACCCCACATCGACCCCGAGCTGATCGGCCGCATGCCCGGCAACGCGCACACCATCCTGACCCAGGAGGTGCCGAACGCTCCCCGGTACCACCCGGACCTCGCCGCGCTCGACGCACAGCACTCCCGCATCACGCACGCGGGCGGCCGCGACTCACACGCCCACTTCCCTTACCAGCCGGCCGTCGCGCTCGCCGCGCGCTGGCATCAGGAGGTCGTCGACCTCCCCGGCGACCACACCGGCTACTGGTCCCAGCCCGCAGAGTTCGCCGCCGCGCTGGCCGACGTCTACGCTCTCTGACCACACATCTTTCCTGGGGGAACTATGCGGGGATTCACGCTTTTCCTGGCCACGTTCGTGCTCGGCACCGCGCTGGCCGCTCCGGCCGCGGCCGTCGAGCAGGACTGGGTGGACTGCGGCAGCACCGGCGCCGACGCGCAGTGCACCACGATGAGCGTGCCGCTGGACTGGAACCGTCCGAACGGGCCGGCGATCACGCTGGCGGTCGACCGGCACAAAGCCAACCCGGCCACCCGCAAGGGGATCCTGTTCCTCGCACCTGGCGTCGGGTTCGACTTCGTGCTGTCCGGGCTGTCCCGGGGTCTGTTCGCGCAGATGCCGAACATGTTGCGGGACTTCGACATCATCGGCGTCGACCCGCGTGGCGGTGGCCTGCATCCGCTCTACGGACCGCAGCCCGCGCCGTTCCGCACGGACAGGGTCGACTGCACCGAACCCGTCCATGACCCGGCACTGAGCTCGTTCCCCCGCAGCCAGGGCGAATACGACGCACTGGTCGCGCACAACAGGGCCTTCGCGGCGAGTTGCGACACGCCGCCGCTGGGCCACATGGACACAACCGCGCAGGCGCGAGATCTGGACGCCGTCCGCGAGGCGCTCGGCGAACCCACGGCGAGCTTCTTCCTTTACGGCTACAGCGGTCCGCTGGCACAGACGTACGCAAGTCTGTTCCCGCAACACATCCGCGCGATGGCAGTGGACAGTCCCGTGGATCACAGCCTGCCGAGTGTGGCCCGGGTGGCGGACTACGCGGCGACCGTGGAGCGTGAGTTCACCCGGTTCGTCGAGTGGTGCGACCGTTCCCCCAGACAACCCGGGAACCCCACGTTCCCCGGCTGCGAGCTGCACGGTCAGGACGTCCTGGCGATCTACGACTCGGTGCTGGACAAGGCCGACACGGTCCCGGTTCGGCTGGATCTGCCGGCCGGCCCTCCCGGTCCGGCCGAGACGGTGCTGGTCCGCGGCGACGACCTGGCGTTCCTGACCGAGCAACTGCTGGAGATCGGGGACATGCCGGCGCCCTACGGCCTGGGCTGGGCGAACCTGGCGTTCGCGATCAACGAGGTGAACACTGGCCGCGGCGCGACGGTGTTCGCCTCCGTCTACCGGTACTCGTGGGGCTTTCACGACCTGTGGAACCCTTACCGGGCGGGCGGTTGCCAGGACTTCCCAGCCCAGGTCACCGGTTTCGCGGACCTCGCCGCCCGGGAGCGCCTGGTGGCAACGCTGGCTCCGCACACCCGGGGCGCCTCACAGGCGTGGGACATGATGACGGGTTGCATCGGTTGGCCCTCGGCCGGAACGAACCCACCGAAGCCGACGATCGTCCGAGGAGCCCCGCCGATCCTGATCACCGGGGCGAAGGGAAACCCGTGGGCGCCGTACGAGGGCCTGCGGCTGATGTCCGCACAGATCGAGAACAGCGTACTGCTCACCTACGAAGGCGACGCACACATTGCGTTCCTGTCATCGGAGTGTGTGGTGCGGCAGCTGGAGAACTACCTGGAAACCGCCGTCGCCCCACCACGGGGCAGCACCTGTCCTGCGATCCCCACCTGAGGAGGTGGGCGATACCGACCGGTCACAGCCAGCCGGCGTTGCGGGCGATCCGTGCCGCGTCGATGCGGTTGTGGGCGCCCACCTTGCTGATCGCGTTCGACAGGTAGTTGCGGACCGTCGCGGCGGACAGCGACAGGCGGGTGGCGATCTGGTCCGTCGGCAGCCCGCTTTCCGCCTCCCGCAACACATCCGCCTCGCGCGCGGTGAGCGGTGACGTGCCGGTCTCCAGCGCCGCCGCGATCAGGTCCGGGTCGATCACCCGCTCCCCCGCGTGCACCCGGCGCACGCCGGCGGCCAGTGCCTCCGCCGGCGCGTCCTTCACGATGAACCCGCGCACATGGGCCTGCAGCGCCCGCAGGAGAAGACCTGGCTGGCTCAGTCCGGTCAGCACGAGCGTCCGGCAGTCCGGCACCGCATCGTGCAGCGCGGCCGCCGCGGTCAGGCCGTCCATGCCGGGCAGGTCGATGTCGACGACCGCCACGTCGGGCGACGTGGCCACCGCCGTCGACACGATCTCGTCGCCGCGGTCGAGCTCGGCGACCACGCGCATGTCCTCCTCCAGCGACAGCAGCGCCACCAGCGCGCCCCGGATCAGGTGCATGTCCTCGGCGACCAGGACCTGGATCATGTGTCTCCCTCGGCGGCGGGCACGGTCACCCGCAGTACGAACTCGTCGTCACGGGCGGTGACGGACACCGTGCCACCCGCGGCCGCCGCCCGCGCGCGCAGGCCCGCGATGCCGCTGCCGTCCGCCGACCGCGGCGACCGGACCCCGTCATTGGTCATCTCGACCGAACCAGGACCCAGAGTGATCGCGCAGCGCGTGGCGTCGCTGTGGCGCAACAGGTTCGTGGTGCCCTCGCGGACGGCCCACGCCAGCACCGGATGCGGGGTCGCGGTGCCGGCCACCTCGGTGTCGACACCCGCCGCGGCCAGCAGCGCGGCCGCCGCGGCGACCTCCTCGCCAAGCACCACCGCGTGCTCGTCGCGGGTGATGGCGTACATGTCGTGCAACGCGGCCCTGGCGGCCTGCGCCAACCCGGCGATCTCGGCGTGGGCCTTGGCCGTGTCGATGGGCAGCAGCCGCACCGCGAGGTCACCCTTCAGCGAGATCGCCGACAGGCTCTGCCCGAGCAGGTCGTGCAGGTCCCGGGACACCCGGACCCGCTCCCGCTCCACGGCCGACTCCGCCAGCTCCGTCCTGGTCTCGTGCAGCTCGTTCAGCAGCCGGACCAGGCGCACGGTGCCGTACAGCGCGAGGATGAACACCGCCCCGATGCCCGCCGTGTAGACGTAGTAGACGACCTGGTCGGTGCTGCTCATGTCTCGGACGTACAGCCACTCGCACGACAGGGAGAGCGCCATCGGGGCGGCGAACCCCACTGCCCACCCCCGCCGCCCCGGTAGCAGCGACATCGCGGCGGCGCCGAAGGTGAGCGTCGGCGCGCTCCAGTTCTCGAACAGCCAGACCAGCGGCACGACGGCGAGCAGCGCCTGTGCGGCCAGGGTGACAGGCCACCCGGCGGGGCGCCTGTCCTGTGCGGCGGCGAACACGTGCCGCAGGTGCAGGAACGCGAGCAGCGCACCGCCCAGCACCGCGAAGACGGCGGTCCCGACCGACAGCACGTAGTTGTCACCGGTGAGCACCATCACCGGTCCCAGCACCACGATCGGCAGGTGAATGGCGAGCAGGAACCACGGCGCCCTGCGCACGATCCAGTGTGGATAGTCAGGGGTCACGCCGCCACCTCCGCCGCGAGGAGTGGGGTGCCGTTCGCGGCAACGGTCAGCCGGAGCCGGTCGCCGTCCCTGGTCACGGTGATCGCCGCGGCGCGTACCGAGTCGTCGTGCAGCAGGCGGTCGACCGCCGACCGCAGCGCGCCGGTCAGCTCGTCGGAGGCCAGCTCGCCACGCGGCAGCGTCAACGTGGTCGGGATACCGGCCGCCCCGAGCAGCGCGACGGCCGTGTCCAGCTCGGCGCGCAGCGGCACCCGCTGGTAGGCGCGGATCATCCGGCGGGCGGCGGCCAGGGTGCGGCGCGAGCCGTCGACGAGGGTGCGCAGCTCGCGTTCCGCCGTGACGGGATCCGCGTGCCGCAGCGCGGCGGCGGCCGCGGCGATGGCCCGCAGCTCCGCGCCGACCGTGCCGGTCAGGTCGTCGTCGATGCGGAGCCGTTCCCGCAGCACGGCCTGCGCCGCGGCCTCCGCACGCGCCACCCGCAGCTGCTGCAGCGCTCCGGCGAACCAGGCGAGCACGAGCGTCGCCCCCGCGCGGTCCACCAGGGCGATCGTGAACCACCCCGGCGTGCCGTCCTGCTCGAACACGACGTACAGCCACACGGCCCCGACCACGATCACGGCCGAGGCCACCGCGGACCACGGCGCCCGGAGCACGATCAGCACGGA
>Ga0307502_10000381_pt1 | contig 11784 bp, 13 predicted proteins | sample 16_S_MG_FD_201364 | JGI IMG/M metagenome (GOLD analysis project Ga0307502, IMG submission 201364) | Soil microbial communities from Populus trichocarpa stands in riparian zone in the Pacific Northwest, United States - 16_S | ecosystem: Environmental > Terrestrial > Soil > Riparian zone > Trees... | reverse complement strand
GCGGGAACAGCTCCGAGCCGTCCCCCTCGGTGGACGTCTTGGCCGTCGCGTTGCCAGACGCCCGCTCGACGGAGTCCGCGCCAAGCGCCGCCGGGCCGACCAGGAACACCGCGAGCACCGGCAGCACCAGAAGCCACGCGCTGCGGGCGGCATGCACGTGGTCGTGCCCGTCCGCGTGCACCCGCGCGCCCCGGATCTCCCGGATGATCGACACGGCCGCGAGCACGACCATCACGGTCCCACCCGCGATGAGCAGCCACTTGTGGCTCGGCTTCACGTACCGCAGGTAGGTGCCGGTGAACGAGATCTTCAGCAGCGCGCCGCCGAGCAGCACCAGCAAAATATTCTGCGTCTCACGTCTCACGCCGGCACCTCGCCCGCTCCGTGGCGCCGGAACGCTCCGCAAGCTCCGCTCCACCGTCGCCCTCCGCGGTCGAGGTGCCGTCCTGAATATCGATGATTCGCTCCGCAAGCTCCGCTCATGGCAATACCACGATCCCCACGGCCACAGCGCTCAAGATCGCGACCGCGAATGTCATCGGCGCGAACCTGGCGGCGAAGCGGCGGCCGAGCGTGCCGGCCTGCAGCGCGAACAGCTTGATGTCGATGGCCGGCCCCACCACCAGGAACACCAGGCGGGGCAGCAGCGGCATGGTCGACAGCGACGCCACGACGAACGCGTCCGCCTCGCTGCACAGGGCCAGCACCACCGCGAGCACGGCCATCACGAAGATGCCGAGCAGCATCTGCTCGCCGAGCGTGTTGACCCACGACCGCGGCACGACCACGTTCAGCACCGCCGCGGTCAACCCGCCCACGACGAGGAAACCGCCCGCGTCGACCAGGTCCTGCCGCGCGGTCTCGAAGAACACACCCCACCGGTCGCGGCGGTCGGTCGGCTCGGGCAGCCGCCGCAACGCGCGCTCGGCGAACCACTCCATCTTGCCGAACCGGGCCCACACCCAGCCCATGACGACCGCGGTCAGCATCGAGCCGAGGAACCGGGCGAGCACCATCCGCGGCTCCCCAGGGAACGCGACCGCCGTCGCGACCAGCACGATCGGGTTCACCGCGGGCGCGGCGAGCAGGAACGTCACCGCGACCGAGGCCGGCACGTCCTGCTGGATCAGCCGGCGCGCCACCGGTATCGCCGCGCACTCGCAGTTCGGCAGCGCCACCCCGGCGATCCCGGCGACGGGCACGGCCAGCGCGGCCCTGCGCGGCAACACCTTGCGCAGCAGGTCGGCGGACACGAACGCGGCGATAGCGCCGCTGATCAGCACACCGACCACCAGGAAGGGCAGCGCCTGCACGCAGACCGCGACGAAGACCGTCGCGCCGGTCTGGATCGCCGGCACGTTGAGCTGTTCCGCGATCCACTGCTGTCCGACGAGCGCGAGCACCAGCAGCCCGCACAGGACCTCGAGCGACGTGACGCGCCGCCTGCGCGGCGCCGGATCCTGGTCGCTCGGCTCGACCGCCGCCACGGTCGCTGGTTCGGTCACTCGCTCTTCGCCTCGCCGATCAGTTCGGTGCGTAGTTGGGACGCGGTCGACACGACCAGCATGAGCAGCGTGCCAAGCGCGGACTCGCCGAGGCCGTCGGCCGGGAACGCGTAACGCAAGGTCACGTCCATGCCGCGTTCGGTGTGGACGACGCCGAGGGTACCGAAAAGTCCCTGCCCCGCACGCTCCGCCGCGGACGACGCCAGATGCGGGTCTTCTGGCAGGTCCCACGCGACCACGCAGGTCAGGCTGAGGACGGTGAGCCCCTCGGCCAGCTGCATCGCCTGGACCGCGCACGGGACGTCGATGTGCCGGAACGTGAGCGCGCCGTCGTCGTCCACGTGCACCTCGTGGAAGGTCTCGAGCGCCTTGCGTGCCTTGGTGAGCAACCCCCCGGTGCTCATGGCTTCCTGCTCGGTCATTTTTCTCCTTCTAGTGCTGCCGCGACCTCGTCGCTGTCCTTGGCGCCGCCGAACCGGCGGTCGCGCCGCGCGTACTGCTCGACGGCGTGCCACAGGTCGCGCCGGTCGAAGTCCGGCCACAGGATGTCCTGGAAGACCAGCTCGGCGTATGCGGACTGCCACAGCATGAAGTTGCTGGTGCGCTGCTCGCCGGACGGCCGGATGAACAGGTCCACGTCCGGCATCTCCGGCTGGTAGAGGTACTTGGCGATCGTGCGCTCGTTGACCTTCTCGGGGTTGAGCTTGCCGGCGGCGACGAGCCGGGCGATCTCGCGGGCGGCGTCCCCGACCTCGGCGCGGCCGCCGTAGTTGATGCACATGGCGAGGTTGAGCGAGTCGTTGTGCTTGGTCCGCTCTGCGGCGGCCTCCAGCTCGTGGATGACGCTGCGCCACAGCCTCGGCCGGCGACCGGCCCAGCGGACCCGCACGCCCATGGCGTCCAGCTCGCTGGTGCGGTGCCGGATGACGTCCCGGGAGAAGCCCATCAGGAACCGGACCTCCTCGGGGCTGCGCCGCCAGTTCTCGGTGGAGAACGCGTACAGCGACAGCCACTTGACGCCCATCTCGATGCATCCCTTGGCGACCTCGACGACCTGCGCCTCGCCGCGCTTGTGCCCCTCGATGCGGGTGAGGCCGCGCTGGTTCGCCCAGCGCCCGTTGCCGTCCATCACGATCGCGATGTGCCTCGGCACGAACTGCGCGGGGATGGCGGGCGGCTTCTCGCCGGAGGGGTGCGGCTCCGGTGGTTGTGGTCGGGTGCGGGGACGCAGCATGGTGCCTGACCCTACTGAAACGGTGCCGGCGCCTCCTGAGCGGAGCTTGCGGAGCGAACATCGTTACCGGCCGCATGCACCCCTTTGCGCTCCACGAGCGGCAGCGACCGCAGCTGCCGTTCCAGGTGCCACTGCAACAGCGCGGCGATGAGCCCGGAGCCCTCCCGGCGGGCGTTGCCGGTTGACCCTTCCGCGATCTCCCAGTCGCCGAGCTGCAGTGCGCTCATGAGCTCCAGCGTCTCCTGCGCCGGCGCCGCCGAGCCGGCCGGCCGGCACCGGGGGCACACCGCTCCCCCGGCCTGGATGGAGAAGCTCCGGTGCGGTCCCGGCTCGTTGCACCGCGCGCACTCGTTGACCGCCGGTGACCACCCGGCGAACGCCATCGCACGGATGAGGAACGCGTCCAACACGAGCGAGGGATCCCGCTCACCGTCCGCGAGGGCCCGCAACGCGCCGACCACCAGCAGGTACAGCCGGAGGACGGGCTCCCCCTCCTCCGCGGACATGCGGTCCGCCGTCTCGAGGATCGCGCAGCCGGAGGTGTACCGCTGGTAGTCGTTGGCGATCCCGGCCCCGAACGCGTCGATGGTCTGCACCTGGGTGATCACGTCCAGCGTGCGGCCGGTGTAGAACTGCACGTCGACGTGGGCGAACGGCTCCACCCGGGCACCGAGCCGCGAGGTGGTCCGCCGCACCCCCTTGGCGACGGCCCGCACCTTCCCGTGCCGCTGGGTGACGAACGTGATGATGCGGTCGGCCTCCCCGAGCTTCTGGACCCGGAGCACTATCCCGGTGTCGCGGTAGAGGCTCACGCCCCCATCGTCTCATCCGCCACCGACAGTTCGAGCCCGGCTTACAGCGAGGCGATGATGATGATGTTGACGAGCCAGACCACGACGCCGAGACCCGTGGCGATCATGCAGAACATCTTCGCCTTCTCGGAGCGCTCCTGCGCCTCGAGGTACTGCCCGTACTGCCAGGCCGGGTCGACCTTCGTCGCGTTGATGATGGCCGGGATGGCGAGCGGCCAGAACAGGAAGATGCACCCGATGGCCCAGCCGAGGTAGTTGCCCGGCTTGCCCGCGCCCGGACCGTAGCCGGCCATGCCGTAGCCGTAGGGCTGCTGACCGTACGGCGCGGGCTGGCCGTAGGGCGCCTGGCCGTACTGCGGCTGCCCGTACGCCTGCTGCTGCGGGTACGGCTGCTGCCCGTACTGCGGCGGCTGGGCGTAGGGCTGGGGCTGGCCGTAAGGCTGCGGCGGCTGACCGTACGGGCTGCTCACTACGAGCTCCTTTGGATTGTCCGAACACATTGGTCCGTTCGGACGATAGCGTTACTCGCCGACCGGCGTACGGCGATCCCGGTCAACCGCGGTTCGCGAACAGGAAACCGGTGACGGTCCGGACGAACCACTCGGGGTCGTCCAGCCAGGGGAAGTGCCCGCCACGCGGCAGCACCGCCAGCTCGGCGTTCGGGAACAGGCCGGCGTACGCGGTGGCGTGCTTCGGCGGGAGGCCGACGTCGTACTCGCCCGCGACCAGCAGGACGGGCGCGGTGAGACGGCCGACGGCGACCTTGACGGTGTCCGGGTCGAGCGCGCCGTCGGAATAGTACGCGTCCACCAGTGCTTTGTTGAACTCGCTGGCCGACGTGGCGTAGGCCGCCTGGCTGACGGCGTCCCACCGGCCATAGTGGAACGACGCGATGCCCTTCCGGTTGGCGTCGGAGAAGTCGCCTGCCCAGATCCGCTCGAACGCGGCGAACGCGTCCGGGAACCAGGGCTCGTCCCGGCGCTGCTCGGCGACCTCCCGCCGGTCCGCGTCGGCGATCTCCAGGCCGACGACGAACGGGGTGGGTGCGGCCAGCACGAGCCGGCCGACGCGGTCGGGATGGCGGGCGGCGTACCAGACCGCGACCGCGGCGCCGGCGGAGTGACCCAGCAGGTCGATCCGGTCCAACCCCAGGTGCACGCGCAGCGCCTCGACGTCGTCGACCTGCCGGTCGCACCGGTAGGTCGCCGGATCCGCGGGGGTCGCCGACTCGCCGGTGCCCCGCAGGTCGAGGCGTACCAGTGACGGCACGCCGCCCAGGTCGCCGAGGTAGGCCGAGGACTGCATGGGCCCGCCGGGAACGCAGACCAGCGGACGTCCCTCGCCGGACCGGTGGTAGGCGAGCTTCGTGCCGTCCGGCGCGGCGAAGGTGGTCATCAGAAACCCAGGCGCCGCAGCTGTTTCGGGTCGCGTTGCCAGTCCTTGGCCACCTTGACGTGCAGGTGCAGGTACACCTTGCTGCCCAGCAGCGCCTCGATCTGGCGGCGGGCCGTCGCGCCGACCGTCCGCAGCCGCTCTCCCTTGTGCCCCAGCACGATCCCCTTCTGGCTGTCCCGCTCCACGAACAGGTTCGCGTACACGTCCAGCATGTCCTCGCGTTCCTCGCGGGCGAGGATCTCCTCGACGGTCACCGCGATCGAGTGCGGCAGCTCGTCCCGCACGCCCTCCAGCGCGGACTCACGGATCAGCTCCGCGATCAGCGTCGCCTCGGGTTCGTCGGTCAGCTCGCCGTCCGGGTACAGCTGGGGCCCTTCCGGCAGGCGCTTCACCAGCACGTCCGCGAGCGCGTCCAGCTGGAACCCGTCCACAGCGGACACCGGGATGAGCTCCGCGAACTCCAGCACGTTCTGCAGTGCCATCAGCTGGTCGGCGATCTGGTTCTTCGACGCGGTGTCCGTCTTGGTCACGACGCCGACGACCGGCGTGTGCCGGGACAGCTTCACCAGCTCGGCGGCGATGTACTTGTCGCCGGGCCCGATCTTCTCGTTGGCCGGCACGCAGAACCCGATTACGTCCACTTCGGACCACGTGGCGCGCACGACGTCGTTGAGCCGCTGGCCGAGCAGCGTGCGCGGACGGTGCAGGCCGGGCGTGTCCACGATGATCAGCTGCGCGTCGGGCCGCGCGACGATGCCGCGGATCGCGTGCCGGGTCGTCTGCGGCTTGCTCGACGTGATGGCCACCTTGCTGCCGACCAGCGCGTTGGTCAGCGTCGACTTGCCCGTGTTCGGCCGGCCGACGAAGCAGGCGAAACCGGAGCGATGCTGCGTCGGTGCTGCTGTCATCAGGCCATTGTCGTCCGGGGTCAGCGCAGCTCGCCCTTCGGGTCCGCCACCAGCAGCGGAGCGGACGGCGTCAGGTCGTCGACGATCGCGCGGTCGACGTCCAGCAGGTCCGTCACGACCGCGGCCGCCTCCAGCGTGCGCACCCCGCTCGACACGGCCGCCGCCACCGCGCCCTGCAACGCCGTGAGCTGCAGGGATGGCAGGTCAACCGTGGTGGCGACGTACGTGCGCCCCGTGTCGTCCCGCACCGCAGCGCCCTCGGCCACGCCGGAACGGGCCCGTGCGGACCTCGCCAGGGTGATCAGCTTCGCGTCCTCCGGATCGAGGTCAGCCACTCTCACTACCTTCCATCTCCGTCTCAGGCACGCCACGCACGACCACGGTCGTGATGCGCATGCGGCCGCGGCCGTCCTTGCCGCCTTCGGCCCGCATGTTGAGACCGGCGATCTCCGCCTCGGTGCCCGGCAGCGGGACCCGGCCGAGCCGCTGCGCGAGCAGACCCCCGACCGTCTCGACGTCGGAGTCGTCCAGCTCGACGCCGAACAGCTCGCCGAGGTCCTCGACCGGCAGCCGGGAGCTGACCCGTACCGCGCCGTCGTCCAGGTGCTCGACGGGTGGGCGGTCGTCGGTGTCGGACTCGTCGGTGATCTCGCCGACTATCTCCTCGAGAATGTCCTCAATGGTCAGCAGGCCCGCGGTGCCGCCGTACTCGTCGACCGCGATCGCCATGTGGTTGCGGGACAGCTGCATCTCCTTGAGCAGGTCGTCGAGGCGCTTGGAGTCCGGCACGAACGTCGCCTCGGTCATCAGCTCGGCCACCGCGCGCCGCTCGCCGCGGCCGTTCTGCGGGCTGTCCACTGTGGCCTTGACCAGGTCCTTGAGGTTCACCACACCGACGATCTCGTCGACGCTCTCGCCGATGACCGGAAGTCGCGTGTAGCCGGTGCGCAGCGACAGGGCGAGTGCCTGCCGCACCGTCTTCGTCTGCTCGATCCACACCATCTCCGTGCGCGGCACCATGACCTCGCGCGCGATCGTGCCGCGCAGCTCGAACACCGAGTGGATCATCTCGCGCTCGTCGGAGTCGACCACGCCGCTCTCCTGCGCCATGTCGACCAGCTCACGCAGCTCGACCTCGGAGGAGAACGGGCCCTCGCGGAAACCGCGGCCCGGCGTGATGGCGTTACCGACGACGATCAGCAGGCGGGACAACGGTCCGAGCACCGTCCCGAGCGCACGCACGACCCCGGCGGCGACCAGCCCGACGGAGTACGGGTGCTGCCGGCCCAGCGTGCGCGGCCCGACGCCGACCAGCACGTAGGACACCACGATCATGCTGAGCGCGGCGACGAGCCCGGCGATCGCGTTCGATTCGATGAGCCACATGAACGCGACGGTGACGAGCACGGTCGCGGCCAGCTCGCAGCCCAACCGCAGCAGTAGCAGCAGGTTGATGTGCCGCGGCCGTTCGGACACGACCGCGAGCAGCTGCCGCGCGCCGGTGCGGCCGGTACGCACGAGCCCTTCGACGCGGGCCCGCGAGACGGCCGAGATGGCGGCGTCCGCGCACGCGAAGAACCCGGCCGCGACCACCAGGAGAACCGCGATCACCAGTAGTCCCGCGGCGGAGCCACTCACTTTTCCCCCTGGGCCTATTCCTCTTCGGGCTTGGGCTCGGGCTCGATCAAGCCGGCGGCGCCGAGCAGCTTGTCGTCCTCGCGGCGCTGCGCGGCACGGCGCTGCGCCGCGACCCGCTCGGTCTTGAAGTCGCCGAGGATCCGCTTCTGCAACGTGAACATCTCACGTTCCTCCGCGGGTTCCGCGTGGTCGTAGCCGAGCAGGTGCAGTACACCGTGGACGGTCAGCAGGTGCAGCTCGTCCATGAGCGTGTGGCCCGCCTTGCGGGCCTGGTCCCGCGCGAACCGCGGGCACAGCACCAGGTCACCGAGCAGCGTCGGCCCGGGGTCGGGCGCGTCGGGCCTCCTCGCGGACTCCAGCTCGTCCATGGGAAAGGCCATGACGTCCGTCGGCCCCGGCAGGTCGAGGTAACGCTCGTGCAGGTCGGCCATCTCGTCGAGCCCCACCAGCAACACGGACAGCTCGGCAAGCCGGCTGACCCGCATCCGGTCGAGCGCGAACCGCGCGGCGGCGACGATGGAGGACTCGTCAACCGCCACGCCAGACTCGTTGGCGATTTCTATGCTCATCGGACTAACGACCCCGCCGCGCCTGTCCCCGCGGCCCCGACCGGCGCGCGTCCTGATCGTTCTCGTGCGTGGCCGCCCACCGGTCGTACGCGTCCACGATGTCGCCGACCAGCTTGTGCCGCACGACGTCACTGCTCGACAGCGTCGAGAAGTGCACGTCGTCGACGTCGCCCAGAATGCCCTGGACGACCCGCAGACCACTCTGCGTACCACCGGGCAGGTCGACCTGCGTGACGTCACCCGTGACCACGATCTTCGACCCGAACCCGAGCCGAGTGAGGAACATCTTCATCTGCTCCGGCGAGGTGTTCTGCGCCTCGTCGAGAATGATGAAGGCGTCGTTGAGGGTGTTGTGCGTCAGCAGGTAGTCCTCGGTGACGTACAGCGAGTCGGCCGCCGCAACCTGGATGCAGACGGCCTGTTCGACACCTGCCGGCTCGATCCGGTCGATGAACCGCATCGGCCGACCACCGCCGGACGCCTGGTACTTGTCGAGCTTGCGTCGCAACCGGAACGGCTCGACATCAGCCGGTAGCCGAATGTCCACAACGTAGCTGTCGTGGCGGTACAGGACGTCACGGCCCTTGGCCCTGCCGGGCCGTCTTCCATCGATGGCCCGCTTCCGGACATACGCCACGCCGCCCAACGACCTGACGAGGGCGAGAACGTCGTCCTTGAGCCGAGGAGACGTGGTCCCGTACTGGATGCGGCACGTACGGTTCCGCTGTGTGACAGGCCCACCGTCGGAGTCCAGCAGACCTTGTAGCACCGCGAGACGAACATCGGCAGAGTTGTGCAGATAGACCTCTGGCACGAACTTCGTATGCGACCTCGTTCCACAGAGGTCCAGTTCCCGCATCACCTTGGTGATCGGATTCGCGATCGTTACCGACTCGCCAGGCTGCCGCACGCGGTTCAAGACGTAGTCGGGACCCGACTTCCACCGGGCCTTGATACCCGGCACCAGTGCCTCGACAGCCTCGGCCAGCTCCACGTCCTCCGTGGCGAAACCCGGCGTCGTCGGTCCGGTCAAGCAGCCGTCGCCAAGTAGCAGACCAAGAGCGTAGGGGTCCATGGGGACGTCACGCTCGGGTAGCGCCACCGGGCTGCTCAGCAGCGGCAACTCGTAGCGGCGGTAGTGGGCCACGCGCAGCTTGCCCAACATCTCCTTGGTCTCGAGGACACGCCACGGCTTGCCACGCCGACGGTCGTCGCGCGTCTTCACCGCCCACAGGTGGTCTTCGGAAGCGAGCGTTGAAGCTCCGTCCTGTGTCGTCACCCGGTAGATGTTCTTGGGCCCCTGAGGGTAGACGCCGAGAACCGGAGTGGGTTCACCGTTGGAACCGATGACGAGGTCACCCACACTCAGCTCACCGATCGGCCGGAAACCGTCGGGAGTGAGCACTGGCGTGTGCACCGGCTGCGCACGGCCACGCATGTACGCCAGTGGCGCGACCTCGATCGTGCCGGCCTGCATCAAGCGGGGGATCGACTCGGGGTCGACCATGTCGTGCAGTGCGTCGTACAGGGGGCGCAGGTACGGGTCGATCTTCTCGTAGAGCGTGCCGGGCAGGAAGCCGAGCCGCTCCCCCGCCTCGACGGCAGGGCGGGTGAGGATGATGCGGCTGACCTGCTTGGCCTGCAGTGCCTGCACGGCCTTGGCCATGGCCAGGTAGGTCTTACCGGTGCCGGCCGGGCCGATGCAGAACACGACCGTGTGCTCGTCGATGGCGTCGACGTAACGCTTCTGGTTGAGCGTCTTCGGCCGGATCGTGCGCCCGCGCCGCGAGATGATGTCGAGGCTCAGCACCTCGGCCGGCGACTCGGACCCGCCCGCGGACAGCATGGCGACGGTCCGGCGCACGGCGTCCGGGCCGAGCTGCTGACCACGGCTGGCCAGGGTGACCAGCTCGGCGAAGACCCGGTCGGCGAACGCGACGTCGCCCGGCTCGCCGGAGAGCGTGACCTCGTTGCCCCGGACGTGGATGTCCGCGGTGAGCAGCTCCTCGGCGACCTTCAGGTTCTCGTCACGATGCCCGAGCAGCGCGAGAACCGCCTGGTCAGGGATGGTGAACCGGGACTGGGCCGGGTTGGCTGGGTTGAGGGCAGAAGTGGAGGCGGCGGCGTGGTCCGCGTTACCCCGTGCGGTACCGGTCAATGCTTTCGGTCCTGCCTTCTGCGCCTTGGTGCGCCGATTCGGTCTGACGTGTCGGGTTCGATGTTAGTCGCCCTCACCGACAGTTCGCATCGACGTTACCGCCGCTCAGTGGCTTGGCCGCCCGAACAGACCCAGCTGCTCGCCTCCGAGGACGTGTAGGTGGGCGTGGAAGACGGTGCGCCCGGCGTGTTCCCCGGTGTTGAACACCAGCCGGAACCCGGATTGGTCGATGCCCTCCTGCTTGGCCACCGCGACACCGGCGGCGATGACGTCGGCGAGCTCCTGCGGCGCCTTGGCCAGCTCCTCGGCGTCCTCGTAGTGGGCCCTCGGCACCACGAGCGCGTGCACCTCGGCCTGCGGGTTGATGTCCCGGAAGGCGTAGGCGGTGTCAGTCTCGAGCACCTTGGTGGACGGGATCTCCCCGGCGATGATCTTGCAGAAGAGGCAGTCGCTTTCGGGCATGCGCAGAGGTTACTCGTCGAGGTCGGGGATGTCCTGGCTGTCCCGCTCGGCCCACTCGAGCAGTGGCGTCAGGTCAAACACGTTGTCATCGATCGTGGCATGCAGATCACCCACCTCAGCGAACCGAGCGGGCACAGTAGCGATAGTGAACTCACGGGGGTCAACATCCGCGACCTCATCCCACCGAATGGGTGTGGACACCCGCCCCTCCGGCACCCCGATCACCGAGTAGGCAGACCGAATCGTGTGATCCCGCGCATTCTGGTTGTAGTCCACGAACACCGACTCCGGATCCCGATCCTTCCGCCACCAGTTGAGATCCACGAGCCCATCAGCCCGCCGCTCAACCTCACGTGCAAACGCATGCGCACCCCGCCGCACGTCCGAAAACCCCCACTCAGCAAGGATCCGCACGTAGATGTGCAGCCCCTTGCCCCCGGACGTCTTGGGAAACCCAACAGCCCCAAGCTCATCAAGGACGTCCCGCACCACAAGAGCGACCTTCCGCACGGTGTCGAAGGAAGCACCAGGCATCGGGTCAAGGTCGATCCGCCACTCATCCGGCTTCTCAGTGTCAAGCCGCCGAGAGTTCCACGGATGAAACTCGACACAGGACATCTGCACAGCCCAAATCACCGAAGCCAGTTCCGTAACACAAAGTTCATCCGCATACCGCCCATACCGAGGAAAGTGCACCCGCACCGTCTCCACCCAAGGCGGCGCCCCCCGAGGCAACCGCTTCTGATGCACCTTCTCCCCATCAACCCCACCAGGAAACCGATGCATCATGCAAGGCCGCTCCCGCAAAGCATTAACGATCCCAGCCCCCACCCCAAGGTAGTACCGAACAAGATCAAGCTTGGTCTCCCCTCGAGCCGAAAAATAAACCCGATCAGGATTGCTAACCCGCACAACCCGATCCCCAACCTCAACCTCAACCGAAGGCACACTCGAACCAGCCACAACCAGAAGGTACTGCCAAGAGCAAAGATCGGCCGAAGACAAGCAGCCTTCGCCACAAGGGCAAGCGAGCAAAGCCCCAAAACCCAAAGCCCCAAAGCCCCACAACACCACCACAACGAACGCACCCACGCTGGGTCAGC
>Ga0307502_10000380_pt1 | contig 11793 bp, 3 predicted proteins | sample 16_S_MG_FD_201364 | JGI IMG/M metagenome (GOLD analysis project Ga0307502, IMG submission 201364) | Soil microbial communities from Populus trichocarpa stands in riparian zone in the Pacific Northwest, United States - 16_S | ecosystem: Environmental > Terrestrial > Soil > Riparian zone > Trees... | reverse complement strand
GGCTTGATGACGACGAGCTGCGGACGGTGCTCGAGTTGATCAACCCCGTCGAGATCGTCGGGGCCCAGCTGATCGAGCGGGCGGTCGACCGAGGCGGCCACGCGGCCCGCCAGACCGGTCGGGTCGTCGCGGGGGCCGTGCCCGGTTCCTCGATACTGATCGAGGATCCCGGCAACGGGATCAGGTGCCTGCTACCAGGGTCGAGTCTTGCCGCGCTGCGGATGGCGGCACTCGCGGCACTGGTGACGAACGAGTTGCTGGCCGTCGGCGTGGTGACCGCGGCGGTGCTCGGGTCGAGCCCGGCCGTGCAGCTCTACCTGGCGGTGGCCGCTCGGCAGGTGTCCAGCCTGAGCTTCGTGGCCGCCTGTCCGGCGGATGCCCAGACCGTGGACCCGAAGACGCTCGGCATGCTCGCCGGGGCCGGCGTCAGCGTGTCGGTGGTCGCCGACGTCGACGAGGCCGTGTTCGGCGCGAACCTTCTGGTCGTCGCCGATCCGTATCACCGCCTCCTGCCGACGGACCGGCCGGCACTGGGGGCCTTGCTCGTCAACATGTCCGGGCAGGACATGCCGGATCGGCTCGTGAACGCCGTCGACGGGATCTACGTGGACGACGCCGGGCTGATCGAGGAGAACCGGCACCGCCGGTTCGTGCAGCGTCACCTGAACGGGTCCACCTCCGGGCCGAAACCGCTCCGGCGACCCGAGGGCTGGCACCGGCCCCTCGGCTGGCGCGACGAGCGCCGGATCGACGCGGACCTCGGTCAGGTTCTGTGCGGGGCACACCCTGGTCGCACGCATGTCGACGACGTGCTGCTGGTCGAGCTGCTCGGTTCGCTGTGGCTGGACATTCCTCTCGCCGGCCAACTCCAGCGGGCCGCGCTCGAGCATGGAATCGGTACCTGGTCGCTGGATGAGGAATCCGATACGAGGAAGTGAACAGAGTGCGAGTCGAAATAAGTGTGTTGGGCACTTTGAACGCGTCCGTCGGCGACGAGTCGTTCGCGCCGAGCGCGAGCAAACCTCGTCAGCTGCTGGCGATGCTCGCGTTGAACGCCGGCAAGGTCGTGACGGTTCCCGCGTTGATGGAAGAAATATGGGGAGTGATGTTACCGCGCAGCTCGGCGACGACGCTGCACACCTACATCGCCAGCCTGCGCAGGAGAATGGACCAGGTGCTGATCGGCACCGCACGCTCGGCGAAGGACGTCCTGGTGACCGAGCACACGGGATACCGGCTCGAGGCCGATCCCGCCGACGTCGACGCCACCAGGTACGGCCACCTGTCCTCGGTCGGGCGCCGCGCGGTCGAGGCAGGCGACTGGGCGACCGCGGTGTCGTCACTTCGCCTGGCGCTGGACCTGTGGCGCGGGCCGGCGCTGTCCGACGTGGCGACCGGTTCCCAGCTGACGATCGAGGTGCTGCGACTGGAGGAGAACCGGCTGAGCGACCTCGACCTGCTGATCGAGGCCGAGCTGTGCATCGGCCGGCACCGGTACATCCTCGGCGAGCTGGCCGTCCTGTGCACCCAGCACCCGATGCTGGAGAACTTCCACGCGCACTACATGCTCGCGCTCTACCGGTCGGGCCACCAGTGCCGGGCGCTGGAGGTCTTCCGGCGGTTGCGGGCCACGATGATGGGCGAGCTGGGGGTGAATCCGTCGCCTCGGATTCGGCACCTCCACCAGGCGATCCTGAGCGGCGATCCGAGGCTGGACGATCCGGATCCCAGCGACGGCAGGATGATTTCCGCCCTCGCCTGAACGTCTGGCCGATTCGACGTAAATTCGGAAAAGCGGAGGCGCAAGGCAAATGGTGAACAGAGCCATCCTCCTATGCATTTGTTCTGGATCTTGGGGGAACGGAAATGTTTGTTGGACGGAATGAGGAAACGGAGCTGCTTGACGAGTTATTCTTACGCTGCGTCGGCGGCCAGGGGCAGGTCGTCCTGGTCACCGGCGGCTTGGCCAGTGGAAAGACCGAATTCTTGCGGACCTTTCTCGACCGTGCCGGTGAGCTCGGTGTCGTGCTGCTGACCGCCACCGGGTCGCGTGCGGAACACACCCTGAGAATGGGTGTGCTCGGGCAGTTGCTGCAGGGGAGGGGCATCCCCGCCGAGTGGACCGACCTCGCCGCGGAACTGGTCTCGGGGGAGGCGGCCGCACCGGGCGGGGACGAGGCCGACGCGTTGAGCCCGGCTCACGCCGGCGTGGCCCGTAGGGTGTGCGCGGCGGTGCTCGAGCCGGCGAACCACCGACCCGTGGTGATCGCGGTCGACGACGTGCAGTTCGCCGACGGCCCTTCCCTTCAGGTACTGCTCTACCTGATCCGGCGGATACGTGACGCGCAGGTGCTGGTGATCCTGGGTGAGCGGGCGCACCCGTATTCGACCAGGCCGTTGTTCCGGGCAGAGCTCACGCGGTATCCCCACCACCACATACATCTCGCGCCGCTGTCGTACGAGGGCGTCGCTGAGCTGGTTACCACCCAGCTCGGTGAGGCCGCCGCGGCCGGCCTCGCGCCGACCTTTCACGCGTTGACCGGTGGGAACCCGCTGCTGGTCCGGGCGTTGGTGGCCGACCAGCAGCGGATGGGCGGCACTGACGGACAACTCCGTGTCGGCACCGGATTCGCGCAGGCCGTGCTGGACTGCCTGCACCGGTGGGAGACACGCATGCTGGATGTGGCCCGCGGTGCGGCCGTTCTCGGCGATGACGCGGCTCCCGACCTGCTCGCGCAACTCCTGGGCGCGCGGCTCGACTCGGTCGTGCAGGGACTGGACAGCCTCATCGAGGCGGGTTTGCTCGTCACGGCCAGGTTCCGGCACGAGGCCGCGGAGGTGGCTGTGCTGGACGACATACCTCTCCGGGAACGGGCTCGGCTGCACAGCCGCTCGGCCGAACTGCTGTACCAGCGCGGCGCGGCACCGTCGACCGTCGCCCGGCACATCGTCGCGGCCGACCAGGCCGCCGGGCCGTGGGTGGTCACGGTGCTGCGGGAGGCCGGGCAGCAGGCGCTCGCCGACGACGACATGGAGTTCGCCGCCCGGTGCCTGAAGCTGGCGCTGCGGGCCAACCCGAAGGGGCGCGACCTCGCCATCATCACGACGATGCTGGCCACGGTCGAGTGGCGGGCCAACCCGTCCGCGGCGGCGCTGCGCCTCGCTCCGCTGCGCGACGCGCTGGCCGACCGTGTCCTCACCGGCCGGGAAGTGGCTGCCGTGATCAGGTGCCACCTGTGGCGGGGCGATCTGGCGGAGGCCGGGCAGGCGTTGTCGGCGCTGGCCGAGTCCCGGGAACCAGCCGACGCCCGGATCGTCGCCGAGCACCTGCTCGCCTGCCAGCTGATCTACGGAACGCGGTGGGGGACGCTGCCCGGGGCGCCCGCGCGGCCGGTCGACGACGGTGATCCCGCTGGCGACGACGCGGACCCGTGGACACGGGCGGCGACGACCCTGGCGACCATGCCGTACCGGGGCACGCGTGACGACGTCGTCAACAGCGCACGGTACATCCTGCAGAGCTCGCGGCTGAGCGACTCGACGCTCGAGGTCGTGATGACCGCGTTGCAGGCATTGACGAACGCCGACGAGCCGGACGTCGCCGCGTACTGGTGCGAGATGCTGCTCGACGAGGCCGCGCGGCGCGGCGCCGCCACCTGGCAGGCGCTGCTCAACGGCGTTCGCGCGGACATCGCGCTGGCGCGGGGAGAGGTGGCGACCGCGGCGGAGAGCGCACGCACCGCGCTGGACCTGCTACCCGTGCCGAGTTGGGGGGTGTTCGCCGGCCTCCCACTGTCCACATTGGTCTCGGCCGCGACGGCCATGGGCCGGCGCGAGGAGGCGGCGGCCGCGTTGCAGCGGATCGCCCCCGAGGCCATGTTCCACACCGTGTTCGGCGCCCGATACCTGCATGCGCGCGGCCACCACCACCTGGAGACCGACCAGGTGCTCGCCGCGTTCAGCGACTTCCAGCGGTGCGGCGACCTGATGCGGGAAAGGGATCTCGACGTGCCGGACCTCGTCCCGTGGCGCAGTGATCTGGCGCTCGCGCACCTGCGGCTCGGCCATCGCGACACGGCCAGGAAGCTGGTGGCCGAGCAACTGGAACGGCTCGGCGGGTTCGGTTCCCGCGTCAGGGGAGTCACGCTGCGCGTGCTCGCCGAATGCAGTGACCTGCGGCAGCGACCCGCGTTGCTCAGGGAGGCGGTCGACCATCTCCAACGCTCCGGCGACCGGCTGGAACTGGCCCGTGCCATGGTGTCGCTCAGCAACGTGCACCACGAGCTCGGCGAGTTCGGCCGCGCCAGGATGATGGCGTATCAGGCAAGGCAGGAAGCCAAGCTCTGCGACATCGAGGTCTCGCTGCTGGTGGGCGGCCGCGCCGAGGAGGACGCGCAGCAGGAGTCCGAGCGGATCGAGTCGGTGCTCAGCGACGCCGAGCAGCGGGTCGCCACGTTGGCGGCGATGGGGCATACCAACCGGGAGATCAGCCAGCGGCTCTTCATCACGTCGAGCACGGTCGAGCAACACCTGACGAGGGTGTACCGAAAACTCAACGTCGCCGGGCGTAAGGACCTGCCCGCGGAACTGTCGCCCAGCCGCAATGCCGGGATGCCCGACGAACAGCACAAGTGGGCCGATTCCAATGCCAATTAGGTCGGCAGGAACGCGGTTGTAGGGCGCGGATAGGGGTGGCCGACCTTTCGTTGAGGGGGATGGATCGGCTGGTGGTGCCCGTCGGTCTCGGTTTGAATGGGGCCGATTCGAGTTGTGCTGTCGCACCTGAATATTTGTTGGATGGCGCATGGCGGTCACCCAAATGTCTGAAGAGAACGACCACAACGAGAACCGGAGGGTTGACCGCACATGACTGTAACGTCCATCGGGTCCAGCGCATGGGTGCGGCGGTTTCACCCCGCTCCGCAGGCGGGCACCCGCCTGATCTGCTTCCCGCACGCGGGCGGGTCGGCCTCGTACTACTTCCCGGTGTCGCGAGCGTTGTCTCTCACGGTCGACGTGCTCGCCATCCAGTACCCGGGCCGGCAGGACAGACGCGCCGAGCGCTGTGTCGACGACATCAGGGAACTGGCCGACCTCGTGGTGGCCGAGCTCGCGGAGTGGACGGACCGGCCGATCACGCTGTTCGGCCACAGCCTCGGGGCCACGCTGGCCTTCGAGGTCGCCCTGCGCCTGCAGGACCGGGGCGTCTCGCCACTGGGCCTGTTCGCCTCAGGGCGCAGGGCGCCGTCCTGCCACCGTGAGGAGAGCGTGCACCTGTCGGACGACGACCACCTGGTCGACACGCTGAGCCGGATGAGCGGCACCGACTCCCGGGCGCTCGAGGACGAGGAGATGCTGCGGCTGATCCTGCCGGCGGTGCGCGGCGACTACAAGGCCGCCGAGACCTACCGCTACCGGCCGGGTCCTCGGCTGCGCTGTCCGGTGGTCGCGCTGATCGGCGACGACGACTCCGAGGTGACCGTCGACGAGGCCCACGCCTGGAGTGAGCACACCAGTGCCTGGTTCGCCATGAAGGTCTTCTCCGGTGGGCACTTCTACCTCAACGAGCACGCGGCCGAGGTGATGAGCGAGATCACCGAACACATCACGCTCACGAGTGGCGGTTAGGGGCCGTCCAGGGGACCGCAGGGGGTTGGGCGGCATATTCACCGCTCAGTACTTTCAAGCAGATTCACGCGCGCCGAACAATGCATACGGACTCGCCTCAAGGGGGTAGCCCTCGGTGAACAACGAGGAAAAGCTTCTGGAATACCTCAGGCGGGCGACCGTTGATCTCCGTGACACCCGTCAACGTCTGGCCGAGGCCGAGTCCCGCGTGTCGAATTCGCTGGACGGCGAACCGATCGCGATTGTGGGAATGGCGTGCAGATATCCCGGCGGCGTGGCCTCACCGGAGGATCTGTGGCGTCTCGTCCTCTCGGAGCGGGACACCGTGGGCCCGTTCCCCGCCGACCGCGGCTGGAACATCGACGAGGTCTACGACCCGGAGCCCGGCGCACCGGGCCGGACGTACGTCCGGGAGGGCGCGTTCCTGTGCGACGCGGCCGAGTTCGACCCGGCGTTCTTCGGCATCTCACCCCGTGAGGCCGTCGCGATGGATCCGCAGCAGCGCCTTCTGCTGGAGACGTCCTGGGAGGCGTTCGAGCGTGCCGGGATCAGTCCCGGCTCCCTGAAGGGCAGCCCGACCGGCGTGTTTACCGGGATGATGTACCACGACTACGCCGAGAACCACAGCACCGGCTCGGTGGCCTCCGGCCGGGTGTCCTATGTGTTCGGTCTGGAAGGGCCGTGCGTCACCGTGGACACGGCGTGCTCGTCTTCGCTGGTCGCGCTCCACCTGGCCGTGCAGTCGCTGCGGACCGGCGAGTGCTCGCTCGCGCTCGCCGGTGGGGTCGCGGTCATGGCGACGACGGACACCTTCGTGGAATTCAGCAAGCAGCGTGCCCTCGCCCTCGACGGCCGCTGCAAGGCCTTCGCGGCGGCGGCGGACGGCACGGGCTGGGGCGAGGGTGTCGGGGTGCTGCTCGTGGAGCGGCTTTCCGACGCACGCCGCAATGGCCATCCCGTGCTGGCCGTCGTGCGGGGCACCGCGACGAACCAGGACGGCGCGAGCAGCGGGCTGACCGCGCCGAACGGCCCGTCCCAGCAACGGCTGATCCGGGCGGCGCTGTCCGGCGCCGGGCTGTCCACGTCCGATGTGGACGTGGTGGAGGCGCACGGGACCGGCACCAGGCTCGGTGACCCCATCGAGGCGCAGGCGCTGCTGGCGACCTACGGCCAGGACCGGCCGGCCGACCAGCCGCTCTGGCTGGGGTCGCTCAAGTCGAACATCGGGCACACGCAGGCGGCGGCCGGGATCGGCGGGGTCATCAAGATGGTGATGGCCATCCGCGCCGGTGTGCTCCCGAAGACCCTGCACGTGGACGAGCCGACGCCGAACGTGGACTGGTCGGCCGGGAACGTGCGGCTGCTGACCGAGTCAAGAACCTGGCCGGGCACCGGGCGTCCTCGTCGTGCCGGGGTTTCCTCGTTCGGTGTGAGCGGAACGAACGTACACGCCATCATCGAGCAGGAGCCGCCGGTGGCCGGCGCCGTTCCCGGCGAGCGCGTCGCTCCGGCGGTGATTCCGTTGGTGCTGTCGGCGAAGACCGCCGACGGACTGCGCGGACAGGCCGCGCGGCTGTCGTCCTTCGTGGCCGATCACCCTGATCAGGACGTGACGGACGTCGGCATGTCGCTCGTCACCGGTCGCGCGGAGCTCGAGCATCGCGCGGTGGTACTCGGGCCGGACCGGGACGGCGTGCTCGCCGGCCTCGAGAAACTCGCCGCACGGGGCACCGAGGTGACCGCGGCGGCGACCGCCGCCGCGCGGGTCGTGTTCGTGTTCCCCGGTCAGGGATCGCAGTGGGCGGGCATGGCGGTGGACCTGCTCGACGCCTCACCGGTGTTCGCCGAGTCGATGGCGAGGTGCGCGCGGGCGCTGCGGGCGTTCGTGCCGTGGGACCTGCTGGCCGTGGTGCGCGGCGAGCCCGACGCGCCGTCGCTCGCCGCGGTCGACGTCGTGCAGCCGGTGCTGTGGGCGGTGATGGTCTCGCTCGCCGAGCTGTGGCGCTCATACGGCGTGCGGCCTGCCGCGGTGATCGGCCATTCCCAGGGTGAGATCGCCGCCGCCTGTGTCGCGGGTGCACTGTCTCTCGAGGACGGTGCCCGGGTGGTTGCCCTGCGCAGCAGGCTCATCGCGGTGGACCTGGCGGGCAAGGGCGGCATGATGTCCGTGCCGCTGCCGGCCGGGCGGGTGCTCGAATGGCTGGAGCCGTGGCAGGGTCGGCTGGAACTGGCCGCGGTCAACGGCGCGCGGTCGGTCGTGGTGTGCGGCGAGGTCGAGGCGCTCGACGAGCTGTACGCCCACATGACCGCCGACGGGCTGGAACCACGCAAGATCACGGTGGACTACGCGTCGCACTCGCCGTACGTGGAGATCATTCGCGACGAGCTGCTGTCCGTGCTCGAGCCGGTGCGGCCGGCCGCGGCCGAGGTGCCGTTCTACTCGACGGTGACCGGCGGCCTGCTGGACACGACCGCCCTGACCGCGGAGTACTGGTACACCAACCTCCGCCGGCGGGTCCGGTTCGAGGAGGTGACCCGCGCCTTGGTGGCCGACGGGGCCGGGATCTTCGTGGAGTGCAGCCCGCATCCGGTGTTGCGCGTGGGTCTGCAGGAGACGTTCGAGGCCACCGGCGCCAGCGCGGTGCCGGTCGGCTCGCTGCGCCGCGACGACGGCGGCATGCTCCGGTTCGCGACCTCGCTGGCCGACGCGTACGCGCACGGCGCGGCCGTGGACTGGGCGAGGTTCTACGCCGGCACCGGGGCCCGCACCGTCGACCTGCCCACCTACGCCTTCCAGCGGCAGCGCTACTGGCTGACCGCGACGACGAGTACGGACGTGTCCGCCCTCGGGCAGGTCGTGGTCGAGCACCCACTGCTCGGCGCGGGCGTCGCACTCGCCGAGGACGGTGACTTCCTGTTCACCGCCCGCCTGTCCCACCAGTCCCACCCCTGGCTTGCCGACCACGAGGCTCTCGGCACCGTGCTGCTCCCCGGTGCCGCACTCGTCGAGCTGGCCATCCGCGCGGGCGACGAGGTCGGGTGCGACCTGCTGGACGAGCTGGTCCTGCACGCGCCCCTGGTACTACCCGACGAGGGTGGCGTGCAGGTCCAGGTCATCGTCGGGGCGAGCGACGACGCGGGCGCACGGCCGGTCTCCATCCATTCCCGACTCGACACCGAGGGCGAGCCCTGGGTGCGCAATGCCAGTGGCACGTTGGCCACGGGTGCCCCCGCGCCGGTCGCCGACCTCGTCGAGTGGCCGCCGCGGGACGCGGAGGCGATGGACGTGGCCGGCGCGTACGAGGCGCTGCTCGCCCGCGGCTACGCGTACGGGCCGGTGTTCCAGGGCCTCACGGCGGCGTGGCGGCGCGGGGACGAGCTGTTCGCCGAGGCCGTGTTACCTGAGCAGGCACACGGTGACGCCGGGCGGTTCGGGTTGCATCCCGCGCTGCTGGACGCGGCAATGCACGTTGGCCTGGTTCATGGCGTCGGCGACCGGGACACGGTGCTGCCGTACGCGTGGAACGGGGTGTCGCTGCGTGCCGTCGGCGCCACGGCGGTACGGGTGCGGATCACGCCCCTGGCCGATGGCGGCAGCGCGCTGGCCATCGCCGACCACGACGGCCTGCCGGTGCTGTCGGTGGCCTCGCTGCTGGTGCGGCCGGTGTCGGCGGAGCAGCTGGGTGGGCAGGTTCGGCGGCCGTCGCCGTACCGTCTGGAGTGGACGGCGGTACCGGCGGGCGCGCCGGGAGCCGAGGTGGATCTCCCGCTCTTCCCGGACGTGGCCGCGGTACGCGCCGCGGCCGATGCCGACGGTCCGGTGCCGGAGGTGGCCCTGGTCGCCTGCGTGTCGCCGGGCGGGGACGTCCCGGCCGGCGTGCGGGAGGCCGTGAACACCACGCTCGACGCGATGCGGGACTGGCTCGCGGACGAGCGGTTCGCCGCGTCGCGGCTGGTGTTCGTGACGTACGACGCCGTGCTGGCCGACGGTGCGCCCGATCTCGCGGCCGCGTCCGTGTGGGGGCTGGTGCGCGCGGCGCAGGCGGAGAACCCCGGCCGGTTCGGTCTCCTGGACCTCGATGGACAGGTGGAGTCGACGCGGGCGGTCGGCGCCGCGGTCGCCTCGGGTGAACCCGAGGTCGCGGTGCGAGCCGGCGAGCTGCGCGTTCCCCGGCTGGCGCCCGAGGCGGACGACAACCCCGGCCAGACAACGGATCTGAACGGCACGGTACTGGTCACCGGTGGTACGGGTGGCCTGGGTGCGGTCGTGGCGCGGCATCTCGTGGTACGGCATGGCGTTCGGCGGCTGGTGCTGGTGAGCCGCGGCGGGGCGACCGCGCCGGGCGCGGCCGAGCTCGTGGCCGAGCTGACCGAGCTGGGCGCGGTGACCACGGTGGCAGCGTGCGACATCTCGGACCGGGACGCGGTGGCCGAGCTCCTCGCGACGATCCCGGCCGGTCACCCGCTGACGGGTGTCGTCCACGCGGCCGGGGTTCTCGACGACGCCCTGCTGGCCGCGCAGACGCCAGAGCGGGTCGACGGGGTGCTGCGCCCGAAGGTCGATGCCGCCTGGCACCTGCACGAGCTGACGTCAGGCGGGCAGCTCGCGTTCTTCGTGATGTTCTCCTCCGCCGCGGGCACGCTCGGGGCGCCGGGGCAGGCGAACTACGCGGCGGCGAACGCGTTCCTGGATGCGCTCGCCGCGTACCGGCGGGCATCCGGCCTGCCGGGGAGCTCACTCGCCTGGGGTCTGTGGGAGGGCGCCGGCATGGGCGAGTCGCTCGCCGGAGCGCACGCGGAACGCCTGCGGCGGCAGGGTTTTCCACCGCTGTCGATCGACGACGGGCTCGCACTGTTCGACGCGGCCCTTGGCAGGGATCGCGCCTTCCTGGCGTTGCTGCGGCTGGACCTCGCCGTACTGCGATCCCAACCGGCGGACGTGCCGCCGGTGCTGCGGGGGCTGGTGCGGGTTCGGCAGCGGCACAACGCGAGCGCCGCCACGGTCAGCTCGTCCCTTGTGGACACGTTGGTCCGGGTGCCGGCCGCCGAGCGTGAGGCGATCCTGCTGGACCTGGTGCGCGGCCGGGTCGCCGACGTGCTCGGCCACGCCTCCGCGGAGTCGGTCGATCCGGACCGGGCGTTCAAGGAGCTTGGCTTCGACTCGTTGGGCGCCCTCGAGCTACGCAACAAGGTGAATGCCGCGACGGGCCTGCGCCTACCCGCGACCCTCGTCTTCGACCATCCGACGGCGACGGCGGTGGCCCGGCATCTCGCCGCCATCCTGGCCGGCGGCTCGACCGATGGTCCCGCTACGGTGCGGTCGCGGGCGGCGGACGGCGAGCCGATCGCCATCGTCGCGATGGCGTGCCGCTTCCCCGGCGGTGTGACCGGACCCGACGGGCTGTGGGACCTCGTTGCCAGCGGGGCGGACGCGGTCACCGCGTTTCCTCAGAACCGCGGCTGGGATCTGGACGGCCTGTACGACCCGGAACCGGGCCGGCCGGGCAGGTGCTACACCCGGCGGGGCGGCTTCCTGCGCGACGCCGGGCATTTCGACGCGGCGTTCTTCGGTGTCAGCCCGAACGAGGCGCTGGCCATGGATCCGCAGCAGCGGTTGTTGTTGGAGTGCTCCTGGGAGGTGTTCGAGCGGGCGGGAATCGATCCGAGGTCGTTGAAGGGCAGCGCGACCGGTGTGTTCGCCGGCGTGATGTACCACGACTACCCGCGCAACAGCGCGGCGGGCGCGATCGCGTCCGGCCGGGTGTCCTACAGCTACGGGCTGGAGGGACCGGCGATGACGGTGGACACGGCGTGCTCATCGTCCCTGGTGTCCCTGCACCTGGCTGTGCGGTCACTGCGCTCGGGGGAGTGCTCGTTGGCCGTCGCCGGCGGGGTGACGGTGATGGCGACGCCGGAGACCCTCGTCGAGTTCAGTTCGCAGCAGGGACTCTCCGCCGACGGCAGGTGCCGGTCGTTCGCGGCGGCGGCCTCCGGGACCGGCTTCTCCGAGGGTGTGGGGTTGCTGTTGTTGGAGCGGTTGTCCGATGCCCGACGCAACGGTCATCGGGTGTTGGCGGTGGTGCGAGGTTCCGCGGTGAATCAGGATGGTGCTTCGAATGGTTTTTCGGCTCCGAATGGTCCGTCGCAGCAGCGGGTGATTCGTCT
>Ga0307502_10000379_pt1 | contig 11825 bp, 12 predicted proteins | sample 16_S_MG_FD_201364 | JGI IMG/M metagenome (GOLD analysis project Ga0307502, IMG submission 201364) | Soil microbial communities from Populus trichocarpa stands in riparian zone in the Pacific Northwest, United States - 16_S | ecosystem: Environmental > Terrestrial > Soil > Riparian zone > Trees... | reverse complement strand
TTGCCCGCTTATTCGGTGGCGCCCAGGGCACGTGCGGTCGCGACGACTTCGGCGATGAGCGTCGCGAGGTGCTCCGAGCTTGTGTCGGGGTGCAGGATGCAGGCGCGCAACGTCTCGCGGCCGCCGAAGACGGTGCCGGTGACGAAGGCGCGGCCTCGCGCCTGAACCGCCTCCGGCAGTGCGCGGTTGAGCTCGTCCAGCCTGGCCGTCGGGCAGCCCGCGGGGCGCGCGCGGAAGGCGACGATCGACGTCTCGGGCGCGGCGGCCAGCTCTAGCTCGGGTTCGCGCTCGACCAGCGTTGCCAGCTCGCGGGCCAGTGCGTTCGCGCGTGCCACCTGGGCGGCGACGCCGGCGCGTCCGCGCGCGGCGATGGTCGCCCACGTCTTGAGCGCGCGGAAGGGTCGCGTCTGCTCGAGCCCGAGTTCGGCGAACGTGCCGACCGGCGCGTCGGCGTCCTGGCGTAGGTATGGAGGGATGAGGCTGAACGCCTCGCGCAGGTCATCGCCACGCTGCACGAGCGCGCATCCGGCGTCGACGGGAACGCCGAGCCACTTGTGGGGGTCGAGAACCAGCGAGTCGGCTCGTTCCATGCCGCGATAGCGGGCGGCGATCGCCGGGTCGAGCACGCCGAACGCGCCGTAGGCGCCGTCGACGTGGAACCAGAGGTCCTCCGCGGTCGCGACTTCGGCGAGCGTGTCCAGCGGGTCGATCGCGCCGGAGTTGACGGTGCCGGCCGAGCCGACGAGTAGCGCCGGCAGGGCGCCGCTCGCGCGATCGGCGGCGATCATGGCGCGCAGCGCGGCCGCGTCGAGCCGGCCTCCCTCGAGGGGCACCTCGCTCATCGCACTACTGCCGAGGCCGAGCAGCTCCAGCGCGCGCCGCACGCAGCTATGGGCCTCGGCCGGCACGTAGGCGATGAGCCGCGGGGCCCCGGCGAGGCCGTCGCGACGGACGTCATGGCCGGCCGCCGCCAGCGCGCGACTGCGAGCGCCCGCAAGGCAGACGATCGTCGCGGCGGACCCACCGCTGGTGAGCAGGCCGGCGCCCGGCGCGTGCGGAAAGCCAACGAGCTCGGCCAGCCAGCGCACCACCGCACGCTCGAGGTGGACTGCAGCGTGATCGCCAGAAACGACGCTCGGGTTCATTGCCGCTGCCGCCAGCGAAGCCATCACGCCGGCGGGCGAAGGCGGCGGATTGACCCAGCCGAAGAAGGCCGGGTGGCCGTTGCCCATGGCGTGTGGCAGGACATCGCGCAACGCTGTCGCGACCAGGTCGTCCAGCGCTGCCGGGTGCTCCGGCAAGGGCAGCTCGCGCAGCTCTGTGCGCAGGGCGTCGGGGAGCGGCTGCCAGACCGGCCGTGAGGGCAGCGCGGCGAGGTGATCTGCGACGCCGTCCACGAGCGTGTGCGCGGCGCGAGGGAACGCCCGCAGCTCATCTTCGTGCGCCGTGCTCGTATCCGCTTCGCTCACATCGCAAGCATAAGAAGCCGATCAGCGGCTGTCTCTCCGCAGCGACCTCGCGGAGGCTGTCGCCTACGTCGCCGTCCCGGCGCGGGCGTTCTTCGTGACCTCCGCGAGATAGGAGACGACCCGTTTCGCGTCTCGACCGTCGGGATCCAGGTCGCCGTTGTAGACCCCGATGCTCCAGCCTCGACAGCCGCCGGCCTGCAAGGCCGTCGTCGTTACGACGGTCAACTGCTCCCACGTCAGCCCTTCCGGCATCGACGGATCGTTGGCGGCGCCGCAAGCGCGGAACGCTGTTGCGTCGAGCACGTCCAGGTCGACGTGCAGCCACCAGCCGGATGCCTGGGCGGCGACATGAGCGGCCGCCTCAGCCGCTGTCCGTTCGGGCTCGCGGCGCACCTCCTCCGCGCCGTGGAGAAGCACGCGATCCGCGATGCTCGACACCCCGATCTCGTGACGGTAGTCGGCGTCGCGCTGACCGAGCATCGCGATCGCCTCGGGCGCAAGCACTGGCAGCCGGCTGCGCATCGAGTCGGGTGCGTGGGCTCCGGTCATGCCGAGCAGCAACGCGATTTCCATGTTGGCCGCCTCACCGGTCGTCGACTCGTCCATGGTCGTCGCGTCTTCGTGTGCATCGACGAAGAGCAGGGCGGCTGTGCTGTCCACATCGCGAAGCGCCGGAACAGCACCGAGCAGGGCAGCGCAATCGCCGCCGTAGAGAAGCGGGAAGCGACCAGCCAGCAAGACCGCTCGCACGCGGGCGTGCACGGCGTCCACCATCTCCAACAGCGCTCGCTCGTTGACGAAGCCGGCGCGACGACCTCGGCTCGGATCGGGATCGGACACGACGATGTCGGAGGCGACACGTCCGCCGACGAGAGCCGCGGACAGTCCGGCGTCACGGAGCCGTGAGGGTGCCGCCGCCTGTCCCAGCGCGCGACCGGAGCCGTCGAAGCAAACGCCGATGAGGTCGACGGAGTCGTCCAAGAGTGCAATCTTCACGGAATGACCTCGACGGTGCGTTGGCGTCGTGTCCCGGTTGCAGTCCGGGTCGCGCTGGATTGCACGTCTGGCCCAAGCACTAGCGTGCGCGCCGTGCGCTCGACCCTCTCTGTCGCCCTCGTTTCGTCGCTGGCTCTCGCCCTCACCCCCGCAGCCGGGGGCGCCGCGTCGCTGCCGCAGATCGGCCGCTACAAGGGCCAGACCGGCGACGGCCACGTCTTCCAGTTCAACGTCGAGCGCAGCCACAAGGCGAACTCGCCGCGCAAGATCACGCACATCTGGCTGGTCTACGATATCGCTGACTGCCGCTCGGGCCCGGTCCGCCAGCCGTTCTTCGCCAGCGTGTTCAAGACCCCGGCGTCACCCCACGGCGCGTTCTCCCGCACGATCCCGAAGACCGGCGGCCAGGCCAACCAGGTCCAGCTGCGCCTGAAGGGCAAGTTCACGTCGACGACCAAGGCGTCGGGGACCTTCCGCGTCGGCGTGATCGGCAAGTGCCCGATCACGGCGAGCACCCAGGCGCTGAGCTTCACGGCCACACGCTCGGGTTAGCGCGAGAACCACGCGGCGAGGTCGTGCAAGGCGGCGATCCGCTCGAGGCCACCCGTCGACCAACTCCCCTGCCGGCCCGGACGGCCGGTCTAATCGCGTGGGATCACGGCGTTGGAGTAGTAGGGCGCGTCGAAGGGGAGCTCCTCGGCGAGCCAGTGGCGCAGGGCGCGGTAGAGCTTGTCGTAGTAACCGTCCTCGTAGGCGTCGGGAGTCACCCACCAACTGACATCGACGTCGTGCTTCAGAAGCTCCGCGCTGAGCTCGGTGCGCCCGCCCATCGGGTAGAGGTAGCAGCAGCCGAGGTAGCCACCGTCCGCGTCGTAGACGGCGTACGCGAAGGACTTGCCTTCTCGGAACTCGAGCTCGTGCCAGACCAGGTCGACGAAGTTGAACTCCTCGGTGACCGGCTCTGTCGGCCAGCTGCCACCCCTCGTCGTGTGGATCAGCTCGATGCTGGCGTTGATGCCGCGAACGTCGTCGTGGAGATCGGCTCGCGTGATTGCCCTGGCCACGAGATCCTCGTAGGTCAGCCGCGTCGGTGGGAGGAACCCGGGCGGCAGCCGGAGCTTCTTGACCAGGCCCGAGTAATCGATGTGCGATCCGGCCACCTAGGCCGCCCGCTCGAGCGTCTTGTCGGTCTGGTAGCTCAGGACGACGATCCCGTTGCTGAGCGTTGTCGTGTCGGTCAGGTCGAAGCCCACCGCGGGGGCGGCGCCGAACAGCAGATCGCTCGGGCGGCCGGCGCCCACGATCAGCGGGTGCACCCAGAGCCGCAGCTCGTCGAGCAGACCGTGCTCGAGCAGCAGACGCGACACGACCCCGAAGCCGTACTGGACGATGTCCCTGCCGGGAGCCCGCTTGAGCCGCGCGATCTCGGCGGCGACGTCGCCGTCGATGACGTGGGTGTTGTTCCACTCAGGGTCCTTCAGGGTCGTGGAGACGACGTACTTCGCCATCGCGTTGAACTGGTCTGACACAGGGTCGCCGGACCGCGTCGGCCAGACCGGGGCGAAGCCGTCGTAGGTGTGTCGGCCCATCAGCATCGCGTCACAGGACAGGACCAGATCCGCCTGGATCTGTCCGGCGCGCTCGTCGCTGGGACGGCCGAGCGACGGCCACAGGTGCGGCCCCTCGATCACGCCGTCGATGGAGATGTAGGTCGAGTTGATGATCTTGCGCATGAGCGCGAGCTTTCCACGGATTGGTGCTCGGGATAAGATCCGATCCAGTGCTTCTGGAGAGGACCAATCCGCGCCCCGCGGGCGACGTGCTGGTCCACCTGACGCGCGATTGCGGGGTTGCGCTGCACCGTCAGATCGAGGCGTCGATCCGAGGCTCGATCCGTGCGGGACGGCTGGCGCGCGGCGCCTCGCTGCCGCCCACGCGCAGCCTCGCCGACGAGCTTGGAGTCTCGCGGGGCGTCGTCGTGGAGGCCTACCAGCAGCTCATCGCCGAGGGCTACCTGACAAGCCGGGCGGGTGGATACACCCGGGTCGCGATCGGCCCCGAGCTGCCCGCAGGAGCGCCATCGCCCCTCCCGGCCGCGGGGGCGAGGATCGACTTCTGCCCATGCCGAGCCGATGGCTCGCAGTTCCCGCGAGCCGCGTGGCTGCGCTCGCTGCGGCGCGTCCTCACCGACGTGTCCGACGGGGAGTTCGGCTACGTGGGCGGGCGCGGCGCCCCGGCCCTGCACCAGGCCCTCGCGGCGTACCTCAATCGCGTGCGAGGCACGTCTGCCCGCCCCGATCACATCGTGATCTGCAACGGCTACGCCCAGGGAATCGGGCTGCTCGTCCAGACGCTCGCGATGTCCGGCGCGAAGCGGCTTGCGCTCGAAGACCCGTCGGCGGACGACGACGCGCTCCCGCTCGCGCGCGCGGCCCGCCTGGAGGTCGTCGGGGTGCCGGTCGACGAGCACGGCGTCAGCGTCGACGCGCTGCACCGCACGGACGCAGACGCCCTGGTGCTCACGCCCTCCCACCAGTGGCCCACCGGAGCGGTGCTCTCGGCCGAGCGCCGCGCCGCCGTGCTGCGCTGGGCGCGCGAGCGGCGAGCGCTCGTCATCGAGGACGACTACGACGCCGAGTACCGCTACGACCGGGCTCCCATCGGGGCCATGCAGGGGCTGGCGCCGGACCTCGTCGTCTACGCCGGGACCGCGAGCAAGACGCTCGCGCCCGGACTGCGACTGGGCTGGCTCGTCGTGCCCCCTCGCCTCGTCGACGCCATCGCCGACGCCAAGAAGCTCGCCGATCGCGGCTCGCCCGTCCTCGATCAGCTGGCCTTCGCCGATTTCGTGGACCGCGGGGAGTTCGATCGCCACCTGCGCCGGATGCGTCGCCTGTACCGGCGCCGCCGCGACGCACTGCTCGCAGCCCTGCGGCAGCACACCCCCGAGCTCGAGCCCGCCGGGATCGCCGCGGGGCTGCACCTCGTCGCCTACCTGCCGGGCGGCGTCGACGAGACGGCCGTCGTCGAGGCCGCCGCCCGGCGTGGCGTGGCCGTCCACGGGTTGACGCCCTATCGCATCTCCTGCGAGGGCCGCCCGGGGCTCATCTTCGGCTACGCGACCCTCGGCGAGCGCGCGCTCGCCGAGGGGATCGAGATCCTGGCCGAGGCGATGTCCGACGTACGGTCGCGCGGCGACTGATTCAGTCGGTTCCCCACGGTCGCTCGCTACGGTGGGAACCGTGCGCATCGCGACGTGGAACGTCAACTCGGCCAAGCAGCGCGTGCCGCGACTGCTGCCCTGGTTGGACGAGCGGCGGCCGGACGTGGTCTGCCTGCAGGAGACGAAGCTCGCCGACGATGCGTTCCTGGAGCTGCTCGGCGACGAGCTCGCCGCCCGCGACTATGAGGTCGCGGTGCACGGCGAGGCCGCGTGGAACGGCGTGGCGATCCTCTCGCGCGCGGGCCTTGACGGCGTGGTGGCGGGACTGCAGGGCGGGCCGGGCTTCCCCCATCAGGAGGCGCGCGCGGTGTCCGCCACGTGCGGCGGGATCCGCGTGGTCTCGGTGTACGTGCCGAACGGGCGCGAGCCGGGCTCCGAGCACTACGCGTACAAGCTCGCCTGGCTGGCGTCGCTGCGCGAGATGGTGGCTGCGGGCCCGGAGGCGACGGTCGTCTGTGGCGACATGAACATCGCCCCCACCGACGACGACGTGTTCGATCCGGAGGCCTACGTCGGCCAGACGCACGTCACCGCGCCCGAGCGCGCGGCGCTGGCCGAGCTACAGGCCGTCGGCCTGCGTGACGTCGTGCGGGATCGCTGGCCGGACGAGCGCTTCTTCAGCTACTGGGACTACCGCGCCGGGATGTTCCACCAGGACCTCGGGATGCGGATCGACCTGATCCTGGCGAGCGCGCCGGTCGCCGACCGTGTCCGCGCGGCGTGGGTGGACAGGCACGCTCGCAAGGGCAAGGGGCCGAGCGATCATGCGCCGGTGATCGTCGACCTCGACGAGGCGCCCGACGGGGACATCGGGCCAGTCGTGCCGCCGCCCTCGGCTCCGGCGGCCAGGCGTGGCTCGGTCAAGCTGCCACAGGCGCCGTAGCGACGCACGGTGGACAATGCCGCAATCGCGGACCGGCTGGACGCGTTCGCGTCGCTGCTCGAGCTCGCCGACGCGAACCCCTACATGGCCCGCGCCTACCGCCGCGCCGCGGACACGATCCGCGCGGCGCAGGTCCCGGTCGCCGACTTGGTGCGCACCGGCAGGGTGCGCGAGCTGCGCGGGATCGGCCCGGGGATCGAGGCGCGGCTGGGCGAGCTCGTCGAGACGGGCGACATCGCCGAGCTGGCCGAGCTCGAACGCGAGCTTGCCCCCGGCCTCGTCGGCCTCGGTCGCTATCTCGGCCTCGGGGCCAAGCGCTCGGTCGAGATCGCACAGGCGCTCGGCGTCCGCACGCCCGACGAGCTGCGCGATGCGGCGGCGGCCGGGCGGCTGCAGACGGTGCCGGGGATCGGGCCGAAGACCGAAGCGCGCCTGCTCGAGGCGCTCGCTCGCGAGGCCGAGCCGCGACCGCAGCGCGGGCTCCTGCTCGATCGCGCCTGGGAGCTCGTCGGGGGCATCGCGAGGGCCCTCGACGGCGAGCCGGCCGGCGATGTGCGGCGCTGGCGCGACTCGTGTGAGCTGCTCGCCGTGGTGTGCGCCGCGGCGGATCCAGCCTCGACGCTGGCGCGCTTCGCGGCGCTGCCCCAGATCGTCGCCGTCATCGAGGAGGAGGCGCGACGCGCACTGGGGGTGACGGTCGAGGGCGTTGCGGTCGAGCTCGTCGCCGCCGAGCCGCAGCGCTTCGGGACCGCCCTCGTCCGCGCGACCGGCGCGCCGGCGTACGTCGGCGCGCTCGAGCCGCTCCCGGATGCACCGGACGAGCCGACGCTCTACCGCGCGCTCGGGATCCCCTGGTGTCCGCCGGAGCTGCGCGAGCAGCCGTTCCGCGGCGAGCCGCCGTCGCTCGTGGAGCCCGACGACATCCGCGGCGACCTGCACTGCCACACAACGTGGTCGGACGGAAGGGCGAGCGTCGAGGAGATGGCGCGCGCCGCCATCGAGCGCGGCTATGAGTACATGGCCATCTGCGACCACACGCCGGCCGTCGGCGCCGTCCGCGGGCTCACCGCCGACGACGTCCGCCGGCAGGCCGAGGAGATCGCGGCGGCGAACGACCTGCTGGCGCCGTTCCGTGTCCTGCGCGGCATCGAATGCGACATCCTCGCCGACGGCCGGCTCGATCTCCCCGACGACGTGCTGGCCGAGCTCGACTGGGTGCAGGCGAGCGTCCACGGCGGACAGCGGATGCCTGCTCCCGAGATGACGAAGCGCGTCGTCGAGGCGCTGCGCAACCCGTACGTGCGCTGCCTCAGCCACCCGACCGGCCGCCTCATCACCCGCCGGCCGGAGAACGCGCTCGACCTGGAGTGCGCGTTCGCGGTCGCGCTCGAGGAAGGCGTCGCGCTCGAGGTCAACGGCCTCTCCCCCAGACTCGACCTGCGCGGCGAGCACGTCCGCGACGCGCTGCGCGCCGGCGTGCAGGTCGTCTGCTCGACCGACGCGCACTCCGTGCGCGGACTCGCGAGCATGGCGCTCTCCGTCCACACGGCGCGCCGCGGCTGGGCCACGCCCGCCGACGTCGTCAACACACGACCGCTGCGGTCGATCCTGGATGGGCGCCGAGCGGTCCGGTGACGGACCCCGCTCCGCCGAGGCCGGTACCTTGGAGAGGTGGCCGCCGACGATGCCCAGGTGCTCGAGCTCGCCGGGCGCGAGGTGCGGATCACCAGCCCCGACAAGGTGCTGTTCGGCGAGCGCGGCGAGACCAAGCTCGACCTCGTGCGCTACTACGGCGCGGTGGGCGAACCGCTCATGCGCGCGATGGGCGGCCGGCCGGTGCTCATGCAGCGCTTCCCGAAGGGGGCGGGCGGCCCGTCGTTCTTCCAGAAGCGCGTGCCCGACGGCGCGCCGGAGTGGCTGCAGACGACGACCGTCCAGACCGTCAACGGCACGCCGTCGCGGGCGCTGGTGGCGGCCGACGTCGCGCACGTCGCCTGGGCGGTCAACCTCGCGTGTCTGGGCTTCCACGTCTGGCCAAACCGCGCGGATGACCCCGACCACGCCGACGAGCTGCGCCTGGACCTCGACCCGCAGCCGGGCACGGGCTTCGCCGAGGCGCGCGCCGCCGCCACCGAGCTCAAGGCGCTGCTGGACGAGCTCGGCATCGTCGGCTTTCCCAAGACGACCGGCAACCGCGGACTGCACGTCTACGTCCGGCTGGCGCCGCGCTGGGACTCCTACGCCGTGCGCCACGCCGCGGTGGCCGCGGCGCGCGAGCTCGAGCGCCGCCGCCCCGACATCCTCACCGCCGCGTGGTGGAAGGAGGAGCGCGGGCAGCGGATCCTCGTCGACTACAACCAGAACGCGCCGCACAAGACGGTCTTCGGCGCCTGGTCGGTGCGCGCCCGTGCCGGCGCACAGGTCTCCACACCCGTTCGCTGGGAGGAGCTCGACGACGTCGACCCGGACGAACTGACGGTCGCAAGCGTCCCGAGCCGGCTGGAGCGCGACGGCGATCCGTGGGCCGCGATCGACGACGCGCCGCAATCGCTGGAGCCGCTGCTGGCGCTCCACGAGCGCGACCGCGCGAACGGGCTGCTCGACGCGCCGTGGCCGCCGGTCTACCCCAAACAGCCCGACGAGCCGCCGCGCGTGGCGCCGAGCCGCGCCCGGCGCCAGGCGTAGGACGTCGTCCTTCAGAGAGCTCCCCACCATGCCAGCGCCGCGGTGACGGTGAGCAGGATGGGAGCGGGGTGGCGGAAGAGCGAGCGAGTCGACCCCATCGCCACCGCGAGCGCCGCGAAGGCAGTGGACGCGCCGGCCGCGAGCAGGGCGACCGCCTGGGCTGCCTCGTCGTGGAGGACCGAGCCCGCGAGCAGGAGCGCGCATCCGACGGTGAGAAAGGCGATGGTCGTCATGTGCCACGTCGCGTGAATCATGGTCTTGGTCAGCTTCGGGCCACCGAAGCGACTGGGCGGCAGCATGGCGGGCGCCAGCTTCCTCACGACGAGGACCTCGCCTGCCACCCCGTGAACGGCGGTGCCGAGGATGGCGAGGGAACCGGCGGCGATCAGCGCGACGTTCATGATGGACCTCCATCCATACAGTACTGTATGGATGAACGTTAGCAATGTCCGCGCCGACACGCACACCACGCAGCAGCTGGATCGAAGAGGGCTTGCGGGCGCTTGGCGCCGGCGGCCCGGATGCCGTCCGGATCGAGTTGCTGGCACAGGCGCTCGGCGTCACCAGGGGTGGCTTCTACTGGCACTTCGAGGACCGGCGCGCGCTGCTCGAGGAGATACTCGACGCGTGGGAGCGGGCGAGCGTCGACGAGGTCATCGAGCGCGTCGACAGCGAGGGTGGCGACGCCAGGGCCAAGCTGCGCCGACTGTCCGCGCTCGCCGGGTCCAGCGACGAGCCGCTGCGGATCGACCTCGCGGTCCGCGGCTGGGCCCGGCGCGAGCAGACGGTCGCCGAGCGCCTGCGGCGCGTCGACAACCGGCGCATGGATTACGTGCGCTCGTTGTTCGGCGCCTTCTGCCCCGACGCCGACGATGTCGAGGCCCGTTGCATGGTCTTCTACTCGCTCTGGATCGGCAGCCACTTCATCGCCGCCGATCACGGCGCGCGCAGCCGCGCGGACGTGCTCAAGCTGGCCCTCACGCAGCTCGAGGCCTAGCAGCGCATACCCGCGCGACCCACCGCCCGCTATCCCCGCATCGACAGCTCGAACCCCAGCCTGCCGCTGCGCAGCAGGAACCGCGTCCACTGGCCGAAGTCGAAGATGTCCCCCGCGAGGCCGACCTTGCGCATGGCCTCAGCGGCCGCACCGCTGCTCAAGGGCCCGAAGCCGCCGTCGATCGTGAGCTTGGGCGAGTGGTCGAAGATGTGGTTGCACATCGCCTGGACGAGCTTGACGGTGGCCTCCGACGAGGTCGTGAACGGCCGCGGGCCTCCGTTGTCCTGATGGATGTGGTCGCGGTGGTCCGGGTTGTACTCGCCGTGCAGCACGAACGCGGAGTGGCTGCGGATGAGCGCCGCGAGGGCCCAGTAGCGCTGGCGGCGGTGGAGCGAAGGCGCGTTGTGCTCGTGAGCGATGGGACGGATGTTCACGTGCTCGAAGGCCCAGGCATCGTGGTCGAAGGCGCGGCCCTTTCCGTGAAATCCAGGCTTGTGGACCAGGACGCCGGCCGAGGTGATCCGCTTGAGATCGCCGAACGAGGCCGGGGCGCGGAAGCGCACGCTCTTGACGGTCTCGGTGAGCAGGTCGCGGAAGTGCGGCTCGACCGAGAACGTCTGCGGGCGCGGCTCGACGCCGCGCGCGAAGAAGAGCGGGACGCCGTCCAGTTGCGACATGCTCACGAAGCCGCCGGCGCCGGCCGGCGCCGCTGCCGCCACGCTCGCGTCCCCCTCGGGAACCGCGTCGAGGTGGGCGCTGTCGATCGCAGAGCACGCGGACTGCTCGTCGGTCTCCACGACCTCGTCCTGGCCGACGACGAGCTGGTCGTCGACGAGCCCGGCGACATCGCTCTCGGCGGACAGGACGTCGTCGATCACCTGCTGCATCTCGGTGGTGGTGGTGCCGGCCATGTGCTGCCTCCGCGGTTGTGGTTGCCACCACGAGGAGCGCGCTCGACCGCTCACTGATACGCGCGACGAGCGCGGTATCAGGACGCCGCTGGTGTGCCTCCTTGGGGTCAGAGCAGCACCGACCATCACGTGCCAAGGAGGCAACGCACATGTCAACCGTCGACGACACCAGGGGGCTGTCATGACCATCACGACCCAGCAGCTCGAGAGCGAGCTGGAGGCCTTTGGCCATCACCGCATCGAGATCGTCGCGGAGCTCGCCCACGACGGACCGCCCGACGGCATCGGCCCCGCGCTCATGCTGGCGCTCGGCTCGCGCGAGACCGATCTGCGCAACATCGTCGGCGACCAGGGACATGGGCGCGGATGGCTGCAGATCGACGATCGCTTCCACCCGAGCTTCCTGTCCACTCACCGTGGCTGCGACTCGGGCTCGTTCACGGCGAAGTTCGCCTCGGCACTGCCCAAGGGCCGCGTGCCGACGCTCACCGCGGGGACGCTCTTCGCAGTGCAGCTGCTGCGCGGCAACATGCAGTTCGCGCGCGAGCACGGGGTTCCCAAGGCGCAGGTCCTGCGCTTCGCGATCGCCGCCTACAACGCCGGCGCGGGCGGCGCGCTCACCGGGTTCCGGGCCGGCAAGGTCGACCTCAAGACCACTGGC
>Ga0307502_10000378_pt1 | contig 11849 bp, 10 predicted proteins | sample 16_S_MG_FD_201364 | JGI IMG/M metagenome (GOLD analysis project Ga0307502, IMG submission 201364) | Soil microbial communities from Populus trichocarpa stands in riparian zone in the Pacific Northwest, United States - 16_S | ecosystem: Environmental > Terrestrial > Soil > Riparian zone > Trees... | reverse complement strand
CTGGCCGAGCTTGGCATAGGACATCTGGCTCCACGCGTCGCCCTCCGGGTAGCGCAACGCAGTGCCAGGAAAGCTGCGCGCTGCGTCGAGGACGAGCGTCGCGATTGTCCTGGGCTGCGCGTTGCTGCGTTGCTTCGTGGCGGTCTTTGTGGAGGTGGGCACTCGAAGAGCATACGAAGTGGTAATCGGCCACTCGCTGGTTCGTCCAGATGGCGCCGGCGCCGGTTGGGTCGCCACTGCACGTCGTTCGATTTCAGTCTCGCTCTCATCTGCGTCTCATCGGCGACCTGTTGGTATGTGCGAAACGCCACGTTCGGCTGTTGTCGCGCCCGACGCGGTGCACTGTTCCATCGCTGGAGGGAAACCAGGAATGAAGCGAATCTTTGGAAGTGGCCGGTACGCCAATGTCACCGCGACCGTCGCACTCGTCATAGCCCTCGGCGGCACGAGCTACGCGGCGATCAAGCTGCCGGCGAACAGCGTCACGTCGAAGACGGTCAAGGACAAGACGCTGCTCAAGAAGGACTTCAAGCCTGGGCAGCTGCCGGCTGGTCGCAAGGGCGCCGACGGTGCCGCCGGTGCCGCCGGTGCTCCGGGTCCACAAGGGCCCGCGGGCCCGCAGGGTGCCCAGGGTCCCGCGGGTGCGGGCACCGGAGAGGGAGTGTCGGCGACGTCAGCAACAGTGGCGTACCCATCCCCCGGCACCGCCGTCAATGTGGGGTCGCTCACGCTTGGCGCGGGCAAGTGGTCCGTGACCGCCAAGACGATCGCGACCAACAGCAGCACGACGATCGAGGCTCACGTCACGTGCGACCTTCGCATCGGCAGCAACGCCACCGCTGACACGCTGGCAAGCGGGCTCGACAACGGCATTCAAGGAACGACGGAGGTCGTGCTGGCAAGCGTCGGGACGACGACTGCGGCTGACAACACCGCCGTCGTGCGCTGTACGAACAGCAGCAATTCGGGCAACTACGCGGGAACGATCATCAACGCCGTCAAGGTTTCCTGATCGGCGGCAGCTCGACCGCACATCAGTGAGCACAGCGGCCCGCCGATCGGCGGGCCGCTGTGCATGTCTAGCCATCCGTATAGCCCGGAGCGCCCGTGGTGGGCCACTCTGTGTACTGCTCGTCGGGACCTCGACGCAGCGCAGGGTTCAACCATGCAGGCCAAGGACGGAATATGACCCAAGGACGGGATATGACGCGGATCTTTGGAAATGGCCGGTACGCCAACGTCACGGCGACCGTGGCGCTTGTGATCGCCCTCGGCGGCACGAGCTACGCAGCGATCAAGCTGCCGGCCAACAGCGTGACGAGCAAGACGGTCAAGGACAAGACGCTGCTGAGCAAGGACTTCAAGCCGGGGCAGCTCCCCGCGGGCCCGAGGGGAGCTGACGGCGCCCGGGGCGCTCCCGGTCCGTTCGGTCCGGCGGGTGGCGCCGGTCCTGCAGGTGCGCCGGGCGCAGCAGGTGTCCATGGCCCGCAGGGGGCGGGCTCGGGAGACGGTCAGTCCTTTGCGCTGCCAAGCAGGGATTACTCGCTCGTGATCAACAACCCCGTCGTTGTCGGCTCGGCCGCGCTCGGTGCCGGCAAGTGGCTCGTGACGGCGAAGAGCATCGCATCGAACAACAGCCCGTCGACCGAGGGCCATATCACATGTGATCTCGTCATCGGCACGACGACCGCGGACACGCTCGGAACCGGGATGGACAACGGTGCTTCCGGCACGACCGAGGTCGTGCTGACAGGGATCGCGACGGTCGGTGCTGCGCCCAACGACAACGCGATCGTCCGTTGCGCGAACACCAGCGACACGGGCAACTACTCGGGAACGATGATCACGGCCGTCAGGGTGTCCTGATCCGCGGCGCCTCGACGATGATGCATGCGCGGCCCGCCGACCGGCGGGTCGCCCGCATGTCGGACCCGGAGCTCGGCTAGCTTGCCGCGCTCTTCTTGGCCGGCCGCTTCGCGCGATCCGGCGCCGGCTCGGTACCCGGCTTGCGCGCGTACTTGGCGATGAAGTCCTCGGTGGCGTTGTGCGCCAGGTCGTCCGGGCGCTGGTGCATCGGCGACTTCATGAGGTACGAGGACGGCCCGTCGAGCTGGCCGCCGAGGCCGTGGTTCAGGGCGAGCTTGCAGCAGCGCACCGCGTCGATGACGATCCCGGCGCTGTTGGGCGAGTCCCACACTTCGAGCTTCATCTCGACGTTGAGCGGCACATCGCCGAATGCCTGGCCCTCGAGCCGGATGTGCGCCCATTTGCGGTCCGTCAGCCACGGTATGTAGTCCGAGGGACCGATGTAGACATCGTCGGCGGGCAGTTCGTGACCCATGATCGACGTCACCGCGTTGGTCTTGGAGATCTTCTTGGACTCCAGCCGCTCGCGCTCGAGCATATTGTAGAAGTCCATGTTGCCACCGACGTTGAGCTGTGACGTGCGCATCATCTTCACGCCGCGGTCGTGGAACAGCCGCGCCAGCGTGCGGTGCACGATCGTCGCGCCGACCTGCGACTTGATGTCGTCGCCCACGATCGGCAGGCCGGCCTTCTTGAAGCGCTTGTTCCAGTAGTCCTCGCGGGCGATGAAGACCGGGATGCAGTTCACGAAGCCGCACCCGGCTTCGAGCACCTGCTCGACGTACCACTTCGTCGCGTCCTCGGAACCGACGGGAAGGTAGGAGACGACGACATCGGTGTGCGTGTCTTTGAGGATCTGGACGATGTCGGCTGTCTCGCCGGGCGCCTTCTCGATCTTCTCCTTGAGGTACTTGCCAAGGCCGTCGTGCGTCATCCCGCGCGAGACCGGCACGCCGAGCTTCCTGGGCACCTTCGCAAACTTGATCGTGTTGTTCTGACCGGCCCAGATGGCCTGGCCGAGATCCTTGCCGACCTTCTTGGCATCGATGTCGAAGGCGGCCGTGAACTCGATGTCGGAGATGTGGTAGCCGCCGAGGTCGACGTGCATGAGGCCCGGAACGCGCTGTGACGGATCGGCGTTGCGGTAGTACTCGACGCCCTGGACGAACGCCGACGCGCAGTTGCCGACGCCGACGATCGCGACGCGGACCTTGTCCTCCTGGTAGCGCGCGGCGCCGTTGGTCGAGGCGCCGCCGCCGTTGCTGGAGCTCATTGTGCTGTGGGTTCCCTTTCTCGCGTTACGGGGAGCTAACACCCCGCCGCGGATTGCTTGTTACACGGCCGGCGCCTGGGGGCGGGCTAGCTCGCTGCGGACGTGAAGGATGCGCTGCAGGACGGTGAAGCTCGACAGGCCGGCAAGAACGTACACCGCCGGCTCGAGCGCTCCCAGGCTCGCGAAGACCAAGCCGGCCGACAGGATCGTGACGCGGATCGCGCGCGTCGCGAGGCCGACCTTGCACTGGACCCCCAGAGCCTCGGCCCGTGCGCGGGTGTAGGAGACGACCAGCGACGACATCACCGCGACGACGACCGCCGCGACCGCGAGCTTGTCGCCGCGGTCGGCGAACGTCGCGGCGACGGCGGTGAGCACGATGCCCTCTTCGATGCGATCGAGGGTCGAGTCCAGGAACGCGCCGAACGGCGTGCCCTTGCCCGACATCCGCGAGTAGCCGCCGTCGAGCGTGTCCATGATCGACCCGACGATGAAGGCGACGCCGCCCCAGAAATACTCCGTCTGCCAGATCAGCGCCGCGGCAAGGACGTTCAGCGCGAACCCCGTGAGCGAGATCGCGTTGGGCGTCAGACGCGAGGCGATCAGTCGCGCGCGCAGCAGCTCCAAGCGCTCCGCGCCCGATGTGCTGCGCCGTGGACGAGAGGGGGGTCCGGGTTCGGTCGGCTGCTGCTGCTGCGTTTCGGCCGCCATCAAGTCGCCGGCGCGGGGTTGGGCTGCCGCGTCGGAGCGTCTTCGTGCTTGCCCTGCTGGCCTCCAAACGCCCATGCATCGGGGCGGGCGCGTGCCATCCAGCGCGCGCCAAGCGCTCCCAGTCCGGCCGCGACGGCACCGAGCACGGCATCGGCGAGGAAGTGGTTTGCGGTGGCGACGATCACGAACAGCACCACTAGCGGATAGACCGCCCAGAAGATCTTCAACGGGCGCCGGCGCACGAGCCGCGCCAGCGGGATGCTGATCATGAGCGCGAAGCCGACGTGCATCGACGGCACCGCGGCGTAGGGGTTGAAGAGCTTGCCGATCGTCACGCTGTCCTGCGGGACGCCCGTGAAGTCCGAGACGGCATCGAAGAAGCCCCACTCCGGGAAGAAGCGCGGCGGGGCCGTCGGGAACATCGTGTAGCCGACGAGCGCGAACCCGAACGCGATCAGGAACATGTTGCGCACGAAGTAGAAGCTCTGGTTGCGGAACAGGTACAGCCAGAACAGCGCGCCAAGCGTGATCGAGGTCTGCGCGTTGATGTACATCCACGACGAGCCGTCCAGCAGCCATCCGCGGTCGGCGATGAACGCCTGCAGGGACGGTTCGACGAAGACGTTGAGCGCGCGTTCGATACCGATGAGATCGCGCGCGTTCTGGAACGCGACGGTCGCCGCCTCGGGGTGGTTGACGAGTCCGCGCGTGAGGTTGTAGAGCTCGTACGCGGCCACGAACAACAGCAGTTGGCGCACGAAGTCGAGCGGCCCGTGCGGCAACAGGCGCTCCTGGATCGAGCTGAGGCGAAGCTGCGTGGGAATGCGGTCATCCTACCCGCCGATGTTGCTGAAGATCACAAGTCGGGGTGGGTCGCGGAGGAGCAGCGGGCCTTGCCGGTGAGCAATCGCCGTGGGTCGAAGTCGGCGCCGACGCGCAGCCTGCCGGTACTCAGCGCGTAGACGAGCGTCCAGCCGCCGGAGCCGCGCATGACGCAGCCCCGACCCAGCTCGACGCGCCAGTACGGCGTGTAGCGCACGCGCACGAGCGTGAACCCGGGACGCGGCACGTCGAGCACGAATTCCTGCGGGCCGATGCGCGCGACCTCTCCGACGCCGTCGGCCAGCCCGGGCGTGCCGAGCACCTCGTAGATCGCCCAGTGGCGGTCGCGGTAGACCGGGCGCAGGAACGGCGCGCCACGGCGGATCAGACGCCCCTCTGCCTGGCCGCTGGGATCCAGCGCGACATCGGGCAGCGCGACGTACCGCACCCCTTCGCGCCGGAGCCACGCCGCGTAGCGCTGTGGTCCCAGCCGCCGCGCGCCGGTCCGGAACAGCGCGTTGTACTTCACGTCGAGCTGTGTCACCCAGCCGCGGGCGAGCGGCGTGCGGCGCGCGACGTAGACCGACTCCCAGTGCAGGCGCGTGAACGGCACCTCGACGCGAACCGCGGCCTCGGCGCGGACATCGAGGAATCGCAGCAGCGGCTGGTAGTAAGACGCCTGCGCAGAGGGGTCCAGCGCGCCCTTGATCGTCTCCCGCACCGGCGCCCACCACTGCCAGACCAGCAGCGGCACCGCGGCTGCGAACACCAGCCGGCGCCGCTGCAGGCTGGCGCCCGGTGCCAGAGCCGCGCAGAACAGCAGCGGCGGGGCGAACGCGACGCCGAGGCGGCTGGCGTTGCCTCCCATCGGCGACGCGATCGCAAACGCCACCAGCGCCGAGCCGAGGTAGACGAGCACGCCCGCCCGCAGCGTGCGCTCGCGGGCCGGCAGCAGCCACAGCAGCAGCCCGCAGCACAGCACGATCGCCAGCAGCGCCTCGACCGAGAACGGCTGACTGCCGCCCTCTGGAAACAGCAGCGACAGCGCCACGGCCGGCGTCGTCGCCGCGGCGGCGAGCCAGAGGCCGACGCGCTCGCGCGTCGCAAACCAGTACGCGACTCCCGCCAGCGCGAGGAACAGCCCGGCGACCGGGCTGCCGAGCGTGCAGGCGACAGCGACTGCGAGCCCCGTGCGGCGGTGCCCGCGCTGGAGCGCGAGCACCGCGGCGAGGGCGAGCGTGACGCCGACCGCGAAGGTCAGCCGGCCGACGAGCAGGTCGGCGAGGGTGCCGGCGCCGAACCACAGCGCTCCCAGGCGCGCGGCGGCGTCGCCGAAATGGCGACGGGCGATGCGCTCGAACAGCACCGCCGAGGCGACGGCGGCCAGCACGCCGACGACCCGCACTCCGAGCATCGCGGCCAGCGGCGGGAAGATCAGCGAGTAGGCGGGAGTGTGGTGGCCGCCGTACCAGTTGGCGTTGAAGAGCGTGAAGCCCTCTTGGGAGAACAGGCCGGCCCGGTAGACCTGCGCAGCGAGGTCGGGCGTGGCGGGCGCGAACACCAGCCACGCGAGCGCCAGCGTCGCCGCGATCAGCCATGGGGCGGTGCGGACGCCGGCCATCTCGGGCGCGATGGTAGAGGTGCCGCGCCGGCCCGTGTGTATTCAAATCGAATACGGTCCCCGTGGCGAGCTCGTCGATGTCGCGCCGATCGGACCTCATGCACCGGCGAGGGGTGTCTAGCCTGCGCGAAATGATTGACCTGACGCCTGCCACCAGATCGGGCGCGCTGTGAGTCGCGCTGAGGTTCGCCACCCCGTCTTCGCGCGCATGTTCCACGGCGTCAGCCCGTTGATGGAGCGCGAAGCCGGGAAGCAGAGAGCTGAGCTGGTCGCCGGCCTCTCGGGACGCGTGGTCGAGATCGGCGCGGGCAACGGCGCGAACTTCAAGCACTACCCGGCGACCGTCGACGAGGTCGTCGCGCTGGAACCCGAAAGCTATCTGCGCCGGAAGGCCAACGACGCCGCACGCCTCGCACCGGTGCGCGTGACCGTGAGCGACGGCGTGGCGGACCCGCTCGGGCTCCCCGAGCGGAGCTTCGACGCCGCTGTGGTGAGCCTTGTGCTGTGCACCGTGCCCAGCCCGGAACGCGCGCTCGCGGAACTGCACCGCGTGCTCAAACCCGATGGCGAGCTGCGCTTCTTCGAGCACGTCCGCTCACAGGACCCACGGAAGGCGCGACGACAGCGACGCCTCGATCACTCCGGCATCTGGCCGCGCCTCGCCGGCGGCTGCCACTGCGCGCGCGACACCGTGTCAGCCATCGAAGCCGCCGGCTTCGACATCGAACGCGTTCGCACCTTCGATTTTGGCCCAGCGTTGATGCACACCAACCCGCACGTCATCGGCACCGCGCGGGTACCACGCGCGCGCAGCGGCCTAGCCTAGCCGCGCCTTAGCCGGCGCTGGTTCGAGCGCAACACCGCATCGTTAGCGGATCGCGAGGTGACCGGCGAATGTCGTGCTCTTCAGGGCCTTGGCGTTGCGTGCACGCAGGCTCAGATCCTCGAACAACCCAGATTTGGACTTCGCCAATGTCCACGTGGCATGGGCGACGCCGTCGCCCATTTCGGCCAATGCCTTGGTGTTGAGGTTCGTGATCGTGTCGCACGCCTGGTGATAGCAGGCGTCGTAGGGCTGACCGGCGATGCCGCCATAGGTCGCCGCCTGGTCGGCGGTCTTCGTGCCCTCGGCACCGCTGAACAACCCACCGGCCGGGATCCCGACCGCGATGAACGGCCCGTAGTCCGAACGGCCGTCAAAGGCGGTGGGATCGCTCGCCAGCCCCAGGCCGGCGAAGTAGGTGCTGAAGAGCGACTCGATCTGGCCGGAGCCTGGCGGTGCGGTCTGGACGTTGCCGCCCGGCGGGAACGCCGAGTTGTCGCCGTCATAGACGAACCGCACGTAGTTCGGGGAGGCGAGCATGTCGAAGTTCAGGTTGGCGTAGATGTCGCCGACGGCGTCGCCGAGGTTGTCGACGTAGTGCCGCGAGCCCAGGAGCCCCTCCTCCTCGGCACCCCAGAACGCGAAGCGCAGCGCGCGACGCGGCGTGAGGCCGAGCTTGGCGATCTGGATCGCCGTCTCGAGGTCCGTCGCCGAACCCGAGCCGTTGTCGTTGATCCCGGGCCCGCCGGGCACGGAGTCGAGGTGCGAGCCGATCACAACCGTCTGCGACGTGTCGCCGCCGCCCGGGTAGTCGCCGATGACGTTCCTCGTCGTACGGATCTCCGAGATCGTCGAGGTCGATAGATGGACCGTGACCGTGCCCGCGCGCGTCTGCGTGACGAGCTCCTCGCCGATCGCGTAGCTCGTGCCGATGACCGGAATCGTCACACCGGGAGTGCCCAGCGACCCGTGGATGACGATCGTCCTGTCCTCAGGCTGCGTCGGGCTCATCGGCTGGCCCTCGTTGAAGATGATCACCGCGCTCGCGCCGGCCGCGGAAGCGTTATCGGCCTTCTGGCGAAACGGGCAGGTGCCGCGCTGCAGCAGCGCGATGCTACCGGCGCTAAAGCCCGCGAAATCGGATGGCTCACAACCACTGGTCGACGTGTTGGGCGGGTTGCTCGCGATCGGGACGACAACGTCGACGGCCTGAAGAGCGGCGGTCACGTCTGCGCTGCCCGAATAGCTCATCGTCGCGAACTCATCAGCCGCATAGGTCTTCGGGGTGGGTGACACGCGCTCGAAGGACGCAGGCGCGGTCTCCTGGAAGAACGGGAACTCGAAGGGCTGCTCGCTGACGGTGTAGCCGGCCTGCTCGAGCTGACGCTTGACATAGTCCGCCGACGCGTCAAAGCCTGCGCTGCCGGATACGCGCGTGCCGCCATTTGCATTGGCGATGAACTGCAGCACCCGCTCGTGGCGCAAGATGCCGTTGACCGTCACCGCATCGCGCAGCCGCTTGGTGTTGACCTCGTCAAGCGCCGCCGCCGGTTGCGCGAGGACCGCCGCGCTGATCAGCACCGCCAGCACGCCCCACCAGCCGGCTCGCATCCGATGACGCACAATCCCTCCCCCGCAATCGTGGACGAACTCGCCAGTCTACGTGCTCGTCCGGTCCCCGGAGCCGATTCCCGCGCCCAAGATGCGCAACCGGCTCAAAGCTCGACAACCGTCGCTGGGCATGACTTGGACCCGCCGATCGGTCCGAATTCGATCTGGATCCACGCGACTCGGCGGGTCGCGCGTCACCGGCAGGTGGGGCCTGCCAACCGCGCCTGCACACGTACCGTTCCCGGTGCGCGCACGCGCACGCGCGTCATCCCGCCGGGAGCGGCGGCGACGCATCCGCGGCCGCTCGTGACCCGCCACCAGCGCGTGTGGTGGACGCGCACGAGCGCGTCACCCGCTCGGCGGAAGCGCAGCGTGAAGCCGTCGGCCTGGAGCGTGACCGTCCGCGCCGCGCCCGCGACGAGCGGGGCCGCGTGTCTCACTTCGAACACCCGCCAGTGCGCGTCGTGCCACACCGGGCGTAGAAACGCCAACCCGCGCTGGATCAGCCGCGCCTCGTCACGTGCGGCGTAGTCCAGCGGCACGTCGGGCAGCGCGACATACGCCACGGCGCGCCCGTCCAGCCAAGCGCGGTAGCGCCGGGCGTCGATGCGGCCGTCGTAGAACAGCGCGCCGTCGCGGCGGTCGAGTTGGCGCTCCCAGCCACGGGCGAGCGGGATCGAGCGGGCGACGTGCAGCGCCTCCCAGTGGTTTTCCGTGGAGGGGATCTCGACGCGGAAGCTCCCCTGGCGGCCTTGGAGGTAGCGCACGAGCGGAACGTGATAGGCGGCTTCGACGGACGGGTCGCCGGACGCGCGGGCGACATCGCGTACCGCCGGATACAGCTGCCAGTACGCCAGCGCCAGCCCGACCGCAGCGAGCAACGCCGGGCTGCGGCGCCCGGCGAGCGCGCCGAGCACGACGGGTCCGGCAGCGAGCGCGCCGAGCCGCGTGACGTTTCCGCCCAGCGGCGTCGCGACCACGAATGCGGCCACGCATGCCAGTGCGAAGAGGCCTGCTCCGATGCGCAGCGCGCGCTCGCGCGCCGGCAGCAGCGCGGCGACGAGCACCGCGCCCGCGAGCGCCGGCCAGAACGCCGAGGCGACGAACGGCTCGGTACCGCCCTCTCCGAACAGCAGGGGCGCCAGGATACCGCCCACCATCGCGGGGGTCGCGACGAGCGCAGCGCGGGTCTTGGAGCCTTTTGCCAGGCCCCAGGCGACCACCGCGAGCACGAGGAAGAGGCCGGCCACGGGGCTCGCGAGCGTTGTCAGGCCCGCGAGCGCGGCGGCGGCCGGATGGCGCCCGGAACGCAGCGCCAGCAGCGCGCCCAAGCCGATCGCGACGCCGAGCATGAACGTCAGCCGGCCGCTGCAGAGCGTCGCCACGGCGCCCGCCGCAAACCACAGCGCCGACAGGTTTCCGGCACGCTCGCCCCAGTGGCGGCGTGCGAGCAGCGCGAACATCCAGACCGCCGCGAGCGCCGCGAGCGCACCTGCGACGCGCACGCCGATCGCCGCGCCGAGCGGCGGAAACAGGAGGCTGTAGCCCAGCGTGTGGTGGCCGGCGTACCAGCCGTTGTTCCACAGCGTCAGGCCTGCGTCGCGGACGATCTGCGCGCGGTACTCCTGTGCCGCAAGGTCCGCGCTGGGCGGGTCGAGCAGCAGGTACGCGGCGACGCCGAGCGCAGCGAACAGCCAAGGGATGCCCGCCGCGCGCCTCACCCGCGAACCCTCGCAGATCTTCTCGTCAGCCCACCAAGTGTTCGACGATTCGCGTGCTCAGCTCCGGGCGGTCGATCCACGGCCAGTGCCCGGCGTCTTGCACGACCTCGAGCGTGGCGTCGCCGAGCGTCGCCGCGTAACCCGCGCCGAAGCGCGCGGGAATGTAGGGGTCCGCATTGCCCCACAGCACGAGCGCGGGCGCCCGCACCGCGCCGAGGTTCTCGCCCGCGCGCGCGAGCACCTCGGGCGCCGCGCTGCGAAGCAGTCGCAGCACCGCCCGTTCCGTGCCGAGATCGAACGACTCCGCCGCGCTCGCTACGAACGGGTCTGGCATCGGGCCGCGACCGGCGGATGCCCTGCGCGACGCGTGGCGAAGGACCCGCTTGGTTGCCGAGCCGACGGCGACGGGGCCGACGAACGGCATGCGCACCAGGCGCGCCGGCCCGCGCCAGCGAAACCCCTTCAGCAGCGGCACGCCGTTGACGACGACGAGGCGTTCGACGCGCTCGGGCTGGCTTATCGCCCATGTCAGGCCGACGGCCGCGCCCCAGTCGTGCACGCACAGCCGCACGCGGTCGATCGCCAGCATGTCCAGCAGCCGCTCGACGAAGCGCGCGTGACCGGCGAGCGAGTAGTCGAGGTCGCCGCGCTTGCCGCTGCGCCCGAAGCCGGGGAGGTCGACCGCGATGCCGCCGCCGAGCTCGAGCGGCGCGATCCAATCGAACGAGCTCGTCGGGATGCCGTGCAGGTAGAGGATCGGCACCTCGTCGTCGCCCGCTCGACGCAGGAACACCGGCTGGCCGTCGAGCTCGAGCGTCTCCTGGGACAGTGCAATCACCGCCGCGGAAGATAGCCTCCCGCCCGTGCGCACCCTGTGCTTCGGAGAAGCGATCGTCGATCTGATCTGCCGGCGTCCCGTGGCGTCATTGCACGACGTGGACGCGTTCGTACCGCACTGCGGTGGCGTGACCGCCAACGTGGCCGTCGCGGCGGCGCGCGCCGGGGCCGCGGTCGCTCTGGCCGGCGGCGCCGGGGACGATCCATGGGGCGGCTGGCTGCACGACCGGCTCGCCGCCGAGAACGTCGACCTGAGCTGGTTCGGGCTCGTCGACGGGCTCAGGACCGCGCTGACGTTCGTCACCGTCGACGAGCGCGGCGAGCCGACCTACCAGCTCTACGGCGACGGCGTCGCGGCGACGGTCGGCGCGCTGGAGGGGCGGCTGCTGGATGCCGTCGACGCCTGCGGAGCGCTGTTCTTCACCTCCAACACGCTCGCGGGACCGGCGGAGGCGAAGCTCACGATGGAGGCCCGCGAGCGCGCACTGGAGCTCGACCGGCCGATCGTCTTCGATCCGAACCTGCGGATGGGCCGCTGGCGCGACACTCCCGGCCGCGCCGGCA
>Ga0307502_10000377_pt1 | contig 11851 bp, 9 predicted proteins | sample 16_S_MG_FD_201364 | JGI IMG/M metagenome (GOLD analysis project Ga0307502, IMG submission 201364) | Soil microbial communities from Populus trichocarpa stands in riparian zone in the Pacific Northwest, United States - 16_S | ecosystem: Environmental > Terrestrial > Soil > Riparian zone > Trees... | reverse complement strand
CGGACCGCATGGCACGCGGCGCATGGTCGGCCCGGCGCCGCGGGCGAACGGCAAGCCGCTGGACCCCGTCAACGAGTGGGGCCACGACATGCTCTGGTGGCTGGACAAGATGGTCCGCAGCCAGCGCCCGCTGCAGGAGAAGCTGACGCTCTTCTGGCACGACCACTTCGCCACGCGCGACCAGGACGCGCCGCTGATGCTGGCCCAGAACCGCAAGCTGCGCAGCCACGCGCTGGGCACCTTCCCCGAGCTCCTGCGGGCGATGACCACCGACCCCGCCATGCAGGCCTTCCTCTCGCTGGTGGACTCCGACAAGCGCGACCCCAACGAGAACTACGCGCGCGAGCTGATGGAGCTCTTCACGCTCGGCGTCACCGGCGGCTACACCGAGCGCGACGTCCGCGAGGCGGCCCGCGCGCTCACCGGGTTCAAGGGCAGCTGGCACTCGGGCCGGCCGCTGACCGTCTCCTACGACGCCGAGCGCCACGACGACGGGGCCAAGCGCCTCCTCGGCCGCCGCGGGCGCCTGGACTGGCAGGACGTGCTGAGCGTCGTCGTCGGCCACCGCTCGCACGGACCGTTCCTCGTGGGCAAGCTGTGGGACTTCTTCGTCACCGAGCCGCTGCCGGCGGCGACCCGCAAGCGCCTGGCGCGTGTCTACGTGCGCTCGCATCACCGCATCGCGCCGGTCGTGCGCGAGATCCTCGGCAGCCGCGCGCTGTACGCCGACCTCGACCACCCGCAGATGGTCAAGTGGCCGATCGTGCAGCTGGCGGGCAACCTGCGCATGGTCGGGCGCGCGGTCGACACCGACGACTGGGCGTGGATCAGCTCGATGATGGGGCAGATGCCCTTCAGCCCGCCCAGCGTGGCCGGTTGGGACTGGGGCCCGGCGTGGATGTCGACCGCCACCATGCGCGCGCGCTTCCTGAGCGCGACGTGGATCTGCAAGGACGAGCCCGTCAAGGTGTCCAAGGGCAGCGCCGACCCGAAGTGGACGGCCGCCCAGCAGGTCGAGCACGCGCGCGCCGCCACCGGGCGGCCGTGGACGAGCGCGACGACCGACCGCGAGCTCGTGCGCATGGCTCGGCGCTTCCTGACCACGAACGTCAAGCCCGGCGCCGACGTGCCGCCCTACCAGGCCGAGCTCGCTCAGTCGGCCCTGCGCCACCTGCTGCTCTCCGGCCCCGACGCCTGCCTCTGCTGAGGATCGATGCACTGCGACGACTTCACCCGTACCGATGCCGAGCGCCGCTCGCGCCTGCAGGCGCCGATCAGCCGCCGGCGCCTGCTGCAGGCCGGCCTGGGGGCGACGATCTCGCTCTACGCCGCCCGCTCGATGCCGTTGGCGCGCGCATTCGAGGCCGCCGAGGCGAGCGCCGCCGACGCCCCCAACGCCCCGATCCTCGTCAACGTCTTCGTCCCCGGCGGCCTGGACCTGCTCGACACGCTCGTGCCCGGCGACGCCTACGGGCGCTACGCCGACCTGCGCCCCGCGCTCAAGGTGACCCAGCCGATCGCGTTGCCCGGCACGGGCTTCGGGGTGCACCCGGCGCTGGGCGAGGGGCTCAACGGCGGCCTGAAGGGCCTCTTCGACCGCGGCCGGCTGGGCTTCATCCCGGGCATCGACTACGCCAACCCCGACCTCAGCCACTTCAACTCGCGCCACTTCTGGGAGACCGGGCTGATCTCGATCGCCCCGGCGCCCGGATGGCTGGCGCGCTGGACCGATCGTCACGGCGGGCCCGACAACCCCTTCCAGGCCCTGTCGATGGACGCGAGCCTGTCGCCGCTGCTGCGCGGCAGCCGCAACCCCGTCGCGGCCGTCCAATCGCCCGACGACGCCCAGTCGTGGGTCCCCGGGGTCTGGGGTGAGTGGCAGGACCGCATGATGGAGCACTACGCGGCGATCGCCGCGCAGCGCCCCAAGGGGCCGGGCGCGGCCGCCGTGTTCGCCGCCGCGCGCCAGAGCCAGCTCGTGGCGCGCGCGCTGAAGCCCTACGTCAAGGACTCCAAGACGGGGGCCGATCCGCTCGCGCCGCCGGTCGCCTATCCCGGCGCCGACACGCCCGAGGGCACCAACGGCTTCGCCGAGAACCTGCGCTACCTCGCGGCGCTGCTGACCCTGCCGCTGGGCATCCGGGTGGCCACGGTCGACGCGCCGGGCGAGTTCGACACCCACGACGACCAGGCGCCGACCCTCGTGCGCGACCTCGCGCAGCTCTCGCAGGGCCTGAGCGCCTTCCAGGCCGACCTCGAGGCGCGCGGCATCGCCGACCGCGTGCTCACGCTGGTGTGGACCGAGTTCGGCCGCCGCCCGCAGGAGAACTCCTCGGGCGGCACCGACCACGGCGCCGGCGGCATCGCCTGGGTCATGGGCGCCCGCGCGCGCGGCGGGCTGCTGTCGCCCTATCCCGACCTCAACGCCTTCGACGACGACGACAACCTGAAGGTCACCACCGACTTCCGCGCCGTGTACGCGAGCCTGCTCGAGCAGTGGCTGGGCACCGGCGCCGACGAGGTGCTGCCCGACGCCGGCCGCGTCGGGCGCGTCGCGCTGGTCACATGACCGCGCTTATCGCTGCCCTCGTTCTCGCCGCCGCCGGTCCCACCACACCCGTCGGGCTGGGAATGCGCGAGTACCGCTTCAGCCTCTACCGCTCGAGCGTGCACGCCGGGCGCGTGAACCTCAACATGACGAACTTCGGCGAGGACGCGCACAACGTGCGCCTCACCGGTCCCGGGGGATACCGCAGCGCGGTGAGCCGCGATGTCGCGCCCGCCGGCGGGCACCTGCGCTTCACGGTCCACCTGCTGCGCGCCGGAACGTACCGCCTCGTGTGCCTGAAGCCCGGCCACGCCGCGAAGGGCATGAAGGCGACCCTGCGCGTGACCCGTCGCCGCACCTGAGAGCCGGCAAATCCCACAGGTCGTCGGATATCCGACCTTGCAGGTTGGTGTTAGGGTTTCCTAATCGCAGTTAGGGCCACCTAACCGACAGACCCGGAGGATGCCGTGCTGACGACGTTCGTGATCGCCCTTCGCGAGGGCCTCGAGGCCTCGCTCATCGTGGGGATCATCGCCGCCTTCCTGCGGCGCCAGGGGCGCAGCGACGCGCTGCGCTCGATGTGGCTGGGCGTCGGGCTGGCCATCGCGCTGTGTGTGGCCGTGGCCGTCGTGCTGCGGATCGTCGACAACGAGCTGCCCCACCGCCAGCAGGAGGGCCTCGAGACGGTCGTGGCGCTCGTGGCGGTGGCGATGGTCACCTACATGATCGTGTGGATGACCGAGCATGCGCGCGACCTCAAGGGCCAGCTGCAGGATCAGGCGGCCGGCGCGCTGGCCCAGGGCTCGGCGATGGCGCTCGTGGCGATGGCCTTCCTCGCGGTGCTGCGCGAGGGCTTCGAGACCTCGGTCTTCCTGCTCGCCGCCTTCAACGACGCCACCGATCCCGTGCCCGCGGGCTTCGGGGTCGTCCTGGGGCTCGTGGTCGCCGTCGCGCTCGGCTTCGGGATCTACCGCGGCGGGCTGCGCCTGAACCTCTCGCGCTTCTTCCGTGCCACCGGCGCCGTGCTCGTGCTCGTGGCCGCGGGCCTGGTGGCCTCCTCGCTGCACACGGCGGCCGAGGCGGGCTGGGTCGTGGGTGGCCAGGCGCAGGCGCTGGACCTCAGCGCCATCATCCGCCCGGGCACGATCTGGGAGTCGCTCATCACCGGCATCCTCGGGATCCATCCCCAGCCGACGGTGATCGAGGTCGTGGGCTGGCTGCTCTACGCGATCCCGATGCTGGCCATCGTCCTCGTGCCCGACGGCGTGCGCCCGCGCGTGCGCGCCACGGTCGCCGGCGGCGCCGTGGTCGCGGCGCCGATCGTGCTGCTCGTCGGCACGCTCGGCGGCGACAAGGAGACGAGCGCGGCGGTCGCCAGCGCCGGCGCGAGCTCCGGCGGGACCGTCAACGTGGCGATCACCGACGCCGGCTGCGAGCCGGCGACACTGAAGCTGGCGTCCGGCCCGACGACCTTCGTCGTCACCAACAAGGGCTCGTCGAAGGCCACCGAGTACGAGGTGATCCAGGGCAGCCGGACACTGGCCGAGGTCGAGAACGTCGCCGATGGCCTGACTCAGCGCTTCTCCCTGACGCTCCAGCCGGGGCGCTACACGCTGCGCTGCACCGGCGCCGAGAACGAGAACGCGTCGCTGACCGTGACCGGCGCGCGGGCGAACGCGGCGCTCGCGCCCGCGCTGCAGCGCGGTGTGGACGGCTACCGCGCCTACCTGGAGCGCGAGACCAGCTCGCTGGTGACCGGGGTGCAGGCGCTGCGCGAGGCGCTGGCCAGCGGCGACCTCGCCGCGGCGCAGCGCGCCTATGCGGTCGCGCGCGTGCCCTACGAGCGCGTCGAGCCCGTGGCCGAGTCCTTCGGCGACCTCGACCCGCGCATCGACGCGCGGGCCAACGACGTCCCCAGGTCGAAGTGGACGGGCTTTCACCCGATCGAGCGCAGGCTGTGGGTGCAGAAGACGACCAAGGGGACCGCGAAGCTCGCCGACGGCCTCGTGACCGACTCGCGCGAGCTGCAGCGGCTCGTGCGCACGGTCAAGCTCGAGCCCGCGCAGGTCGGCAACGGGGCCAACGAGCTGCTGGGCGAGGTCTCCAAGTCGAAGATCACCGGCGAGGAGGAGCGCTACTCGCACATCGACCTGCTCGACTTCCAGGCCAACGTCGAGGGCGCCCGCGCGGCGTTCGACGCGATCCGCCCGGCGCTGGCGGGCAAGGACCCCGAGCTGGCGACCGAGATCGAGCGTCGCTTCGGCCTGGTCGACGCGGCGCTGCGCCCGCACGCGCGCGGCGACGGCTTCGTGCCCTACACCGAGCTGCGCAAGCCCCAGGTGCGCCGCCTCAGCGTGGTGATCGACGCGCTCGCCGAGCCGCTGTCGCTGGCGCCGGCGAAGGCGCTGTCGGGCTAGCGATGGCCCTCACGCGCCGCGCGCTGCTCGCGTCCGCCGGGCTCGGCGGCATGGCCGCCGCGGGCGGGGGCGGCTTCGCGCTGGGCCGCGAGGGCGAATCCGATGCCGGCAGTGGCCCGGACGCGCGCGAGCAGATCGTGGCCTTCCACGGCCGCCACCAGGCGGGCATCGCCACGCCGGCGCAGGACCGCCTGCACTTCGCGGCCCTCGACGTGGAGGAGGGGGTGCGGGCGAGCGACCTGCGCGAGCTGCTGCGCACATGGTCGCGCGCGGTGGAGCGGATGACGGCCGGCCAGCCGGTGGGCGACGCCAACGGCGAGGCGCTGGCGCCGCCGCAGGACACCGGCGAGGCGCTGGGGCTCACGCCTGCGCACCTGACCGTCACCTTCGGCGTGGGGCCGTCGCTGTTCGACGCGCGCTTCGGGCTGGCCGATCACCGGCCCGCGCCGCTGCGCACCCTGCCGGCCCTGCCCGGCGACGAGCTCGACCCGGAGCACAGCGGCGGCGACCTGTGCATCCAGGCGTGCGCCGACGACCCCCAGGTCGCCTTCCACGCCGTGCGCAACCTGGCGCGCATCGGACGCGGAGCGGTGACCGTGCGCTGGTCGCAGCTGGGCTTCGGGCGCACGGCGTCGACGAGCCGGACCCAGGCCACGCCGCGCAACCTCATGGGCTTCAAGGACGGCACGGCCAACCTCAAGGCCGAGGACCCCGACGCGCTCGCGCGCCACGTGTGGGTGGCCGGGGACCGGCCCGGCGAGCCCGCATGGCTGCGCGACGGCACGTACCTCGTCGCGCGGCGGATCCGCATGCTGATCGAGGTCTGGGACCGCACGTCGCTCGGCGACCAGGAGCAGACCATCGGCCGCCACAAGGCCTCGGGCGCGCCCCTCGGCGAGCGCGACGAGTTCGCGACGCTGAAGGTGCAGCGCCTGCCCGCCGACAGCCATGTGCGCCTCGCGGCGCCGTCGACCAACGGCGGCGACGCGCTCCTGCGCCGCGGCTACTCCTTCACCGACGGGCTCGACGACCGCCTCGGCCAGCTCGACGCCGGGCTCTTCTTCCTCTCCTTCCAGCGCGACCCGGCGGCCTTCGTGCGCATCCAGCGCCGGCTCGGCTCCGCCGACAAGCTCAACGAGTACATCAAGCACGTCGGCTCGGGCGTGTGGGTCATCCCGCCCGGCGCGCGCCGGGGCGGGTGGGTGGGGGAGACCCTGCTCGCGCTCAGCCGCCGCTGAGGTCCGCCGCGTCGGCCGTGTCGGCCGCGGCGGGCGCGTGGACGTCGACCGGAACGCCGAAGCGCTTGAAGTCGATCGTGAGGTCGACGCGGATCGGCACGGGTTGCTTGACGGCGATCGCGACGGACTGGCGGCGCACGCGCCGGCTGCCGTCGATCCAGATGTCGGTGGGCATCGTCTTCTGGCCGGTGAGCTTCTGGACCTGGCGCACCGAGGCGGCGGCGCTGCCGGCCGAGCCCGCGAGCTTCTCGAAGTCGATCGTGGCGTGGTAGTGCGTGGTCGGCGTGCCGTTGATGTCCTCCGAGCCGACCTTGCGCACGTCGCCCGCCTTGGCCAGGTAGCTCAGGAACTGGGTCGGGTCACCGCCGCCGCTGAGCTGCTGGAGCTGGCTCATGTCGATCCCGGTCTTACGTCCCGCGGCCACGAGGTCGATCTTCAGCCACTGCTTGCCGCCGGGCAGCGCACCGGCGAACGCGCTGCTGCGCATGTAGAGGACGAGCCCGTCCATGATCTCCTCGACGCGGACGTCGCCCTGGCCGGGAACGCTGGTCGTCATCGTCAGCCGGCCGCGCTTGGCCTTGAGGTCGAAGACGCCCTCGCCCTTGAGCGGGACCTCCTGGCCGGCGGCCGAGACCTTGCCGCTCATCGCCACCTCCACCGAGCCGGAGTTGACCGTCTTGGTCGCCGCCTGGGCGACGGGGTCGACCGCGTCCTTGACGCTCTTCTCCGCGCCGCAGCCCGCGGCGATGGACGTCAATGCGCAGATGAGCAGGACCGGGACGAGGCGCATGGCGCGAAGGGTACCGCCGCGCTAGGAGGTGACCTCTATCGTCCGTCCAGGTCCGACGCGCAGCGACCGGCGGCCCTGCAGCAGCTCGAGCAGCTCGGCGCCCACGACCGCGCGCCGCCAGCCCTGCAGCGTGCGCACGTCGGGCTCGTCGCCTGACGTGCGGATGGCGGTGACGATCCGCTGCAGGTCGGCGCGCGCGGCGAGCAGCTCGTAGGCGAGCTCGGCCTCGGACGCGCGGGCACGCACGAGCGCTTCGCCGAGGGCGATCAGTGGCGCGTCCTTCGCGTCGGTCGGCGTGGGGCGATCGCCGTCGACGGGGATCGCCTCGCGCTCGCGCCCGCGCCCGACGGCCTCGAGGATCGCGCGGCCGCGGCGGCGCAGCGTGCTCTCGTTGAGGCCGCGGATCTGGGCCAGGCGCTCGAGCGAGCCCGGCCGGCGCTTGGCCACCTCGACGAGCGCCGCGTCGGCGAGCACGCTGGGGACGGGGCGGTCGGTCTCGCGCGCGGTGTCCTCGCGCCAGCGCACGAGCTCGAAGGCCACGGCGCGCTGGGAGGGCTCCAGCGAGTTGACGCGCGGCAGGCGGTGGAAGATCGTCTCGGGCTCGCGCTCGTCGGAGGCATCCTCGAGCGAGCGGCACTCCTCCAGCGCCCAGTCCAGGCGCCCGCGGTCGCGCAGCGTGTCCTGCAGCGCGTCGGCGAGCTGGAGCAGGTGCAGGACGTCCTCGCGCGCGTAGCCGACTTGCTCGGCGCTCAGCGGTCGTGTGTCCCAGCGGGTGAACGACGCGCTCTTGCGCAGGCGCACGCCGACCATCTCGTGCAGCAGCGCCTCGTAGCCGAGCTGGGCGCGCAGCCCGGCGAAGCCCGCGGCGACCTGGGTGTCGAAGATCCCGTGCAGCTCGGTGGACCACTCGCGCCGCAGCAGGGCCACGTCCTGGCGGCCGGCGTGCAGGACGATCTGGATGTCGGGGTCGGCCAGCAGGGCCGCGAGCGGCGCGGGGTCGAACTCCTCGGTCAGCGGGTCGAGGACCTCGACGCGCACGCCATCGTCGGTCTCGACCGCGATCTGGATCAGGCACAGCAGCGCGCGGTAGCGGCCCTCGCCCATGAACTCCGTGTCGATCCCCAGCCGCCCAGTGGCGCGCGCGAGAGCGGCCAACTCGGCGACGACGCCGTCTGCCATGCCCGGAATCTACGCGCTCAGCTGATATCCGGACCCCGCTCTTCGTCGGGCCACCGCCCGTGCTCGTCGAAGTAGGCGCGTGCGCGGTCTTCCTCGTCGCGCTCGCGATCGCCCTTCACGCCGATGCGATAGAGCAGGTTCAGCAGCCACACCGAGAGCCCGGCGGCCACGAGCAGCGCGCCGCCCTCGATGCCGGTCTCACTGAAGCCCGTGACCAGCGCCACCACGAAGCCCGAGGCGATGATCCCGATCGGCAGCCACATCCGCACCCAGCTCATGCCGCCTCCAAGAGGCCGCCGACCGAGAAGCGCTCGACCAGCTCGGCGGGCGCGAGGCCCTCGCCGCGGGCGCCGATCCCCAGCGAGGCCGCCAGCTCGTCGCGCACGTCCGCCGCGGATTGGCCCAGCGCGGCGCGGTCGGCCAGGGTGACGGCGCCGTGGCGCTTGGCCAGCCGGTCGCCGTCGGGGCCGAGCATGAGCGCCACGTGGGCGTGGCGGGGAGCGCCGAGCCCGAGCCGCGCGCCGAGCCACAGCTGGCGCGGCGTCGAGTCAAGCAGGTCGGCCCCGCGCACGACCTCGCCCACGCCCTGGTCGGCGTCGTCGACGACCACGGCCAGGTTGTAGGCGAACGCGCCGTCGTTGCGGCGCACGACGAAGTCGTCGACGACGCCCTCGCAGCGCCCGGCGATGCGGTCCTCGAAGGCCACGCGCGCCGCGTCGGCGCGGACCCGTAGCGCGGGCGGGCGGCCCGCCGCCTCGCGCTGCGCCCGCTGCGCCGCGGTCAGGCGCCGGCAGGTGCCCGGGTAGGCGCCCTCAGGCAGCGCCTCGTGCGGGGCCGAGGCGGCCTCGCGGATCTCCGCGCGCGTGCACCAGCACGGGTAGACGAGGTCGTCGGCGCGCAGGGCCTCGAGCGCCTCCTCGTACAGCGCGATGCGCTGCGACTGACGTACGACCGGCCCGTCCCAATCCAGCCCCAGCGCGGCCAGGTCGGCGAGCTGCTGGTCGTAGAAGCGCTCGCGCACACGACCGCTGTCGAGGTCCTCCATGCGCATCAGGTAGCGGGCGTCCTGGCTGCGCGCGAAGAGCCAGGCCACCAGCGCGGTGCGCAGGTTGCCGAGATGCAGGGTGCCCGTGGGGGAGGGGGCAAAGCGCCCGTCGGCGGTCACGAACCCGATTGTGCCGTGTAGCCTCACGCGGCCGATGGCCGACGACGACGCCACCACACCCGAGCAGGCCCCCCGGCCGTGCCCGCCGTGCCGCAGCACGGGGCGGATCGTCTCGCGCCTCGGGGGCTCGGCCTCGACCGTGACCTGCCCGTGGTGCGAGGGGACCGGACAGGTCATCCCCGGCCACGACGCCCAGGCCGCCCGCCGGGCCGGCGCCGCTGAGCCCCCGGACGACGCCGCTTAGCCCAAAAGGCCTGGACGAAGGGCCGAAGTAGGCGCGTCCGCGCTTGAAACGCGAGCCGCGCGCGTCGATGCCATCCGGGCATGCCTTCGCTCACGCGCCTGACTGCCCACGTCGCCGCGCTGGCGACCTTCGCCGCCCTGGCGGCGCCCGCCGCGCAGGCGGCCACGCTGCCGCTGCAGCACGCCTCGACGACGGTGGCCGACGTGCCACATGACGGCGTCGTGGCCCCCGGCGACGTCCTCACGATCCGCGAGACGCTGACGAACGGCGGCCCGTCGACGATCACAGGCCTGCAAGGCACCCTGACCTCCCTGACGCCCGGTGTGACCGTGGATCAGGGGGCCTCGGCCTATCCGGACATCGCCGCAGCGGGAACGCAGCAGAACAGCACCCCGTTCACGGTGTCGCTGTCGCCCACGCTTGCCTGTGGGACGGCGGTCAACCTCAGCCTCGCCCTGACGAGCGCGGGCGACACCGCGACGGTGCCGCTGACCGTGCCGACCGGCAACACCGGTCCGCTGACGTCCTACGACGGTGTCTACCTGGTGATCGGCGACGCGCGGCCGACCCTGCACCACCTGGCCTCGATAGGGCCGGCGCCGGGCACGGCCTCCGTGAACACCGCCGGTGTCGTCAGGGCCGTCGAGGTGAACATCGGGGACCTCCAGCATCCCGACATCAGCCATCTCAGCATCTCGCTGAGGGCGCCCGGTGAGCAGAGCGTGGCGCTCGTCAACGCGGGCTTGGGCGTGCCGGGCGGGAAGTTCGTCAACACCGAGCTCATGGCCGCCGGGAGCCCGCTGGCCTCCGGCGTCTCGCCGTTCACCGGAAACTTCCGCGCCGACGGGGACCTTGGCGCCTTCGCGGGCGCGAGCCAGCAGGGAATCTGGCAGCTCGCGGTCGTCGGCGGGAATCCGCCCGAGATCGGGCGGGTCAACACCTGGACGCTGAAGATCGCCACCGCGGACTGCACCCCGCTTGCCGGCGCCAAGCTCGTCGTGCCCCCGGGGCCGTTCAATCCCGGCGCGCCCGTCGCCCTCGACGCGAGTACCTCCACGAGCGTCGACCCAGGCGGGATCACCCAGTACGAGTGGGATCTGGACGACGGCAACGGCTTCGTCGTCGGCCCCTCGAGCCTGCCCGCGGCGATCGTCCCCCAGGGTGTCCACACGGTCCGCGTCCGGGTCCGCGACGCCGGCGGCGTGATCGGCATCGCCTCGGCGACGGTGATCGTCAGCTGGCCGCCCCTGGCCAGCATCGTGCTGCCCGGCACGAATCCGAAGCAGAACCACTACGTCACGCTCGACGGATCGGGCTCCACGGACCCCGACCTCGTGGGCATCGCCCGCTACGACTGGGACGTCGACAACGACGGCCAGTACGACGATGCCACCGGCGCGCAGCCCAGCGTCTACTTCGGCGAGGGCGGGCCGCACCCGATCCACCTGAAGGTCACCGACATGGACGGGGCCACGGGCACGGCGACGGCGACGCTGACCGTCACGGCCACGCAGGCGCCCGTCGCGTCGATCACCGCGACGCCGGGCCACGTCGCCGCGGGCCAGCCCGTCGTCTTCGACGCCGGCGGCTCGACCGATGACGGCACGATCGTCGGCTACGAGTGGGATCTCGACGGCAACGGGACGTTCGAGACGGTGAGCGGGAGCTCGCCGTCGGCCGGTCGCAGCTACCCCAACGGCGCCGCGCTGAACGTCGCCGTGCGCGTGACCGACAACGACGACCGAACCGGCGTCGCGTACGTGCTGCTCACCGTGGACGCGCCTCCCGGCGCCGGCGGGGGCGCGACGGGCACCGGCGCGGACCCATCCGCGCCGGGAGGCGGCGCGGACGCAAGGCCCGGCGCCGGCACGACCGAGGACGGCGCTCCCGCAGGCCCCAGCGGCCCGCTCGGCGCCTCGCTGGGCGCCGCGGCGATCCAGGGACTGAAGATCGTCGGGATCAAGGGGCTGGGGCTGCGCTGCAGCGCCGACCGCGCGGCGACCTGCACGGTCACGGCCACGCTGCAGCCCGCCGACGCGCGCCGGGCAGGGCTGTCGAAGTCGCGCAAGAAGCCCTATGTGCTCGGAAAGGCGACCGCGCGCCTGAAGCAGGCGGGCGCCGCCACCGTCACCGTTCACGTCACGCGCCGCGTCATGCGCAAGCTCGCGCGGATCAAGAAGCTCGTCGTGATCGTCGACGGCAACGCCGTCGACGGCAGCGGCGCAAAGGTCGTCCTGCGCCGCGCCGTCCTGCTGCGCCGCTGAGCCCTC
>Ga0307502_10000376_pt1 | contig 11855 bp, 10 predicted proteins | sample 16_S_MG_FD_201364 | JGI IMG/M metagenome (GOLD analysis project Ga0307502, IMG submission 201364) | Soil microbial communities from Populus trichocarpa stands in riparian zone in the Pacific Northwest, United States - 16_S | ecosystem: Environmental > Terrestrial > Soil > Riparian zone > Trees... | reverse complement strand
ACGCCGTACCGCTGGAGCAGCTGCGGAAGGCTGCCGCCGAGCCAGGCCTGGACGTCGTGGAGGTTGCTCATGCGCGACCACGCTAGGAATGTTCTGGCCGACTGTGTTCGTCGTCACCGACAACTCGGCGCCGGGGTCTTGGTCGCCGGAGACAAAGGTGTCCCCCGGCGTCAGAGAACCGCGACGGTCAGTCCGGCGTGTGCCGGGTTCTCGACCTCGGCGACCATCGCCGCGGCGACGTCGGCGCGGGCGACGCGCGGCGGGAACACCCGCCAGCGGCGGTCGAGGGCGTCGAGTGGGACGACGCGCGCACGGCCGGTCGGCGGCCCGCTGGTCAGGATCACGGGGTGGAACACCGTGCTGTGTGGACCGGCGATGATCGCGTCGGCGGCGACCTTGTCGGCGAACCCGGCGCCGAGCACGCGACGCTGGACGAACTCGTACAGCCGGCCCGAGCGGTCGCGGGAGGCGCCGACGCCGAACGAGCCCATCCAGGCGACGCGGGGCACCTTGGCGTCGGCGACGGCGTGCGCGCCTGCCGACAGCGTGTCGACGCGCCCGCCCTTGCTGATGCCGAGCGCGCTGATGACCGCGTCGGCGTCGTGGCACGCGGCGGTGACGGTGTCGGGGTCGTGCACGTCGGCCCGCCTGGGCTCGAGGTTGTCGTGGGCCAGTTCGGACAGCGTCTCGGGCCGGCGGGCCAGGGCGACGACATGCAGGCCGCGCGTCAACGCGGCGGTGACGACGTGCCGGCCGGTGGCTCCGGTGGCACCCAGGACGACGACTCGCACGATGGGGATCTCCTTGTGGCGTCTGGTGGTTCGGCGGCGAGCCGCCATCACTGAGGCAAGATGTCTCGTAGGATGCGGCGGTGAGCTACTCGACGGACCCGCGGGCGACGCGTAGCCGGGAGGCGATGCTCGCCGCGGCCCGGGAGCTGCTGGTCGGAGAGGGGCCGGGCGCGGTCACCCATCAGCGGGTCGCCCAGCAGGCCGGCGTGGGCCGAGCCACCGCCTACCGGCACTGGCCGCGGGCCGAGCAGCTGCTGCTCGACGCGATGGGTGGCGCCGACCTGCCGCTGTTCAAGGATCCCGAGGCGCCCGTCCGGCCGTGGCTGCGTCGCCAGCTTCGGCAGATGGCCGACGAGCTGTCGGTACCGGCCGTCGCCGCGGTCGCGGTCACGCTGGCGCAGTCGGCGATGTGGGATCCCGAGGTCGCACACCAGTACGACGAGTCGAACCGAACCATCGCCGAACGGATCCAGGCCGCCATCGAGCTGGCCGTCGCCGGTGGCGAGCTGGCGACCGACGCGGGCTCGACCGACCTGTCGGCCATGCTGGTCGGACCGATCGTGTACCGGACGACCATGCAGCGGGGCGAGGTCTCGGACACGCTCATCGACCGGCTCATCGAAGGCGTCGGAACCTGGCACGGCTAGCTCGAACATATGACGACGACCGCGAAGCCGAAGTGGACCGCCATCGCGGCGACCCGGATCCAGTCGGTGCGCAGCAACCGTTCGATGGCGGCACGGTCGGCATTCCGTCGGATGCGAAGCTGGATCGGCACCTGAATCGCGGCAGCCGAGATCCACGACACGGTCAATGCCGCCAACCCGGCCCAGACGGGCCAGGAGAGAATGTCGTCCGGCGCCTCGACGAGTAACAGCACCACGAACGCGGTCAGCACCGTTTTCGGGACCACGTAGACGAATCCGCTGCCGTGCCCCTGCGCCCGCTGGACGGACCCGAACTGGGCCGAGCCCACCGCCGGCCAACCGGAGAAGACAGCGAAATGCTCCATGAGACAGCCCGCCAGGCAGTAGGCGGAAAGCATCCCGTAAATCATCAACCAAGTTTCGGCGGACAAAAACGCTCTCCTCAACCAAGGGAGTTCTACGAGACGATATGTCCCACAGAAAGCATGATGTCACACCTGCATTCTATGAGTCAACTGTCTCATAGAATGCAGGTCTCGCTGAAGAGGGCGGCCGACGCCTCACGCCGACCGTTCCACGCCCCGGCCGTGCACGCCGTAGAGTCTCATTTGACTATTGACCTTGACCCGCCGGTGGAGGATGACCGTGACAGCGCGCGACGACCTGCCGGGCGATCTCGCCGAGGCGGTCGCGCTGGGCGGGGAGATGGGACGCCGGTTCGCCGAGTACGACTGGGCGAGCCATCCGCTGGGCCCGCCCTCCGAGTGGCCGCCCGAGTGGCGGGCCATGGTCGCCGTCGCGCTGACCTCGCGGTTCCCCATCCTGCTGTGGCTCGACCCGGAACAGCTGTACCTGGTCTACAACGACGCGTACCTGTCCGTCCTCGGCGACCGGCACCCTGCGGCGCTCGGCGAGCCCGGCGGGCGGGTGTGGTGGGACGTCTGGGAGTCCATCGGGCCGATGCTCTCGGGTGTCATCGCGAGCGGGAACGCCACCTGGTCCGTCGACCTGCTGCTGGCTCTGGTCACCGCGGGACGCCCCGAGGAGCGGTACTTCACCTTCACCTACAGCCCGATCATCGGCGGCGCTGGCACGGTGAACGGGATCTTCTGCGCGGTTACCGAGACCACCGAACGGGTGCTCGGCGAACGCAGGCTGAACCTGCTCAACACCGCGGCGTCGGCGTTGATGGAGACCCGGACCGTCGGCGACGTGGTCGACGCGGTGGCGGAGATGTCCGCGGAACCGATGCCCGACCTGCCGTTCCTCGCGCTCTACGTCGAGGACGCCGCGGGTGGCACCTCCCGGCTGCTCGCCGCCACGCCGGCCGTGGCGGACCTGCTCCCCCAGACGCTCGACGCGCTCGTCACCGACTACGACTCCTCGGGCTTCGTGGTGAACGACCTGGTCGGCCGCCTGCCCACGCTGCCGTCGGTGTTCGAGCACTGCCCGGAGCGGGCGCTGGTGCTTCCGGTGGGTGACGGCGGCGGCGAGTCGGCGCGCGGCGGGGTGGTGATCGGGCTCAACGCGCGGCGGCCGTTCGACGACCAGTACCGCGCCTTCTGCCGCCTGCTGATCGACCAGGTGTCCTCGGCGTTCGCGACCGTCGGCTCCTACGAGCGGGAACGGCGGCGCGCGGACGCACTCGCCGAGCTGGACCAGGCGAAGACCGCGTTCCTGACCAACGTCAGCCACGAGTTCCGCACCCCGCTGACGCTGCTCCTCGGACCGGTCGAGGACGCGATGTCCGCCGCCCGCGACGACTCGACGCAGCTCGAACGCCTCGCGGTCGTGCACCGCAACGCCGGCCGGTTGCTGCGGCTCGTGAACTCCCTCCTCGACTTCTCCCGCACCGAGGCCGGCCGCGCCACCGCCGACCGGGTGCGTGTCGACGTCGGCGCGCTCACCGAGCGGATCGCGTCGTCGTTCACCGAGCTGTGCACGCGGGCCGGGCTCGACCTCGTGGTGCGGTGCGCGGCGGCGACCGGTGACGTCGACGTGCGGATGTGGGAGACCATCCTGCTGAACCTGCTGTCCAACGCGGTGAAGTACACGTTCACCGGCGCGATCACGGTGACGGTCGAGGCGGGTGACGGCACGGTTCTCGTGCGGGTGGCCGACACGGGCGTCGGCATCGCGAAGGACGACCTGCCGCACCTGTTCGACCGGTTCTACCGCGCGACCAACCTGCGTGGCCGCAGCGTGGAGGGCAGTGGCATCGGGCTGTCGCTCGTCAGGAGCCTTGTCGACCTGCAGGACGGCACGATCGAGCTCGCGAGCGAGCTGGACGCCGGCACGGCGGTCACGATCACCCTCCCCGCCGCGGCCGGTGACGCGACGGTGGCGGTCTCCCCCGACCTCGACGACGGCAACCTGTACGTCGACGAGGCGATGCAGTGGCTCGACACCTTCGGCGGCGAGCCGGAACCGCGGGGCGACCGCGGCCTGGTGCTCATCGCCGACGACAACGCCGACATGCGGCGGCACCTGCACCACGTGCTCTCCGCGCGCTGGGACACGCTGGTCTTCGCCGACGGCGAGGCGGCGCTCGCCGGCGCCCGCCGGCACCACCCGGACGTGGTGGTCACCGACGTGATGATGCCGAACCTCGACGGTTTCGGGTTCGTCCAGGCGCTGCGTGCCGACCCGGAGCTGGCGCGGATCCCCGTGCTGATGCTGTCCGCCCGCGCCGGGGCCGAGGCCGAGGGGTTCGCCCACGGCGCCGACGACTACCTGCCCAAGCCGTTCTCGTCCGGGGAGCTGGTCACCCGCGTCGCCGCCCGCCTCAGCGCGGCCGGCCGCGAGCGGACCGCGCGGGTGCGCGACGAGGCGGCGCAGCGCCACCTGACCGACGTCGCCGAGCTCAGCGCCGCGCTGAACCAGGCCGGGTCGACCGGCGACCTGCTCACCGCGCTGCTGTCCTCACAGCACGGTTCCCTCGACGCCACCGCCGTCGCGCTCGGCCGGCTCGAGGACTCGCGAATCCTGATCACCTATGCCGGCGACGTCCCCACAGAGCTGCGGGACCGCTACTACCTGGTGGCCGCCGACGCGGCCATCCCGCTCGCGCAGGTGATGCGGACCGGCGAGCCGATGGTCATACCGGACACCGAACACACCGAACCGCACTTCGAGTGGGTGGCACGCGACTTCTCCGACGCCGTCCGCGCCGCGGTGATCCACCCACTCCGGGACGGCCTCGGCAGGGTGACCGGCGCCGTCGCCCTGTGCTGGCCCCGCCCACGCGCCTTCTCCGCCGCCGAGCTCGACACGATCACCGAGACGGCCGTGACCACCTCGGTCGCCGTGACCCGCATCTGGGCCGCCGAGCGGGAGCACCGCATCGCCGTCGGGTTCCAGGAGCACCTGCTCGACCTCGACCGGCGGTCGTCTGCCGCGGTCGTCGCGGCGGTGTACGAGCCCGCGGTCGAGGCCATGCGGGTGGGCGGCGACTGGTACGTGACCATGCCACTGGCCGACCCGGCGCGGCTCGGCGTGTCGGTCGGCGACGTCGTGGGCCACGGCCTGCGTGCCGCGACCGTGATGAGCAAGCTCCGGGCCGCGACGAGCACGTCGACCATCACCGACGCCGAGCCGACCGCGGTGCTGAACGTGTTGCAGCAGAGCGCGGCGACCACCCCGGGCGCCGCTTCGTCGACGGTCGCGTACGCCGTGGTCGACAGCCGCGCGCACACGCTCGAGTACGCCTGCGCCGGCCATCCCTATCCGTTGCTCGTGCTGCCCGACGGGGCCACCCGCTACCTCGGCGACGGCCGGCGTCCCGCACTCGGCGCTTTCCGTGCCGGCGACGGACCGTTGGGGCACGCCGAGTTCCCGCCCGGGGCACTGCTCCTGCTGTACACCGACGGGCTCGTCGAACGCCGCGGCGAGTCCCTCGACGCCGGGTTCGCCCGCCTCGCGGAGGCGGTGTCCGCGTCGGCGGGGCTGCCGACCGGCGAGGTCTGCGACGAGGTGCTGCGGCTGATGCGGCCGTCCGGCGGCTACACCGACGACGTGGTGCTGGTGGCAGTGCGATGTCCCGGCGTCGACGCGAACGGGTTCTTCGCCGTGGTGCCGGCGGAGGTCGACCAGATCCCGACGCTGCGCCACGCCGTCCGGGACTGGCTGGCGCCGCTTCACCTCAACCAGGACATGACCCACGACGTGCTGCTGACGACCTGCGAGGCGCTGTCGAACGCCATCGAGCACGGCAGTGACCCCGATCTGGGACCGACCGTGTGCGTGGAGGGTTTCGCGGACGACGACCAGATCGCGATCACCGTCAGCGACACCGGGGCGTGGACGAACGACTCGTCCGCCAGCAGGCGCAACGCGGTGCGTGGTCGCGGCCTGACGCTGATCAACGGCCTGGCCGACACGGTGCACACGACTCGTACGAGCAGGGGAACACGCGTCACCATGACCCATCGCCGCCCGGAGGCAGGAGCGAGACCATGACGGCGGCGAGCTACGCCCTCCACGTCGTGACCGACGACGCTCCGGTCGTCGTCGCCGTAACCGGCGAGCTGGACGTGACGAACGTGTCGGAGTTCGTGAAGTCGATGAAGGACGTGTCGGCGGCGCAGCCGGTCGTGCTCGACCTCAGCGCGCTGGGCTACCTGGACAGCGCGGGCCTGGCAACCCTCGACCGTCTCACCGGGACGAACAGTGCGGTGGTCGTCATTCCGCGCAGCAGTCCGCTGTTCCGAGCGGCGGACCTGATGGACCTACCCCGCCACGACACCCTCGAAGACGCGATCAGCGCGGCGAAGTAGTGGCTTCGCCGTACACCGCCCAGGCTCTGGCGGTCAGCGTGACGCGGCCGTCGGCTGCCGTGGGCAGGTTGGCGCGGAGCGCGTCACGTAGGGCTCTCCGGCGCTCGTCGGACAAGGACATGACGTAGCCGGGCGCCGGCCCCACCCCACCCAGGAACGGGCTCCAGTAGTCGTCGAAGTCGGTGAACGCCGTCGGTATCTCGATGGCGTGGACACGCACCTCGCCCAGCCCCGCGTCCGTCCACAGCCGGGTGAGGGAATCGGGCCGGCACAACGAGAAGCGCCCCTCGTCCAGTTCCGCGGCCGCCGGATCAAGCGCGACCGCCGCATCCCAGAAGTGCCGCATCATGGCCATGCCCTCGGCGTAGTCCCAGACGTACGCACCGACGACACCGCCCGGCGTCACGACCCGGGCGAACTCGGCCGCCGCCCTGCCGGGGTCGGGGACGAAGTTGAGCGCCAGGCCGCTGATCACGGCGTGCATGCTCCGATCCCGCAACGGCAACGCCTGCGCACCGCCCCGCAGGAAGGACGCCCGTGGGACACGTTCACGAGCGGCCGTGAGGAATCCCTTCGACGGATCGACGCCGATGACGTGTGCTGGAGACGCCACCCTCAGCGCACAGCCCGTCAGCGCGCCGGTGCCACACCCCACGTCCAGCCACCGCCGGCCCGCTGGCACGTCCAGCAACCGCACGAACTCCTCCGCGACCACGCGACTCCACCGGCCGACGTACGCCTCGTACGCGTCACCGCCGGCCCACAGCTCTTGGACCATCCGGTGACCGTACGCCTGGCTATCGGCTGGTCCCCGCGCTGGAGGAGGAGTTCGGTGTGGTCACGCCGCCGTAGTTCACCGCGCCGAAGCCGACGGCGACGACAAGGCAGGTGGCGGAGGCGACGCCGGACAGCCATGTCCGGCGCCGGCCGTGTCTCGTTGGGGGTGAAGGGGATGCGGTCGGGGCCCGGCCCGTGGACAAGGTGGTCGCGACCACGGCGAGTAGGAACAGAGCCGTTCCGCAGACGATGAACAGGTCCGCCAGGTTGTAGCGGATCGGGCCGAGCGGGATGAAGTCGACCGCGCCGCGCACGCTGCCCGGGGCGGTCACGTAGTGCAGTCCAAGGCGGTCGAGCAGGTTGCTGATCCAGCCGCCGACCATCAGGCCGCCGGGAACGAGAACGACCGGCGGCGGACGGCGGCGGATCAGGACGAACGCCGCGGCGCTCAGCACACCGAAGTCCATCAGGTCGAGCAGCGCCCCGGTGGTCGGGTCGGCGTACCACCGGCTGATCGTCTCACCCACGAAGATGTTGCCGCCGTAGTTGATCTTCGCCAGTGGTGCGTGTCGCCAGGCCCACCATTTGCCGAGTTGGTCCACCACGATGGCCAGCGCCACAAGGGCGAACACGGCCCACCGGGTGGGACGGACGGTAGCGGTCGTCGCGTCGTAGCTCATGATCGCATCCCCCGACGGTAGCGGTCAGTGTGCTTATTGTCGCCCAGGGTGACTGATGATGGTTGCGGAATCTTTACGACTGGTAACCATCTGTGTGCCAACGGACCGAGAACGCCGGGTTCAGCTACCAGCGGCGACGGCCGTATCTATCGTCGGACGCCTGAGTAAGCGCGCAGTAATCGTAGGCAGGAACGTCGGATCTGTTCCAGTATCAGGCCGCCGTCGCCAACCTGCTCTCTAGGCGAAGTCTAGTTTGACCTGTTCGGGCAGCACGTCGTGGCGGAGGCCGCGCCAGGCGGTGTGGCGGAGCCGGTGGTCGGAGGTGAACTGCCGGTACACGACCTGGCCCACCAACCGCGGTTCGACCCAGCGCACGTCTCGGCGGCGGTCCGCCGGCACCTCGTCGTCGAACGGGCTCTTCGACGTGGTCAGCGCGGTCAGCAGGTCCAGCAGGTCGTCCAGCGCTCGTTCGGAGAACCCCGTGCCCACGTCCCCGACGTAACGCAGGCGGCCCTCCGCGTCGTGAGCGCCGAGGAGCAACCCGCCGATACGGCCCGAGCGGTTGCCCTTCCCCGGCCGCCACCCGCCCACCAGCACCTCCTGTGTCTTGATCAGCGGGCGCTTGATCCAGTCCCGGCTCCGCTGGCCGGGGTGGTACCGCGACTCGAGCCGCTTGGCCACCAAGCCCTCCAGCCCCTGCTCCGCCACCACCGCGAGCAGCTCGTTAGGGTCGATGTCGTCGGCCGTGAAATGCCGTGGGACGGCGACTCGCGGGTTCGCGACCGGGAGGTCGGCCAGCAGCGCCCGCCGCTCGGTGTACGGAGCGGTCAGCAGCACATCGTCGCCGAGTGCCAGCAGGTCGAAGACAATGTAGGTGACCGGTGCTGTGCGCAGCAGGTCCGCGGTCGGGCCGCGTTGGTGCCGGTGCTGCATGAGGTGGAAGTCCGGGCGGCCCTCCTGGCCGAGCACCACCAGCTCGCCGTCCAGTACCGCGGACCGGCCGGCCAGCGCATCGGCCAGTACGCCATGAAGGTCCGGGTACACGTTGGTGATCTCGTTGCCCAGCCGGCTGGTCAGCTTCGTCGTGCCGTTCGGGCCGACGCGCATGCAGCAGCGGAACCCGTCCCACTTCGTCTCGTACGCCCACCCACCGCCGACCGGCAGCGGTCCCTCGACCGCCAGCATCGGCGCCACGGGGGCGGGTGCACTATCCACAGTGGACCCCCTCTCACGCAGAGCCTAACCCGAAGATCGCAGGTCAGCGAGCGCGTACTCGAAGCGTGATGACAGCGACTGACATTCGCGCTACGTTGATGTCAGTAACTGACATTCGAGAAGGGGTTCTCATGCACGTGTTCGTCACCGGGGCGTCCGGCTGGATCGGGTCGGCCGTTGTCCCCGAGCTGATCGGCGCCGGCCACTCCGTCACCGGCCTCGCCCGCTCGGACGCCTCCGCGCGGGCCCTGACCGCCGCCGGCGCCCAGGTTGTCCTCGGCACCCTCGACGACCTCGACGTCCTGCGCGACGCCGCCACGGCCGCCGACGGCGTCATCCACCTGGCGTTCAAGCACGACATCGCGTTCACCGGCGACTTCGAGGGCGCCGCCGACGCCGACCGCCGCGCCGTCGAGCTCTTCGGCGACGCGCTCGCCGGTTCCGACCGCCCGTTCGTCCTCGCGTCCGGCCTGGCCGGGCTGCTTCCCGGCCGGGTGGCCACCGAGCTGGACGGCCGCGACCCGGCGCCTGCGGACCTGCCGGCCGGCCCGGCGACCCGCCAGAACACCGCCCGGTTCACGCTCGACCTCGCCGCGCGCGGCGTCCGCTCGTCCGTCCTGCGGCTGCCGCCGACCGTGTACGGCGACGGCGACAAGGGCTTCGTCGCGTCCATCGTCGGCGTCGCGCGCGACAAGGGCCTCTCCGGCTACCTCGGCGACGGCGCCAACCGCTGGCCCGCCGTCCACCGGGTCGACGCCGCGCACCTGTTCCGCCTCGCGCTCGAGCAGGCCGAGCCGGGCTCGGTCCTGCACGCGGTCGGCGACGAGGGCGTCGAGATCCGTGCCGTCGCCGAGGTGATCGGCCGGCACCTGAACGTGCCGGTGGCCGCCATCGAGGACGCGGCGGGGCACTTCGGCTGGCTGGCCATGTTCATCGGCCTCGACAGCCCCGCGTCGAGCACATTGACCCGCGAGCGGTTCGGCTGGCAGCCGACCCAGCCGGGTCTGCTCGACGACCTCGACAAGGGCCACTACTTCGTCTGAGCGAAGCCGGTTCAGCGGCGCGTTCTCGCCAGCTCGTCGTTGATGAGCAGGGCCAACCGGTCCAGGCCTGCGTCGACCTGCTCGGCGTTCACCACGCTGCACGACAGCCGCAGCGACCGGATGCCGTCCGCGTTCCTGGTGCCCGTGTCGTAGAAGTGGTGCATCGGGGTCCACAGGACGCCGTAGTCGCGGGCCGACCGGGTCAGCAGCGCATCGTCCACGATGAACGGGACGGTCACCACCACGAAGAAGCCGCCCATCGGCACGTTCCAGCCGACCGGGGAGTCCTCGCCGAAGCGGGCGGCAAGACCCTCGACGACCCTGGTCCGGTTGGCCGCGTAGACCTCCCGTTCCCGTGCGGTGGCACGCACGAGGCTGCAGCCGTGTTCGAGCAGCTTGCCGCCGACGATCGCCTGGGCCAGGGCCGGGGTGTTCACGGTCAGCATGCTCTTGATCTTCGAAAGCTCGTCGGCCAGCAGGCGGACGGTGCCGTCGGCGCCCCGGACCGTCTGGTCGGCCACGACGTAGCCGACCCGCGCGCCGGGCAGGACCGTCTTCGCGAACGAGCCGAGGTACACCACGCGCCGGCTCTCGTCGAGTGCCTTCAGCGTCGGCACACGGGAGGCGTCGCCGTGGAACAGGCCGTAAGGGTTGTCCTCCAGCAGCAGGAAGTCCTCCTCGCGGGCCAGGGACAGCAGCGCGCGCCGCGTCTTCTCGGACATGCTGACGCCGGACGGGTTCGCGAAGTCCGGCATCACGTAGCAGGCGCGCGGCCGCAGACCGGCCGCGCGGGCGCCCTGGATGCGGGACAGCAGGTCGTCGAGGTCGATGCCGGCCTCGCCGCTCGCCACCGGCAGGACCGGCATGTCGACGAGCCGGGCCGCGCCGGTGAGCCCGACGTAGGTCGGCGACACGGCGAGGAGCACGTCCTGCGGGCCGGACCGCAGCGCGCGCAGCACCAGGACCATCGCCTCCTGGCAGCCCACGGTGACCACGATGGACTCCGGGTCGGCGACGATCTCCTCGTCCAGCTCGAGGTTGGCGGCCACCAGCTCGTGCACGATCCCCTTGGTGCGGCCGTACTGGAACAGCGTCCTGCGCACGCGCTCCTCGCTGTACCCGCGGTCCTCGCGCAGGTGCGCGCTGAACCGCGCGAGGTACCTCGGCAGCTCGTCCAGCTCCCAGAACTCCTCGAACGGCCGGCCCGCCGCAAGCGAAACGGCGTCCGGGTAGTGGTTGGCCACCTCGTTGAGGAAGTTCATCGAGTTGAGCGCCGGGTCCTCGATCGAGGCGTGCAGGTGCTCGGTGTCGAGGTCGGTGTGCACCCTCGGCAGCTCCGTCACGGACGCCAGCGCCAGCGGCGGACGATCCTCGGACGACACGTCGGCGATGCTCATCAGGCCCTCACAGTTCGAACGGTGGACAACGCCCGCGCCGCGGCGACGTCGGCGCAGCCGGCCAACGTCATCGCGTCACGGACCTCTTCAGCCAGCAGGGAAAGCACATGACCGGCGCCGCGTGCGCCGTCGACCGCGAGCCCGTACAGCACGGGCCGGCCGACGAGCACGCCGTGCGCACCGGACGCGAGCGCGCGGAGGATGTCGGTGCCGCTGCGGACACCGCTGTCGAGGTACACGTCGGCCCGCCCGGCCAGTGCCTCGGCGATCGCGGGCAGCGCGACGATGCTCGGGGCGGCGCCGTCGAGCTGGCGGCCGCCGTGGTTGGACACGACCACGGCGTCCACACCGGACTCGACGGCCAGCACGGCGTCCCGGCTGTCCAGGACTCCCTTGAGCACCAAGGGAAGTGACGTTCTCCCGCGCAGCCACTCGATCTCGGCCCAGCCGACGCCGGGCGCGAACGCGGCCGCGGTGTGCGCGGCGATGGCCGAGGACCCCGGCAGGTGGTCGTGCGCCCGGCCGGCCGA
>Ga0307502_10000375_pt1 | contig 11861 bp, 9 predicted proteins | sample 16_S_MG_FD_201364 | JGI IMG/M metagenome (GOLD analysis project Ga0307502, IMG submission 201364) | Soil microbial communities from Populus trichocarpa stands in riparian zone in the Pacific Northwest, United States - 16_S | ecosystem: Environmental > Terrestrial > Soil > Riparian zone > Trees... | reverse complement strand
TGCAGACGCTGCTGGCGTGCGCCGAGCGCCTGACGGTCCGCGGTGAGACCATCCGCGAGGACCCCACGCCCGTCCTGGCAGCGCTCGCCGACGCCGGCATCGACATCGACGACGTCACCGACAAGCTCCTGGGCGACGGCATCGACGCCTTCGTCACCCCGATGGAGAAACTCCTCGCCGGCATCGAAGCCAAACGCTGTCGCCTGCAAAGTCAATGAGCGCCGGCAGTACCCTCTGTGTGTGCCCACGACGACCTCAGACCTGTATGCGATTCCCCCGGATCTCGCCGATCTGCGCGACACGATCCGTCAGCTCGCGCGGGAGCGCATCGCTCCCCGCGCGGCGGAGATCGACCGCTCGGCCACGTATCCGCACGACATTCGCGAGCTGCTGGCCGAGCACGACATCCTCGCCCTGCCATTCGAAGAGGAATACGGGGGCACCGGCACCGGGACGCTGATGCTCCAGATCGCCGTCGAGGAGATTGCGATGGCCTGCGCGTCGTCCGCGCTCATCCTCATGATTCAGGAGCTCGGCACGCTCCCGATCCGCCTCTTCGGGACCGACGAGCAAAAGCAGCACTGGCTCCCGCGCTGCGCGTCGGGCGAATGGTCGCCCGCCTTCGCCCTGTCCGAGCCCGAGGCCGGATCTGATCCGGCGGCGCTGCGCACGAGCGCGGTTCGCGACGGCGACGAGTGGGTCATCAACGGACAGAAGAACTGGATCACGAACGCCGGCATCGCCGACTTCTACATCGTCTTCGCCAAGACCGACCGCCAGAGCAACCGCAGCTCGGCCTTCATCGTCGAGGCTGATCGCGAGGGCTTCGACCCCGGCAAGCTCGAGCACAAGCTGGGAATCAAAGGTTCGCCGACCGGCTCGCCGTCGTTCACCGACGTGCGCGTGCCGGCCGAGAACCTCATCGGTGCGGAGGGCAAGGGGCTGTCGGTCGCGCTCGGGACACTGGAGCGCACGCGCCTGGGCGCCGCCGCGCAGGCTGTCGGGATCGCCCAGGGTGCGACGGACTACGCGGCGCAGTACGCGCGCGAGCGGATCGCCTTCGGCCAGCCGATCAACGCGCTGCAGGGCATTCAGTTCAAGCTCGCCGACATGGAGACGCGCACGGCCGCCGCGCGCGAGCTGCTGTACAAGGCGTGCGCGAAGGCCGATCGCAACGAGCGCGACCTCGGCAAGTACTCCTCGATGGCCAAGCTGTTCGCCTCCGACACGGCGATGGCGGTCACGATCGATGCGGTCCAGGTTCTCGGCGGCTACGGCTACGTCAACGACTACCCAGTCGAGCGGATGATGCGCGACGCGAAGATCACCCAGATCTACGAAGGCACGAACGAGATCCAGCGGGTCGTCATCGCCCGCTCGATGCAGTAGCGCGCGATGCGCAAGCCGACGACGCGACGGGTACTGCTGGCGGCGCTCGTGGCGCTCGGCGTGGGGCTCGGCGCGGTCGCGCTGTTCGACGGGTTCAGCTTCTCGGCACCGATCCGTCTGCTCCAGGGCAGCGCGATCGCCGTGATCGTGATCTTCGTCCTCACCTGCGTGTTGATGACCGTCGGCCTGCGGATGGCGGGCTGGAGCGATCCAGAGGACGAGGAGGAGTTCGAGCGCCTCGTTCAGGAGTCCGAGCGCCTGGCCCGCGATGGCGTAGCCGCGGATCCTGACGAGCTCGAGTTCCTCGAGCTCGATCCCTACGACGACGAGGACTTCGCAGAGCTCGTCCGCGACGCGATGGACGAGCTGCCCGACCTGCTGCAGCGCGCTCTGGAGCGTAACGTCGCCGTCGTCATCTCAGATGGAGGGCGCAAGGCCGGCGCCTACGGCCTGTACCACGGTGACGGGGTCGCCCGCGACAACACCTCCGACCGGATCGTCATCTACCGCGACACGCTGCGCCGCGACTTCGGGCACGATCCGGATCTGCTGCGCCACGAGGTCACGCGAACGGTGCGCCACGAGCTCGCGCACCATCTGGGCGCCGACGAGCTCGGCGTGCGCGACCTCGGCCTATAGGGCCGCGCTCCAGCTGACCGGACCGGACTTGCAGGTCACAAGCTCCCGCCCGCTGCGGCGGTTGCTGATGCGCACGGATGCCGACAGCGTGCCCTGCGCCCCGGTGGCGCCGATCGTGCCGGAGAAGCGCTCGTCGTAACGGACGATCGTCGTCGCATCGCCCTCCGCACCCTGCTCGTGGTCGCTGAACGAGCCGTCGGGGGCGATCGCGAGGCCGTCGCGCGGCAGGTCGAAGCCCGGCGACGTGCCGTTGGAGCAGCGCAGCGTCACGCCATACAGCGCGCGGCTGAGCTGCGTGCCGTCCTCCGAAACGCGCAGCACGATCCCTCGCCTGGCGCCGCCAAGGCGCTGGCTCGTCGTCCCGTAGAGCACGCTGGCCCCCGGCGGCGTCGCCACGACCCCGATCTCGCCGAGCGGCCGGCGCGCATTCCACTGCACGACGCCCGAACTGCAGCGCGCCGACCGGCCGCCGCCGACGTCGCGCGTGAAGCGCGCCGAAGCCGTGCCCGAGGGTGTCGGCGACAGCGTGCCCGTGACGACGTACTCGGTGCGCACGTCGTCGTCGCGGCTGGCGCCGGAGGCGGTGAACGTGCCGTCGGCTGCGAGGTTCGCCGTAGCGCTGAAGCTGCCCGCCGCACAAGGCCCGACGATCGTGGCGCTGATCTTGAGCTTCGGACCGGGGGAGACACGCAGGCCGATCACGAAGCTGCCGGCGCCAAACGCGTCCACGGGCGGTGCGGCGACCGCGCCGCCACCGAAGTTGCCGGCGACCGGGCCGGGCTCCTGCGCGCCGGCATCGGCCACGCAGACAAGAACGCCAAGCACCGTCGTCGCCAGGGCGCGCCTCCTCATCGGCCGACCATACCCGGTCGTCAATACCATCCGGCCGATGATGATCGTGATGCAGCCGGGCGCCGCCGACAACGAGGTTGAGGCCGTGCGGGAGCGCCTCGCCGAGACGGGCGTTCACGTCGTCGTCCTGCCCGGCAAGCTGACGACCGCGATCGGCGCGATCGGCGATCCGGAGGGCGTCGCAGAGCTCGGCCTCGAGGGAATGGCTGGTGTCGACCGCGTCGTGCCGATCTCACGGCCCTACAAGCTCGCCTCCTCCGAGCTCAGCCATCACGAGCCGTCGAGCTTCGAGATCTCGGGACGTGTCGTCGGCGGCGGCGAGACGTTCTGCCTCGTCGCCGGGCCGTGCACGGTCGAGTCGCGTGAGCAGACGCTGGCGGTGGCCGCGGCGGTGCATGACGGCGGCGCCTCGATGCTGCGCGGGGGCGCGTACAAGCCGCGCACGTCGCCGTTCGCCTTCAAGGGGATGGGCGCTGAGGCGCTGGAGATCCTCATCGAGGCGCGCGCGGCAACCGGCCTGCCGATCGTCACCGAGCTGCTCGACGTCCAGCACGCCGACGCGATCGAGGCGACCGCCGACGTCGTGCAGATCGGCGCGCGCAACATGCAGAACTACGCGCTGCTGGAGGTCGCCGGGAAGCTCGGCAAGCCGGTCGTGCTCAAGCGCGGGTTGTCCTCGTCGCTGGACGAGCTCTTGATGGCGGCCGACTACATCCTCAAGGAGGGCACCGAGGAGGTCATCCTCTGCGAGCGCGGCATCCGCACCTTCGAAACGGCGACGCGCTTCACCCTTGACCTCGGCGCCGTGCCGTGGCTGAAGCTGCACACCCACCTGCCGGTGATCGTCGACCCCAGCCACGCGGCGGGAGACCGGCGCCTGGTCGAGCCGATGTCGTGCGCCGCGGCCGCAATCGGCGCCGACGGTCTGCTCGTGGAGGTCCACTCCGACCCCGAGCACGCCCGTTGCGACGGTCCACAGTCCCTGCATGCGGGCGATTTTGCGTCGTATGCGCGAGACGTGGCGGCACACGCCGCGCTGTTGGGAAAGCGGTTGGCGTAGGGCCCCGTTCGGGGCCGCGTGCGCGCTTGCTGGCGCGCCTCGCTACGAGGCACCGAAAAAGAGCGCGTTGGCCGATTCCGTCCGTGGCCGATGGCCGGTTTCGGCCAGCGCGAGGCCGAACTCACCCACCAAAGATCGGTAGATCGGGCGGGTACGCAGGCCAAGTCGGTGGGCTTAGGTGCTGTGTTTTAAGGGGTACCTTCACCGTCGCGGGACAACCGGGAAAGTAGAAACCTAAGACGAGGATGGTGGTGAGACAGTGGACAATTACGAGATGTACTGCCTCACCAACCCGGTGTTTTACGACACATACGTCCTGAAGAACGCTAACGGTAAGGACTTCGAGCTTGCGCAGGGCGCCGTACCCGAGGGGTGGCGGCGCGGTGAGGTCGGGGATTGGGTGGCCTTCACGCCAAACGACCCTGTGCTCCTGCCGGCGCAGGGATGGAAGATCCATGCCTCGGCCTGTCTTGACAGCGCCGCGGAGATACTGGCCGTGATTTGGGAGTACTGCATCGCGAGGAAGATCCCGTTCAAGTTCATCCGCAGCGACGAGCTCCTGTTCCTACGCAATGTGAAGCAGGCGCCGCGCGGAGCCAGCGGAAAGTTCGTGACGATCTATCCCACCGACGAGGCCCAGCTCGGCATCGTGCTCGCTGAGCTCGGTGCGGCTCTTGACGGCCAGCCGGGGCCGTACATCCTGAGTGACCTGCGCTGGGGCGCGGGCCCGCTGTTCGTGCGCTATGGCGGGTTCTCCGAGCGCTATTGCATCGGCGCCCGCGGTGAGCTTGAGCTCGCTATCGAGGACGGGACCGGACGGCTGATCCCGGACCGGCGCGGCGCGACCTTCGCGGTCCCTGCATGGGTGACGCTGCCTGCGTTTCTGATTCCGCACGTCGAGGCACGTAACAGCGCAACCGTCGAGGGGCTGCCGTACCGCGTCGACGAGGCACTGCATTTCTCCAATGGCGGCGGCGTCTACGCCGGCACGCACCTTCCCACGGGCGAGAACGTCGTGCTCAAGGAGGCACGTCCACATGCCGGGCTTGCTTGGGACTGCGCGGACGCGGTGGCGCGACTCGGTCGCGAGCGCGACATGCTCCAGCGGCTCGCAGGACTCGATGTCGTCCCCGCCGTGCGCGACTATTTCACGATCGGAGAGCACCACTTCCTCGTCGAGGACTTCGTCGAAGGCACGACACTGATGTCGCAGATCGTCCAGCGCTACCCCGTCGGCGTGCTTGGCATCGACGACGAGACGGCGGTCGCCGAGTACACGTCCTGGGCGTTGGACGTGTGTGCGCGCGTGGAGGCGGCGGTCGCCCAGCTGCACGGCCGCGACGTCGTCTTCGGCGACCTCTCTCCATCCAACATGCTGGTCCGCGACGACGGCTCGATCGTGCTGATCGATCTGGAGGTGGCCACCCTCGCCGGCGAGAATGGCCGCCAGACGCTTGCCACGAGCGCCTTCATGCCGCCGGCCACCCAGACCGGGCTCGCCGTCGACCGCTACGCCCTGGCGTGTCTGCGCCTGTTCGTGTTCTTGCCCCAGCTCACGGCGCTGCTTGGGCTCGATCCCGGCAAGGCGCGGCAGCTCGCGGCCTCGATCCCCGAGACGTTCCCAGTCCCAGCTGAGTTCCTCGCCGACGCGGTGCGCGTCATCGAGGCCGCACAGCAGCCGGTCGGAGAGAAGCCCCGCCGCAGCCGGCCACCCCGGGTCGAGCCAAACCCGCGTGCGTGGCGGCGTACGCGCGATTCGATGTCGGCGGCAATTCTCGCCAGCGCCACGCCGGATCGCGAGGACCGGCTGTTCCCTGGGCATCCGAGGCAGTTCGCCACCCCCGGCAGTGGCCTCGGCCTCGCCTACGGCGCCGCAGGAGTCCTCTATGCACTGCACGGGACCGGTGCCGCGCGCCAGCCGGAGCACGAGCAGTGGCTTGTGCGGCGTGCCACGAACCCGGCGTCGGGGACGACGCTCGGCCTCTACGACGGGCTGCTCGGCGCGGCCTACGTGCTCGATCGCCTCGAGCGCCGCGACGACGCCCTGAAGGTGCTGGAGATCTGCGTCGATGCTCTGGCGAGGCAGCGCGATCACGTCGGCCTTGACCTGACCGGCGGCCTGGCCGGCATCGGCCTGACGCTCGCGCACTTCGCCGAGCGCAACGATGACGGCGCGTTGTGGGATCGCGTGTGGGAGATCGCGGACATCGTCGCGGAGCGGCTCGGAGACGAGGACAGCGTCCCGCGGATCAGCGGCGGCGAACATCCCTACGCCGGTCTGATGAAGGGCTCGTCGGGGCCCGCGCTCATGTTCCTGCGCCTGCATGAGCACCGCGCCGACAGCGCCCTGCTCGACCTGGCCGCGACCGCGATTCGCCAGGATCTGCGGCGCTGTATCCCGGATCGCTACGGCGCGCTGCACGTCGACGAGGGCGGACGCACGCTGCCGTACATCCAGGACGGGAGCGTCGGCATCGGGTTCGTCATCGACGACTACCTCGCGCTTCGGGAGGACGAGCAGTTCGCGCAGGCCGCTCCAAAGATCCGCAAGGCGGCGACGAGCGGCTTCTACGTCCTGCCGGGATTGTTCTCCGGCCGCGCCGGCATGATCCTCTACCACAGCCGCCGCCTGGCGCCAGGCACCGGCGGCGAGGATCGCGTCGTGGCGGCACACGTGCGCCGGCTGGAGTGGCACGCCATGAGCTATGGCGGCCGCCTCGCCTTTCCGGGCGATCACCTGTTGCGGCTGTCGATGGATATGGGCACCGGGACCGCCGGCGTCCTGCTGGCGTTGGGCGCCGCCCTTCACGACGAGCCCGTCCACCTCCCCTTCCTCGGCCCGGTCCATCCGGACAGCGGCCGAGCCGATTCCGACCTCATCCTAATGACAGAAAGGAGGTGAAATACATGTCAATTCTCGATCTGCAGGGCCTGGACGTGCGTGAGCCCAACGGCGGCGACGGGGGCCACGGTGGCAGCACCCTCACCGTGCTCGGATGCGAATCCAAGACGCCGAGCAACCTCAGCGTGGCGCTGTGTCACTAGGCTGAACCCTCTGGAGAGTCGCTCCGGTCAGGGGATCGGAGCGACTCCCCAGGCAACTTTGAAGACTACTAGCAGGAAACCCACAGCGGGGTATTTTTTTGGAGGCACGGTGAGCGACGGTATGCAGGACGCAGCTCCTCCTCGCGCCTATCGCGCCGCCGATCGATTGCTTGCGCGCGCCGGACGCCAAGGAGGCGCTTGCGTGATCGTGGTGGCGCTGTCGTCGTTCGTGACCTCCGGCGTCTCGCTGGCGTTTCCCACGGTGCTCGGACACGCCGTGGACGGGGTCGTCGGTAGCGGCGCATCCGGGAAGTGGATGGCATGGGCCGCGGCGCTACTAGCAGTGCTCGTGGCCTGCTCTGCGCTAGATACGCTGGCGTCGGGCATGGCGATCGCGCGCTCCACGGCGTGGTTGCGCGAGAGCGTGCTCGGTCATGCGCTCGCGTTGGGTACGCGTCCTGTCGCGCGGCTGGGCCCGGGAGAGATGGCGACGCGGTTGGTTGCGAACGCGTCAGAGGCGGGCCGCGTGGCACCCGCGGTTGTGGGCGCGGGCGCGAGCCTCGTCGCGGGTGTGGGCGGCACTGTTGCGCTTGCGACGATCCATCCGCTGCTGTGCGTCACGTTCTTGGCCGGCGTCCCGCTGATGCTGTTGATCGTGCGGGCGTTTGCCCGCGACTCGTCGGCGTTGACGACGCGCTATCTCACCGTTCAGGGGACGATCGCCGAGCGTTTGGTCGAGGCGATCTCAGGTGCCCGGACGATCGCGGCTGCCGGGACGCTTGACCGCGAGGTCGATCGTTCACTTGCTCCTCTTCCGGAGCTGCGCCGCCATGGCATGGATCTCTGGCGTGTGATCATGCGGATCCGGGCACGCGACGCATTGCTGTTGACGATGGTGGAGATCGCTGTGATCGGGATGGCCGGCGTCTTGCTTGCGCGTGGGCAGATCAGCGCGGGTCAGATGCTTGCCGCGGGGCAGTACGTGTTCCTGGCGGCGTCGCTCGGCTCGGTGGCAGGACTGGTGTCGCGGATCACGAGCGCCCGCGCGGCTGCGCAGCGGCTCGTGGAGATCTTCGTTCAGGAGCCGGTGCGGTATGGGTCTGATCGGCTGGCTGTGGATGGTCGCGGGCGCGTCGAGTTGCGTGCTGTGACGGTGCGGTCGGGCGGCGAGGTCGTGCTCGACGAATTGGATCTCGTCGTGCCGGCCGGTGCGATGATCGCGGTCGTCGGTCGCTCGGGGTCTGGCAAGTCGCTGCTCGCCGCGCTCGTCGGTCGCCTGGCTGACCCGGACGAGGGCGAGGTCCTGCTGGACGGGATCGCGCTGCGCGAGATCGACCGGCGCGCGTTGCGCGGCGCGGTCGGGTACGGATTTTCGCGGCCGGCGCTGTTCGGCGAGACCGTCGGCGACGCGATCGCCTTCGGCCACGCCACCCCAACGCCCGAGGAACTCGAAGAGGCGGCGCGCGCCGCGCGCGCCGACGCGTTCATCCGCCTGCTGCCCGAGGGCTATGACACGGCGCTCGAGCACGCCCCGATGTCCGGCGGCGAAGCGCAGCGCGTCGGCCTGGCACGCACGTTCGCGCACGCCGGACGCGTGGTTGTGCTGGATGACGTCGCCGCCAGCCTGGACACCGTCACCGAACATCACATCAGCCGCGTGCTCACCGGCGCCCTCGCCGACCGCACACGCCTGATCGTCTGTCACCGCGCATCGACCGCCGCACGCACCGACGCCGTCGTCTGGCTTGACCGCGGACACGTCCGCGCGATGGCGCCCCACCGCGAGCTATGGCGCGACCCCGACTACCGCGCCCTATTCGAAGCCGACGAACACGCCGCGATCGAACCCGACGAACAATCCACGCCCGTCGCGCAGCCCCCCGACGCGATCGGAGCAGGCGCATGAGGCACCAGCAAGAGCGCAGCGTGCCGCGCCTGCTGGGGTCCGCAGTGCGAGGCCGTGGGTCGGAGATGAGGATGCTGCTGTTCTGGTCGACAGTCCAGGCAGTCCCCGCCTTCCTCTCCGGCCGGCTCGTCGCCAAGGCGCTGGACGACGGCTTCTTCGCCGGCCGGACCGGTCGCGGCTTCGTCTGGCTCGGCCTGCTCGCCCTCGGCGCCGTCGTCGGAGCGCTGGCGACACGCGAGACGTTCATGCGCCTCGCGCGCATCGTCGAGCCGTTCCGCGACGAGCTCGCCAGGCTCACGGTCACCGGGGCGCTGCGACATTCAACCGAGGCCGGCGCCGCGGGCGACACGGCCGGAGTAGCACGCCTGACACAACAGGTCGAGATCGTCAGAGACGCGTACGCCTCGATCCTGCTCGTCGGCCAGAACTTCCTCGTCGTCACGACGGGGGCACTGATCGGCCTGCTCACGCTCATGCCCGAGATGCTGGCATTGGTCCTACCGCCGCTCGTCGTGGGCGTCGCGATCTTCCTCGCCGCGCTCGGGCACATGGCGGTGCGCCAGCGCGAGTCGATCCTCGCCGAGGAGCGGATCGCCGAAGGCACCGCCGCGCTGACCGCCGACATCCGCGACGTCGTGGCCTGCGGCGCCGAGGACATCGCCGCACCGATGGTCGGCCAGCACATCCACGCCCAAGCTCGCGCGGCGCGCGCGCTGGCGCGCCTCACCGCGGTGCGAATCGTCGCCGTCGCCGTCGGCGGCCTGCTACCGGTCATCCTGATCCTGCTCGCCGGTCCCTGGCTCGTCGCGCACGGCGCGACCGCAGGGATGATCCTCGGCGGCCTGACCTACGTCCTGCTGGGGATGCAGCCCGCGCTGCAGACGTTCATCGACGCGATCAGCGGCCCCGGTCTGTGGCTCGTCGTGACCCTCCGACGGATCGTCGAGGCGTCGGGAGCGCTCGAGAGATCGCACGCTCCGGCGCGCGGGTGGCACGGGTGGCAGCGGCCGCCGCATCATGGCGTGCTGCTCAGCGGCGTCACGTTCGCCTACGGCTCGGTCGCCGAGCCGGTGATCGGAGATCTCGACCTCAGGGTGCCGCACGGCGAGCACCTCGCGATCGTCGGGCCCAGCGGCGTCGGCAAGTCGACGCTCGCCAACGTCATCGCCGGCCTGCTGCGGCCGCAGGCAGGAGAGGTACGGCTCGGCGGCGTGGCGCTGGACGAGCTGGACCCGGCGATGCTCGCGCAGCACCGCGTCCTGATCCCGCAGGAGGCGTACGTGTTCGGCGGCACGCTGTACGAGAACCTCGCCTATCTGCACGAGGACGCCCGCCGGTCAGACATCGACCGAGCGATCGACGCGCTTGGCATGCGCGCGCTCGTCGAGCGACTGGGCGGCTACGACGCACAGCTGGATCCCGCGACGCTGTCGGCTGGCGAGCGTCAACTCGTCACGCTGGTGCGCGCCTACGTGTCGCCGGCATGGCTCGTCATCCTCGACGAGGCCAGCTGCCATCTCGATCCCGCCGCCGAGGCCGTCGTCGAGGAGGCCTTCGGGCGCCGGCCGGGGACCTTCATCGTCATCGCCCACCGGATCAGCTCGGCGATTCGCGCGCAGCGGATCCTGGTGCTGGATGGGACGCATGTGCTCCACGGCAGCCACGGCGATCTCCTGGCGCGATCCGCGCTCTACCGCGACCTCGTCGGCCACTGGCAATTCGACGGTATCCACGCCGCCTGAGCCGGATGCACCGCGTCTCGCGGATGCTACGTCGAACCGAGCCCTCCGGAGGGCTCGAGTCGACCGGCGAAGGCCGCGAGCTGGATGCGATTTCGCGCGTCCACGCGGCGGCGCAGCCGCTCGATGCGGTGCTTGATCGTGTGGTGACTCAGGCACAGCTCGCCGCCGATCTGCGCGTCGGTCAACCCGAGTGACACGAGGCGCAGCAGCACGAGATCGTCGGCCGAGAGCTGCTCGTCCTTGGTGTGGCCGTTGAACAGGACCGTGCTCGTCGCCTCGCTGAGCTGCATGCGCACGACGGCCTCGCCGCGCGCGATGCCACGTAGAGCCGAGAGCGTCTGCTCTGCGGACAGCTGCAGATCCAGGAAGCTTCCGATACCCGTGGCGAGGAACGGGCGCAGGCTTTCCGGCGAGGCGGCGTGCGGGCAGCAAAAGAGGATGCCGATGCGCAGGTCGTGGCGCAGCGCTCGCAGCTCCTGGCAGACGCCGAGTGCTTCGGCGTGATCACACGATGCATCGACGAGCGAGACCGACGCGGCCATGACCGCGCGCGAGGCCCGCGTGACCGCGCTGACACTGACATCGACCGTCGTCGTGATGACGGCGGAGGGGCCGCGACCGCCCATGGAAGCGAAGAAGGCCGCGACGCTCGGCCGTCCTGTTGCCAAGACGATCCGAAAATCGCTTGCACCTGACTCCCCGGTGGGTGGTACGTGGACAGCCGTCCATCTAGAGTACCCGCCGGCTCACTTCTAGGAGCCATTTGTTGTACGGACAACGATCAACCGCAAAGTGGTTTGTTTCCGCATCCCGGCGTTTAACCGTTTTCCGGCGCGAGAACTTCATACGTATTTCGTACCAGGCTGTTGGGAAGCTCACCCGTCGACGGTGGCGTACACCTCGTCGAGCAGAGCGCTGCGATTGCTGAGATCGAAGTTCTCCGCGAGGTAGCGATCGGTCTCCGCGCGCGACTGGCCGTTGAGGGCCATGTTGAGCGCGATCAGGCGCGCGCCCTCGATGTCCTCCTCGCCGCCGGCGCCCGCGGGCTCGGCTGCGTCGTAGACGCCCGCGGCGGCGGGCGGGTCGGGCTCTGGCACGACGGCGGAGACCACGATCTCCTCCTTGACGACCTCCTCGACCGCGGGTGCGAAGCGCGCGTGCGACGGACGGCCGGCGGCACCGTACAGCTCGCCCATGTTGCCCGACAGCAGCGAGAGATCCGCGTTGA
>Ga0307502_10000374_pt1 | contig 11863 bp, 11 predicted proteins | sample 16_S_MG_FD_201364 | JGI IMG/M metagenome (GOLD analysis project Ga0307502, IMG submission 201364) | Soil microbial communities from Populus trichocarpa stands in riparian zone in the Pacific Northwest, United States - 16_S | ecosystem: Environmental > Terrestrial > Soil > Riparian zone > Trees... | reverse complement strand
CTGCTCGCGCTCGTCGTGCCCGCCGCCGAGGCCGGCGCCGCGGTGGCGCCCGACGGCGTCGATCTCGTCCATGAAGATGATGCAGGGCGAGTTCTGCTTGGCCTGCTCGAAGAGGTCACGCACGCGCGAGGCGCCGACCCCGACGAACATCTCGACGAAGTCCGAGCCGGAGATCGAGAAGAAGGGGACGCCCGCCTCGCCGGCCACGGCCCGCGCCAGCAGCGTCTTGCCCGTGCCAGGCGGTCCGTAGAGCAGCACGCCCTTGGGGATGCGCGCGCCGAGGGCCTGGAACTTCTTGGGGTTCTCCAGGAACTCCTTGATCTCGTGGAGCTCCTCGACCGCCTCGTCGACGCCCGCGACGTCGCGGAAGGTGATCTTGGGCGAGTCGACGCTCATGCGCTTGGCGCGCGACTTGCCGAAGGACATGACCTTCGAGCCACCGCCCTGGACCTGGTTCATGAGGAAGATCCAGAACCCGATGAAGATCAGGAAGGGCAGGACGTAGGTCAGCAGCGACAGCCAGCCGTTGCTCTTCGTGCCCTCGATGTTGTAGTCGTCGATCTGGTGCTCGGCCTTGGCCGTCTCCAGACGCTGCTCCAGGCGCGGCGCGTTGTCGGGCAGGAACCCGCGCTCGTACTGCGCGCCGGTCCGCGGCTTGACGACGATCGTGTTGTCCTTGGTCTTGACGTCGACCGTCTTCACCTGCCCCGCCTTGAGCTGGGTGATGAAGTCGCCGTAGGACGGGACCGGCTCGGAGTTGTGCGGCGAGACGAGCTTCTGGACGAAGAACGCCAGGACGACAACGATGAGGATGGGGAAGGCTGCGCTCTTGAAGAACCGGCTCATGAAGGCTTAACTCGGCGTCAGGCCCGCTCGACCTGAGCAGGCATCCGGGCAGGCAAGCGTACCAGGGGGTTTGGGCTGCCCATGCAGGCTGTACGTGCGTCCAGGCTCGCCGGATGCACCCATCGCCACGCGCAAGGCTATGCGTCTACGTCGATCAACGCCGCTACGTAGGGCAGGTTGCGGTAGCGCTCGGCGAAGTCCAGGCCGTAGCCGATGGCGAAGCGGTCGGGAATCTCGAAGCCGACGAACTTGATCGGCAGCTCGACCTTGCGCCGGTCGGGCTTGGTCAGCAGCGCGCACACCTCCAGCGAGCCGGGATTGCGCGCGCCCAGGTTGCGAAACAGATATTGCAGCGTGAGCCCGGAGTCCACGATGTCCTCGACGATGAGCACGTGGCGGCCCTCGATCGCGGTGTCGAGGTCCTTCAGGATGCGCACGACGCCGCTGGAGTCCGTGGCCGAGCCGTAGGAGGACACGGCCATGAAATCGACCTCGCACGGGATCGTGATGTGGCGCATGAGATCGGCGAGGAAGAACACGGCGCCCTTGAGCACCCCGACGAGCAGGAGGTCGCGGCCGGCGTACTCCGCGCTGACCTCCTCGCCCAGGGTGCGCACGCGCTGCTTGAGGTCGTCGGGCTGAACGAGGATCTCGCCGATCTTGGGGTCGCGCATCTGAGGCGGACTATATGTAGCGGCCCCGGGATGCAACATCCCGGGGAGCCGCAGGGCTCCTAGAAGGCAATGACCACCATCGACCATGCCGGGGCGCTCGCGGTGAGCCGCCCCGACGCGCTCTCCGACGAGCGCGTGGCCAGCCGCGCGCTGCAGGTCGCGCGGCGTACCGCCCTCGGCGTCCTGGGCGACGCCGAGGCGGCCGCCGACATCGCCCAGGACGTCGCCATCACCGCCGTCCGCCGGGCCGGCTCGTTGCGCGACCCCGCCGCCCTCGACGCGTGGCTGCATCGGATCGCGGTGCGCGCCGCGCTGAGCGAGGCCCGCCGCGCCGGCCGCCGGCGCGAGGCCGAGCGCGCCGGCCACGATCCGCCGGGGCCGGCGCACGACGCCGATCCGGCCGGGAGCCTCGCGCTCCTCGACGGCCTGCCGGCACGCCAGCGCGCGGCGCTGACCCTGCGCTACGTCCACGACCTGCCCGACGCGGACATCGCGCGCGCCCTGCGCTGCCGGACGGGCACCGTGCGCTCGCTGCTCTCGCGCGGGCGCGACGCCGTCCGCGCCGCCATCGACGAAGACCAAGACCAAGACCAAGACCGGAGCCTGCATGCCGACTGACACCGACCTGCTCGAGACCTTCGCGCCGCTGCGCGAGATCGAGCCCACCCCCGAGGAGATCGCGCGCGTGCTGGCCGCGGCCGACGAGCTGCGATCGCCGCGCTCGCTCGCCCGTCCCCGCCGGCGCCCGGCGCGCGCCGTCGCCGTCGTCGCCGCCACCGCCGCGGTGATCGGCGCGATCGCGGCGCTGCCGGGCGGCGAGGACTCGAGCCGCCGCCAGGATGCCCACGGCGTGTTCCAGGCCGCGGCCGCGGTGGCGGCCGAGCAGCCCGCGCCGCTCGCCTATCGCTACACGCGCGCGCTGGATCGCTTCGTCGACCAGGTCCAGGCGGGAGGCGAGCGCGGTCGCGTGACGTATCAGCAGACGTCGGAGAACTGGACGTCGGACGCCTTCCAGGGACGAACGGTGGCCAGGCAGGGCACGGCGACGTGGGACGCCGCGCCCAGCGCCGCCCTGCGCAGCGTGCAGGGCCTCGCCGGCGCGATCGTCAAGCCCTACGACGGCGACTACCGCTACGGCGACGGCCCGCTGGCGCGCGTGCCCTTCAGCGCGATCCCCGCGGACGCCGCGGCTGCCGGGCAACTGCTGCAGGCGGCCATCCGCGACGGGCGCTGGATGCCGCAGCGCAACGCGCATCCGCATTGGGCGCCCGGCGTCGTCGAGTCCGAGGTCGCCCGCAGCGCGGTCCTGCTGCTCGCGATGGGCAACCTCGACGGCGGCCAGCGCCAGGCGCTGTTCGGCGTGCTGAGCTCGCGCCCCGGCGCGCGCTCCCTCGGCGAGGTGACCGACGCGGTCGGGCGCAAGGGCGTCGGCGTCGCTCTGCGGCTGCCGGACTTCGGCGACGAGCTGCGCGTGATCGTCGACCCCGAGACGAGCGACATCCTGCAGAGCACGGAGGTCATGGCCCCGCCCCCGGCCACCCCGCCCAAGCTTCCGGCCGGCGTCCGCAAGCCGCCGTGGCCTCCCCCGGCCTGGTTGGCCGAGCGCACGCAGGTCTTCCTGAGCACGGGCAGCGTCGCCGCGCTCGGGGAGCGGCCGTAAGGCGTGCTCGTCCGCGCGGCGCTTGCGGCGCCACGCGACGTCTAAAGCATCACCGAGGGAGGGTGGCCTGCCACCCTCCCTCGGGCGCGAAGTGCGTCGCTTTGTATGCGGTTTCCGCACCCAAACCGAAGCAGTTCGTGAACTGCCTGGGATTGGTGTCGGTTTCCGGTAGTAATCCCAGACAGTTCGCGAGATCGCGCCCGCCCAAGGCGCGGAGGGACTCCCTTCCCTCGATGAGGCAGTTTGCGCCGCGCAGGACGACGAGCGACTACGGAGACCCCGCCAGCGGAGGCGTCGCCTCGAAGCGCAGAACACCACCCGAGACCACCGCACGCGCGCCGTCGCCGACGTCCAGCGCCCCGTCCTCCCCGAGGGCCAGGATGTCGGCGAGGCGCGTGGCCGCGCGAGCGCACAGGCCGCCGGTCGCGGCCTCGGCGAGCCGGCGCACGACGAGCCGCGCGAGCGCCGGCGGCAGGTCGGCGAGGTACGCCACCACGATGCGATCGCGACCGGCGAGCGCCGTGTCGACGACGACGTCGAGCACCTCCGCCTCCTCGCGCAGCAGCTCGGACGTGCGCACGACGTTGGCGGCCGCGCGCGCGTCGACCGCCTCCAGGGCGGCCAGCAGGCCATGGCGCACGCGCCCGCGCGCGTAGTCGTCCGACGCGTTGGTGGCGTCGTCGCGCCACGCGATCCCGCGCGCGCGACACCACGCGCCCGTCTCCTCGCGGGTGACCGTCAGCAGCGGGCGCACGAGGTGACCCGAGCGTGGCCGCATGCCGAGCAGGGCGCGGCGCCCGGGCGAGGCGGCGAGCCGGTAGAGCACGGTCTCGGCCTGGTCGGAGGCGGTGTGGCCGACCGCCACGAGATCGCCGCCGGCCGCCTCCGTCGCCGCCGCATAGCGCACGTCGCGCGCCCACGCCTGCAGGTTGCCGGGGGCGTCGTCAGGCCGCGTGACGCGGTGGACCGTGAGCGCCACGCCGAGCTGCTCGCACAGCGCGCGGCAGTGCGCCTCGTCCCCGCTCGCGTCCTCGCGCAGGCCGTAGTTGACGTGCAGGGCGCGCACCGAGCACTCCAAGCGGACGGCGACGTCGAGCAGGCAGACCGAGTCGCGCCCGCCGGACAGCAGCACCACGACGCCGGCCCCGGCGGCGAGCAGCCCGGTGGCCCGGACGCGCTCGAGCAGGTCGTCAGCCATCGTCGGGCGCCGCGGCCGCCACGAACAGCTCGGTGGCCTGGTCGAAGCCCTTCAGGCGCACCTCGCCGATGCGCTCGAACTCGAGGTGGCGCCCGGCGAGCTCGACCACCGGCCGCGTGACGAGGACCTCGCCGCCTGCGGCGCGCGCGGCCACGCGAGCGGCCTGGTTGACCTCTCGGCCGTAGTAGTCGCCGTCGCGGTAGAGCGTCGGCCCGTAGTGCATGCCGATGCGCGGCAGGGGGCGGCGATCCGCCACCAGGCGCTGAAAGCCGACGGCCCAGTCGACGAGGCCCGCGGCGTCGGAGCCGACGATCATCACCTCGTCGCCGATCGTCTTGATCACCCGCGCGTCCTCAGGCAGCGTCACCTCGACGTCCTCGATGAAGCGCTCGACGGCGTCGACCGCCTCCTCCTCGCCCTCCTCCTCGGTCAGCCGGGTGTAGCCGGCGAGGTCGGCGAAGGCGATCGCCACGCGCAGGCGGCCGAGGTCCAGCGGCGCGCCCTCGAGGTCTGCCTCCATGTGCCCGATGACGTCCTGCTCCACGAAGTGCGCCAGGAAGCGGTGGTGCACGCGGTCCATGATCGGCGAGGCCAGCGGCAGCAGCTCGCGCGCCAGCTCCTCCATCTCCTCGCCCATGCGCACGCCCGGCACGCCCTCGCGCATGAGCGGCTCGTGGACGTAGAGGTGGAAGAGGCGCACCTCGGCGTCTGCCATCTGCGCGAGCGCCTGTCCGTAGACGCGCACCAGCTGCAGCAGCGCCACGAGCGGGAAGCCGGCCGCCAGCACCACGGCCACGTGGCGCAGCAGCTCGAGGTCGTCGTCGGAGAGGCGCTCCACCGAGGCGGCGTTGAAGCCCATCGAGAGGAACACGCGCTCGATCAGAGCGGGCTCCAGGCCGGTGTCGTCCGCGGCGGCCTGCAGCGTGTGCGTGCGCTCGTGCGCCGGCATGAGCTCGTCGACGAAGCCGAAGGCCAGCCGCCCGCTCTCGGTGGCTGCGCGGATCTCGTCGAGCGAGTGCCCGCGCTCGCGCAGGCGCGCGACGATGCGGGCCTGGGCCACCGCCCCGCGCGTCCAGCGCCCGTCGCGCGCCTGCGGCACCAGACCCTCCTGCGCCCAGCGGCGCAGCGTCTGGGGCGTCACGCCCGCGCGGCGGGCCGCCTCGCTGCGCGACATGACCGCGTCGGTCACGGGATGCTCGCGCCCCAGAAAATCAGCGGCGGGACCTCGATGACGAGGGTCCCGCCGCACGCGGGCTTAACGTCCCGCGACGTCGGCCGATGGCGCTCGTCCGATGAAGGGCGGCACCTTGCGGGTGGCGAACCACCCACTCTTCGGCCCTTTACCTTGCTCGGTGGGGGAGTCATAAATGCGCGCGGCAATGGCTGTCAACGTCAAACGTCGCGCCTCAAACCTTCAGGTGTGGATACTCGGCCTCGACGACCTCCGTGTACTGCGCGTAGACCGGCTTGGTGATCGGGATCAGCGCGAGCGCGGCCTTGACGTCGCCGCCGGTCTTGATCCGTCGCCGCGCGATCGCGATGGCGACGTTCTCCTTGCCCTGGAAGTACTTGTTGGCCGTCTCGGACGACATGGCCATCTTGACCTTGGGCTCCCAGTCGACGTCGTCGGTCCACTCCCAATGCAGGTTGCCCTCCTCGCCGTCGGCGGCGGCGCGGATGTTGACGACCATGTCGACGTCGGAGAACTCGAAGCGCTGCGGCACGTCGGCCGCACGCAGCTTGGGCCCCATGTCGGGGTCCGTATCCATCATCGAGAAGATCCGGTCCATGACCTCCCGGAACTCCTTGGGCGAGCTGAACTCCGCGGACATCACAACGCTCCCTTTCGGTTGACGAGGCTGTCGTACACCTTCTCCTGCAGGCGCGCACGCACGTCGTCGACCAACTCGAGCACGAGCGCGCGGTCTTCGGCGGCGTCGGGGCCGTGGTGGGCGACGTGCAGCGGCTCGCCGAAGGCGATCCGCCAGCGTGCGGGCGCCGGCAGCACGGGCAGCGGCACGGGCGGCCGCGGCAGGCGCGCCACGCGCGCCAGCACGCGGTCGACGGCCCCCGGCCCGCCGGCCACGAGGGCACAGGGCACGATCGGCGCGCCGCTGCGCAGCGCGAGCTCGACGAAGCCGCCGTGCCCGAGGCGCTCGAGGCGATAGCGGCGCGCGTATCCCGGGCCGGTCCCGCGCCCGCCCTCCGGGAAGGTCATCACCACGTGCCCCTCGGCGAGCAGGCGCGCGGCGTTGCCGGGCGCCGCGGGCACGCCACCGAGCCGGCGCACCGCCGTCGACGCCCACGGCAGCTCGAAGGCACCGTCGGGCGCCATGAAGCGCGGCGGGTCGTCGCGGCGCACGTCGTGGCGGCGCAGCGCGGTGGCGACCATCGCCGCGTCCCAGGGCTGGCCGCCGGCCTGGTTGGCCACGATGAGCGCCGGGCCGGTCGCGGGGACCTGCTCGACGCCGTCGGCGCGAATGCGCCACCAGCGCGTGTAGAGCGCGTCGAGCAGCGGCGCCAGCGTCCGGGCGAAGGCGGGATCGAAGCCCCAGTCGTCCTCGGTCATCGAGGGTTCGCCTCCGCGGCACGCGCCAGCGCCTCGAGCGTCGAGTGCTTCGGCCGGTAGCGCAGCTCGCTGCGCATGCGCGTGGTGTCGACGCCGCGCCCGAAGCGCAGGTAGCGGGCGATCTCGTCGGGCAGCACCGGCTGGCCGGCGGCGCGGCGCGCGGTGCCGACGAGCGGGCCCCACAGCGGCGCCGCGATCGGCAGCGCCGGGCGCCGCGCATGACGCAGCGCGCGCGAGAGCGAGACGACGCCGTCGGCGGCGACGTTGACCGGGCCGCGCACCGGATGCAGCACGGCCCGGCGCAGGGCGCCGACCGCGTCGTCGGCGTCGAGCACCTGCACGCGCGGGTCATAGCCGAGCACGGTGGGGACGACCGGCGCGCGCAGGAGGCGGTTGACCGGCGTATCGAAGTCGCGCCCGACGACCGGCTGCAGGCGCAGCACCGTGCACGCGACGGCGGGGTGGCGGCGGGCGAAGGCCCCGACGAGGCGTTCGAGCTCGCCGATGTCGCGCTGGAAGCGGGTGCGCAGGGGGAAGCGGTCGGCGTCGTCCTCGGTGAAGAACGCCGGCGCGGCCGGCTCGGAGCCGTAGATGGCCGCCGAGCCGCGCACGACGATGGCGCGCAGGGACGCCAGCCCGTCGCAGATGGTCAGCAGCTGCAGGGTGCCGATGACGTTGATGTCGTGCAGGGAGGCGCGCGGTCGCCCCGGCTCGGGGAACTGGACGATGTCGTTGTGGACCACGGTGTCGACCGCGGCGGCGCGCACCAGGGCCGGCAGCTCGGCGCTGCGCAGATCGGCCGCGAGCACGTCGATGCGCTCGGCGAGCTCCGGATCGACCGGGCGCGTGTCGACGCCGACGACGCGGGCGACGCCGGCGTCGGCCGCGAGTCGGTGGGCCAGGCGCGCACCGAACGGGTTGGCCACGCCGGTGATCAGGACGCGCCGGCCGGCCACGTCAGCCCTGCGCTCAGGTCGAGGACGCCGGCGGGCGCTTGGCCGGCGTGGTGCGCCGGCGCGCGGCGGTGCGTGCCGCCTCGAGCTTCTCGACGCGCGCCTCGAGCGCCTGCACGCGCTCGCGCAGCGTGACGAGCTCGTCGGCCGCTACGGGGCGCAGCTCCTCGAGCGTCTCCTTGAAGCGCCCGGCCGCGCTCACCAGCTCGTCGGCCAGCTGCTGCGCGCGCTCGCGCGTGAAGCCCGCCTGACCGGCGGTCGCCTCGATGGCCTGCGCGGCGGCGGCCCGCACCGCGTCGCCGCGGCTGGGCTGCTTCTTGTCGGCCGCGGGGGCCTTCTTGTCGGCCGCGGTGGCCTTCTTCTTGCCGGTGTCCTTCTTGGCCAAGGTGGCACGAGTCTATCCTCGCCGGCCGTGACGCACCTGCACCCGACCGCCGACATGGCTGAACGCGCGCTGCTCCCCGACGATCCGGGCCAGGCGCTCGCGCTCACGCGCGTCCTCTTCGGCGAGACGCCGCGGATGTTCAACCATCACCGCGGGCTGTGGGGCTACTCGGGCATCGCGCTCGACGGCGCGCCGCTGACGGTGCAGAGCACCGGCATCGGCGGGCCGAGCGCGGCCATCGTCGTGGCCGACCTGCACGCCCTGGGCCTGCGGCGCGCCGTGCGCATCGGCCGCGCGTGGGCCGTCGACGGCACGCTGCGCGCCGGCGAGCTCGTGGCCGCCACGGCGGTGCTGGCGACCGACGGCGCCAGCCGGGCGCTCGGCGCCGGCCCGCGCATCGAGCCCGACGCGGCCCTCGCCGCGGCGCTGCAGGGCGACCGATCGGGCGTGGTGGCCTCGGCCGACGTCGAGCAGGCCGATGCGGCATGGGACGTGCTGGCCTTCGACCTCGAGAGCGCCGCGGTGCTGGCCGCCGCCGCGCGGGTGGGCATACCGGCTGCCTGTCTGGTGGCGATCGAGGGACCGGTCGAGCCCGAGGACGTCGCGGAGCGACTTGGGCGCGCCGCACTGCCGGCGCTCGCGCCCTTGCGCGTGTCCTGAGCGCTCAGCTGCCGGCGGCGGCGCGCTTGGCCGGCGCCCGCTTCGGCGTGGTCTTGCGCTGCTCGGCGAGCTCCTTGGTCAGCGCGTCGAGCGAACCTTGGACGTCCGCGAGGCGCTGCTCGAGGCGGTCGACGCCGTCCTCGATGCCCTCCAGGCGCTGGGAGACCGACCGCACGCGCCGCGTGAGACGCTCGATGTCAGACGCCGACGGGATATTCAGCGCGCCGAAGGCGACCTCCTGAGCCTGCGCGGCCTTCTCGCGCGCCTCGAAGGCGCGCGCGATGGCGCCGTTGATGAGCGGGTTCTCGAGCAGGTCCTGTGCGAGCCTTCCGAGGGCGTCCTCGCCCGATCGGGTGAGGCGCTCGCGAAGGCCGTCGCCGCCGGTTTCCTCGTCCATGTGGCGAACGCTACCGCAGCCCGACGGCGGCGGTCATTCTGGACCATATCTCACCCTCGACTAGAGGGTTAGCTAGGCAAAGGTTCGTTGCGATTGGGCGCGATTGCGCGCATGTTTCGGTCGAGAACTGCGTCTAAGAGGTCAAGCAGCCGGGCAGTGCGGCCGATCACGGGAGCAGACCGCACGGCTATCACGTTCCCCAAGTGCCTTCCAAAAGACAAGAAAACGTCCGACGCACGGCCAGAAAGCCCCATGGTAGGGTCACGCCGCCTGGCGTCCCCAGGGCGTCGCGTTTTCGCATGCACAAGCGCAAGCTGCTCATTGGTCTGGCGACGGCTGGCCTTCTACTCGCCGGGTTCGGCGCCGCAACCATGCCGGCGTCGGCCGAGCAGCGCACGCTGCTCGTCACCCTGGTCGGTGGGGCGCAGGTCACGGTGACGGTCGACGTGCCGCCCGGCACGCCGACCGACCAGATCCAGATCCCCGGCGTCAGCGGGCCGATCGCCAGCGTGCAGGACATCACGCCCGCACAGCCCGCGCCCGCCCCCGCGGAGAGCCAGCCGCCGGTACAGGTGACGGTCGACCCCGACGGTGGCCAGAGCCAGCCGGCGCCGTCGGCGGACTCGCCGTCGTCCTCCTCTTCCGACAGCGGCACCCAGGCCGGCTCGCCCAACACGCCGACCCAGGAGCCGCAGGCTGGTCAGCAGGCCCAGCAGCTGACGACCGGCAAGCTGCGCAAGCCTGAAGCTCCGGTCGAGGCTGTCAAGAAGGCCAAGGACGACGCGGCGAAGAAGGCCAAGGACGCCGCCGACAAGGCGCTGCAGGACGCCGGGCTGCGTCAGCCCGACGGCCAGCCGACGCAGACCAACCCCACCCTGTCTGAGGCGTTCCCCGGCCCCGCGCCGATCGGCGTGCCGAACTTCTTCATCGACAAGTTCCGTATCCCGCCCTTCCTGCTGCCGATCTACCAGGCCGCCGGCATCGAGTACGGCGTGCGCTGGGAGATCCTGGCCGCGATCAACGAGATCGAGACCGACTACGGGCGCAACCTCAACGTCTCGACCGCCGGCGCCGTGGGCTGGATGCAGTTCATGCCCTCGACGTGGAAGCGCTACGGCGTCGACGCCAACCACGACGGCCGCAAGGACCCCTTCAACCCGGTCGACGCGATCTTCGCCGCCGCGCGCTACCTGAAGGCCGCCGACGCCGACCAGGACGTCCGCCGCGCGGTCTTCGCCTACAACCACGCCGACTGGTACGTCGACTCGGTCCTCATGCGCGCGCGTCTGATCGGCGGCCTGCCCGCCGACCTCGTGGGCTCGCTCACCGGCCTCACGCAGGGGCACTTCCCGGTGCACGCGAAGGCCCGCTACGCCGACGACATCGATGACTCGGCCGTCGCGAAGAAGCGGATCAAGAACGGCCACAACGCCGCCCTCCCGGTCACCTCGTCGAGCACGCGTCGCGGCATCAACGTCTTCGCCGCCGCCGGCTCGCCGGTGATCGCAGTGCAGGACGGCAAGATCATCAAGATGGGCCGCACCGATCGCCTGGGCAAGTTCATCCAGCTGCGCGACGTCTACGGCAACACCTACACGTACGGGCATCTGAAGAAGCTGTCAGTCGCCTACCCGGTGCCCAAGGAGAAGACGGTCTCCGACGCGCAGGTCAAGAAGGAGCTGCACCTGGCGGCGCCCAAGAAGGACCCCAAGCCGACCGCTCCGGCCAGCGCCGGCACCCAGGTCACGCCGCAGGCGCCCGCCGCCGCGCCGGCCGCTGACGCCGCCACCGCCGCCACGTCCGCCGCGACCGCGACGCTCGACAGCGCCGCCCCCGAGGTCCGCAAGGAGCGTCTCTTCGCCAACCCGAACCGCCCGGCCGCCTACGGCGCCGGCGGCGAGGAGCAGCTGCTCAACGCGGGCAGCGTCATCCCCGGCTACACGACCTTCAAGTCCTACTTCACCGGCGTCTACGGCCTGAAGCGCTCCGACGTCGTGCTCAAGAAGCTCAAGCCGGGCAGCAAGGTCATCGCCGGCACCATCCTCGGGCGCATCGGGCGCACCGAGCAGAAGATGGCGCCGCACATGCTCTTCGAGGTCCGCCCCGCCGGCCGCGGCGCGCCGCGCATCGATCCCAAGCCGATCCTCGACGGCTGGAAGCTGCTCGAGTCCACGGCGATCTACCGCGCCGCCGGCAAGAACCCCTTCTGGGGCCCGGACTCCAAGAACCCGTCGATCGGTCAGATCCTGCTCATGAGCAAGGAGGCGCTGCAGCATCGCGTCCTGACCGATCCGGCCATCGACATCTACGACTGCGGCCGGCGCGACATCAAGGCCGGCGACATCGACCGCCGCGTCCTCGCCACGCTCGAGTTCCTGTCGGCCAGCGGCCTGAAGCCCACAGTGACCGCGCTGCACTGCGGGCACAGCTTCCTGACCAGCTCGGGCAACGTCTCCGAGCACTCGTCGGGCAGCGCCGTCGACATCGCCAAGATCAACGGGATCCCGATCCTCGGCCACCA
>Ga0307502_10000373_pt1 | contig 11867 bp, 7 predicted proteins | sample 16_S_MG_FD_201364 | JGI IMG/M metagenome (GOLD analysis project Ga0307502, IMG submission 201364) | Soil microbial communities from Populus trichocarpa stands in riparian zone in the Pacific Northwest, United States - 16_S | ecosystem: Environmental > Terrestrial > Soil > Riparian zone > Trees... | reverse complement strand
GCATCCGGCGCTCGTCGGCATCGACCGGCACAAAGCCCATCCGCGCCCAGTGCCAGCGTCCGGCCTCAAGCGCTGCGTGCACGACCACGACGTCAAGGCCGATCTGGCGATAGAACGGGAAGGCCTGGTCGAGCAGGATGTGGCTGAGTCCGCCACGGCGGTAGGGCGTCTGGATCCGCAGCAGCTCGTGCTTGACGAACCCGCCGTCCAGCTGGAAGTCGCGATGGATCTCGCCCGCTACCTGGCCGTTGACCTGCTCGTCGACGAGCACCGCCTCGAGGTAGATCCGGTTGGCCGTCGTCTCGATCTTCGAATGGTCGGGGAACGGCATCAGGCGGAAGCCTTGTGAGGTCAACGCGCCGTACAGCTCGCGGAACGCGTCGTGGCGACCGGCGTCGTTGAGGTTGATGTCCCCCAGCGCCTGGATGCGCGCGCGAAGTTCAGTTCCGTCTAGGGGCACGTTGGCGGCTCGCCGCTGAGCGAGCTCAGTCAACGCCCGCTGATCGGCGGGGTTTCTCATGCGTTGATTCTGCGGCGTGATCGGCCCGCGCGAGGACCGCTGGGGGCCTCGGCGCCGCTGCATGACGTGGGCGCAAAATTGGACGACCCGATCGCGGAGCGCAAGTCGCATGCGGAGATTCCTTTCTGAACTCGGGTGGGCACACGGGTGCGCACTCCCGGGCGGTAGACACCTCATCAGCCTGGAGCAGCCGCCGTCGTGGCGGTGGCGAGATGGTCGCCGACAATCACTGTGCTCACGAAATCCCGGGGCGCGCCAAACCGCAGCGCACTCACCGTCCCGTACAAGCACATGACACTGCCAAACCCCCGCAGCGATGCTCGGGGCGCGTGCGAGGTACAGAGCGGCAAGGCACCGAGGGACCAGGTCACCGACGACCACGCGGTGAACTGCTGCGATGCGGACGCTGGCGCGAGGCGAGCTATGGATTGGCCGTGGAGGCCGGGAACCGCGGGAAACAAGGGAAGAAGTGGTGCGCTCACGCTAGCGCGCGCGACCGCTGTCGGCGCGAGCAACCCCGGGCACACCGTCCTTCCCAACCTGTCTCTGAACGGTTGACGGGCGTCCCGGCCGTGCCGTTTCCCGCAGAACGCCGTTGCTGAGCCGTGCTGCGTGCGATGACCGCCGCCCTTCGCGCGGGGGCGGGGTCCGAAGGAAACGGCGCGCGCGGCACGAGCGGCCAAGGGGATTGCGCGCGGGCGTCGGCCGTGACAGCGGCGGTCGCCCACGGAACCGCATGGCGTTGGCTGGCCGTCTTCGCCGGCCGGGCGCGGTGGCCGTGTCTGGAGGAGCCCGCGGGCTTCCGCGGTGCACCGAGGGCGTTCTGTCGCTACGGCACCGTGCCGCGAACGGACGAGTCACCTGGCGCCGCGACGGACCACAGGGTCACACGGAGGCGCCCGCCGCCCCGCTGAGCCCGTCCCGAGTCCGAGAAGACGTCCTCCACCGTTCGGAGTCATCCACGAGGCCGTTTGACGGACCAAGGCGACGGGCGACGACGAGCACGCCTGATGGCGCGCTTTGTCGCCCTCTGCCATCAGGTTCCGTTTGACGGCGACGAATGCCAGCAAATGTCACGACAGCTAGCACGCAAGGGTTACTGTCACGGACGGGCCCGGAGCCGTGCAGTGCACCTCTGCTGCGGCGCCAACCCGACGCAGGCTTTGGCGGCCATTTTGACGCGCGCTCGGCGCGCAAGTGCATCGCTTGGGTCCACGGGCCTCCATAGATGCGCCCATTCCAAGCGCCCGTGCGCACGGAGCGGTATCGGTGGCGCATGTCCGCGCCTCGCATCGGCGCACTGGCGCTGCTCGCATCGCTGGCTCTCCTGGCTCCCGCCGCCGCGCAGACGACGACCACACCGGACGATGCGTCCACGGGGCAGACCGCGCAGGACCTCGCCCTGCCCGGAACGGTGACCGAGAAAACGCCGCCGAAAGCACCGCCCGACGACAAGACCGGGCCAGACCAACCGGCCGCTGGGGACGGGACGGGCAGTGCTGGGGGTGGGACCGGCGATGCTGGGGGTGGGACCGGCGATGCTGGGGGTGGGACCGGGAGTGCTGGCGGCGGGACCGGGACGGCCGGCGATGGCGCCAACGCGGGCGGCACGGGCGATAGCTCGACGGCCGCCGCGCCCGCACCGCCGCTCGACCGGCCGGCCAAGAGCCAGACCGGAGGCGTCGCGGGCTCGCAACCCGAGTCGCAGCGACGCAAGGAATACACGCGCAGTTGCAAAGGCAAGGACAAGACGCTCTGGCCGGTCAGCCGACTCGCCGCCATCGCGGGGTCACAGGTCACCGATCGCCAGGATCGCTGGCCCTGGTACGTCCTGGCCCTCGCGGGCCTGGTGGTCTTCGTCACCTCCGCGGTGTGGGGTGGGCGCTACCTACGGGCACGACACAACAAGGAGCCGACGCCCCCGGTCGGCCTGCTCAGCGGCGCGGGGGCCCTAGTCGGCCTGCTGCTCGCGCTGCCGGGCCTCGTCGGGCTGGTCCTCCCCGGCGTCGGGACCCAGCACCATCCTCCGCCGCAAGCCACCATGGCCGTCCGCGAGGTCCAGGCGCGCATCACGCGCGGCGACTTCATCCGCCAGGCGATCGCGCCTTCAAAGCGCCCAACGCTAAAGAACGACTTCGACTCCCAAGAAGTTGGGCACGTCGTCTGGCTCGAGCTCGACCTCAGCGGCTTCCGCGGCGACGACCTGAAGCTGACCTGGGCCTCCTACAGCCGGCCCGGGGGGTACTCGCTGATCCCGAAAACGGAGGATGCGATACCGGTCGAGGTCGGCGCGCACAGCGACGCCGAAACACGGTTCTTGCCGATCTGGGTCGGCCTGCCCAAGTACGAGTTCCAGGTCCGCTTCCGCCTCATTGATGGCCGTCGGGAGTTGCGTCAGGTCGCGCGGACCGGCGACATGCGCGGGTCGCTGCTGCGCTACAACTGCGCGTCAACGTAGTGGCGGTCGCGAGAGCACGTCACTGCCAAGCTGGGCGCTCGGCACAAACGGCTCGCACGGGACGCGAGGCAGCGGCCGGGGAAGATACGGACGCCCACGCCGCGCACGATTCCTGCGGTGAGGTGGAGCAGGCGCGCGGCCACAACGGCCTCAGGCGAGCACCACGCGCTCGGCGGGAGGCCGACAGCTACCGCGCAGGCACCTGGCCTCGACGCGATCGCCGCACCATCGATGACCACGACGTCCTCGCCGGTTCGGGGTCGGCGTGGCCTTGGGTGGGCTCAGGTCCCGCTCGGCCGCACATGTCGCGACGGGGTGGCCGCGGACGCCCGCCGGACGCCAAGCCACGCCCCCATCGCGAGCGCGCTCAGCACCGCCCCGGCCACCGCCAGCGGAACGGGACTCGGACGCGTGTCCAGGCAATCGCGGATCGCCCCAGCGGCCGGGCGGGGGCCGCGGCAGACGAGATCATTGGTGCCATAGTTGCGGACGTACCATTGCCCGGCCGCGACGGCCAAGCAGCACGCCGCTGCGACGGCGAGTCCCGCGATGAGCCAACGCGTCCAGCGCATGGCTGCGCATTCTAGCCGTCGCTCGGGCACCGGCATGGCCGCCCGTGTCCGATCCTGGGCGGGCGACAACGATGGTGCGGCGATGGCGGCGGTCGCGCCGCGTCAAACGACCGCACCGCAGGTGCGTTTGACACCACACGTGCGGGGTACCTGCCCGTCACTGATCGTCCCACGTACTGAAGGAGGGTGGCATGAGCCGTCGCGTTGCCACCGCAGGAGTCCTCGTCATGCCAGGCTCGCGCGCCACCAGCCCGTTCGGGGTGCGCGTCGCGTCAGTCGCGACGACAATGCTCGTCCTGATGTGCGTGTTCGCGAGCGTCGGGCGAGCCGTCCCGTTTGCGTGGGAGCAGTCGCCGTGCAGCACGGTGCCGGCGCCGACACAGACCGGTACCGCCAACGCCGACGGGATGGCGGGCACCTCCGGCAGCGGCTGGATTGACGCTCGCGAAGGCAACGATCGTGTCGTGGTCATCGGCGAGCGCTGGTGCGTTGACGCGGGCCCCGGCAACGACATCGTAGACGTCAGCGGTGGGCAGAACGAGATCCACGGCGGCCCCGGAGACGACCTCATCTCGATCGCCCAAGGCGACGACATCATCACCGGTGGACCGGGACGCGACCAGATCTCGGGCAACCAGGGGCGCTATTACATCGAGACGGCCGGCGACGGCGAGGTCGACAAGGTCGAGTGCGGGAGCTCACCGTCCGACGAAGCGGTGATCGGGCCTGAGGACATCCTCGTCGACAACTCGTGCGAGAACGTCCGCGTGATGACCGAGGCGCCGACCATCGATGACATGGCCTCGGAGTGGTTGGCTGCCGAGTACGGCGTTAGCCTCACGGTCGCGCGGGCCTGGATGGCCGTCCAGGACAAGGCCGAGGGCGTCAACGAAGAGATCGCTGCGAGCTCCGCGGGCCCGGCGTACGCCGGCGTGTGGTTCGACAACGCCGCGCGCCGATTCAAGGTCGCGCTCACGCCCGGCGGTGACACTGCCGCCGTCAACGCGATCCTGGCGTCGCATGGCGTCAGCGCCTCATCGGACCTCGTGAGTGTCGACTACACCCAGGATCAGCTCGAGGGCGCCCAGCCCGGCATCGAAGACGCGCTCGGCGACCTTCCGCCGGGCATCGTCGAGATCGCGCGCAACACCGAGACCAACAGCGTCCAGGTCACGGTTGCCGCCAGCGCGACCGCCCAGCAGCGGGCGCACATCGCCTCCACCGCGTCCTCAGCCGCCGTCCGCGTGACCACCGTCGACTCGCCTGAGCAATTGCTGCTCGCCGAGCAGCTCGACTGCAAGTTCCCCAACTGCGCCCGCCCGCTTCGAGGCGGCGTCCAGATCTCCACCAACCCCAGCCGCCCCGACAACGACGGCCACACCGTGGCCTGCACGTCGGGGTTCATGGTCCGCAGCCGCGGCGACCAAGCGCCCTACGTGCTGACCGCCGGACATTGCTTTGACAACTTCCCCAACAACAGCTCCGAGTGGGGCGCGGTGAACCCGTTCCTCCCGGTCGGGCCGTATCAGCTGATCGGCTTCAACCGCAACCCCTACGTGTTCGGCAGCGACGGGGACGCGGGCCTCGTCGGGATCCGCGGCACCTCCTACTGGGCCGGCACGGCATTGCAGCCGTGGGTCTTCGTCACCCGGTCGACGTCGGGCAGCACGCGCCGTGACGAGGAGTACGTGATTCGGACGGCCCACTACAACCAGCGCAACAGGATCGTCTGTATGTCCGGCGCGCGCAATGGATCGCGCTGTGGCCGGGTGACCGACGTCAACGTCGAGAGCAGCGGAGCTCTGGCCGGGATCTTCACCACGCGCGTCAAGCACCTCGGCAAGCTGCTGGCCTGCGGCGTCGGACACGGCGACAGTGGTGGGCCGGTCTTCAAGCGTGGCGTCGCCTACGGCATCCTGTCGGCGGCGCGCGGCTGCGATGTGTATTTCCAGGGCGCGATCACCGCCCAAAACCTGCTCAACGTCGACATCATGACCGGCTAGCACACGCGCCCCTGCCGAGGAACTGCAGGCTCACGAGAGGCGGAAGCCATCCATGAGACCGAAGTCACGCACGACCACGCGGGCACGGTTCCCAGTGTGAGGTGATCCGGAGGGCGCTGGCGCGGTGCGAGCTATGAAGTGGCCGTGGAGGCCGGGAACCGCGGGAACAAGGGGAAGAAGTGGTGGGCTGACGCTAGCGCGCGCTGCCGTTGCCTGCGCGAGCTAGCCCAGACGACAGTCGTCCCTAACCTGTCACCCGATGAACGAGGCGTCTGGCCGCCGTGCGGTTTCCCCCGCGACCCGCGTGGCATGGCCGACCTCGCTGGCGCGTTTGCGCGGGACGGTGGGCGGTCATGGGCCGATGGAAATGGCGCACTCCCCGTGATCAACCAGGGCGATCGCGCACCGGCGCCCTACGGGACGGCGCACGTGACCCGCGCAACCGCATGGCGTTTCGCCGCCCGCTCGCCGTCAAGGGCGCAGGACTGCGGCTAACAATGTCGCCCTGTGTTGGAAGCACGGCAGGCGGTTGAGAGTCCCCGCAGCCAGCCGATCCGGTGACACTCGACGCGCAGGTGGCCGCGGATATCGCTGGCTGAACTGTCGCAACCACGCTCGCGATGCGCCGCGACCCCTTCGGCTACCGCTTGTTCGGTCGACGTCGGGCACGCTGCCCGCGCTGGGCGGCGCCATGAGATCGCGGTCGCGTCTTGCGCCGGCGACGACCGCTGGTTCGCCGGCGCGCTCCGTTAAGTGGGCCTCTGTCCCGCGCGCGCGAATCCTGTCACGGAACGGCGGCGATCAGCAGCTGCTGCTGGCCGTCGTTGACGGAGCCGCTGACCAGCATCCGGGTCGGGCCGCCTGCCGGGAACGGGCTCGGGGCGTTCCCGGGCGCAGATGCGATGCAGCTGCCGATTTGGGAGCCGTCGAAGTACACGGTCGTGGGTTCGACGCGGGTTGGCTTGGAGCGCTTGTAGGTGTGGCAGCCCACGGCGTAGTCGTTGGTGGTCAGCGGCTGGATGCCTCGTGTCGAGTCGATGCCGACGCTGTCGAACGCTACGGGGTCCTCGAACCCGATCGCCTTGAACCTCAGCACCCCGGAGTCGCCGATCACCAGCGCGGCGGCCGCGCGGGCCACCGACGCCTGCACGTCGTTGCGGTTGAGGCTGAACACGATGCCGCCGGCGTAGAAGCGCGGGCTGAGCATCTTGATCGGCTGGCTTGCCGCGTTGAGATCGACCCGCCGCCACGCGCCGTTGGCGCTAAGCAGGAAGTACCCGGTCTCTGTGGCGGACGCCCCGGGGTCTCCGGTGTTGACGGTCCGCTGCTCCCTGACCAGCAGGACGCCGTCGGAGCGCACGTCGACGATGGAGACCGGCGACCACGCAAGCCCGTCGGATCGCGGGTTGGCGACCACGGTGAAGCCGTTGACGCCGAGCGTGTACAGGCGCGCCGGCGAGTCGCCGGCGCCCAACGGCTGGCCGGGGAGGTCAAGCCGGTTGGCCGAGATGACCGCGGTGCCCAGCGCAGTCGCAGCGGCGATGCTCGCGCCGGCGTTGCACGAGCCGGCAAACGACGTGACCGTCGACGGCGCCAGCTGCCCTGTGGAGTCGGGCTGCCCGGCAACCGGCAGCCGCCGTATCGTCGCGTACTCTTCGCTGTCGGGATCGCCGTTGTCGTTGGTGAAGTCCCGCCACCAGGTCGTGGCGATGTAGAGGTTCGCCTTGGCTGCGTCGGTCTGCAGTGCGCAGAGGAACTCGTTCGGTGGCGGGGCCCAGTGCCCCAGGGCGCCGGTGTCGACGTTCTTGACGTAAGCGATCCCGTCGCCATTGGGGTTCTCGACGCCGAGGTTGCTCGCCGCGGAGGCGAAGGCAACGTGGGAGTCATCAAGCACGACCCCCTCCGAGACGCTCGAGTCAGACGGCGTTCCGTCCGCCGTCGCGGTGACGAGCTTGGCCGGGTTGACGACCTGCCCGGACAGGCGGAAGCGGCGCAGCGTCCCGTCGGTCTTAGCGACCCGAACCCCGACGGAGAAGTCCCCGACGATGTCGGGGCGCCCCTGGATCTTGGCGGCGCTGGAGAGCGTCAGGCCAGCCGGCATCGTGTCCGTCGGCTCGAGCGTCACCACCGAGCGGGGCGGGATCCCGGGCACGGTGACGCCGGTCGGCTCGTGGACGGGCATGGGGGCCAGCACCACGGGGTCGGGGTCGAAGTCGACCATGTTGAACGGCTCGACGACGTTCAGAAAGACGGTGAACTTGCTGGTTCCGCCCTCGCCGGCGACCGCGGTCACCTCGGCCTGGTAGAAGCCGATGCTCGGCACGACGCCGCTGAGGTGACCGTCGGACGTCAGCTTCAAGCCAGGGATGGCCGGCGAGATCGCGGTGAAGCGAACGCCGTGCGAGAAGTCGCCCTTGAGGTCGAAGTTGACCGGCCATCCGGTGGCGACGGTGTCAAGGACCTGCGACGTCGGAGGAAACTGATAGCGGACGCGTCGGGTCAGCCGCTGAGCCTCGTCGGCGAAGAGGTTGGGCAGGATTGCTCCGCCGTAGCTTGAGTGCCGCCAGCCGTTGACGAGCATGTTCGCGACAAACACGACTGGATGGAGATCGACAATGACGAGTGCGCAGACGGGGTCCCTGGGAGCGCACCACGACCTCGTGACGGGCCCGAAGACGGAGGGAACCTCGCCGGTGCCGTGCAGGATTGACACCCACTCCCCGATGGCGGCGATGCCGAACGTCGCGCTCCCGGCTCCTCCTCTAGTCGTCGGATCGGTGGGCGTTCGCCGCGGGTCGGCCAGCAGGTGCACGCCGATGATGTGGCTCGCCGCCCAGTGGTCGGAGAGGGCAAGCTCGTCGAGGATGTCGTGCACGACCATCGCGCCCGACGAATATCCACCCAGGACCTCCAGCTCGTTCGGGCACACCTCCTCGATGTCGTCCATGAGGACGCGAAGGGCCTGATCGCCCTGCTCGACGCCATCGGCGTAGTGGGCGACCAAGCCGTGCGTCAGCAGGTCGATGCTGTAGGCGGGATAGTTGACCTGGGTGGACTTGAACTCCACCCAGTCGGGCAAGGCGAGCTGAATCTCGGCCGACAGCGTCGCCATCTCACGCCCGTAGTCGTCCGCCATCCCGGTCTCTCCGGAGCCCTTGACGCCGATGAACCGGACGTCGCCGCACCCGTCGACCCTGGGTCCAAGGTCGGCCAGGGCCACCGTTGGGCCTACCAGCGCAGCGGCCAGCACGCACAAGCACCACCGAGTCATCCGTGAACGCACGACATCCTCTCTCGCCTCGAGTTACCGCCCCTGGCCTGGGTCCACCATGTAGCCGCCGACCCGCCGCTCAGCATCTCTGATCGGTGTCGCGCGTGTCAACTGCGTCGCTGGGCGGTCAAATGGTCACTGCGATAGTCCTGGCTCGAGACATGTCGATGCTGAGCGCCCGTCGCGTTGGCGAGCGCCGCGCGGACCGCGCGCGAGCGCCGACAACCCCCTAGTAGCTCCAAGTCAGAAGGTCGGGGGAGGGCAGGTGGTGTCAAACCGTCGCTCGGCCCAGCGCCCGATCAGCAAGAATGTCGCTGCCATGGCTGTCCTCGTTGTCGCCGTCAGACCTCAAGCTCAGGAGCATCATCGTCACGACCACACCGCCCTCGCAGCTCTTGGCGGGCGGCTGGTGGTGGACGACCTCGGAGCCGACACCTGGCCGAGGCTGGCCGTCGCGTTGCAAAGCGGGACGATCTCGGGCGCAGCGGTCGTGCACGAGTTTTCCGACGCAGCGCTGCGGTTGACCGGCGTACGGTTCGGGCACCTCGTGGTGGCGCCGGCGGAGAGGCACGTCGTGGAGGATCTCGCGCGCCAGGGCTGGATGAGCAGCGACGGCGTCGAGGACCATCTCGTCTTCGCGCCGCCGGGCGGCCCCGCCGCGGCCCGCGCCGTCTCCGCCGAGGACTTCGCGGAGGCGATCGAAGGGTCCGCGCCGCAGGTCACGACTGTCGAGCTGCGCGATGTGCGGCTCTCCGACGAGTCGTTGTTTGGTCCCTTCGCGTCAACGCGCCTGGGTGGCAGCGCGGCGCTGCTGTCACTGTCGGGCGCCGACGTGGACGACGATCGCGTCGGGCTGCGCAACCCCGCGGCGCTCGGCCTCGAGCGCGTCGATCACGATGAGCGCTCGATCGCTACGCATGTGCAGGCCCAGCGGGTGCGCTACACCGCCGTCGGGCTTAGCAGCCAAGACGCGGCTGTGCGCTGGGAGGGCTTCGCCGACCCGGAGGCGGCGTCAGGACTCTGGGCGGCGCGCGAGCCAGAGACTCCGTTCTGGGTGATGGTTGAGTTCGCCGCGCCGAGTGTCGATCCCCCCGTGTGGCTTCCCGCCGGTCAGATCTTCGAGCAGCAGACCCTCACGGGCCGTCAGACGCTCGCCACGGCCACCGGGGTGGGCACGGTCGTGAGCCCAGGCCGTCTCACGGCGCTCTTGCTGCCCGCGTACTGCCTGGACCCGCACCTCGGCTCACCGATGGGCGATCCGATGGGGGCTACGCCGTTTCGCGTGCCGATCGCGCCCGGTCCCACGCAGGAGCAGGTCTGGTGGCAGCGCACCGCGGCCCGAGACAACCCGCGATGAGCGCAGGCGCCGCGCTGTTACCGGCGGGTCTCGCCCAGGACGTCGAGGACGCAATCGCCGCCTCCGAACCCGCGTGGACTGAGCTCGTCAACGCCAATCGGGAGGTCGGCTCGACGGCGCAGCATTCGCTCGCGGTCAAGTACGTGCCGTCGCGGTACGCGGCGACGTACCAGGCTCCGAACGCCGGGCTCTTCATCGGCTCAAGCAACTTCACCTGGGGGCGCGGAGTCTACGTCACTGGCGTCGAGGAGCCGCTGTCCACGGCCATCTACGGGCGCGTCGGCGTCGTCGGGCGCTTTGACCCCGCAGGTTGGCGTGCGTTCGACGCGCGCAACACCGCCAACCAGCAGCTGTACCTGAACTGGCTTCATGTGCAGGTGGACTATCCCGAGGCGGTCCTCACCGTGCACTCCGATCACTGGCTGCACGAGTTCCGCAACCTCTTCCGCGAGCAGTTCCACATCGACGTCGTCATGTTCCGACCCGACGAGACCGACGTCTCGGGCTGGTACACCCGCACAAGCGACACCTGGCTGGCGGTCAGCGACTGGGATGGCGCCGGCCGCCTGACGACGGGCTACTCAACGCGGTTCCTCGACGTCCGCCTGACGATCCTCATCGAGGAGGAGTTCACGGCCGACGATCCCGCCCTCACGCGCTCGCCGCAGTTCACGATCAGCCGCGCGGCAACGACGCCACCGAACCTCCCAGGCGACGCACGCGCGGCGTACGCCAGCGCGAGGATAGTCCGGGTCGAGTCGTGAGCCTGATTACCCTCGCAGCCCCGCTGATCCGCCAAGCGGCTGCCGACGAGACCTACCAGCAGGACCTCCACGACAGCGTGGCCGATGAGTCGGCCGCTCGCGAGGGGCTCGTCTACGCGGCCATCGACACGCAGGACCTGGGCTGGCTGTCGCCCAGCGAATGGCAGTGGTTTGCCCGCTGGCGTCAGAGCATGGGGGGCATGCTCGATACGCGCCTGCTCGAGCACCTTGCCTTCACCGCGACCTCTCGTAGTGGGCGCTTCGAGCTGCGCGGCCTCGTCATGCGCGATCCGCACACCGAGGAGCGCGCACCGACGGCGAACCCGACCGCCTCGTATCCCGAAGCCCCTGGTCTGCAGTGGCTTCAGCGCCACGCGCTTGAGTTCCCCGATAGCTTCGAGGTGGCACGCGACGCCCTGCAGTACGCGACGCGGCCAGCGTGGTTCACCCTGCGGGTGCTCACGTCGCACCAGCATGAGCGCGGAGAGCAGACCCGAGCGCAGCTGCGCGACTTCGCTCGTGAGCGCGAGCTGAGTCCCGAGATCACGAGCGAGTGGAGCTACAACAATGACTAGCGGGCTCGCGGGCTGTTGACGCGCACCAACTAGCGAACGCTTGGGCACAGCCTGATGGAGCTTGCCGCGCGGCGACGCCTGAGTCGCCCCGGCCAGCGCCGAGCGCGCCACTGGCAAGCGGAAGCTGCTCAAGCACGACGAGCGTTCACACTACAGGCGCTGCAGCCGAGCGCGTTCCACGCTCGTCGCGGAGCACGGCCGCCATGACCTCGTTGGCGTACTTGTCGCTGGGGTAGTAGCGGTGCACCTGCTTGGCGAGGTCGTAGGCCAACTCGTCGGGATCGCCCTGGCGCCGCAGCGTCGCGGCCAGCCCGACGTATGCGTAGGGGTTGAACTCCGCCGACGAG